>JAEAME010001897.1_pt1 | contig 13222 bp, 10 predicted proteins | sample 8958731 | NCBI WGS metagenome assembly JAEAME01 (sample SAMN16933194, study PRJNA681113) | bioreactor sludge metagenome | isolation source: anerobic bioreactor sludge (Control) | place: India:Bengaluru | collected 2018-10-24 | reverse complement strand
TCCATGCGCGTCTGCGCCGCCTCGCTACGAAATCCCGTGAGAAATGCGGGCTAGCCCCGTATTGACCTGGTTCGCCCCAGGTGGGATAGTCCCACTATGACGTCAAGGGCTGATAGCAAGAAACGCATCGTTTTGCCGGCGGCCAGACACGGGGATGTGTTTGAAATACAAGACCACGGGAACGGGCGATATACGCTCGTTCGCCTGTTGCGTCCGGAACCAAAGGCGATAATGACTCGATCGCAGTGCCTGAAAGCGATTTCCATGTCGCCGCTCCGTCCAAAGATGGATTGGGAGAAACTCAAGAAACTGACGCGCGAGCCGTTGAAATATCCGCAATAGTCCCCGTTCCATTCCTCAACGCATTCATATCAAAGCCGCTTTGACAAAAGTCCGGCCAAGGCATTATTGAAACAGCACGGCACGATAAATTTTCCACAAAAAGTTTTGGCCCAATCCGGCGCAAAGCAATTAGACCTTATGCGGGACATGCGGGCAGCTTGCTGCTTTTGAGAAATGTTCTGCTCTGACGCCGGGATGTTTCTATGAAGCTGGTTTTTGACCGCGGCACGCTGGTCCTTTACGAAGCCACCGATGACGCCGGCAGTCTGCCGGGGGTTCTCTGGGACCCGCGGATCCGGGCTTGGCGCGCCCCCGCATGCCATTACAGCATGCTGTCTCAGGAAATGTCCCGGCGGTATCCCGGCTTCCGCGACGAGGTTCATCCTCAAATTGCGGATCCCCGGTCCTTTGAATGTCCGGAGCTTCGCCCCTATCAGGCTGCCGCGGTTGCTTCATGGGAATCCGCAGGCAAAAGGGGAATGATTGCGCTACCCACCGGTTCCGGAAAAACCCGCGTGGCAATAGCGGCGATTTCGCGAACCGGCGTCAGGACGCTTTGCCTGGTTCCAACGCGGGCGCTCATGGCTCAATGGATTGGCAATCTCCGCGACACCACTCACGGTCCAATCGGCGAATATGGCGAAGGCCGCAGAGTTGAACATCCGTTAACCGTGTCCACTTTTGCCAGCGCCATGCGCAATGTCGAAACCCTGGGCAATCGTTTCGACCTGCTTGTGATCGATGAGGTTCATCATTTCGGGAACGGCGCAGGCGACGAGATTCTTGAAATGTGCACGGCGCCTGCCAGGTTGGGGCTCAGCGCCACGCTTCCCGAAGACGAGGCCCGTCGATCGCGTCTGGAAATGCTTGTAGGCCCTGAGGTGTATAGGGCAAGCGTCGAGGAATTGGCCGGTCGTTATCTCGCTTCCTTCGAGTTGATTACCATTTCGATCGGGCTTACTGCTTCCGAGCGTCGATCCTATGACGCGGAGCTGTCGATTTTTCGTCCTGTATGCCGCGCATTTTTCGAAGCGGCGCCCGGGGCATCATGGTCGGATTTTGTGGCATCGGCGGGAAGAAGCGATTCGGGACGACGGGCTCTTGCGGCATGGAGGCGTTCCCGCACAGTTGTCCGCTACAATGCGGAAAAGCGCCGCATCGTCCACGAACTGCTTCTACAGCATGGCGATTCCAGAATCCTGGTTTTTGCCGCAGACAACGATACCGCATACTCGGTAGCCCGTGAACATCTCGTACAGCCTGTTACTTGTGATATCGGGAGAAAAGAGCGAACTCAAGCCCTGCAGCGATTCAGCGCCGGCGAATTGCGAATCCTCGTTTCGGCGCGCGTGCTCAACGAAGGGATTGATGTGCCTGCCGCCGACGTGGCGATTATTGCGGGCGGCAGCCAGGGTTCCCGGGAATACATACAGCGAATAGGCCGTGTGCTCCGGCCGTCCGAAGGGAAAAAAGCGATTGTCTATGATCTTGTCACCCGGGGCACGTTCGAGGTACGCCGGGCGGATGAGCACAGGAGGGCGCTTGCTTCCCGTTAGTCATATCCAGGTTCGTATGGACGGAGACAAGGCAATGCCTATCTGGCTGGGAGCTGAAGATCATATGTGGCTGCGAGCCTTGATTTCAGACTTCACCAGATTGGGCGGCAAACGGTATCGGGACGCAGTTTCGTTCCTCAAAGAGCCGCCTGGCGTCCCTTCGCACCCCGGCAAGCGGTTGATGGCGACCTGGGTGCTTCAAAAACTGTGCGGTGTCCAAAAGGCTCCGGTTGATGCCGTCAGACTCCGCGACATGATAGCTTTTGAAGCACAGCGTGCGCGCGACGCGGGACGGTTTCAGCGCTCCCTTGTCATTGCCGCATGCGCAGAGCGTTTCGGCATCTCGGCAGCAGATGCAGAAGAGCATCTTTTTTCGGATCTTCCGGCGGAACGGCGCATCACCCTTCCGGATCCTATTCCCGATCCCCATACGCTGGCGATGGAAACAAATCTTGCGCTTGCCCAGGGTCTGCTCAAGGCTGCTTCCGAGGTCACTATCCGGATTTATGGAAGCGCCCGCGCCGTTGTACGCCAGGTGCACCTGCGGCGGCTTCTCTGCACGGTTCGGCGTTCGAGAACAGCCGAAGTAATCCTTCATATCTCAGGGGCGCTGTCGCTGTTTCACCATACAACAATGTACGGCCATGCCCTGGCGTCGATTCTTCCGCTGCTGTCGTGGTGTGAGCGTTACGATCTTGTGGCGCGCTGCGTGCTTCGCCGGCGGGAAGCAAGCGCCCGTCTTGGTTCCGGCGATCCCATTGCCCGCGGGCAGCCGCCGCGGCAGTATGACAGCCGTATAGAAGAGCGCTTCGCACGCGATTTTTCCAAAGCAAACATGGATTGGGACCTCATCCGCGAGCCGGAACCTGTCGAGGCATGCGAGACCCTGGTGTTTCCGGATTTCGCCATCGTTCATCGCCGCGACCATGCCAGGAGGTTTCTGCTCGAAATCGTCGGCTTCTGGACACCCGGCTACCTTCGGCAAAAGCTTGATCGCCTGAGTCACCGAACCGGTGTTCCGTTAATTTTGTGCATTGATCGCGCGCTGAATTGCGGCGAGAGCGACCTCCCGGCTCATGCTCAAATCGTTTGGTTTGAAAAGCGGATCAATCCCGAGGCTGTATTGTCAGCGATGAAGATGGCGGGTGCCTTTTGACCTTATGTGTGCAGTGTTGCGGGTGCGGGCCTCAACCCGCACCGAACAATATTGCAGCGGTACCGCATTCCGGAACAACCGGGTTAAGCGGTACAACACTGCAAATACAAATTTCCTATGAATATCAGGGCCAAAGCCCAGGGAAATTAGGGCTCTTGAAATTCCCGGCTTCCGGTTTTAATACTTCTCATGATTCGGCTTGATATCCTTGTACTTCGCAACCAGCTTGTCCCAATTTTTCGGCAACTCGATTTTTTGCGTAACAAAAGAGTTCTCGAAAAACCCGGGCCCTGCACTCCTCAGCAAGGCTATAAACGAGCCGGGCCCGCCGGCAACCAAAATCATGAGGCTGCTGTCGAGGTCCATTTTCGGAAGACTTGCAGCATTGGAGAAACCAACAGCCGGACTTGCGGGAGTGCCGTGCGCCGCGAGATATTCTTTGACCTTCTGCCTCGTATATCCTTCATTCGACAAAACCCTGGCCCATGAAGGAATAAGAATGAGACTGGACATGGTGCTAGTCACCATGCCTGAAAGCGTATTGAGAATCCCTTTTGCATCCGTCCCGCCCGGTACGGTTTGTATAAAAGTGTTGGGGAAAAACACGGTGACGGTGTTGTCTTCTTTTTTGAAGCCGCGCTCGACGCTGAGAGGCTCCCAGGGGCTTGCCTCTTCATCCTCGCCGATTACGAGGCTGTACTTGCCCGGGTTGCCGATGACGCCCATGTCCTCGATGGCCTTTCTTGCCCCGCCGATGTTCTTGACGATCAGCCCGACGGCCCGGCCGATTGCGGCATTGGCGATATTTCCCGGACTCAAAGCGCCTGAACTGCAGTTGATGTTGATGTCGTTTCTTATCCGGCCGTTGATGGCAAGAAAAGGCGCCCACGAACCGGTGCTCACCTCGAATGTGTCAAACCTGGTTTTCGGATCGGCAAAAGACTGCACTGTTGCGATCAAAACCGGCATGTAGGTCGGAAGTGCGCCGGCCATAACCGCATTAATCGCGATCTTTTCGACCGTGGCCTTTCCTTTTCTCGGGATGACCGTTGCCACGACGTGACCGGGAGGCAGATCCGTACCGGCTATCATTTCCTTCACAGCATCCTCGGTCGGCGGGATGATGGGCAGGCCATCGGTCCACCCCTTGTTGTAGTAGAACCGATTCACCTCTTGGAGACTTCCTCTGAATGCGACTCTTGGAGTCTTGCCCGTCTGCTGCTTCGGGGATTTCTCAAGCCCTCAATGACGTCTTGCATGGCTGCCGCTACGCCCTCTTCTATTTCGGATTTGACGGTGGATTCGCAGGCTATGGATTCTCCCACGACTCTGATTCCGGGCATTCCCCTGCCCGATGCGGCTGAATGGGCATCGTTAACAAAACCATTATTTGCCAGTAACACGACCGGCTTGCCAAAGTCCTCGACCGCTATTCCGTTGTAGGCGAGGTACTTTGTGCAGGACCCTCAATCGCCCACTACGGCAATGACGGCATCAATCCCCTTGACCCATTCCACGAATTTGTCTTTATTTTTGGTTTCTATCTCATTGACATTCGGTTGGGTCGAATGGAAGAGCGATATCTGGATGCCGGGGTACATGGCTCCCAATCTCTTCTGGATTGATTCTGCAATCGGCCTTGCAGCCCGTTTGGAATTGACAAACAATCCGATTTTTTTCCCGGAAAGGCCTTCAAGCCTCGGGGAAATTCCGCGGAGCGGGATCGGATCGACGTCCGCCCACGGGCTGAGCACTTCATATTGAGTTTCTGGCGCCTTGGATTTGGAATTCGCACTCCCCTGAGCCCCGGACGAATCCCGGACTGCCAGGACGGCGAGAATTCCGATGGAAAGCGCCGATAAAAATCTACGCATGGTTAACTCCTTCTCCTTTCAAAATGGCCCGGTGCCGGCCTCCGTTTGATTGAAACATTTAAATGATCACACCCGCGCGGATTCTGGCGATCTCCAGGGCCTCGGGATCCAAATCCATCTGCAAGAGAAGAATGCGTGAACTGCGATGCAGTTCCACCGGCACTCTGCCTCTTGCTCCCGGCGAAACCAGAATGCGATCATATTGCGAGTCTTTCAGCAAGCGTCTGAAATCTGCCACCTTGTCTACTGACATCCAGGAGATGTTAGCATCTTTGCATTTCATCCAATTGTGCAACTGCTCGACAATGAAGCGAGCGCTTGAAATGGCGTGCTTAGGAAGGAGAACGAGTATAGAAGACGCTCTGATCTTTTCCAGCGCCCTGATCGTTTGTTCCGTGTAGCGGATCTCGATGGGGATTGTGTCAATTTTTCTGCCTCGGGGCATGCGTCGAACGCTGTCGGCAATGAGATGGTTGACGAGCACCTTTCGGAGCCTGCCGCCGCGGCTAAGAGCGATTCTGTATTCGTCTACCGACAGGCCGGCTACCGCTGCCTGCCATAGGTGCGACACCTGTTCCGCCCTTCGAAGCGCTATTTCCTTCTCCGGATCGACATAGGCAATAAACGGAGAGCTGAGCTCATCTTCCTGCGCGCTCCGGCTGAGGTATCTGGCAAATGCAATCGGGGACACTCCCGTTTTTCGGATCTGTTGGATTATGTCCCTGGACAATGCCCGGCACTTTGCATTTATAGAGTCCGGCGCCGCGGCGGACACCGCGACCATGATCCTCTTGCCGGGAGCCGGAGAAAGCAGGCCGGACCGGCGCAACGCCAGATATGCGCGGTGAATCTGGCCGCGATTTACCCCCGTCCGCTTTTCCACTTCGCGAATCGGCGGAAGAACGTCGCCTCTCTTGAGCACTCCCATCGCAATGGAAAGCTTGATCTGCTCCTGAATCTGTTTGATGACGGGGATAGAACTGTTCTTTTCGATCTGGAATTCGATAGTATTCATATAAGAATCCGGCTCCCGCTTTCAAAGGCATTGTAGCATATGTCATATATTTTTGACATGATGCCCCGCAGCCATTTTGATGTGTACGTGTCGGACAGGATACATACAAATGCGCGGGCATGAGAAAATCGATCGGAGTTCTCTGGAGGCAAACATGAGAAAGAGTTCCATCGCGGGAATCTTTTTATTAGCGACGCTTTCGATCGCGCCTTTTGCGCTTTCGCAGAAACAGAACGTCAAGACGACCGGCGGCCAGTTGCAGGGTGTCGTTGCTGACGGGGTGGCTTCGTTCAAGGGTATTCCATTTGCGGCGCCTCCGGTGGGCGATCTGCGCTGGAAGTCTCCGCAACCTTCGAAGGCATGGACCGGGGTTCGGAAAGCCGATACTTACGCGCCCGGCTGCATGCAGGACTCAAGCATGGTCAAAATGGTGGGAGCCTCGGCGGGTGTTTCGGAGGACTGTTTGTACCTGAACGTCTGGACAGCTGCGAAAAATACCAAAGAGAAACGGCCCGTGATGGTATGGATTCACGGCGGCGCCTTCATCGGAGGAATGACCGGCACGCCCATGTTCGATGGAACGAAGTTCGCGCAGAAGGGTGTGGTGCTGGTCAGCATTGCCTATCGGCTGGGAGTCTTCGGCTTCATGGCACACCCGGAACTCAGCCGTGAAAGCGGCAGGGGATCGGGCACCTATGGAATTCAGGACATGATCGCCGGCCTCCGGTGGGTAAAGAACAACATCGCGCAATTCGGCGGCGATCCTTCTCGCGTGACCATCTTCGGCGAGTCGGCTGGAGGAATCGCGGTCGGGATGCTTTCGGCCGCCCCGGGAGCCAAAGGATTGTTTCAGCGTGCAATTTCCGAGAGCGGCGGCTCATTTGCGCCCCCGCGAGTTGCGGATGGCGCAGGCATGAACGTTGCAAGCCTTAAGCTCGCCGAGCCCGTCGGCGAAACTTTTCTGAAGAAACTGGGCGCTGCCGATATCAAGGCGGCGCGCGCCCTGCCTGCCGAACAGGTCCAGAAAGCCGCGGGAGGCGGAATGGGAGGAGGCGCCAGTTTCTGGCCGGTTGCCGACGGGTATGTTTTGCCCGGGGACCCCTATGAACTATACGAGAAGGGCCGCTTTAACGACACTCCCATCCTCGTAGGCACAAATTCCAATGAAGGCGGATTGTTCATGCGCGGACCCGTCACTCCGGCCTCTTTCGAGAAGCAGATTCGATCGGGCTACGGGGAGCGGGCGGATGTCATATTGAAGGCTTACCCGCACGCAACCGACGCAGAAGCGGCCCGGGCCTCTGCGGATGTTTTCCGCGAATTCGCCTTCGCCTGGCCTACGTGGGCCTGGGCACGAATGCAATCGGAGAAAGGAAAAGGGAAAGCATTCGTGTACTACTACGACCATCGTACGCCCGATTCGCCGGACGGAGCGAATCATGCGGCAGAGGTCACCTATGTATTCGGGAATTTCGGAGGCCCCGGAGGCGCGCCCCGTCCGGAGGATCTTGCTTTGTCCGACCTGATCCGGTCCTATTGGATCAATTTCGCCGCAACGGGAGATCCCAACGGACGCGGCTTGCCGCAGTGGCCTGCGTTTACGGAGAAGGACCAGCGGGTAATGTTCTTCAACTCCGTCGCAGGCGCCAAGCCGATACCGAACCTGGAAAAGCTGAAAGCATATGACGCCTACTATTCCTGGCGCAGAGAACAGGCGAAGAAATAAACCAACGCTTGACGATTGACGACTGAAAAATTTCACCCTTTATGCGTTTTTCAGTCGTCAATCGAGAATCGTTAATCGAAAATTTATTTTGGCCTGCAGCGATCGAAGAAATTGAATACACTCGGCAGCACCAGCGGGATCATGCCGCCGTGGTCGGCGTCGACCTCCATGTACTCTATTTTGAAGCCGCGCTCCTTCATCCAGGCCAGCATTGCTTTGCTTCCAGCAAGAGACGGGGTTGCCCCCGTTCCCTCCGTCATGAAAACAGGCATCTTTCGTATGCTGTCCCATGGATAGTTGGTCTCGTCGACAAACGGCCCTGACATGGGAGCAATCCCAGCCCAGTATTGGGCATACTTTGCGCCCAGATACCACGTGCCGCCGCTTCCCATGGAATGTCCCATTAAGAACAACGAGGAGCGGTCCACAGGATACTCGTTGAGCACGATTTCGAGCACATTGATGACATCTTTCTCGCTGAGTTCCAGGGTTCGTTTCTGTTCCGCGCCCACCGCCGCGCGCTGTTTCGCTGCTGTTTCCGGATTTCCGAAGACGGCCGGAAGGCGCAGAGGGGTTCCATAGGCGCCCATGCGGCTGTACCCCAATGGCGATACCAGGATGTAGCCGTGCTGCTCGGCCAGACGAATAAGCTGCTTGTCATTGGCGTCCAAATACCAATTTTCATCCGATCCCGCGCCGTGCAGCATCACAACCAACGGCAGTTTTGATTTTCCGTCCCATGAGGAGGGGATGTACAAACGGTAGGGCATGTCGGCATTTGCCGCTGCAAAATGATATTTGCGGTGAAGATCGCCTTTGGCGCGCCATTGCGGGTCGCCGGGAGAAGCGATGCTTTTGGCCAGCGCCAGAGATTCGCGGATCTGCTCCTGCGCATCGACGGCCGAGCCGAACGCTATGGAAGGAGTCTGCGCAAACTGAATTTTCGCCAATGCGGCGAGGGCAAGAATACATATCAGAAACGCACTCTTCCGGGAAGAAAATAGACTCTTCATTTGTTTCCCCTTCCGATTTCCAATCAACATGCTTAACTTTTTACAAGAGAATATCGTATATCGAACACCGAATATCAAATATCGAAGTGGTTTTTTCACTTCTGCGGTTCGTTATTCGATATTCGATAATTTCCTTATTTCAGCCTTCCGGTCTTGCCACGACTCTGCGAATCGGCTCGAAGATTGCCGATTCATCGTTCGTTTCCTCTCTCACTTTCCAATAATCGGGCTTAACTTTTTAAAAGAGAATATCAAATATCGAACACCGAATATCAAATATCGAAGTGGCTTTCCCTACTTCTGCGGTTCGATATTCGTTATTCGATATTCGATATTTGCATTTTTCAGCTATCCCGGCCTGCCACGACTCTGCGAATCGACTCGCAGATGGCTGATTCATCGTTCGTTTCCTCTCTCACTTCCCAAAAATCGGGCTTAACTTTTTAAAAGAGAATATCGAAGTGGTTTTCCCTACTTCTGCGGTTCGATATTCGTTATTCGATATTCGATATTTTCCTTATTTCAGCTTTCCGGTCTTGCCACGACTCTGCGAATCGACTCGCAGATTCGCGCGTTTATCGTTTCAATCAAGCCGGAGCGCTTCTCCCGGCTTTGCTTTTTTCGCTATGGCGTTTAAGAAATAGCAGCTCGACCAGGATCAGCAACGCTATTGCAGCCATCATGTACCATCCCGCGCTGAATCCTTTCGTCCAATCGCGCAACACACCCAGCATTTGGGGGCCCAAATAGCCGCAGATTCCGGCTCCCAGGCTCAACATACCCATCACATTTCCGGTTTCGCGTCCGCTCAATATGTATGCAGCAAGTCCATACGACTGATTGGTCGCGGTGAATCCTGCTGCGAGCACCACGGCAGTGGCGATCCGGAACACCAGTTCATTCTCACTGGTCATGGCAAGGGAGGCAGGGATCAAAAACGCCACGAGTGAGCTCAAAACAATCCACTTATTGCAATGATCCATCAAATAGCCGAAAAGTAGGTTCAAAAAGATCGCGCAGACATAACCGGTGCTGATTACATAGGCTGCTCCATTGGCGTCCATCCCGAAAATTGCGGCTGCGGCGGATGGAACGAAGAATGTCACACTGTAGGAAGCCATCCCGACCAATCCCACCAGCACCGCAATCGCCCAGACTATTGGCGTGCGGAAGGCACTCCGGCCTTCATCATGGGAACCGCCATCATGAGAGAGCCGTGCATTCTCCCGCTTGCTGGATCGCTGCCGGTAGAACAATCCGATGGCAACGGCGCCCAGAATCGCGGCGCATGCGTAAGCTGTCATCCCGGTTCGCCACCCGAAATTTTCGCCAATTTTACTTCCGAACGGGGCTCCAATCACCGACGCCAGGGAAGCAACCGACCCGAGAAAACCCATGGATGAACCCTTTAAAGACGGCGGCGCAGTAAGCGCAATGGCTGTCAGGACGCAGACAAATGCGAATCGGTAGGCGCCGATCCACAAGGCTCGATAGGCGAAGGCAGAGAAAAAACCGGAGGCTTTGCCCAACATGAACAGCCCTAATCCCACCAGAAGCAGAGCCAGGACCAGCACGGATTTCTCACCGTAGCGCTTGGCGGTAAGGCCCGCGGGCACACTCAGTACCAAAGCCAGCAGGCCGTACATTCCGGTGAAAAGCCCGATTTGGGTATAGCTCATGGAGAAATCTTTCTGGATGGCCGGCAACAGGGGCGCAAATCCCAGGCTGGACATTTGAAGGGTCATCATCCCGAAGAGCGTCGCCACGAAAGGGACAATCCAGGACCGGTCTGTTTTCTCCTCCGATTTCATACACACCTCAATTTTGGCGCCGTCCGCGCTGGTCTGCTTTCCGGGATCATCGCCTTGTGCGGCGAGGCACGACACGAGCCGCCAGGAATTCAGAAACTCTCCGGCGCATGGCTTCCGGATCCCAGCCCCGGGCATCAACCATGTCGGCAACTATTGGAAACACGGGAATCCCTGCCTCCTCGAGGGCGCGTTCAATAAAGCGGTTGCCTGTGGCTGCCGGCCTTGTTCCAAGAGGATTCAAAACAAGGGCAGCGTCGATTCTGTGTTGCTTCGCCTGATGAATGATCCATTCGCCCGCCCAAGGCGGGTTGTGCAGCTGCTCGTTCATGCTGGCGGTGCGGCTGGCAAGAGCCAGAAGCGGATCATCCAGACCGTAGCGAATATAACCGTCGGGTCCAAAGGCCAGATACATGGACCACACAAAAACGGCTCCGAATTCGTCTTCGAACGCCGTGTAAAAATCCGTGTCGTGCCAGAGCCCGGCGCCCACCCACATCAAACGCAGGCGTTCGCCGCTGCAGGCCGCCACTCCTTGCCTCACCCGATCGCGGATCTGGTCCCGGAATGTCCGGGCGTGTTCCACCGCCCAATCGCCGCCCCGTTCCCATTGTGCAGCCATAACGTTGGTCACCTGTTCGTGCATGCGGACCGGGGTTTTGGGTGCGGAGCAAATCATCTTGCAGGCTTCTTCGAAGTATTCCTCCTGGCGGTTGACTCTTTCCATCAAATCGCGAAGACGATCGATTTGAAATTGCCTCTCCGTGATTCTTTCCAGCGCTCTAATAAGGTTTTGAAGCTGTGACACGGTAAGCCTCAGCCGGTGATCTTCAAAAAGCTCGCGCCAGCGATAACGGCTGAGCTCCCACCAGCGCGGCGGCAACTCGGTAGCTCCCGGATTGTCAATGAACACAAATTCCGAACCGAATGCATCGGCCCAGGTCCCAAAAACCCGCTGGAGGCAGTCGCACGTGAGCCTGGCGCAAAGCAATGCCGGCTTGGGCAGTCCGCCCCACGGAGCGCGATTCGGTTCGTTTGCCAGCGTGGATGCTGCCGCCAGGCTGCAATAGCGGCACAGTCCTTCGTGAAATCCCAGAGAATTCAGGATATCGAGGTAATAGGCCGAAAGCCGTTTGGCCGAAATTATTGCCGCCCACCACTGGTTGCTCACAACCGGCACATCCATCACATGGAACAGCTCAAACGGCATATCCGCCTGGACGATGGCGTAAGGCCGCCCATTTTCAAAGACATCTTTCCGGAGCCGGGCAAACCATGCTTTCTGGTGTTCGCCGGCCGCAATGGTGCAATCGAGCTGCTTCTCTGACATAGTTTCCTACCGTCCGGCTTCGAGGCTGCGAACAAACCTCTCGAGGCGTCCGTGGCATTCTTCGGAAATCGACGTTGCATCCTCCCGCACAAGGAGATGAGGGATTCCCCGCCCCTCAAGGTAACCCTTGCGCCTGGGGTAATCCCATCCGGCCACGCAATCTTCCGGAGGCAAATAAAAAATGACGCCGTCGATTTCATCCGCAGACGCCTGCTGAAACCATGCGTCGGCGATTTCGAAAGGAAACAGGCGCGGGCTCGGCGTATCGAGATAATACTTCTCGAATATGGCCTTCAACAGATCCGTGGATTCACCGTCCGTATCTCCGCCGGCGCTTTGTGAACCCCACCAGTCGTCTTCCGCGACCACAACAGCTCCGTGCATCTCCACCGCCTGGTGAAGGTCCCGATGGTTTAGCGAAGCGCCCGTGATCAGTACTCTCTTTCCGGAAATCGGATTGCGATGCGCAATCCGATTCAAAGCCTGCTCCGCCAGGGGCGCGTATTTGCCCCTTTCCATAAAAAAGAAAGGTCCTATCAACGCCAACGCCTCCGTTCCGGTAACTTTCGGCTCCGGTCGGCGCAGGCGCAGCAGGTTTCGGATTGCCTCGCGCGCCGAGTTGGATTCCTCGATCGCCTGCCGCAGCGCATCGTTGTTTATCGGTTTGCCGGTTGCTTCCTCGAGGCGTTCCTTCAGACGAAGCGTGCGTTCCAGCCCGTAGGAGCAGGATTCCGGGCAGCGCGTGTGAAGCAGGTCATACAGGTAAACGGGCGGAATGCGCCTCCCGGGATCCCGGCGGGCTACTTCCCGGAGATAGAGGTACAGCTTGTATTCCTGCTCGGATGTCCGGGATATCAGAAGAAGACTGAGGTGCCGCAGGCCGCCGGAAATGGCTGCGCCAAAAATGGCCCGGATGCGTTTTTCGAAAACATCCTCTTCCATGAAATTGTCGATGTCCGGGCAATTCGCGTCACCGGAGTTGATCACGCAGGGGAAAGCTCCGGCGGCCCGGATCAGTTCCCACGGCGCCGTATTGGACGTGACGCCCACGACGGGGATGCCGTTTGCGGCGGCCTCCAGGGCTTCTGCCGCAGGATTCCCGTAATGCCACATTAAATGATCGATCGCGTTTTCCATAATTCCGGTTCATGTCCACGAGGCAACGCATATAATATGATATATGCATGCATAATGCATTTTTATTTTTGTTTTTTCCGGGAACCCGATGAGCTAAAGTAATCTCATGCGGCGGAGTTGCCGCAATAAGGCCGAACCGCAGAGTATCGAAGTCCCGGATTTGCTTCTGCGGTTCGTTATTCGATATTTGTTATTCGATATTTATCTAGTTAGTTTCTGTCGCGAAACACACTTTTCAGTCCCGAAGGGACGCGGCAACAAAGCC
>JAEAME010001901.1_pt1 | contig 13229 bp, 12 predicted proteins | sample 8958731 | NCBI WGS metagenome assembly JAEAME01 (sample SAMN16933194, study PRJNA681113) | bioreactor sludge metagenome | isolation source: anerobic bioreactor sludge (Control) | place: India:Bengaluru | collected 2018-10-24 | reverse complement strand
TTGGCTCCTGCAAGGCCTTGACTTCGTTATAGTAATCAGGCTCAGGATGAGCGGGCAAAGTGGACACCAACATAATATTGGAAGAATCCTGAATTTGGATAATTTTGACTCGACGATTCAGGTTGCTTCGCTTTCGCCGGAGGCGAATTGTCTCGCAACGACGGGTTTGCGGGGCGGGCGACCCAACGGGTCGCCCCTACACGGGGAGGTGAATTGTTAAGGTAGATTATTACGGGTCTACGCTGACGCCGTCCTTCCCCACCAGTTCCTCCAGGCGCCGTTTGAGTTCAGCATTGTATGCCGTATTGACATTGGTCAATTTGGCATATGTCACGCTGCCGTTGCTGCCCAGGCGCAGACTGACCTCATCATTGCCGCTGTATGCTCTCAGGGTATCGACTACTTTATGCAGCCGGGCGATGTCCCCGTCTTTGTCTTCACTTTCCCCGATGCTGATAATGATGTGGTGTTTCTTGCCATTCCCGGCTGCCGGGGTTTCTCTTTGGCGGCTCCCGTTAGAGCCGGGAGGGTTGGCCCCCACGCCATTTACTTTCACTTCGGCAGCAGCTTGCGGCGCCGTGATTTCACCGGCTGCCGCAGGTACGGTTTCCGGGGCTGGCTGATAACGCCGGACGCGGTCGCAGTTCAACTGCAGGCTATCATCACGCAACCTGACCTTGCCTTCGATAACCACGGTGTTGCCTTCCTGCCAGATCTCCCGGTCAGTCTCATATATCCGCGGCCACACCATCGTCTCGATACTGCCGCTGATATCTTCGATATTGGCTTTAATGAAGGCCTTATGGTCGCGGGTGAACAGCGGGGTGACTGCCCCGATTTCTCCCACCACCGATACGCTTTGCCCGTCCATTTCAGCATCGATTTCACTGGGCCAGATCATACCTGCCTCTTTCTTGCTGCTGGCAAACTGACGGGATAAAGCTACTCCTAACAACTCTTTCTCCCATAAGGACTTTTCCTTGATATCGACATCAGTCCCTTTCAGTTCGATTTCAGGCAGCGGGGTAGAGACGGACTGGCCGAAAAGGTCGAACATCGTGGACTGCCCCGATTCTTTCAACCGCTGTTCGCGCTGGGCCAGCGAGAGGATATCGGGTACTTTATTCAGGATAGTACCCCGGCTTCCGAATTCGTCCAGGGCGCCGGCTTTGATCAGGCTTTCCAGTACGCGCCGGTTCATTGCCCGCAGGTCAGCCCGGCGGGACAGGTCGTCCACCGACTTATATAAGCCGTTCTTATCCCTTTCCTCGACCATCCCTTCGATAGCTCCCGCCCCGACGTTCTTGATCGCCGCCAGGCCGAAGCGGATGGCCGGCTTGCCGTCTACTTGATGCTCGATGCTGAAACTGACCTGGCTCTTATTGATATCCGGCCCCAGTACCGGGATGCCCAGGCGGCGGCATTCAGCAACAGCGGTGGCCACTTTTTCGGCGGTGCCCATGTGGGATATCAGCAGGGCGGTCATGTACTGGACCGGATAATTCGCCTTTAAATATGCCGTTTGATACGCGATCAGGGCATAGCTGAAGGCATGGGCTTTATTAAAAGCGTAACCGGCAAAAGGCTCGATCAGGGCGAAGATCTGATTGGCAATATCATCACTGAAGCCGTTCTTTTTCGCCCCTTCCATGAAATTAACTTTCTGTTTCTGCATCACTTCGGCGATCTTCTTCCCCATGGCCTTGCGGAAGATATCTGCCTGTCCCAAGGAGTAGCTGGCGAGGGCGCGCACGATAAAAAGTACCTGTTCCTGGTAGACAATAACACCGTACGTTTCTTTCAGGATATCTTCCAGGGCAGGATGTAAGTAATGTATTGGCTCCAGCCCCTGTTTGGCTTTGATATAGGTCGGGATATGTTCCATGGGGCCGGGACGGTACAGGGCGACCATGGCGGCGATTTCTTCGAAGCTGTGCGGCTTCAAGTCTCGAATGTACCGCCGCATGCCGGCACTTTCCAGTTGGAATACGCCGGCCGTCTCCCCGGAAGACAACAATTGAAATGCCCTTTCGTCGTCCATCGGCAGCTTGAACAGGTCGAGGTCGGTTCCACAGTCTTCGCTGATGATTTCCCGGGCCTTACGTAATATCGTCAGGTTCGCCAAGCCGAGAAAGTCCATTTTCAACAGGCCGATCTGGGCAATATCCTCCATCACGAACTGGGTCATTACCGCTTTTTCGTTATTGGCCTTAGCCACGTGCTGCAGGGGGACATACCGGGTCAGCGAATCCCTGGCGATGACTACCCCCGCCGCGTGGGTACTGGCGTGGCGGACAATCCCTTCTACCCGCCGTGCGGAGTCGATGAGTTTATGGATAATCTCGTCCTGATGATAGATGCTGCTTAATTCGACGCTTTCTTCCATGGCGCGCTTCAACGTCATATTAACGGCAAAAGGCACTAATTTAGCTACCCGGTCGACATCCCCGTAAGACAGCCCCAAGGCACGCCCGATATCGCGTAAGGCCGCCCGCGCTCCCAGCGTCCCGAAGGTAATGATCTGGGCGACGTGGTCCTGGCCGTATTTCCGGGAAACGTAAGCGATAACTTCATCACGGCGCTCGTCTTCAAAATCGAGGTCGATATCCGGCATCTCCTTCCGTTCGATGTTCAGGAAACGTTCGAAGACCAGGCGGTTCTTGATGGGGTCGATCTCGGTGATGCCCAGGCAGCGCAGCATGATGCTGGCGGCCGCACTCCCCCGGATGCCGTAGGCGATCCCCTGGCTGCGGACGAAAGAGATGATGTCCCAGACGACCAGGAAATAATTGGCGAACTGGGTCTTATCGACCACGTCCAACTCGTAGGCCAGCCGGTCTTTGATTTCCGTGGTGGCATCGGGGTAGAACTCCGGCAAACCCTGGTAGCAAAGATCGGACAGGTATTCGAAGGGACTTTTTCCTTTGGGCCGGTCGATTTCGGGGAGGTGCAGCCGGCCGAAGTCTAATTTGAGGTTGCACATCTCGGCAATGGCCCCGGTATTCTCGATAGCTTCCGGGACGTCCTGGTACATCTCGGCCATTTCCTCTTTACTTTTCAGGTAGAAATAATCGCCCGCCATCTTGATGCGTTTTTCATCGTTGACGGTAGTATTGGTGCCGACACAAAGTAATAGATCATGGGTCGGTGCGTCTTCCCGGTAAATGTAATGGGTATCATTGGTTGCCGCCAGCGGGATGCCCAGTTCTTTCCCCATGGCGATCAGGTGCTGGTTTACCGTCTCCAGTTCGGCGATGGGATGGCGTTGTATTTCCAGGTAAAAATCACCGAAAGTCTCTTTGTACCACAACGCCGCCAGCCGGGCATCATCCCGGCGTCCGGCTAACAACAGCGACGGGATTTCGCCGGCCAGGCACGCCGACAGGGCAACCAAGCCTTCATGGTGCTCTTTTAGATTTTCCCGGGTCACCCTTGGCTTATAATAAAAATTATCCAGGTGGGCTTTAGTGGTCAACTGGATCAGGTTCCGGTAACCAGCCTGGTCCTTAGCCAGTAATATCAAATGGTAATTGCTGCGGTTGCCGTTCTCGCCGTTCTTGCCGTCTCCAGCAACGTATACCTCACAGCCGATGATCGGTTTAATACCTGCTTTTTTGGCTTCCTGGTAAAACTGGATGACCCCATACATCACGCCGTGGTCGGTGATAGCCAGGCTGTTCATCCCCAGTTCCTTCGCCCGCGCGATAAGCTGCTGGATTCGACACATGCCGTCAAGCAGGCTATACTCGGTATGAACATGGAGATGGGTGAACATCGTTGCCTCAGGTGGGGTGATTTTTCCCGCTATTATAACACAAGAAACGCCCCCCGGGGGAGTTTAAAACAGGCTCGAATTTTATAATTTTATATAGTAGATACATAAATAAGTCAGGAATATTCTTGAATGTGTTTGTAGGGGCGATCCAGCGGATCGCCCAGAATAAAAAAATAAAAATCAGGTTGACTTATTTAATGGTGGACAATTATCCAGGGCGAAAACGACTAAGATTGAAGGACTATGATTACAATCAATCGGGAGCCTATTTCATTACAATATGTACACAGAGGAGAAATTGTTGGCTGGGGGAAATAAAAGATGGTTCTATGTTATTCAGCAGTGCTGGGAAAATTACCGGGGAAGAATGGATCAGGACTGCTGAACTAAGATCTTATATTCTACTAGACGAATATATAATAATGCCCAACCATCCGCATGGAATCATCATTATCACTGAAAAGGATAAGGCGACCCAACGGGTCGCCACTACAAGATTAACCCCTGATTCGCTTGGTTCAATCATAGGGCAATTTAAGTCGATAGTTACGAAGGGGCTCAGAAGCATAGGATTGTCCGATTTTTGTTGGCTGCGTAACTACTACGAGCACGTTATCCGTAACGAATCTGACTTAAATGATATTCGTGAATACATCAGCTACAACTCCCAAAAATGGCTTGAAGATCACGAAAATCCCAGTATTCAAACCGGATACACTGTGATTAGTAATAAAACATGAAAATGCTGGATATTATTCTCCGCTGGCTGTTTATTATTTGTCTGCCGTGGCTCATCGTGACCGCTGCTCTGCGCATCCCGGCGACCTGCCCATATCTCTATGAATACCTCTTTCACAAATACGACGTGGGTGCCACCACCGGCCTGGATGATGCTGCCCTCAAGGATACTGCCCGTGGGCTGGTCCGCTATTTCAACTCCGGGGAGGAAGATATCGATCTGGTGGTGCAGAAGGACGGTTTGCCTTTCACACTGTTCAACGAGCGGGAGATTATACATCTCAAGGACGTGAAAGGACTTTTCTTACTGGACCTGTGGGTTTTCCTGGGCACGCTGGCTTATTGTCTCGGTTATTCCATCTGGTCTTGCACGCGCGGATTGGCCGAACGGAAAAAACTAGCCCATTCGCTGGTCATCGGCGGCGGCATTAGCCTCGGCTTACTGCTCCTGCTTGGTATCGGTATGCTGTTCGACTTTGATGCCCTGCTGCTGCGCTTCCATCTCTTGAGTTTTGCCAACGATTTCTGGCTGTTGGACCCGGCTAAGGATTACTTGATCATGCTGGTCACCGGTGGTTTCATGTACGATGCTTCTTTTATCGTGGCCGGAGCGGCTGCAGCCGGGGCGGTAGTTACAGGGGGAATTGGGGGGGCCTATCTTTGGTATCAATACCGGCGCGAAAAAATCTCTTCATGAGTATTGCTTTTTTACGCTGTCAGCCTCATAATACTCTGAATTCGATGTTGTTTTTTATGGAATTCAGGAGTTGGAAATGAAGGGATGGCGCTTTTCTACCGCTTTAACACTGCTTTTAATCATCGCCGTATCGCTCCCCGGGCAAGGTTGTAGTACCAACCGCCCCGTCAGCAACCCCTATGAATTTAATGATTTTACCCGGCTTGATATCCAGAATGCCTTCGATGTGGAAATAGTACAATCCGGGACATATAGTATCTCGGTCACCACAAATGAGGACCTGCAAGATTTTCTTTCCGTACTCAAAAACGGAGATACGGTCACCATCAAGTTAACACCGAATCATCCTTTCACCGACTTCATCTTGATGCGGAAAACACTCAAAGCCAGGATCGCGATGCCAGCCTTGAATAGTCTTAAGGTATCGGGTGCCTGTCATTGCCAGGTACGGGGCTTCGAATCGACAAATAACCTGGACCTCGAAGTCTCGGGGGCGAGTCGCGTCACGTTAAATAATATCGAGGCTGGCGATGTAAAGATGGCGGTCTCCGGCGAAAGCGGGATATTTGGCAAATTGACATCGGTGGATGTTGATTTTGATGTTTCCGGCGCCAGTAAGGTCGAGCTTACCGGTACTGGTGAAGATTTAGGGTTGATAGCGGAAGGGGCAAGTAAAATAAACCTGCAATTTTTCGTCTCGCAGACGGCTGATATTTCGATTGGCGGCTCTACTGAGGTCATCACCGATACCCGTTCCCACCTGGATATTGCTCTCTCCGGCGCTTCCCGCCTTTATTTTTTAAGTAATCCGAATTTCGGTAAAATGGAAGTCCTGGGGGCTTCTACCATCAAGCATAAATAACGGGAGACATTTTTCATGACATTAAATCCTGAGATTGTTATAAAGCCATTAACCCCAGATAACTGGCAGGATATGGGTACCGTCCTGGGGGCAAGCGGGGACGGGGGCTGTTGGTGCATGTGGTGGCGCTTAACTGACGATGAATTTGAGGACGGGCGCGGGGAAGGGAATAAACAGGCTATGAAACGGCTGGTTGAAGCCGGTAAAACTCCCGGGGTGATCGCTTATCTTGGTGGCCAGCCTGCCGGTTGGTGTGCAATCGGCCCGCGTGATGAATATCACCGTCTAATGAATTCTTCCCTGCTGCAGGGCGTGGACAACCGGCCGGCCTGGTCAATTGTCTGTTACTATATCAATCCGCGCTTTCGCGGCCGGGGGTTGATGGAGCACCTGACCCGGGGTGCTGTAGAGCTGGCTCGCAGTAAGAAGGTTTCTCTCGTCGAAGCATATCCCGTGGAAGTGGCCGCCGGATCTTCCCCCGCCGGGGCTTATACCGGAGTGGCCGCCGTCCTGCGCAAGGTAGGATTTGTCGAAGTGGTAAAACGGGGCCGCCAGCCGGTTATGAGGCTGGATACAACAGTTTAGCCTCTCATTCTCCCTAATCTCCGGGCGGCTTCTTTCTTATCATTCAGTCCCAGTTTCGCCTTTTGGATCGCCCTGGCCAGTATCTCGATCGACTGGTCGTAGGTTCTTTTATCCACCGGGTAAGGGATGCCGTCCTTACCGCCGTGGGCAAAACTGTAACGTGCCGGATCGCGATAACTTGGCGCCACGTCGTAGACCAATTCTGAGATCAGGCTTAAAGCCCGGATCGTCCTCGCCCCTACCCCCGGCAGCCCCAACAGTGTCTCGAAGTCCTCCGGTTGGCGTTCATAAGTGCTGAGCAGGATTTTGTTCAGGCTGTCCGGATGCAGGTCCGCCGTACTCAGGTAATGGTGTCCGGGCAAGGTCAGCGTCTTGATCTTTTTTAGTTCGGCCAGCAACTTTTCCGGTTTCTCGTTATCTACTATCTGCGGGATGATTTTTCTGGCGGGATCGCTTTCGGCTGCCACCAGATTTAGTGCCCGGCCGCGTACTTCGCTGGCAATCGCGGCATGTGGTTCGTTGATAAAGCTCTCCACTGCTTCACTCAGCCAGTGGTAACGGCGGGCATAATGATTTACCTCGTTCATCCCCTGCTGCACTACCGCCCAGGCGCCGCTGCGGGTGAAGATGAAGGAATGGTGATAGAGTTCATAGCCGTCCTGGATGCCGGCACTATCAATTTTAGCGGACATCCGGCTGGCATAAACCAGCGATGATGTATCCAGCGAAAGCTGTTGTCCCCAGTCCGTTAGTTCTCCGGGTGTCTTGCGTGAGGTGGCCCCTTTACCTCCGGCAACGAATAATCCCAGATCGAGTTCGATTCCCTTAACACCCTCTTTCAGGGCGCCGCAAAGAGTAGTAGTGACGCCGCTGGAATGCCAGTCGAAGCCGAGAACACAGCCGAAAGCCTGGAACCAGTGTGGATCGGAAAGCCGCCGCAGCATTTCTTCGGCACTGAAATCAGATACAATGATGATTGTGATTTCCCGGGCCAGTTTGACCATCCGGTCAAATAGCCATTTGGGAGCCTTGCCGTAATGCAGCGGCAGGTTTGCTACACCCGTCCGTGTCCCTGGGCCGGGTGACATATTACTGGCCCTACCCGGCGTGGCAGGTACCGCAGCTTCCCCCGCTGCAGGAACCACAGGAGCAGGAAGAGGTCCCGGCTACCGGTGATGCTGAACCGCCGTCGTTAACAGTAAAACAGGCAAATGTAGATAACACCCGTTCTGCGCTGCTTTTACAATTCGGACAGGTTGCTGCAGCGGTCGACTGGCTGAACGGACGCATTAATTCAAACTTATTATCACAACTGTGGCAGTTATATTCATAAATAGGCATATCTTTTCTCCTGATACTAGTTTACGCAGTGCCATGGGGTGAAGTCAAGCATATGAACTAACAGTTCTGCTGAGGCCTTACTTTACCGGTGCCGGCGAAGGCTTAAGCATCTTGATAAAGGTCCTCAGGTCCCGCCATCCGTAGGCGACTTCGACCAGGTTGGCACCACCGATAACTACTTCTCGTTCGGCGAAGGGCCTTCCGCCCAGCGCTTCGTAAAAAATCTTATATTGGTTGGCAGCCATTACCCATACCTGCATCGATTTGTGCCCCTGTTGTTTTAATTTACGGGCGACCGTAGCCATCAACTGCCGTCCGATGCCCCGCCGCTGGTGCGACTTTAGCAGGTAAATGACCCCGAGTTCGCCGGTATACAACTTATCGCCGTCGCGCGCCGGACCACCGCCGGCCATGCCGACAATCTCCCCGTGGTCGTCTTCAGCGATATAATAGAACCAACCCGGCCATAATTTGTTCGGGTCGGAAAGGCGGGCTTTAAAATTATCGGTCAGTTTTTCAAATGATAGGGAATCCAGGTATTCCTGGGGTACGATGCCGGTATATGTCGTCCGCCAACTGTCGATATTTACCTTTGCCATGGCCGCGGCATCTGATGGTTTCGCTTCACGAATCAGCATAGATCCATTTTCGCTGTTGAATTCAATATATTCACTTGCGGGTTCATTAATCCGGAGAACAGGCAGAGCCTATCTATATATTCTCATACTTCCTTAGAAATAAAGCAACTCCTGACTCAAGAGCATGAGCCGGCCCGGATGTTTACCAGGCCGGCTGTTAACCATTATCGGGCCTTTTTGTTATCTCCAGGCATCGATGCTGTATGCTTGCCCATGGCCGCCGCTGAATCTCTCGCTGGCCGTCTCCTGTCCCTCGGCGATGATGATGCAGTATTCCCAGGGACTTTCCCCGCCAGCCGGCACCATATAATCGTCGGATAATTCCTTCCAGTGCTTGCCTGAAGTCTTTTCCCGGGCCGTCCAGCCGTTGGTGGTCCAGTCGGGCATGCCGCGCATGCGGTACCTGCCTACCGGTTCGAAACTCTTTTTCCAGATGTATTCGTAGATAGACTCTTTAGTTTTGAATCCGTAGTTATACAGATCCATCGCCATCGACGGTACCAGTATCAACGTGAAGCCGCCCTCCATGGTCCGCCAAATACCGTCGGTTACGAAATCGATGTAGTTATGCGGGCCGGGTTTGCCTTTTACGTTCAAGAAGCGAGCGATCGCTCCGTGGCCGCTCTTCTGCAGCGAACGGTATACCCCCGGCATATGAGCCTGGCCGATGTTCCAGTTACCCGGGCGACAAAGCATGAGAACGCTTTCATCCTTACGGAAACCGAGTTCTTCGTTCAGTCCTTTCCATCCCGGGGGCAGCCCTTCAGCATATTCGGCGATGATAAAACCGCCGTTAGAGACCGGGTCGCCGTAGGTCATAATGGTGGAAACACTTTCTTTATAGCCGCCCAGGTTGCGCCATAGCAGGCTTCCTACCCGGCCGATGGCTTTATTGGGCGGATTACCGGGGCTGAACCGGCCGTAACTGACATTCATCCCGATTTCTTTATAAATAGGGCCGCTCACCATGAAGGCTCCGCCGTTGCCCCGCCCGTCCCCCGTCCCGCCTCCGGATTCTGCGATGGCCAGCACTACCGGGAAGTACTCTGGCTTGCAACCGGCCATGACGGCATTTACAGCAACCTGCTCAACCGTGGCTTTTCGCCCCATCGGCATGAAGATGACCTCTTCCCCCTTTTTCCGGGAATATCCGGGATTGACCTCGCCGATGCCTCTCACCTGGATGTCACGCTGCAGTTTGATGATTTCGTCGGGTTTGTGGCTCGTACCTTTTAACATTTTGGCAACCCGCTCTTCGGTAGGGATCGTGATGGGAAGGCCGTCAGTATATTTAGCGAACGGGGCATTCAGGATGCCCGGTATATTGTCGGTCTGATTATAGAATTCTTCCGCTTCCTCAAGTGTTCCTTCGAAGAGTATTCGCGGTTCTTTCACCATCCATTTTCCCCGCTGCTTTTCTTCACCGGTCAGCGGGCGGACCAGGGCGTCGATGATCGAGGGCAGGATCCGGTCGACATCTTCCGGGCCGGCCAGCGTACGGTGTGCTTCGACAAACCGCATGGCCGGTACCCCGTATAATTTGGCATCATGCCGGACTTTCCCGCTTTCTTCAGACAGGTCAATGAGCACTGTGGGAATCCCTTCGGCTTCCAGATCGGTCAGATAAGGCAACTGCCTGTTTACTGCACCGTGTCACCAGCAGACACCGAGGATCACCGCATCAGTGGTCTGCATCTCTTCATCAGTCAGTTCCAACGGGGCAATGCCGTATGTTTTCTTCAACGTCCAGTTCACCTGAGGATAATCGCTTCTAAGCCGCTTTTCCAGCGGTATCGTGATATCCGGTTCCCCGCAGATACTCAGGTGGATGGTCTTCCCGTCGAGCTTATCCAGCCGCGGTGCCAGCGGGTACAGGTCCACCGGTTCCTGGATGCCGGACGGATTCAGACACTTATATTGATCGGCCATAACTTCCCCCCTCTACTTATTGGTGCTCAAAGTTTAATTGTCTTATTTTCCTTTGTCAAAAAATAGCCAATCATCCCGTCACTACTGCAGGCCTGCATCCTTTTAGGCCGTTTTTATTTTCCTGGTATTTGGACAAAGGAGATAGCATCTTAAAAATATCATATTAGATATTTGGGCTTGACGTTAATTTCAGGTCAAAGCTATAATAGTATATACTGGACTTTGAAACCCGATTACTGTTTAAGGTGGTATGTTATGGCAAATCAGATTGGCAAGAGATATACTTGTACCAAGTGCGGAGCCGAAATGATCATTACTAAAGCCGGCGCCGGCACAATTTCCCACTGCGGTCAACCCATGGAAATCAAAAAATAGTCTGGTTAATATCAGAGGAGGCTTACTAATGGCCACTGAATTAGGAAAAAGATATCGCTGTACAGTTTGTGGAACTGAATCACTATGTGTCAAAGCTGGCAGCGGCACTCCCAATTGTTGTAACAAAGACATGGAACTCGTCCAGCCAAAACCGGTCCCCTCATCCGACTAACCACATATCAATTAGTCTAATCGTACTGGTTCCCGTAATCAGGATTGATTGTTCACGCGTATCCCCCTGGGAGAGGGTATTGTTTTCCCGGACCGGCGTCTCTATTTCAGGGATTGAATCAGCGAGAAGAACTCACTCCTGGTCTTGGACTGGCTCCTGAAGGTACCCCGGACGGCTGACGTAACAATGGTGCTGCCGGGTTTCTTGATGCCGCGCATGGTCATGCACAAGTGTTGGGCTTCGATTACTGCCCCTACTCCATCCGGTTTGATGCCCTGGACGAGCGAATCGGCGATTTGAGAGGTCAACCTCTCCTGCAGCTGCGGCCGGCGTGCCAATATTTCCACCACGCGGGCTATTTTACTGGCCCCGACTACCCGGCCAGTCTCGTTTGGGATATAGCCAACATGGGCGACGCCGAAGAACGGCAAAAAGTGGTGTTCACACATCGAATAGAAAGGGATATCTTTCAATATCACCATCTCCCGGTGGCCTTCCTCAAAACCTACGGCTAACTCATCACGGGGGTCTTTACCCATGCCGTTGAACAATTCTTCGTACATCTCGGCCACCCGGCGCGGCGTTCCTTGCAGGCCTTCCCTTTCCGGGTCCTCGCCGATAGCGGCGATCATTATGCTGACTGCCTTTTTTATCGCTTCCTGATCGATCAATGCCCCACTCCTGAAACTACCTGGCCCCTCTTACGGCAGGGGCCGGACAGCCCCCTGTTTATTTCTTCTAAGCCCAACCGAGAGCGCGTTCAATCGCTTGCAGATCTGCTTTGGTCTCGATGAATTTGTGTTCGCCTTTCAATACAATATCGGTGTCTTTAAGACCGTTGCCCGTCACCACACAGACAATGCGTTTTCCGCTAAAGTCCATCCCCTGCTTTTTCAACTTCCATAGTCCGGCAAAGGGGGCTGCTGAAGCCGGTTCGCCAAAAACCCCGCATTTATCAGCCATGGTTCGTTGACTGGCCAGTATCTCCTCATCACTGACGATATCAATAATGCCGTGAGATTCATCCCTGGCCGCAACCGCTTTTTGCCAGCTGGCCGGATTACCGATTTTTATAGCCGTGGCAACCGTATGAGGGTCGGCGACCGGTTTGTTGTGGACGATCGGTGCCGCCCCTTCTGCCTGGAAGCCCATCATTTTTGGTAAAATCTTATTATGTCCCAGTTTATGGTATTCTACGAACCCCATCCAATAGGCGCTGATATTGCCGGCATTTCCCACGGGGATAAAGAGATAATCAGGGGCATCCCCGAGCATGTCGGATACTTCGAAAGCGGCGGTCTTTTGTCCCTGCAGGCGGTAAGGATTTACGGAATTTACCAGGGTCACCGGGTGTTTTGATGTCAGTGTCCGCACAGCATTCAAGGCCTGGTCGAAATTGCCATCGATAGCAACAATCTTCGCTCCGTAGATGATAGCCTGCGCCAACTTTCCGAGGGCGATATTTCCCCTGGGGACGACGATGATCGATTCCAGCCCGCAGTAAGCCGCATAAGCCGCGGCGGAAGCACTTGTATTTCCCGTGGAAGCGCACATCACGGAACGGCTGCCTTCCTCGATTGCTTTGGCGATCGCCATTACCATGCCCCGATCCTTGAACGAGCCGGTGGGGTTGCACCCTTCGAGTTTAAAATACAGTTCCTTACAGCCGATTACTTTTTCCAGGTTCTTCCCCCGTACCAGGGGCGTGTCACCTTCTCCCATGGAAAACAGCGAGGTTGCCGGCGATACCGGCAGCAAGTCTTTATAATGGTAGAGGACACCCTTCTCCATATTTGTTCCTTCAGTCGTCAGGAATGATTTTCCTGCGATATTTCCTGATTATTGTTAAATTAAAATCCTGTACTAACTGCCTCCGGGCTTGATCAACGGTTTACCGCCCAGGCAGAGCGGACAGTTTTCCGGTTTGTAAGTGATTTCGTTAGCTTTGTAGCAGCAATAAAGCGGATATCCCAGGTCATTCTTCTTTTCTGAACGGTCTACCAGCACTCCGATGCCGATGATATTGCCGCCCAGCTTTTTGACAGCATCGATCGTTTCTCTGATTGACCCGCCGGTGGTCATAATATCGTCGACGATCAGCACCCGTTCTCCCCTGC
>JAEAME010001899.1_pt1 | contig 13239 bp, 7 predicted proteins | sample 8958731 | NCBI WGS metagenome assembly JAEAME01 (sample SAMN16933194, study PRJNA681113) | bioreactor sludge metagenome | isolation source: anerobic bioreactor sludge (Control) | place: India:Bengaluru | collected 2018-10-24 | reverse complement strand
ACGATTGGCTCGAACCGATATGACATCATTCGAACGATTCATTCAGGGCGCTGAGCGTCACTGGCAAAAATTACTTGAGAAGCAAAAATTGAGATATGAAGATATTAAAGCCTGGCGAGAGGCGAAGCTCCCCGAATTCAGCTATCCTGCTGAGACGAATGCCAGGAGCTTGATGGCAATAGTGCCACAGATCATTATTTTATTTCTGTTCAGCGTCATCTTTTTTATTCTGGCTTACGTGGCGTTTTTGAGAAAAGACATCAGGTGATTTTAGATTTACGAATTACGATTTTAGAATTCTTCCCTTTCAAAGGTTGGTAACCTTTGAAAGGGTCAATCTTACAGGGAAATAAATATGAAAACAATCATAAAAAAAGAGTTATTGGATCACTTGCAAAGCATTCAATTCAGCGTATTGGTGGTGATTAGCATCGTGCTATTTGCTGCCAATGGAATTATCTTTGTGAAAAAATATAATCAGCAAAATTCCTGGTACAATGAACAGGTGACTCAGCTTCATCAACATCCCAGTACCATGGGAACAACGCTGCTGCCGAAACCCAATTCGCTGCTATTTCTTACTGAAGGTGGAGATAAATATCGCCCCGCTGCTTACCAGCTTAGTCCCAAAGGCAGGCTAACAGCCATGCCTGGCAAAGAGCGCAACTTCAAAATGCCCGATATTCCCGAGCTGGATTGGGCATTCATTATCAAAATCATTTTTACCCTCTATGTTTTGTTATTGGGCTATGCCTCGATTTCAGGAGAAAAAGTGCTGGGAACACTGCGGTTGATTCTCTCCAACTCCCACGGTCGCATTAAATTTTTGGTATCAAAATATATCGCCATCATTTTGACAGTAATGATTCCCTTGATCATCGGTGCGCTGATTAGTTTGATCATCATCGGCATTTCGATTCCCCAGGTTTTCACATCGAGCAATTTAATCAGAGTATTGTTAATGCTTGTTCTGGCGATAGCCTATTTATCGATCTTTGCGTTTCTCAGTTTATTGATCTCGTCTCTCATTCATCAATCTTCCGTGGTTTTGCTGGTGCTTTTAGCCGTGTGGATTTTGTTTGCCATTATCATTCCCAATGTCCCCAGCATTTTATCTGAGGAATTTTCCAAAGTACCCAGCGAATATGAGATTGCCAATCAGGTGGGGCCCATGATCCAGAAACAGGTCTGGGAGCGAATCGATCAGATCCGAAAAAGAGTGGAGCAAGGTGAGATAAAATCGGAAGAACAACTGAAGCAGGAAACCGATGCTGCTTTTGAGCAAGGTCAGCAGGATTTAGCAGGGCATTATCAGAACTACGAAGCTGCCATGAAACAGCGGGCAAGTTTGGCTCGAAATTTATCTCGCATCTCACCAACAGCACTGTTTCAATTCGCTTCGGAAAGCGTGGCTCAGACAGGCGTCAATCAGGAAGAGCAATTTCAAAACGATGTCAGAAATTATTCGGCTAGCTATGACAATTATATTTTGAAAAAAGTGGGCAAAGTCGTTGCCACCTCACCCTGGAGCTTTTCAACGAATATCGAATTGAATGGCAAATCGATTTATATCGGTTCTCCCCATCCCGAAGAATACCAGGGCGACAAATCCGACTTCCCGAGATTTGAAGAAAGCCACCCATCGATCATGAGAAGTTTGAGGAATGCGTTGCTCGATCTATCGGGCTTAATTTTGTGGAATCTGGTACTTGCGGTGTTGGCGTTTTCAGCGTTTATTCGATGTGATGTTCGGTGATGATCCAGTCGTATTGATATGATAAATTGTGTAAGAGAGGAGTTCCCATGCTCAAGTCCATTATCAAAAAAGAAATTCTTCACAACCTGACCAGCTATAAATTTACCATCATCATCATGCTTGCAACTGTGCTGATTCTGGTCAGCCTGTTTATCATGTATCGGGACTATCAACTGAGAGTGGAGAATTATGAAATCTTGCAGCCGAAATCCAATGAGCCGATTGCCATCATTCCGCCGACGCCATTGTCCATCTTCGCCAGGGGATTGGATGAAAATCTAACACGGTCGTATGAAATCCGTTTTAGCGGACAAATTCGTGTCGGCAGCAAGCAACAATCGGTCAACAATTTATTTCGACTTTTTACTACTCCCGATTTGCTTTACGTGATCAAAGTCATCTTAGCCCTCTGCGCCATGCTGTTTGCCTTCGACATGGTTTGCGGCGAAAAAGAATCAGGCACGCTGAAGCAATCGTTGAGCAATTCCATTAACCGTCCCCTGCTTATCCTGGGCAAATGGATTGGCGGATTTTCCAGTTTTATTATTCCATTCTTTTTAGCTAATCTGATAGGCACAATTTTAATCGTCATCTCTCCCCAGATTCAGTTTAGCGGGGAAAATTGGCTGATGCTCGCCATGCTTCAGTGTAGCTCAATAATTTATTTGGCAATTTTCTTCTCGCTCGGACTTTTAATATCCAGCCTGACCCATCGTGCTGCTTCTTCATTGGTGATTTCGCTTTTTTTCTGGGCAATACTTATTTTTGTCATTCCTAATCTGGGCAATATTCTGGCGAGACAATTTGTGAAGATTCCATCGGTGCAGCAATTGGAAGTCAAACGCCAGCAGGTCTGGATCAAAGAAGTGTTCGAAAGAATTAATAAAGGAAAAAGCTGGGAAGAAGCGCAAGCAGCTATTAGCTCGGAAAATAACAAACTAATCGCTGATTATCGGACACGATTTAACCAATTGGTGGCATTATCTCAAAACATCACTCGATTTTCGCCAGCAGCGGCATTCACCTATCTGGCAACCGATCTGGCAGGCACAGGAATTCTGGAAGAACAACGATTAAAGCAAGCCGTCGTGGCATATAAAAATCTCATCTGGGACAAACCAACCGATTCCGATGGCAATATCGTCGGTGAGTTCCCTGCTTTTTCGTATAACCGCAGCTCGATCAGTCAGGTTTTGAATGTTGGGGGAATGAGTAATTTAGTGGTTTTGATTCTGTTCAATGCGCTGTTTTTTGCAGGAGCGTATGTGGCGTTTTTGAAATATGATGTGCGGTAAAAGAAGAAATCGCAAACTCCAAATAATAAATCTCAAATAAATCTCAATGTCCGAAATCTCAAATGCGTCGAAGGACGCATTCGCCTTTGGCTTAATCTCAAGCTCTTCTCGTTTTGGCCATTTGGTATTCGAATTTGTGATTTATTTATTTTTGAAGTTTGTTTATTGAAAATTATTCCTCAAAAATTATGAGACAAAAAATGTTAACAACAATCATCACTAAAGAATTTTTTGACAACATCCTCAATCTTCGTTTTATTATAGGCTTGATTTTGTGTCTGATAATCACCCTGTCCTGCGTGATTATTCTGTCCAACGATTACCAAAAAGAGATGAAAGATTATCAGGCTCGTATCGCCTTGCAGGATGAATTTCTCGACAATTATGCCCACACCAACCGCATCGGCGGCATGATCGTCCCGCAAAAGCCGCCCGAGCAATTCCGTCCACTGGTGATCGGCATTCCCAGCGATGCGGATCTGGGCTCGTTCGATGATAATCCTTTGCCCGTACTTTTCCCGCCACTGGACTTGATTTTCATCGTGACCGTCCTCATGAGCCTGCTGGCGATTCTCTTTTCCTATGATGCCATCGCAGGCGAACGGGAGAAGGGCACTCTGAAACTTATGATCTCCAATTCCATCTCTCGTTCGGATCTGCTGCTCGGCAAATGGATCGGCGGAACGCTCAGCCTGTTGATCCCGTTTATTTTCTCCCTGCTAATCAGCGCCATTTATATCGCCCTGAATCCCAACAGCAACTGGGATGACTCCGCCTGGGCGACATTTTTTTTGTTGTTACTGGCGTCAATCATTTTCATTGCTGCCTTTTATCTTTTGGGTCTGTTGATCTCGTCATTCTCAAAATACGCGTCAACTTCAATTTTGACCTCGCTGTTTCTCTGGGTGATTTTCGTTTTAGTCATTCCCAATCTCAGCCCGTATTTTGCCGCCCAACTCTATCGCATTCCATCGGTCAATAAAATCGAACAAGAAGTGAATCGCATCCAGGGGATCGAACGAGATGAGCTGGGCAGGAAATTGTCGAAAGACGTCATCCAAAAATTTGAAAAGCAATATGGACAGATATTTATTGATCTACAGTCCATGAATCAAAATGCGATTCGTCTGCGCGCTGAAACCGATCCTGATTTTAAAGCCATGTATGGAGCTTTCACCAATGAAGTCAATGGCGCCTGGCAGGAAGCCAATCGTATTCAATCTGAAAAAGCGAACCAGATCAGAAGAGAATTAGACAATAAATCGACCATCCAGACTTTCATTGCCAAGCACATCGCCTGCCTTTCGCCGTACTCAAATTATGTTTACCTGGCAACCGACCTGACAGGGACAGGACTCCGCAGCATGCAATATTTTGGACGGCTCGCTTCTGAATATTACCAGATCATATACCCTTATCTACAAAACAAGGAGGAACAAGCTCGACAAAAAGCCCCGACCTTTGGCAGCAATTCGTTTCTGGATGTGAGCGATCGCCCTCGATTTTTTTTCAAAGAAGAGCCATTGCTCGGCCGACTAAGCGCGGGATTGCCATATTGGGGATTGCTAATGGTTTTTAATGTACTATTTTTTGGGATCAGTTTTGTGAGATTTTTGAGGTATGATGTGAGATAGGATGTGTGGATTTACTTCATGATTTATTAGGAAATTATTGAGATCAGGAAACCTTTGAAAATTAATCATCGTTATCAGTTGAAGTCTGGATTTTTTTCATTGCACTTTTTTATTTCGATCAGATGTTTTTCGATAATTTTTTTAAAGGGACGATCTTCTCTTATCACATTAATACTATCAATTATCTGTATAGATTCTACTTCTTTCAGATATTTAAATTGGGATAATTCCCAAACGATGCCGAATAAATCAGCAAGGTAAAGAATAACTTGGGCATATTCATAATATTCACTTTGTGTATGCAGAATAACATTTTCATCATTTTCAATATGCAAAAATTCAAAATGACTATTGTAATCAATATGAGTTTTTTTGCTTAAGAATCCATATAGCTTACCGCTCTCAGGTATAGTAACTTTAAGTTTGGATATGGTCTTTGTGGTGACAAGATTTTTAATTTCATTAATATCATCTAGTGGATAGGCTGCATGGGCCCAAGCGATTTGCTCCAATATTAGTCTGGATATAGCATGAGCTTCATATCTATGACCTAAACGATACAAAAGGTGCGCTGAGAAAAAACTAGATGGTAATCTTTCAAGTACAAGTGATGCTCCAAATACTCCATTAGATGGAAGCGATTGTCCTTCTGTTGACAATCTAGATATCGATTTTTCTATGTGTTGTTTAGCTGATTTATAAGCACTTATATATTTTGCATCCAGCGTTTCATTATCATGACCTTCAAAGATATGTCTTTCTTTGCAGTATCTTTTTTTTGTATAATCTATACTTGAAAGTCTAAGGGCGGATGCAACAATGGCGGCTTGGATATTTTCTCGTAAACTTTGATTCATAGAATTATTAGCTATTAAAACAGTATCTTGTAAAGTAGCTACAACTTCAAAATCCTCTAATAGCTCATGAATTCTCTCTGCAAGGTTAAATCCAAATAATTCTTCAAGTTCCACGCAATTGCGACTCCTCATTTTTTTCATTTTTTTCAGCAAATCTATTATCTAATTGCTACCCTATTAACGAAAAATATTTATCAATTATTTGCAGAAAGCATTTTCTAACCTGATCTCCAGGCCATTCAACATCGGCGATTTCAGTACATCTTCGTTGGTCAATTTAGCGATTGCTTAAAATCACCCTTTGCGTGCCGCAGCACCCTGAACCTGTTCTATTTCAGGATGCACCAGCCAGCATTGTTTGACGCCATCCAACAGTTTAAAAATGGTACCCCAGATTGAAATAAACTTGAAACTTATGCCAACTTCCTCCCATCAAAATTAACTCAATCGGACCGATTGGGGTTGCCACTCCCGCCGTTGCTCCAATGCCGGTAATGGCTCGATGTCGGATAAACATATTTTGCCATTGATCGGAGGTATTCCCAATATTCCAATTCAACTGAATAAACTGCTTCGCCGCTAATTCATATTGTAGTCCCAATTGCATCGCCTGCAAATATTTGCCACTTCGCTCTTGATATTTCAGACCCAGGAATGAATCAGCACCGCCTAGATGAAATCTATAATTCAGTGGGATATTTTTGCCACTCGCTGCCCCCAATTGGAATCGGGATAAAAATGAGATTTTGGGATGGATGGGGTAAGCCGCCTGCCAATCGAAATGAAGCTGGGTGAACGTTACATCGCTGGCGATTCTGTTATCTGCAATAACGCCGCTTATTTGTAATGACTGACCTTTAGTTGGAAAAACAGCATGATTAAAAGTATCCATCCAGATCAAGCTATACAGTGAAACAAACTTATAATTCTCTGACCGCAAACTATCAGAGCCGATTCGGGGATCAACCTGAATATACTCACCTCGCAAACCGAATCCAGAGATGGCTTTGGTGGAAAAAATGGACCCAAGTATTGTTTCGCCTTTTACCGACCTAATTCGCATACTGGATTCCCGCTGCTTCCCTTCATAGATATCGATGAATTCCGATGTATAATTGGCAGTGGCATGCAATCCAAACTTCTGACGAAAACCGGTGTGAATAAAATATTGCATATCAACCATGGATTGCTCGCCCAGTTTTAAATCCAGCACCAGGTTTGAGCCATGTTCTGCCAGGTTGCGAAATGTGGTGTTCAATAGCAGTGCGGCTTTAAAATAACTATCATAACGCAATCCAAATCTAAACAGATCGGTGGTCTTTTCAATAACTGTGACAATTAAATCGCTCCCCTGGTCAGTGGGAACTAATTTATAGGTGACTCGCTCAAAAAATTGTGAGCTGTAAACTCGATCGATCGCATTTTCTAACTCTTTGGCAGAAATCCAGGTGGGACTCTGGATGTTTAATTCAGACAGAACCATCCGGCGGGACACGTCGTGCAAGCCAGTTATTTTGAGGTCCTTGATATAGATTGAATCGACTGTTGGCGGTAGGAATTCAAATGGCTGACCTTTACTAATTTGAAGCGAATCTAAAAGCGCTGTTATCTGCGGCAACATTGCCCGTGCCGCCGTTTCTCCGCGCTGAATGATCTGCTCCACATTAAAAAAACTGAACATGGTTAATCCTGTCATATCCGGCTGGATAAGAAGATTACAAAGCTCATGCTGTTTTTCTCGTGATTGGGCTTCGACAAAGCTTAGTGATTGAGTGATGATGTCCAAAAACGATTTAATTTGCTGTTCGGGAATCAAAGCAAAACTGACATCAACACCGATAATAATATCGGCGCCCAAGCGTTGCACATCCTCTGCTGGCAGATTGCGCACCAATCCCCCATCGACCAATAGGCGATCTTCCAGCTTATTCGGCGTAAAAGCTGTTGGAATCGCCATGCTGGCGCGAATAGCATCTGGCAAAAAGCCACTATCGATAGAAACGGCTTTACCGGTAGCAATATCCGTTGCCACACAAACGAAGGGTATCGGCAGTTGTTTGAAATCATCAATATGATGAACTGACCAGGTTAAGCGGGCTAGAAAGTTGGAGACCTTTTGTCCGGCGATCAATCCTGACGGCAGTTGAACGCTGCGGTTGCTGATAGGGAATGAACCCATATAGCGCCCATCCCAAATTTTTTCTTCCATTGCCACATAGCGTCGTGATACTTCATCAGTCAGCAGATTAGCCCAATTCGTTTTTAATGCCAGCTTTTCCAACTCATCCGCTCGATAACCGATAGCGTAAAGCGCACCAACGATGCTGCCCATGCTGGTCCCGCCAATATAATCGATGGGCACGCCAGCTTCTTCCAGCACTTTCAAAACGCCGATATGGGCTAAACCTTTGGCGCCACCGCCGCTGAGTGCTAGTCCAATTTTGGGTCGAATTTGATTTTCCTGGCCAAAAGATGTGACGACGATAATTCCCATCAATACTGCGGCGATAAGCCAAACCTTTCCGCTATTTTTCAGCATGCCCCGATTCCCCTTAAATCTTAAAATTTAAAAATTCTTATTCAATCTCAAAAATAGCTGCGGCGTGATACCGATTTCCAAATTGATCGACGGTTTTGACTACGATTTTATGAACGCCGAGTTTCAAATCGTTTGGCAGTGGTGCAATCCAGATATGAGTTGAATTATCGGGCGAAATCCAGGAAGGAACTTGGTCCTTAACCTGCTCATAAATTCGTTCATAAAATGGGTCTCTCATAAAAGTTTGTTGCATCTTCTGAAAATCAAGCTCATCAATCTGGAATTCAACTTTCGATTTTTCGCTGCCATCAAACACATTAGCGATAATCATGGTTCGTTCGATTTCATTTAATGCCATTTTTCCAGTTGGACTGGAAATTCGCAGTTGAAAGTCGCTTCCAAATTTCGCGGCTTTAAAATTCTCTCGATATTGATTGCCTTCAAATTGAACAACATGATAACCATTCGGCGTCCCATCTCTTTGATCTGCAATTGGTATGCCACGCTCATCTTTCATTCCAGACCACCAGGTGCCGCACACAGCTGCGCAAATCAGTTGATGCAGCGGTTTTTCATCCTGCCAGCCCAAATCTTTTCCGATGAAATTATGCTCCAGGTTATGCATGTGACCAGCCAGCACCAGAACGTGATCGCGATTTTTGAGCACCTCAAACAAAGCTTCCCGATCCACCACGTTGATAGAGGCATCACTCCCATAGAAGGTGTATAGTGGAATGTGCATGGTTAACACGATCAGACGATCTTCAGGTATAAAGCTCAAATCATTCCTTAGCCAATGAAGCTGCTTCTCCCCTATTTTGCCCTGGTAATGACTATTGCCTTTTTCATTTCTTCCCAGATATTCCACATCATCAAGTACGATAAGATGCACTTTGCCGTAATCGAACGAATAATAATTAGGACCAAAATACTTTTTAAAGGTCTCGGTTGCGTAACGATCATCGGGTGAATCATAGTTTTCATCGTGATTGCCAGGGACATTATAGAATGGAACGCCGATGCGAGCGACAATCTTATTATATCGATCATAATTGGAAAGATCATCAAAAGTAATATCGCCGAGCGTAATCCCACAAACTGCCGGAGTGCCGATTAATTCCGCCACAATATCATCTCGAATAAAATCGATTTCTTGCTGATCTCGCGGCTGGGGATCGGCAAAGGCAATCACTTGAAAGGTATCCTGTTCTGTTGTTTTGAATAATGGGAAATTTATAGATTGGGGAACTTTGCCAGTCGGTGCAATTCCTTTAAATCTAAAATTCTGATCAGGCGATCCCTTAGGCTGATGGATATAATAGAACTGCGATAGGTTGTTTTCATTCAGCGGCGTTATGTAACCAGCAGGCTTGGTGACAAAAATGACTGCCTCATCATCCAGCGAAATTTCGTAACGACCATTTTCATCAGTTTGAACGACTTCGCGCTGATTGGAAACAAGTACGTCAGGGATGCCTTTCTCACCATTGTCTAAAACTAAATTTTTATTGATATCTTCATAAACAATTCCCTTTATTTGTTTGGCCTGAAGGCTCACTGGAAAAGAGCTGATTATTGAAATCAGGCAAGTAATAACAAGATGAATCTTCAGTTTGATGCTCATATTTTCGATCCTCCGAAATATAGTTTGAAATGATTTACCTTGATTGAATTCGGACAAATTGTATTTGTTCCATCTGAATTTGTTTGAATGGCTGGATGATGACTGACATTAAATTTAGTTCGAGATAGGTATATTTTTTTAAGAATCCTTATTAATAGCAGGATGATTTGCTCTTCTTTGATTCTGCCTCAAACTTTTCCCATTCATCGAAAATCGCCAGGGCGGTCGCTGGATTGGCTCCGGCCCCGAACTCAAATTGCGCAATGATTCCTCCCGATGGATCATATAAATGTTTTGCCACGGTTCGCACCGCATCTCTCCCAACTTGTGGGTCTGAAGCCGGCAAAACATGCTGACGATCGATTTCTCCCCAGAAGGTAATTTTGCCTTTTGCTTTTTTTTCCAGCTCATCAAAATTCATGCAGAATAACTGGGAATTGACCGCATCGACGCCGACTTCAATCAGATCTTCATAAATTTCTGAAATATGCCCATCAGAATGCATGAAGATAAATTTTCCGTTCGCATGAGCCAGATCGCAGTAGTCTTTATAAAGTGGCTTAAATAGAGCTCGCCAGATTCGGGGTGGAATCAAAAGCTGATTCTGTGAGCCCCAATCATCCATGAAACAAATCGCATCAACATCTGTTTTGACCCAGAATTCTAATTCCTTCAAATAGAATTGATGAATCAAATCCAACAATTCCGCCCCGCCTTCTTCCGGAGACATGACATCGTACAGCGCATTTTCAGTACCCCGCAGGAATTGGTAGCGCTCCCAGGGACGGGGACAACAATTCGCAATAACGAATTTTTCAGTGCTTTGATAAAACTCACTAATCATTTTTTGGGCAGACTTGCTGTCGAACTGCAATTGATCGTAAGGCAGTTCGACCTGTCTCCGATCTCTAATATCGAGAATCAAAGGCTCTTTAACTTCCCCGATAACTCCATCCTGATAATTCACAAAAGTGCAGCCCCACTCATCAGTATAAGTTCCCACTCGATAGGGATCACCCTTCACTTTGGGTGACGCTGGATAATTAAAATCAACCGTCACAAAATCGGATGGGAATTTCCGATTGATTTGGTCAAGTGTATCAGGAAACCGTTCTGCTGCCCAGGGAAGCAGCCATAGGTCGCGGGGAATTCGCTCAGGATATTCAAATTTTAAACACCGCTGTACCAGTACTCGAGATGTTTGGGGCATAATTTTTCCTCAAAAAATATGAAACATGAAACAGCAGACGTGAAGCGATCAATAATTTTACCTCACTTTTTCCAATTTTAGTTCTATCATTCTTAGTGAAATAATACTGATAAAGGCATCGACTGTTTTTCAATTCCTGGTCCTTTGAAATAAACCTCAAATCCCAGTCCACCTTTTTTCTGAAAATACTCGACCGAAATTTTATGAAATCCTGCTTGCAATGCAATTTTGCCGTATTCTTCCCGCATACCGTGAGTCCCGTCGTTCCCGACAATCAGTTGATCGCTCACATATAATTTGGAGCCATCATCGGAATTGGTGTAGAAAGCGTAAACCCCGTCGGTTGAAATTTTGATGAAGCCCTCAATTTTTAATGCAAAATTCTCCTGTCGAAGAGCTGGCTCTAAATTGATTTCATTCACGGTCTTCGAGAGAGTCGGATTCAAACTTGAAAAATCGGGGAGAACATCCCATTCCCCTTCATAATAACTGACCAGCAATCCGGGTTTTGCGTTTTCAATTTGAAGAGATTTGGTTATTTCTACCTTTTTGCAGGTGAAGCCGCTGACAAGGCTTTGAATGCCATTTTGCCAGAATGTTCGCGCTTTTACCGTGGTCGTACTCTGAACTTCAATAGGTTCAGTGTAAAGCAAAGATTCTAAAGTCGGTTCGTTGCCATCAAGCGAGTATCGAATTTCGCCTTCTCTAAAGTTTTTCATTATAATCCTGGCGTTATCGAGAAATATTTCATCATCGGAAATGATTTCGGGTGATAGATAGCCTTGATTGATCTGCCGAACCCTTTCAGGATTCATTTTGATCACTTCCCGATCGTAGGTCATCAGTCCATTGACTTCGATCTCTACATCCGTAGTTTGGGTGTAAATTGCTGCACATAATCCCTGTGGAATTAGCGGCATTAATTTTCGAGTTAATTCATGGTAAGCATAAGTCAATTCCTCAACAGACTGATAGCCACGATAGCCCCAGTTCTTTTCTTTGCGCCAGGTATGATCCAGCAATGGTAAACCCAACCCGCCATATTCGCCCAGAACAGCTGCTCGATTCGGCTCATTATCTGGTTTGCCCGGGCCAGGATAGCGATGAATATCATTGACATCTCCCACGCCCCGATCGGTCCAGCCGCTGGCATTGTTGACCAAACGAGTCGGATCATAATTTTTAATCCAGCGCGCAATATTTTCAGTTTCCCATTGTCCCCAACCTTCATTGTACGGCACCCACATGACAATGCTGGGATGATTGCGTCGTCCATCAATCATGGCTTTCAATTCTGCTTTAAATTGTAATGCAGATTCTTCGGTGCGTTGAATATCCGAATCATTTCCACCAATATATGTATCGCCCGAAGGCATATCCTGCCAGACTAACAAACCCAGCTTATCACACCAGTAATACCAACGATCCGGCTCGATTTTCACGTGCTTACGAACTGCATTAAAACCGAGCAGTTTGGTGACCTCGATATCGTAACGCAAAGCTTCGTCGGTTGGCGCAGTATATAATCCATCCGGCCACCAACCTTGATCCAGCGGACCGTGCATAAAAATCTCTTTATTATTCAGAAAAATTCGAGTAATTCCCTGTCCATCTTTCCCTAATGAAATCTTTCGCATCCCAAAATAGCTGGTGATCTGATCGACAGTGTGCCCCCTATTATCTTTGAGTTTAATTGCTAAATCATAAAGTGCTGGCGTCTCTGGCGACCATAACTTTGGCGTTTCGATCTTTGCGATGATTTCCTCAAATGGCATACCCCGCGCTTGAACAATAGCTTTTCGCCCATCCATAACTTTTATTTGAATCTGATAACTCGGGCGAGCGCTGGAACAAAAGGTCTGAATTTTCACCAGATTTTCATCAACGTCTGGAATTATTTTCAATGACTGAATATGAATTTCTGGGACAGGCTCCAGCCAGACCGTCTGCCAAATGCCAGTAACTGAAGTGTACCAGATCCCGCCGGGTTCTTTGACCTGCTTGCCCCGAGGCTGATAGCCGCTATCAATGGGATCCCAGACTGAAAGAATAATTTCCTGCTGACCCTTCTTATTCAAAAAATCAGAAATATCGAAACTGAATGCGTCGTAGCCCCCTCGATGCTGACCAGCTTTTTTCCCATTGATCCACACGGTTGTCTCCCAATCGACAGCACCGAAATTCAGGATGATTCGTTTCTTCTTCCACTTTTTAGGGATTTCAAATGTGCGGTGATACCAGAGTTTATTTGCTTCGCCAACTGCTTTCTTCACTCCAGAAAGTGCTGATTCAATCGGAAACGGAACCAGGATTTTTCCATCAAA
>JAEAME010001881.1_pt1 | contig 13260 bp, 20 predicted proteins | sample 8958731 | NCBI WGS metagenome assembly JAEAME01 (sample SAMN16933194, study PRJNA681113) | bioreactor sludge metagenome | isolation source: anerobic bioreactor sludge (Control) | place: India:Bengaluru | collected 2018-10-24 | reverse complement strand
CTCTGGTTCATGACTGTTGGGTGAGGGTGATACATCAGCGGCCAGGCTGGCCGCACCATGATCATGAAACGCCCTGTCTGGGTAAGAGAATTATAAAGCGTTTAAAAAATAAGGGTTTTGTGACAGCAGAGAAAAGCGAGGAGAACGAAGCTGAGAAGGGTAATTTTGAAAAGGCTAAATGTCTTGCTAAGCATGTGCTGCCTGATCGGATTCGCATGGCCAGCTTTAGGAGAACCCATCCCTGGTGCCATGCAGGATAGCCTGCCCCTTCCCTCCTATGGGACAGGGAAAGCCGTTGTCAGATTATACACCGACTACTTTTGTTCCCCGTGTCGGGCTGTTGAACCTGAGCTGGAGCCGATACTCGTCAATCTAGTGAAATTGAAAAAGATAACCGTTACCTTCGTTGACACGCCTATCCACAAAGATTCTCAAATCTATGCACGATACTTTCTTTATGCAATTAATAAGTCGAATAACCTTGAGTACGCTCTTCGGACGAGATCTGCACTTTTTGAGGCTGCGCTCACCAAGATAAGCGGCAAGGATGCGCTTGAAGAGTTTCTGAAAGGAAGGGGTATTGCTTTCGCCCCCGTTGATGCAGTTCCTGTGCTAAGAAAATTGAATACTTATCTCCAGGAGGACAGAGTGACGAGCACCCCGAACTGCGTTATCATCAAGGACGGTAAATCTGAAAAAAAGGTAGGAGCACGAGAAATTGTAAAGGCGCTTAAAGAATTACAGTGAAATGAACGCGTTGATATGTAAGGTTAATTGACCCATACAACACAGGAAGGTGGCAGAATGAAATATGCAAAATTATTTCTAATGGGGGCCTTTATTGCAGGCATGCTCTATTCCTGTGTATCCTGCGAAACAGGTGGTCCAATACCACAACACCAGGTAAGCCATAGGACTCAGTAAGGAGGCCAGCAGAGACAAGCTCATTGCGTTTATAATGGTTTAAGTTTTTTAGATCTTCAATAGCGGATGTTTTTACAGAAACATCTCTAGTATTTTTTATTCATTATTGTATGGTCTTTTTTCCAAAGTTTATACAGCTTAAGCGGTAATAAAAGTAGAAAAAACGAGAAGAAGCAATCGTGCAAACCAAAGACTCTTGAAAGAACCCGTTTGATCCAATCATGCGGCTATAAACTGAAAAAATTCTAGCGGAGGAAACAGGAAATGCTTTATAGATTTGACGGAAAAGAACCCATTACAGGGTCTGGCACATATGTGAGTGAAACTGCCTTGGTAATAGGTGACGTAATGATAGGGAATGATTGTTACATTGGCCACGGTGCAATTTTACGGGGTGACTATGGACGGATCGAGATAGGTGACGGGGCGGCAGTGGAAGAAGGAGTGATAATCCATGCCCCTCCTGAGGATGTCTGTTCCATTGGGCAGGGAGTAATTATTGGGCACGGGGCTATCATCCATGCGCAATCCATAGGGAATTGGGCGGCAATAGGTATGGGCGCTATATTAAGTATCAGGTCGGAAGTTGCAAGCAACTCTATCGTGGCAGAGGGAGCCATAGTCAGGCAGAACCAAAAGATTCCTGAGTCAGTGATGGTAGCAGGTAACCCTGCAAAACAAATCAGGAAAATATCTCGTACAGAAGAGCAACACTGGGATTGGGCAAGAAAGCTTTACACAAACTTGGCGCACAAATACTGTAATCTTGGGATGGAAAAAATTAATCGGTGATGCCATGAAGAGAGTTCCAGGCTTGCTAGGTCTTTAGAAAAATCGTATGGAGCATTTCCTTTTAAAACCAAAAACGTCCACATTTAGTTCTTGGTCATCATCTTGATAAAAACTATTATTTGATAGCGATAAAGGGCGCACGATAGTTTAGGAAGTGTTTTTTTCTCCGAAAGCCAGAGGGGCATTAACGAATCCCCCCTAAGGCACAACAAAATTGAATTTGTGACACTGGCTGCAGTAATTGTCTGATTTTCCATGCTGGAAATGGCATAGATTGCAATCAAGGCTATTGCCATAGCGGGGAGAGGTGTGGGGGGGTTCTCGGGCTTTACTTTTGCTGTTTTTTCAACAAGTTTCTCGGGATTATGACAACTGAGGCATTGTTTCATTTCTGGGGCTTCCTGCATCTCCCCCTTTTCATGGCACTTTTCACACGTCACACCTGCAAGGCTATGAGCATGACTTCCTGGCATTTTTGTCCGAAGGCTCCCGGTCCCCGTCTTTGGATGGCAAGGTGCGCAGCTCTCATAATTCATATCTTTAGTGTTTTCATGGTGTGAAGGGAGCAGTTTTTTGCTTTCGTGGCACGCCGCACAATCACCAGGTTTTGCCGTTGTGACCTTCTTGGGTGCTGCGAAGCTACCGGAAACGAGGCTAGCAAGTAAGGCGAAAGCGGCCAGGATTCCAATGAAAGATATGCCCTGGGCCGTTTTCATTACCAAAATAACTTTTTTTATTTTCCAGCGCTTCATCGTTCTCCCTCCATTTTTACTGCGGGCCATTGATTTTATTACACGTTCATTATTTCACCAGGGGAGAGTCTGGTTCCAATCTCTCCCCTGGTGTTGAATAGCTTCTCTGATTAAATCCAAGCTTTTTCTTTGGCTGTGCATTCTTGCCGGCAATGCGGCCGAACACAATGCAGTCGGCCATGGCTACTCCGCCCAGGAGAACTGCTCCGTGGAGTCCACCGGCTACCTCTCCGGCAGCGGAAAGGCCTTTAACGGGTTTCAAATCAAACCCCATGACTTGAGCATTTTTATCTATAACCAGACCACCCATAGTATGATGGACCTTGGGCCACAGCCTTGCGGCATAGAAAGGACCAGTTACGGTCGGCTTGGCATCAGGGAAAATCATGCAATCAAAATCGTCATCTTTCTTCTTTTCAACGAAGGAGTTCCAGCGAGTTATTTCCTGCCGGGAGGCATCTATGGGTAGAGCGTAATTCTTGGCCAGATCTTCAAGGGTAGCAAATTTCTTAATGGCGCCTGCCTCCATCCCTTTCTGGAGGGCGTTGGGAAATAACTGTTTGGGCACGGCATAAGAGTCGCCTAAAATGATAACCGGATGTCCGATGAGAATAATCGCATCTGCCCGCTCCTTGCGGTTTCCCGTCTCCTTAAAGAAACGCTTACCTGTCTTGGGATCTATCATTGGGCCGTAACCGACGAGCCTTTCGCAGAAAAGCGGAACGTGACCGAAGCCTCTTTCATCTGGGCTTGTCCAGGTACCAAGCTGTATCCAATCCATCTGGACATCCATGGCATTGGCCGCCATACATGCAGCCAATAAAGCCTCTCCGGTAGCGCCAGGTTGATTGGTTGATTCGAATTTATCGTTGAGACGGGGATCATGAATTTGCCGTAACACAATGTCTCTGGAAAAACCCCCCGAAGCCAGGACAACTGCTTTTGCGGCCTTTATGTAAAGTGGTTTCCCGGTTTTTTCATCAGGGAACCTATACCCTTGCTCACCTCAACACCAACAACCCTCTTTTCATTATTTACTATAAAACGAGCGAGTTTCGTACGGGTCTGGACGTTCACGCCCAGTACCTTCACTTTCGCAAACATTTTGTTGACAAGTTCAGATCCGGACGCATTGGCAGTCTGATGTGCCCTCTTCACTGAATGGCCACCACCGTGGAAATTAAGCTTAATATAGTGAGCCCCCAGATAATTTTGAGACCAATCAAGAGCATCTCTTGACTGATCAGCAACTATTTTGGCCAGTTCAGGGTTATTCAGGTACAGGCCAGCCTTCAGCATGTCTTTCAACATTAGATCAGCAGAATCATTTATTCCGGCCTCTTTTTGCATCTTTGTGCCCGCAGCGCAGAAATCTCCACCGTTGATGATGGAGTTTCCGCCATGAACAGGCATTTTTTCGAGCACAATCACCGTTGACCCTGCATTTTTCGCTTCGATGGCTGCAGACAAACCGGCAAACCCACTGCCGATGACAACAACATCATAGGTCTCATCCCATTTTTTTGGTACGGGACCTGCTGCATGAGCCTCACCTTTTGTTAGGTTGAGAGCAAGGCCACTTGTTGTTGCAACAGCGCCAAGCCCAAATCCCGCCTTGAGGAATCCACGGCGGCTTACGTTACTGCATTCCATTTTTTTTCGTTCCTTGCCTCTTGAGTTTTTTTGTATCATCTTTTTTCATCTGTATCCTCCTTCCTAAATTAAAGGTTTTTCCAGTCCAATTTTTCAGACCAGATTGAATGTTCAACCAGCCAATAGGATGCTAACGTCTGGGCAATATTTAAACCAATCCTGCTTCCTTGCTTGGGGGCAACATTTGTATCCCATGAAAGGTTAAGAGCAAGATCGCTGTGAAATGACTCATTGGTATAAACCCTTGCCTCCTTCAAGCCTGGTTCGCTGATAATGCTACGAGCTGATTCCGCGAGTAGGTTTGCCAACTTTTCCTTTTGCCCCTGTGGTGTCCTCAAACGTATCATTTCCATCCAGCGCATGCTCACACATCCTTCCCTATAACAGTTCCTAACCATATTATTAAAAGCATAAACTGTACCATAATAATATTCATATGATATCAGTTAGTTAATGAAACAATAAAAAAACTATTATATTTAGCAGATAATTTTACATGAAGGAGTATCCAACTATTACATGGTAGATGAAAAAACGTTTTTCAGCGAAACGACCATAAGGATTTGTGGAAGTCTTGATATCGAAAAAGCTCTTTGGAACTGTTTTCTCTATGTGAGAGACGTCTTTCCGGTTGATGAACTTAACTTCGCTGTTTATGATCCTGCATTAGGTGTTCTGGAAATAGTAGCAACTGCCGACAGGAATGGCGGAGTTGCGCGTTCAGATAAAATAATGATGCCACCTCACCTCCGTGAGCAACTTGAATCAGTAATCAGATATCCCCGGGTAAGAATGCTTGATGATGTTTTTCAAGATGAGATTGTAGGGCTTGTTGCACAACAATACCATTGGCCTGATTCATCAATTATTGTCGGGCGACTTATTATAGAAGGAAAATTTGTTGGTTCTCTTGTTGCCAGGGCAACAGGAAAGGGCAGGTATACAGATGATCATGCTCGGCTCTGGTCGCTCTTAAATGAACCAGCGGCTATTGCCCTCGCAAACAGCCAGCGATATCTTGAGCTCTTGCGGTTAAAAGATCTGTTTGCAGACGACAGCAAGTATTTCCAGGAATAACTACGAAGACCTTTTGGAGACGAGATTGTAGGAAGCCAGTTTGGGTTAAGAGGGGTTATGGAGCATGTAATGCGTGTCGCATCTCTTCCAAGTCCTGTTCTCCTTATCGGCGAGACAGGTACTGGTAAAGAGGTCATTGCAAACGCTATCCACAACCTTTCATCTCGGAACAGAGGACCCCTTATTAAGGTAAACTGTGGTGCCATACCTGAGTCTCTCATTGACAGCGAGCTTTTTGGTCATGAAAAGGGTGCTTTTACCGGTGCATTTTTGCAGAAGAGGGGACGCTTCGAGAGAGCGCATGGTGGGACAATCTTCCTTGATGAGGTGGGCGAACTTCCGCCTCAAGCGCAGGTGAGACTTTTAAGGGTTCTTCAAGAAAAGGAGGTTGAACGTGTTGGGGGTTCTCGCCCAATCAAGATTGATATACGCGTAATCTCTGCAACTCATAAGAATCTTGAACAACTCGTGTCGGAGGGTTTATTCCGGGATGACCTGTATTACCGGCTTGGTGTTTTTCCCATTCGTATACCACCCCTCAGGGAGAGAAAGGCTGATATACCGGCTTTGGTAGAATTTTTCATACGAAAAAAAGCTAAAGAGATGGGTCTTCGATCAATCCCTCAACCGGTTCCAGGCGTCATGGATCGGCTCGTGGCGTATCACTGGCCCGGCAATGTCAGGGAAGTCCGAACTGCTGTTGAGAGGGCCCTTATTTTGCCAAAAAACAATACGCTTCATTTCGAGGATATTCATAGCCCCAGATATGAGTTGTTAATGGAGGCAGGAGTTAATGTGAACGAAGGCCCTCTGCAGCTCAATGAAGTGGAGGCTAGCCATATTTTGAAAATCCTCAGTATGACTGGGGGCAGGATTGAAGAAAAAAAAGGTGCCGCGATACTGCTTGGGCTGCACCCAGGCACACTGTGGCACAGAATGAAAAAACTCGGAGTGCCCTTCGGGAGGGCTTCAAAAAGTCACGAAAAATAACATTCTTGTTTTTCGTTGGGACAAAAGCATGCATCGCTACCTAATGACGGTACCGCAATACAAGCTTTGTTGACTAAAATGTTGAAAACGTGATATTTTTATAAAGGAGGTGCCCTATGTTCGGTCTTGGAATGCCTGAGCTTATTATAATAATGGTAATAATCCTCCTCATTTTTGGCGCAGGAAAACTGCCAGAAGTTGGGGGGGCCATCGGAAAAGCAATAAAGAGTTTTAAAAAATCTGTGAAAGAGCCGGATGAGATAGACATCACCCCGAAGGATGACAAAAAAGAGGATAAAAACACTTAGAAAACGTGATGTTCTTCCCGGTCCGTCTTTCTGGCATTACCCATCACATTACATAGCTCCCCACTTATGGCCGAGATATGTAGATTGATACATTCGTTTCGATGAAAATTCTTAACGGTTTTGAAGCGGAAGCAATTGAGCGAGCAGTTGCCGTCCTGTCGAAAGGTGGGGTTGTTGCTTTTCCCACCGAAACCGTTTACGGACTTGGCGCAGATACATTCAATCCTCATGCTGTTGCGAAAATATTTGAAATTAAACGGCGCCCGAGATTTGATCCATTAATTGTTCATATTTGTAACAAAGATTCCATGTTCGATATAGCTGAGGATATTCCTTTAGTGGCAAATCGCATAGTGGAGAGATTCTGGCCAGGACCATTGACAATTATCCTCAAAAAGCAAGATAAAATTCCCGCTATTGTAACTGCAGGCCTACCAACAGTTGGCATCAGGATGCCATCACACCCCGTAGCACATGAACTGATAAAAACCCTGGGGCGGCCCATAGCTGCACCAAGCGCCAATCCATTTGGATACATCAGTCCTACAAAGGTTACCCATGTGGTAAAGTCTTTCAAGGATAATGTGCCTATCGTGTTGGATGGAGGAGATAGCCAATTTGGAATAGAATCCACTATTATTTCCATTGATGACGATAAGGTTATAGTACACAGGCACGGGGCTATTCCCATTGAAGAGATTCGGACGATGGGTATATGCATAGAGGAAAAGAAAAGCAATGACCTGTGTGAAGCTCCTGGAGAATTACCGTATCACTATGCACCCATAAAGCCTCTCGTAATAGTAAGTAATATTGAAGAGGTTTTGGTCCAGAACTCATCGTTTCTCGGATTCATTGAGAAAAAGAAAGGACCAGCATCAAGACATATCCGGTATCTTTCACAAGATGGAGATTTGAGGGAGGCTGCCGCAAATTTCTTTTCCCATCTTATCGATTTAGATAAGGAAGACGTTGATATTATCTACGCTGAAAGAATCCCTGAAAACGGTTTGGGAAAAGCCATGATGGATAGGCTCAAGAAGGCTGCCCGAAAACATGTTTCATAAGGCATTGAAAAATATGATGGTTCATGATAGCCTACATTGTTCACTAAAGGGTATTTTGCTGTGCCCTGTTTTTAAGATTGTCCTTGATAATATTGGGGTTTTTTATTTCCCATAATTTTTAAAGATGGATAAAAGGAGATTAATAACAGTATGTTAGACGTCTATGCCGACAACTTTTTAACGGGTTTCCCACAAAAAATGTGGAAAACTCTAAAAAGCCCAATGGTTATCAATGTCTGCTTGATCATGCTTAGTATTGCCATATTATCTTCTTGCTCATACCTCAAGGGCACTAAAAAACAAAATAAAGTCGCACAGAGTGCTTCGGCCGCTGAAGCCTCAAAACAAGCAGATCAAAAGGTGCCAGAAGCCCCACAGGCAGCACCAGAAAAGAAAGCACCTGCACCACAGAAAGAGCCACCCAAGGCGAAGTTGGTCCCAGACACCGGAGTCATTGACATGACGGAAGCTGAGGTGAAAAGGAAGTACGGAGAACCCGATATTGTCAGCAAAACGCCTGATAACCGTATTCTTTGGACTTACCAGCCAACATGGAAGCTGCTCCCTGACAACAAAGGCACAATATACGTTGAGTTTGAGAATGGCAAAGTGGTTAAAATTATACGGGCAAGGTGAGTTATGATCTGCGAAAAGTGTGGTTCAGAGACAGAAACAATAAAATGCATACAATGTGGTGAGGAAATCCTCATGCTTGGCCCATACTGTTATCTCTGCGGCAAAGAGCTTCGAGCTGAAGCTGAAGCAGAGACAGATAACCCTGGCTTTGACAATCGGATACTCTGTAGCGATTTACTTTTTACTGCGTCATTCTCTTTTTAATGCTCAGTGCCTGTTCCACCACTCGTCATGCATACAGCGCGGGAATATTTTACGGAGAGAAGGCGCTCAAAAGTGGTGATTATGCTGAGGCAAAGCGAAACCTCGAGGCAGCCTATCAAATCGACAAGACGCCTGATGCGCTCATGTATCTTGCGATAGTTGATTATAAAACGGATAAACTAGATAGCGCAGAAAGGCTAATTCGCGAAGCGGAGACTATGGACAGCACGAATTATCATTATCTTCGTGTGCTTGGTTATAAGGCTCTCATACTTTTAAAGAAGAATAGCGAACAGGGGCTGGAGGATCTGGACCGGTACGTGGCTTTTTATGCATTCTGCGATCCCCTCATGTCGATTAATGATGTCAAGAAAATGGTACGAAACAGAAATGTAGATATGCCGCTTCTTGAAAAACTCATCGAAGAACAGATCTCGTGGTTTGAAAATGACATTGAGCTCTATTGGAGTTCCGGGGTAGGCTACTATGATGGTAGAAGCTCTTTTGGAGGTCCATCCCGGTTTCGTGGAGGAGTGATTTTTCGTTAATAAATAGCACATGGGAATTTTTGACAAAATAAGAAATGGATTAGCCAAGACAAGAGATCAGCTCTTTACAAGAATCGAGTGGGCTGTAAAGGGTAAACCCATCGACGAGGATGCTTTTGACGAAATTGAGGAAGCCATGATCCTCGCTGATGTCGGTTTTGAAACTACCCAGGTTTTTATGGCCGCTTTGAAAGAAAGGTGGAAAAGGGGCCAAATCAAGACATCGGAGGATATTGGACAGGCAATGAGGGAAGAGGTGGAGGCATTCCTCGAACCCGTAGAAGCCTCAATCCCGATGAATAGAACGAAGCCTTTTGTCATTTTAACCCTTGGCGTCAACGGGGTCGGAAAAACAACTACTATTGCGAAATTGGCCAATATTTACTTAAATTCAGGAAAGGGAGTTATTCTTGGTGCTTGTGATACTTTTAGGGCTGCTGCCGTCGAGCAACTCGAGGTCTGGGCACAAAGGATGGGTATCGACGTCATAAAACATGCCGAGGGATCTGATCCGGCAGCAGTTGCTTATGATGCAACCAAGGCTGCCAAGGCTCGAGGAGCAGACCTTTTAATTCTTGATACTGCAGGGAGATTGCATACCAAGGCGAATCTTATGGAAGAAATGAAAAAGATTAAACGGGTTGTCGGAAAGGAACTTGACGGTGCTCCCCATGAGGTTCTCTTGACCATTGACGCGACAAATGGGCAGAATGCCATTGCCCAGGCAAAGAGTTTCAATGACGCTTTAAAAATAACCGGCCTTGTGATCACAAAGCTTGACGGAACAGCCAAAGGAGGTTTTGTCCTTCCCATAGCACATCTGCTTAAGATACCGATACGGTATATCGGGGTTGGTGAAGGCATCGATGACCTCATTCCTTTCAATGCAAGAGATTTTGCTGCAGCTCTTATTTCGCCCGGGCTTGTGTCGCCTGCTCAGTGAGCAAAACACCGTCCATTGCGTTGGTATTCTGTCGCCAGCGTGCGCCCGAGAGCCTGCTTATTAATCCCAACACCACGAATCCTTTAATCCCGTTTTTTTCCGGTTTGACTTTGCACCTGTTCGATTATACTATTAGACAAACATGAATGTGACGAAACACCTCAAGAAGAAATTCATTACAGGACTTTTTGTCCTTATCCCCCTCCTTGTTACCATCTATATTATTTACCTTGTTATTAGCTTTGTAGATACAATCATTGAACCTATAATACGGAATGTTACCCTTCATCTTGCTGGAAGGGAGATATACATCCCTGGGGCAGGCCTTTTTTTGTTTGTTGTGTTTGTATATGTAACTGGCGTATTTGCATCGAACTATATAGGCAACCGTTTTTTATTGTATGGCGAAAAGATATTAAGAAAAATTCCTTTTGTGAAGGGCATATACAGCTCAGTAAAGGATATGACTGATTCATTCTCCTCTGAGAAGAAGCGTTCTTTTCAGGAGGTCGTACTTGCAGAGTTCCCTTCACGAGGAAGGTATGCCGTTGGTTTTGTAACGAATCGAATGAAAAATCAATCTGAGGAGAAATGTTGCTCAGTCTTTATCCCAACAACTCCGAATCCCACATCAGGATTCCTTATCATTTTTCCCGAAAGACAATTGATATTTTTAGAGTTACCAGTGGATGACGCTTTGAAATATGTCATATCCCTTGGCACTGCCGGGATCGAGATTACATGGAAAGAGAAAGAATTGCCCTCCTCCTGAGGGCATCGAAAAAATTTATCTACAAAGCATTGATCGTAATAGCAGCAGCTGGTTTTTTAAGTTTCTTTTATTCCAAAGGTCTTTTAAGCTTGCTCCTTAAAAAAGCTGATATCAAAATTTACTACTTAAGCCTTCCAGAAGTGTTTCTCTCATCAATCGAGCTATCAATATACGCCGGGTTGTTTTTTGCAATTCCCGTTGTCATATATTTGGCTTGGCATGAATTTCATAGCGCAACCGGTATCCAAGCGGTGCAGGGCTATATGTTCATAGTTGCTGCAATTATCCTTTTTTATGTAGGCAGTCTTTTTTGCTACTCTATCGTACTACCGTCAGGCATCAAGTTTCTCATTGATTATGGAAAGGGAAACAATATTACAGCAATGATATCGATGCAACGATTTGTAGTTTTTTGCTCAGCCATGATCTTTGCCTTTGGGCTTACCTTTGAAGTTCCCATTGTGCTTTTAATGCTCGGAAAGGTGGGTCTTGTCAGATCGAAAAGCCTAACGAAAACAAGAAGGTTTGCGGCCCTTTTTATAGTTATAGGTGCAGCAATCATTACTCCTACACCAGATATTTATAACATGGCCCTACTTGCCGTCCCTACATATCTCCTCTATGAAATTGGCATACTTCTCATGAAGATAAACGAGAGAAGGCAGGGCATTCGCTGACATGGAAGAATATATTGCACGATATGGATATATTGCAATTGTGATCGGGACATTTTTAGAAGGTGAAACTACGGTGCTTCTTGGAGGCATTTTCTCAAAATTTCATTATATGAAGCTCGATTATGTCATGGCATGGGCCTTTTTGGGAACCCTCGCAGGTGATTGCACCTTTTTCTTTCTCGGCAAGTTTTTTGGAAGAAACATAATCGACAGGTATGAATTTCTACGCGGTAAAATTCCCCTTGCCAATGGAATTATGAGGAAGTACGGAAATTTTATCATTTTTCTCGTCAGGTTCTTTGTCGGTGTGCGGGGAATCATCCTTTTGTTGCTTGGATGCACGGATATTAAGAAAAGGACTTTTTTTCTATACAGCACCACAAGCGCAGCCCTTTGGAGTATTGTTGTTTCGTCAATAGGGTATCTTTTTGCTAATGTTGTGTACATTTTCGTACATGATATTAAGCAGTATGAGATGCTTATCGTACCATCCGTCATTTTTATTGTAATAATATTTATCTTTGTATACCGACATATCGTGAAGGAGAGAGAAAAAACATATGGAAATTAATGAAAAACTAATGCGTGAAATGAAGAAAAAGCTTGAACTCGAGATGAACAAGAAAGAGATCGAGATCATAGACCACTGGAGAAAAGAGCTTGATGTGATTTACAGGAAACGTTATGAAAACCTGAGCTCCCTTCAAGTTGACATTAAGAGTCTAATGGAACGCATGGCAAACAGAGCATCAATTTTGACTCGTATGGTTAAGGAGGGGCTATGATTCGCGTTCAGCGTTCAGCGTTCAGCGTTCAGCGAAAACTGGAATTGGAGGCAGAGGATTTAAAATCAGGCAACGCCCAACGCCCAACGCCCAACGCCCAACGCTTTATCCTACGCCCCCTGCTCTTTGCCCTCTGCTTTGTAGTCTTTTTTCTCAACCACGGAGTTGTCGGGGCACAGGTTAATAATAGCAAAAAAACAGTATCCCTGGAAAAAAGATTGTCAGATCTTGAGCAGGAAGTCGCCACCCTGAAGGCTATGGGTGATTTTAACCATCTACACATTGTTCCTGAGAACCTATCGCTTTGCGACAAGAAAATATCCTTGGCTAAAGATGAAATGCGGGAACGGTTTGAGAGGGAGTACTACCAATTTCTGGAAAACAGAGGCTTAATTACAATTTTGGTGAAGAGATATTTTAAGTATGCAGACTTTATTAATGCAGATATACAAAAAATGGCACTTCCCCAAGACCTTTTTTATCTTGTAATTACAGAAAGTTACCTGAACCCAAGAGTTGCTTCGCCAGCACAGGCAGCTGGCCTCTGGCAATTTATCAAAGAAACGGGAAAGAAGGAGGGGCTATCCATAAATGATAACGTGGATGAAAGATACAATATCAAACGGGCAACTAGGGCAGCGCTTACTCACCTGAAACGACTCCATGGAGAGTTCGGTGACTGGTTTATAGCCATGGCAGCATATAATGCAGGCCCGAATCGTCTAAAAGAGGCAATCGAAAACCAGGGCACCCGTGACTTCTTTGATCTCTACCTGCCAGAAGAGACAGAACGCTATATTTTCAGAATCATGGCCGTTAAAGAGATCGTTTCAAATCGCGAGAAATATGGGATTATACTCACTGAAAAGGAGCTTTACAAACCAATCACGCTTACTGAGGTAACGATAGAGGCGGTAAGAGAGGTGCCGGTCCTTGCAATTGCAAAATACGCAGACCTTTCATATAAGGCTTTTCGGGACCTTAACCTCCACCTGCGAAAATACCGTTTGCCAAAGGGGATATACAACATTAATCTTCCTTACGAAAAACGAGATCTCTTTATGAAAAAAGTTAAAGATTCTGCCTACATAATAATTAGTCAGGGCGAATAAAATCAAGGGATGGCAAAGTT
>JAEAME010001895.1_pt1 | contig 13262 bp, 11 predicted proteins | sample 8958731 | NCBI WGS metagenome assembly JAEAME01 (sample SAMN16933194, study PRJNA681113) | bioreactor sludge metagenome | isolation source: anerobic bioreactor sludge (Control) | place: India:Bengaluru | collected 2018-10-24 | reverse complement strand
GACGGATTCGCGGCATCACTCCACTCGCCGCCTCCGTGGTGGCAGGGCTGGTGCTCAACGTGATCTGCTTCGCCATGCTGATGCGCGGGTTCAACGCCATGAGAGCCCTCGCTCTGTGGCTACCCACGGCGATGGTCGTCGTGTTCGCCCTGCTGCGTGGCGCCCGCAGGCATGAACGCGGCACGCTCAGCTCACGTGAGCTTGAGGGGCTGCTACCCCTGGGGACGGTTCTGCTCGTGTCAGCGGCCGGACCCTCCTACGCGAGCTTCGAGAGCAACGCGTTCATGGTGCCCGCCCTGCTGGCGGCCTTCCTCCTGAACCGGTGGCGCCCCGGCGAGGTCCGGAGCCGCTTCGGTGTGCGGGCTGCGTGCGTGATAGCATCGGTGTTCCTCGCCATCGTGGTGGCCTACGTCGCGGCCACGATGGAGACGGCGGCTGCCCGGCGAACGGCCGGTTGGCTGCTCGCGACGAATCCTGCCGCCTTCCGGAGCGCCTATCGGTTACTCGCATCGGGACGGCCGGCAGCGGAGGCGGAGAGCGTGCGTCGGCAGTTCAGGCCCTCTGGCGTCGATGGCGTCCTCCCTGCGGACGCGTCCGAGGCGCTCGACACCATCCAGCGCGGCGATCCGGAGGCTGAGGTCTACTGCCTGCCCTTCCCGCTGGCGCCCGTAGCCCGCCCCGGGCTGCGGAACGCGAGTCGCGAGGATTGCTGGATCCCAGGGTGGCTCACGCCCGACGCGGCCCGGCGAGACCTCGCCCGCCTCGAGGCATCTGCCTGCGAGTGGGTGATGATCCAGCGATGGCGGCTCGCTTACGGCACATGGCAGTGGGTCAGAGAGAACCACCGACCCCAACGCAACCAGGGCGCAGGGGACCGAATGGGGCGCGATTTCCCTATGGTCCACCAGTACCTCGAAGGACGCAGCGGCTGGAAGCCAGTCATCCGAACAGATGAAGTGGAGCTCTGGCACCGGCCACGAAGCGGGCGAGGGGCCGGAGCCTCCTGCCCCCCTGAGAACTGACGAGCTATGGGGCGCACCTTCCTGGTAACCGGAGCGGCTGGGTTCATTGGGGCCAACCTGTGCCGCCGCCTGCTCGGAGCCGGCGCAGAGGTCCACGGCATCGTACGGCCCGACTCCGACCTGTGGCGTCTTGACGGCCTGGTGGGCGCGTTCCCACTGCATCGCGTGGACATAACCTCGGCATCGGCCGTGTCAGAAGTGCTCGCCGCGACAAAGCCCCAGGTTGTCTACCACCTGGCCACCCACGGCGCGTACCCGTTCCAGCGTGACATGGCCCAGATTGTGCTCTCGAACGTAAGCGGGATGGTGAACATCGCCACCGCCTGCGCTAACACAGGCGTCGAGCTGTTAGTGAACACGGGAAGCTCGTCCGAGTACGGTCGCAAGTCCCACCCCATGCGCGAGGAAGACTCCCTCGAACCCGATAGCTACTACGCCGTCTCCAAGTGCGCCCAGACCATGCTCTGCCAGACACTCGCGCGGCAGACGGGGCTCCCCGTCGTCACCCTCAGGCTCTTCAGCGTCTACGGTCCCTACGAGGAGCCCAGCAGACTGGTGCCGACCATTGTCCTGAGGGCGCTGAAGGCTGAGGCTCTGGAGATGGCGGCTCCCAACACTGCGAGAGACTTCGTGCACGTTGATGACGTTGTGGATGCCTACCTCAGGGTGGATTCCTTGATGGCTCACGCCGGCGAGGTGATAAACGTCGGCACAGGCGTCCAGACGAGCCTGCGGGAGGTGGTCGACGCGCTGGCGGACGCCATGGGGCGTCCCGTCGAGGCCCGCTGGGGCTCGATGGCTGCGCGGCCCTGGGACACGTCGACCTGGGTCGCCGATGTGAGCAAGGCGAGTCGCGCGCTGGGTTGGCGTCCCGAGCTGGATCTACGCCGCGGCATCGGCGACTGCGTCGAGTGGTTCCGCAACCATGCGGACCTGTACGCGAATCCGGCGCGAGTCCGTTGCTAGTGCGCACCCTCTGCCCACTCGGGGGATCCGCCGGGGCCGACGAGGAGCTCTACCCCGCGAGTTGCGACCCCAAGGGTCTAACGCCGGAGACCTTCCGTGCGCGGCGGGCGGCGGACCGGATCCACTACCGCATGGTTCGAAACCGCGAGACGGGGACGGTGCGAGCCGACCCCATTCTCGACGAGGACGCGACGGCGGCTCTCTACGCGAACAGCACCCGGGCCGACCCGGATCTCGCACGGGATGCGGCCGCGACCTACGCGCGCTACGGCCCTCGCGTGCTGCCGCTGCTACCGGACCGACGCGGCCTACTGGATGTAGGCAGCGGGGAGGGTCACTTCCTGGCGGCTGCGGTAGCATGGGGCTTCGACCGCCTGGCGGGGGTGGAGCCCGCTCTCGAGGCCAGCCGGAACGCTCCCACCGGGGCACCGTACACGCTCATCCCCCAGCCGCTGGGGACGGGCATCGTGGAGCCGGACAGCTTCTCGCTCATCACCGGCTTCCAGGTGCTCGACCATCTGGCTCGGCCGCTGGAGGCGTTGGAGGTCTGCCTTGAGGCTCTGATCCCTGGGGGCATCATGTTCTGGATCTGTCACGACATCGGGCATCCCCTGGCTCGGTTGCTGGGCCGCCGCTGCCCGATGATCGATGTCCAGCATCTCGTGCTCTACGACCGTCGCACTCTCCGAGCCCTGTTCGAGCGGGCGGGCTTCGAGGTGCTCGAGGTGTTCGGGGTGGCGAACCGCTATCCCCTCGACTACTGGCTCACCCTATCGCCACTGCCCGAGCGAGCACGAAGGGTGCTGCGCCACGCCGCCCGAAGGTGCAGGCTCAGCGGACTGCGCATCACCGCGAACCTAGGGAACATCGGGATCATCGCCCGGCGACCACAATGAGGGAAGGTGCCTAGTGCTCCCCTTGTCACGGCATAGCGTAGCGAAGCCGGACGCGGGAGACCTCGCGAGGATGGCGACGCGGATCCGGCGGCATGTGGTGCGGCTTTCGCATAGCGGCCAGGCGCCTCACGTCGGTTCGGCGCTCTCCTGCGTCGATATCCTCGTTGCTCTCTACTTCCGGGTGGCCAGGCTCGACCCAACTCGGCCACGGGATCCTGGACGGGATCGCGTCATCCTGAGCAAGGGCCACGCCGCGGCAGCCCTGTACGCCTGCTTGGCGGAGCGAGGCTTCCTGCCAGTGAAGCGGCTGGCGGAGTTCGCGGCCGAGGGCAGCGCGCTGGCTGAGCATCCGTCTTACCCGACGCTCCCGGGGATCGAATGCACGACGGGATCTCTGGGCCACGGCCTCGGCATCGGCGCGGGGATGGCGACCGGCATGCGGCTTGCGGGCCGGTCTGGGCGCGTGTTCGTGGTCGTTTCCGACGGCGAGTGCAACGAGGGCTCAACGTGGGAGGCGGCACTATGGGCCCCCGCTCAGAAGCTGACGAACCTCTGCTGCATCGTGGACGCGAACGGCCTGCAAGCGACGGGCCGCACGGCGGAGATCACGCGGATCGAGCCCCTCGTGGGCAAGTGGCGGGAGTTCGGGTGGAACGCCCTCGAGGTGGATGGACACGACCCGGCTGCACTGGTGGAGGCGCTCTGTAGCTGCGGCGGCGAGGGGCCGACCGCCATCGTGGCTCGCACCACGAAGGGCAAGGGTGTCTCCTTCATGGAGGACGACATCGAGTGGCACTACCGGCCGCCGAGCCGAGAGGACCTGTTGCATGCTTTGGCTGAGCTGGCGGAGGACATGCCGTGAGGGATGCCTTCTTCCATGCCATCGAGGAGGCGGCTAGGACGGACGATCGCGTCATCTTCCTCACCGCCGACCTAGGCTACAAGCTCTTCGACCCCTTCGCGGCGGCCAACCCGGGGCGCTGCCTGAACCTGGGCGTCTCCGAGGCGAACATGATCGGCGTCGCCGCTGGGCTGGCCCTGGAGGGCTTCCGACCCTTCGCCTACAGCATCGCCCCCTTCGCGACGGCTCGCTGCCTGGAGCAGATCCGCAACAGCCTCTGCGGCATGGGTCTGCCTGTGGTGGTGTGCGGTGTGGGTGCCGGCTACGCGTACGGGGTGAACGGCGCCACCCATCACGGAGTCGATGACCTCGGCTTGATGCGCGCCCTGCCGGGCATGACGGTCCTGTCCCCATGCGACCCTCGCGAGACGGCGGCTCTCGTCCTAGCCACGCTGGCGTTGGGTGGCCCCGCGTACCTGCGGCTCGGGCGCGGGCGAGATCCCGTGCTGCCGGGTACCGACGGGCCCGTGACCATCGGTCGGCCCACCGTTCTGCGCGAGGGGCGCGAGATCGCCCTCGTTGCCACGGGTGGAATCGCGTCCGAGGCCCTCGCGGGGGCTGAGACGCTCGCACGTGAGGGCGCCAACCCCTTGGTGCTCTCTGCCCACACCGTCAAGCCGCTCGGGTCTCTCGTGGAGGCCCTCGCGGACCGCGAGGTGCACACCGTCCTCACCGTGGAGGAGCACGGTCCCCACGGCGGGCTTCACGAGGCCCTCTGCGCCGACGCCATGACCAGGCGCTGGCACGCGCGCATCCTCCGGGCCTCGGCTCCGGACCGCTTCGTGCACGACCCGGCGTCCCAGGGAGCACTCAGGCGGCGGTCGGGAATCGACGCCGCCTCCTTGGCCGCGGCTCTGGGGGAGGCGGGATGCTGACGTCTCACAGCCTCTCCGTCGTCATCGCCTGCTACCGCGACGCGGGGAGCGTCCGGGAGTGCTACCGACGCCTGACCGAGGCGCTCTCCGACGTAACGGACGACTACGAGATCATCTACGTCAACGATGCCTCCCCCGACCACGCGGAGACGATCCTCCGCGAGCTCGCCGACTCCGATGCGCGGGTGGTCGTCGTCAACCACACCCGCAACTTCGGGAGTCAGAACGCCTTCCTTTCCGGCATGGCGGTGAGCCGGGGCGACGGCATAGTCCTGATGGATGGGGACCTGCAAGACCCACCCGAGATCATCCCCGACCTCGTCGCCAAGTGGCTCGAGGGCTACCCCATCGTCTGCGGGGTCCGGACTAGGCGGATGGAGAGCGCCTTCCGCAATGCGGCCTACCGCCTCTTCTACCGCCTATTCCGCGCCATGGCTCGGTTCGATGTGCCCGTGGATGCGGGGGACTTCGGACTCATGGATCGGGCGGTCGTGAAGATGCTCCTGGAGAGCTTCCCCGAGCGACTTACCTTCCTGCGCGGACTGAGGGCCTACACGGGGTTTCGGCAGGCGGGCGTCGAGTACGTGCGGCAGCCGCGTTTCGACGGCGTCTCGACGAACAACCTTGCCAGCAATATCCGCTGGGCAGTCCTGGGCATCTTCTCCTTCAGCGACAAGCCCCTGGAGTACATCGGCCGTCTCGCTCTTCTCGCCGTCCTCCTCACGGGCGTCGCCATCTCGGTGTACCTGGGCGCGTATGTGCTCTCGCTGGCGGGCGTTCTTGACAAGCCTCCCCCTGGTTACATGACGCTGCTCCTGGCCGTGCTCTGTATGGGGAGTGTGCAGTTGGTCTGCTTCTCCATCATCGCCGAGTACCTGAGGCACATGTACGAGGAGGTGAAGGGCCGGCCCCGCTACATCGTGCGGGATGTCATCGACAACCGGCCACCGCCAGCGGCCGAGGATGCCGACGATCGGGAGGGCGCCTGACGTGCCCGATGTCGTCGACCCCTTCAACCGCGATGTGGATGGGCACGGCGCCTACCGCTACACCGACCCGGGGCGCCGCAGTTGCGCCTACGCGAACGAGCACTTCACGCGGGTCATCCTCGAGGCGGCACGAGTCGAAGGCAAGCGCGTCGTCGATATCGGCTGCGGCGATGGCACCTACACAGAGGCACTGCTGACGCGCGGCCGCGCCGCATCGGTGCTGGGTATCGACCCCGCCGTCGCCGGCATAGAGCGGGCCCGGGCGACGTACGGCGCTCTGGAGGGACTCTCCTTCCGCCAGGGCGTCGCCGCGGATCTGGCCACGTCGGGCGAGCGGCTCGATCTCGCGGTGGTTCGAGGCGTGATTCACCATGTCTCGCGGCCGGAGGAGGAGATCGCGGCCATTCTGGCGGCCGCGGAGCAGGCCTTCTTCCTCGAGCCCAACGGGTGGAACCCCGTCCTGAAGGCCATCGAGCGTCTCTCACCCTACCACCGGGACCATGGGGAACGCTCATACGTCCTAGAGCGGTACCGGCGCTGGATTGCCGCGGCGGGAGGGCGAGTGGCGAGGTCGTTCTTCTTCGGCCTGGTCCCTATGTTCGCCCCGGACTGGCTCGTGTCTGTCGGCTCCGCTCTTGAACCTATCGTCGAGAGGGTCCCCCTCGTTCGGCGCCTGGTCTGCGGCCAGGTGGGAATCCTGGCCTCGAGCGGTCCTCGTTAGCCCGAGCCGTCGGGAGGACCGCGGCTCGAGCCCGCCGCATATGTGTATGTCCCCTCCTCCGCGACCCACGCGCGGGGGTGCCCCGGGAGGTGCTTGCTAGCATGTTCGCGGTCCTTCTCGCCGCCTTCACCCTCGCTATGGCTCAGGCGGCTCCGACCGACGCCTACCGCATCGGGCCGTACGACGTGCTGCAGATCGTCGTTCCCGAGGAGCGGGCCGACGCCCCCATGGTGACGACCGACGCCCTCACGGTAGGGCCGGATGGAACCATCGCCATCGCCTACCTAGGCGATGTCATCGCCGTGGGACGGACGACCGCCGAGCTGAGCGAGGAGATCCGCGTGGGCCTCATAGAGGCGGGGCAGTTCGTCGGCCCCCACGTGCTCGTGCGGGTGCGGGAGTACGGCGCCGACCGGGTCAGCGTGCTCGGCGCGGTGAAGGAGCCCGGGTACTTCCCCTTCCGCGAGGGGCTCGCCGTTCGCGACGCCATAGCCATGGCCAAGGGCGTCCAGCTCGAGATAGCCGCCAACCCACTGGCGCGCTTGGTCCATCGCGACGGGGAGTCGGTCACCTTCCAGCTCAACGAGGCTCTGAGGGCCGAGGGCGCCATGGCGGACCTACTCCTGCAGCCCGGGGACGCGATCATCGTCGAGGAGTCCGCCCCTGTCAGCGTGCTCGGGTACGTGCATGACCCAGGGGATGTCCGCGTTCGCGAGGGCGCGCGGCTCTCCGAGGTGCTGGCCCTGGCCGGGGGGATCGTGGAGCCCGGCGAGGAGACCTTCGAGGCAGGGCGCACCCCCGGTGGTTCCTCCCGGATCACCATCAACCGAGCTGATGGCACGACCGAAACCGTGTCACTCATGGGCCCCGACGAAGGCACGACCCGGGACGACCCCCCTGTCTTCCCGGGTGATGTCATCTACGTGCCCGCCTCGCGGAGCGAGGTCACAGTCTTAGGCTACGTCAGCAGCCCTGGCGTGCTCGTCTTCAGATCAGGCGACCGCGTCTCCGATGCCATCGCCAAGGCGGGCGGCGTGGTTGTCTCGACCGGCGTACCTGACAACGTCATGGAGATCGGCGACCTGAGCGCGATACGACTCTATCGCGCCGACGGGACCGAGCAGCTCGTGGACCTCGATTCCCGCGTGGCCGGCACCGGCGACCCCGAGCTGCTACCCGGGGACTCCATCGTGGTGCCTCGCCGGGAGCAGACCTACTACGCCCTCGGGCACGTGCGTACCCAAGGGCGCCACGTCCTCCCTCCCGGCTCACGGGTGCTCGACTTGTACACCGCCGCCGGCGGGGCGATGACAGCCGATGCCCTGCCTATGCGAACGACCGACGCGGATCTCGCCAACTGTGTGCTGGCACGTGCGGACGGGACTCAGCTCGTTGTCGACCTCCAAGCCATCGCACAGAACCCCGCGCTGGAGACCAACGTCGAGCTCGTCCACGGCGATAGCCTTTGGGTGCCCGAGGCGGACCGCCGAGTTATCGTCGCCGGCTATGTCGAGAGTCCCGGCTACTTCCAGTTCCGCGAAGGCGACACAGTGCGCGAAGTGATCGCTATGGCTGGCGGCCCCACCATCTCGCCCACTGACGCCTACATGAACGACGGCGATCCACGCAACGTGCTCATCATCCATCAGGACGGCACCCAGGAGACCATCGACACGACCGTCGAGGACTTGCCCGTGAGACCCGGGGATGAGATCCGCATGCCCTACGCCAGGCAGCGGGTAACGGTCCTCGGATTCGTTGTGCGCCCAGGGTTCGTCCTGTGGCATGAGGGGGATACGGTCCTCGACATGATCGCCGCCGCAGGGGGCGTGGACACTGACGACGGCGACCGCTTCTCCGCTGTGCTCATACGCCGAAGCCCGGAGGGACCACGGTTCACACGGGTCGACCTTTCGGGCGCGCACGATATGGACGACGTCGCCTTCAACGTCGAGGTCCTGCCCGACGACATCGTCATGGTGCCGAGGTCCGATCACACCGACTGGGGCGACTGGCTCACCAACATCCGGAACGCGCTGAGCATCACGAACCTCATCGGAGCCTTGTTCTAGCGCCGCAGGCGGATCACTGTGGGCCCATCGCGGCCCACGGTGACGCCACGGATAACCAACGCGTCCGCCTCCCGCGAGAAGTCATAGCCTTCCGGATCACCCTCCGGCGCGGGGCTGACGGTCACATCCACCACTACCGACGGCGCCGCCTCCAGGGGCGCGTTCCACCGAGTGTCGAGCAGCCACTCGTAGGTGGGCCGAGGCGTCAGGCCGTCTGAGCGTGCGATGCCGAAGCCGTAGTCGTGGATCGTGTGCCCCTCGGGTAGGTGCTCGCGCGCGTACGCTTCCGTATCCAGTTCCTCGTTCATCCGCTCGTTCACCGCGTGGTACTGGTAGGGGAGGATCTTGGCGTACAGGCCCGTCTCGAAGGCCGCCTCGATACACTCGCGCCACTGATCGAGATGCGACTGGTCATACCCCCCTCCGTCCTCCTGGCCCTTGTCGTGAGGGTAGCCCCACGCGGCGACGATGTTGCCGGCATCCACGCCGAACTCCGTGTTCCAGAGGGGCCGGTCGGCGTCACCGTACTCGGCCATGACCCCGCGCAGCCCCGCCCCCCGGCTGATGACGCTCCAGACCACGGGGAGGCCGTACGTGTGGAGGTTCATGATGTCGAAGAAGGGCGCGCCGCCACCCTCATAGATGCCGCGGGGGAACTCCTGCCAGTCGGTCATTCCGCCGACGAGAACGAGGGCACCGGGGTTCGCCGCCTTGATCGCCGGGTAGGCGCGCTTGAGCATCTCCGCGTAGTGCGCGCCGCGCTCGCGCATGGGGATGCCTGCGTCGGCGCCGAAGAGGTCAGTGAAGGTCGCATCCATCTCGTTGAACAGCTCCCAATAGCGGATCGACGGGTAGCGAGCCGCCATCTCACCCATGAAGCGCGCGAAGCGGTCGTAGGATGCGTCGCGGCTCCCCCAGGACACACCCGGAGGGCCGCCATGAACGACCACCAGGAGCTCCATGCCCCGCTCCGCGAAGATCGCCACGCGCTCATCCCACTCTCGCAGATAGGCCTCGTCGTACTCCCCGGGAGTCTCCGTTGGCTCCATCAGGTTCCAGTAGAGGGTGACGCGCGCGAGCCGGATCCCTAGCGCCTGCACCCGGTCGAGGTGCTCCGCCGGAGTGTTGTGCATTCCGATGCCGAGCTCGGTCCGGTTGTCGTACACCCACAGTTCCGCTGGGCCGCGCTGCCAGACGCGTACATCGGCTCTGGCATCCGCGAGCCCGAGACGGGTCTCCTGGTGTTGGCGCTCCACCTGCGCCCAGTCGGGCTCTTGTGAGAAGGCGAGTGGGCACAACCAGGGGACGGTGAGCAGAACGACCGTGGGGCGCATGAGGAGCTCCTTCCGACCGCCACGAGGGGCGCTCAGGACGGTTCGGCCCATCAATGGGGCATCCCTCGCCGTGCGCGGGCGGAGCCCCGGCCACACCGCGCACCTCCCTTCAGCAAGGCAGCCAAGTGTGGCGGGCGAATACCCAGAGGTCCGCAGCGTTCCTGGAGGCGTGCATGGCCGAGTATGACGCGATTGTGGTAGGTGGAGGGCCCGCGGGGCTCATGGCGGCCCGACGGTTGGCAGAGGGTGGCGCCTCCACGGCGCTACTGGATCCCAGAGCGCCGTGGGAGAAGCCCTGCGGAGGGGGACTCTCTCCCATCGCCCTGACGCTGTTCCCCGAGATCGGACAGCTCCGTGAGACGGCGCGCGAGGTAGGCAGGGTCCTCCTTACGAGCGCTCACGGCGTCGACGCTCTCCTGACCGGTGGCGATCCCTACTACGTCCTCTCCCGGCTGGAGCTCGCCCAAGCCCTGCTCAGGTCCACCCTTGCGGCGGGGGCGAGCCACCTTGCCGAGCGAGTCGTGAGCTTCGAGCGCGAGGGCTCAGGCTGGGTGGTGAGGCACACAGGGGGCGTGATCCGAGGTGGCTTCCTCATCGGCGCCGATGGCACGAGCAGCCTCGTGCGTCGCAACCTGCTCGGGCCCTTCGAGCGGAACGACCTCGGCGTGGCGATGGGGCACTACGTCCTAGGCTGCTCGATGACGGAGGTGCGTGTGCGCTTCGAGCGACCCGAGGGCTACTCGTACCTGTTCCCGCGCAAGGATGTAGCCTCTCTCGGGGTCGGCTGGCGAGCGAGCGCACCCGGCGGGCGGGGGCACAACGCGCGGCTCCTCGCCCGGGCCCAGGCCGACTGGGCCGCGGGAGCCGAGGTGCTCGGCCACTACTCCCACCCCTTCCCCACCCTGGTCAGCCGCGAGGCGTGGGCTCAGACGCGGACGGGCGAGGGCTGGGCGCTGATCGGCGACGCGGGGGGGCACGTCGATCCCGTCCGGGGCGAGGGCATCGTGTACGCCTTGTGGGGCGCCTCGCTCCTTGCCGAGGCCGTGCTCGGCGGCCACCCAGGGGCCTATGAGGACGCGTGGCGCGACGCCTTCGGCCCGAACCTCTGGCGGAAGCCGCCTAAGCGGTGGGTCCTCACCGCGCCGGGCCTCATGGATGCCGCTCTCCTGCTGGCGCGGCCCTTCCCCAGGGCCCGCGCCGCGCTCTACCGGAGGACGCAGCACCACGACTGAGCCGCGGCGCATCAGAGGTAGATGGGCGGCGCCCACGCTCGGCGCCCACGCTCGTCGATGACCTCTACCCGCACGTAGACGCCTTTCTCGGGTAGCCGCCAGCGCGCCGAGGTCAACGGTGGACGCCCCCAGGACTGCTCGCACCAGCCCTGCTGGCCTCCCGCCATGAACCGGATTATCTCAACGGGTGAGGTCTCCACCTCGATGGTGCCGTCGTGGATTCGCAGGTCGAGTATCTCCGGCCCTGTGGAGGCGTAGAGCAGGCCGTACCGGAGGGCGTTGAGGGCGGCATCGGCGGTGAGTTCCGTGACCCGCAGCCACGTCCAGCCACCCAAGGCATCGACCCCGTACATGTGGGCATCATCCACCGCCAGGCCCACGTACTGCTCACCCCGCAGCAGCGCGTCATCCCAGTGGACCGAGCTGATGCCCTTCCCGATCTCCGCCTCGCAGCCGTGGTTGTAGACCTCGACGCCAAGGCAGTGCGGCAGCCCCAGCAGGTCCTCGACCGTATTGCACGACCAGTAAGGGTGTGCGATGAAGGCGACACCGTCGGCCTCGTGGATCGCGCACAGGGTCTCCTTGATCGGCTTACCCGAGGGCGGCAGATTGTCGGGTGTGACGCCAAGGGCGACGACGTGGTAGAAGCCGCCACGCTCCGACGGGCAACTGAGCTCGCCGCCGGGGATCGTTGCCATGCCCTCGCGCGCCAGGGCCGCGGTGTCCGTCACCCGGTCGTGGTCCGTGATAGCGAGGAAAGAGTACCCGCACCGCCAGTGGATCTCGGCCGCGTGGGCCGGCGAGACCTTGCCGTCTGACTCGGTCGTGTGCGTGTGCAGGTGCGCCTTCGCGAAGAACCCCGGGGCCTCCCAGGGGTTGTGGAACTCCATGAGCGATCACCTCAAACCCCTCTTCGTCGCGTTCCACCGCGGGCCCTGTATGCCCCCCGCGGAGGGACCTCGGCAGTGGGTGCTGAAGAACTCTGGGCCGACCTCAGGGCGGCGGAGACGGCGGGAGGCGAGCGGGTCTGGCACGCAGGATCGATCTCCGAGCGGTCGCCATGGAGCTGACCGACGGCTTCCAGGCCGACTCCGCGGCCCTATCGCGAGCGTCCGAGGGGCTGGAGGGCGCCTCCGGCCGCGACCTGGAGGCGGCGCTGCGGTACGTCCTGACCGTCGACGCCCCACGGTACGGTCTGCAGACGGCGTCCGAGATCGCTGCTCAGGTGGCCTTCCGCCTCACCATGGGCCCCGATCGGCGTGCCATCGCGATCATCCGGCGGGCCTTGGCGTCCATCCCCGCTCCGCAGGTCCGAGCCTCCTTCGAGGAGGCTCTGGAGGCCGCCCATGGGGCCGGCCTGACCGTCGTTGCCACCCACGCGATGCCGCGTTTCCTCCGCACCGATGCCCATCGGCGGCTCCTGAAGGCGTGCGACGTGGCGGTCGATGCCATCGGAGAGCGCACGCCCCTGAGGACGCCGGCCGTCTACCGTCGGGCCTCGGAGCTCGCCAAGGTCCACCCAAGGGAGCTCGTCTCGGTTGGGGACGACCCCTACGCTCACGTCAGAGCCGCGCGACGCGCGGGATGCCAGGCGATCCTGATCTGGTCAGCCGATGACCCGCGGCCGCCGCGCGCGGGCCAGCTCGTGACCGCGCCCTCGCTGGCTGAGGCCCTTCAGGCTCTGCAGTCCCGACACCGGGGAGGATGACCCATGGCTCGACCGAGCAACCTGCTCTTCATCTTCGCGGACCAGATGCGTGGCCAGGCGATGGGATGCGCGGGGAACCGCGCCGTCAGCACCCCGAACCTCGACCGGCTTGCCGCCGAGGGGGTCCGGGTAACGAACGCCATCTCCTCCTACCCCGTCTGCTGCCCCTACCGCGCCTCCTTGCTCACCGGGAACCACGTCTTCCGCAACGGCATGTACTTCAACGACATCCTGCTGCCCGAGCATAACCGCTGCGTCGGCGCCATGTTCTCAGATGCCGGGTACGCGACGGGGTACGTGGGGAAGTGGCACCTCGACGGGCCGAACCGGTGGGGCTTCACACCTCCTGGCTGGCGTCGTCGGGGCTTCGACGACGCCTGGGCCGTATGCAACTGCGACCACAACTACTTCAACGCCTTCTACTACACCGAGTCGCCCGAGCCCATTGAGATCGACGGCTACGAGCCCGACCATCACACCGACTTGGCGATGGAGTTCATCCAGGCCCGCCAACAGGATCCCTTCTGCCTCTTCGTCTCTTACGGC
>JAEAME010001892.1_pt1 | contig 13277 bp, 6 predicted proteins | sample 8958731 | NCBI WGS metagenome assembly JAEAME01 (sample SAMN16933194, study PRJNA681113) | bioreactor sludge metagenome | isolation source: anerobic bioreactor sludge (Control) | place: India:Bengaluru | collected 2018-10-24 | reverse complement strand
TCCCGCTTCGCCCGTCTGCTCATCTATTTTTAAAACCATAAAAGGGAAATCTCCTATTCTGTCTTTGATAAGCTCAATTAAAACCGAATCTATACCGCATGCAAACGAAGATATATATATTATTCCGTCACATAGTTTTTTCTCAAATACACTTGCAGTAAACCCATAAGTATTACGTGCAAAGGTCCAGAACGGTTTTTTAAATAGTCTTCCTACCTCTTTATCAATTTCATTTTCTTCTGTGTACTCTTCGGTAAGTACTCCGATTCCGAGATTATCCAGCTTTTTTAATATATTCATATTTGTATATGTGTCATATATGTTATACGGGTGTCCTGCAAGAGCCACCTTTATTTTATATTTATCAGTGTTGACTCCACAGTGATACTCCTTTTGTTTTTCAATTGCTTTGTTAAAAGCATTGCGTATCTTCTTTTTATCATTCGTTATGGTTTTTCCCGCTTCCTTAGCCCAGTTATACAGTTTTTTATCGGTGTTTGCATATATAGGTTCGGTTATACTGTTTGGCATATCGGGTACATTTGTAAGTATCATTTCAGGCAATCCGCAAAATTTCGGACATATAAATTCTCTGTCCCTAAGCTGCATGATTCTTGGTATAACAATGGTATCGCATTTATCTCTCAATGAAGCAACATGGCCGTGAAATACTTTTACCGGAAGACATGCTTCGTCCACACAATACTTAACCCCTTCATCCAATATATTTTTATTTGTATCCTGTGATACTACTATTTCGGCACCCATTTCAGTAAAAAATGTTGTTAAAAACGGATGGTACTTGTAATATAAAAGACCTTTCGGTATTCCTACTTTCATAATAACCTCGCTTTTGTTATATTTAACCTTTTAAGTATTTCCCCATAATCTTTAAATATTCCAAGTGTCTAAAATGTTAAAGTATATACTTTTTTTGTTTTTACGTTATAATGTTTTGTATAAAAAATTTATGGAGGCCCTTTATGCAATACCTGGACAAAGCAAAGAAACTAATTCCGATTATGTATACAAAAAAATGCGAACCTTTATTTCCTGTTAAAATTGAGAACAACAAGAATACCCTTCATGGAATTGAGGTTAAACAAATAGGCTGTATTAGCGATATTTATAATGCAGACTACAAAAACGGGGACAGCTTTACACTGGATTTCGGTACACATTTGGTAGGTTACTTAAGTTTGAAAATAAAGCCTAAAATACATGCACAGGATTCTCCGTTACGTCTTAGGCTTTTATTTGCGGAAATGCCCTGTGAAATTACGGATGAAGAATATACGGGCGGACTTAGCAGTACATGGGTACAGGAAGAGATTATAAATATTGATGTACTTGCCCTACCTATATCATTACCCAGAAGATATGCTTTTAGGTATCTGAAAATTGAAATATTAGGTAGGAATACTGCATATAAGGTTCAATTTGAAGAGATATATTGTATTTCAATCACATCCGCAGACGAATCTAATGTAAAGAAACTTCCTTCAGGTGTTGATAGAGAACTTGCAAAAATAGACGAAACGGCAATAAGAACTCTGAAGAATTGCATGACGGATGTCTTTGAGGACGGTCCTAAACGTGACAGAAGATTATGGCTGGGTGATTTAAGACTTCAGGCAATTGCAAATTACTATACATTTAACAATACGGACCTTGTCAAAAGATGTCTGTATCTGTTTGCAGGTCTCCCGCACGATAACGGACTTATGTCCAGTTGTGTTTTCCATGAGCCTACTCTTATGAACGACACATGGATTTTACATGACTATTCCCTTTTCTTCATTTCAACTTTATATGATTATTATACTCACACAGGCGATATTGCTTTTGTAAAGGAATTATGGAATACAGCCGTAAGGCAAGCCGAAGTTATATCCGGGCTCATTAACGATAAAGGTTTGGTAACCGATTTTTCATGTTTTACAGATTGGTGTAACGAACTTGATAAATGTGTTTCCATGCAGGCAGTCACTATATACTCGTTTAAGCAGGCTATGCACCTTGCGGATGCTTTAAATGATACAGACCGTAAAAACTTCTTTAAAGAAAAGATATCGGTTTTAACGGATAGCGCTATAAAGTATATGTATGACGAAAACACAGGACTGTTTGTAAGCGGGGAACAAAAACAAATTTCATGGGCATCCCAGGTATGGATGGTGCTCGCAAAAGTATTCCCCGATACAACCAATAAGGAAATACTTAAGAGACTTATTGATTTAAATCCCGATGTGCGTATGCGTACTCCATACATGTACCATCATTTTATTCAGGCGCTTATAGACTGCGGTCTAAAAGATGAAGCGTTGTCATGTATTAAAGGCTATTGGGGTAAAATGACCGAACTTAATGCAGACTGTTTCTGGGAAGTCTTTGCCCCGGAGGATTTGTATCTCTCTCCTTATGGCAGTTATAGGATAAACAGCTATTGTCATGCCTGGAGCTGTACACCTACATATTTTATACGTAAATACTTTACCTAAATATATAATTTATGACGATTCCACTGTTGTTCATTTAAATTTCATTGACAGTTAAACCCATTCCTTTTATAATTACAAAAAATATTTGGAGGTTAAATGTGAAAAAAATACTATCTATTTCATTAATTGCACTATCATTGTTTTTAACTTCGTGTAATGTATTAAAGCTTGACAAAAGCGATAAAGACTTTATTAATGAATATTACACTAATTATATAAGTGAAGAGTTTGATCAAAATAATATATTACTCACTTTCGGTGCAATGAGTGATATACATATGGGTGGTGAGGGTCAAGAGAAAAAGCTTAACGACGCTCTGTATTTATTAAAGAAAAGAACAAATGACGGTCTTGATGCTCTTCTTTTTGTAGGTGATCTTACGAACACCGGAAAAACTGAAGAAATGATAAAGTTCAGAGATATAGTTAACAAAAACAAAGGTAAAGACACCTCGATAATAAGTTGCTTCGGTGTTAATCATGATCACAAAAATAAGGAAAGCGGAGTAACTCAAAGAAAATTGTTCTATGATACATTCGGAAAAGACTTTTATAAATCGGATGTGCTGAATGCAGATGAAATGACAGAAGGAATCAGGCACTGCGTAGTAAAGGGTTATCACTTTATAACCGTTGACTGGGAAATTGACGGTTATCCCGAATCAACTCTTAAATGGCTTGATACAACACTTAAAAGCCTGACTGATGCCGATCCTCTTAAACCTATTGTAGTTGCGGTACATATGCCTCCCGATTCAATTCTAAACAGTATTTTGTCAAAATACCCCCAGGTTATTTGTTTTACCGGACACAAACACATTCCTATGAACTCAGATAGAGGTATAATACAGAATGGATATACAAGGCTTGAATGCGGCGGTATGTTTTATTACCGGCAGTATACTTTTGATAACGAAACAGTCGGAGAAATGGGTGACATCTATAAATTCTGTCAGGGATATTTAGTTGAAATAGACAAAAACAATAACGTAAGAGTCATTAGGATGGATTTTGCAAACAAAGACACATATAAACCGGAATGGATTATACCGTCGCCCAAAGAAGACAAATCTCATCTTTTAAAATACCCCACTGTCAGGTCCGAAGCTTCTAAAAGACCATACTTTGAAGAAGATGCAAAAATGACTTTTGATGAAACACTTATCCGTACACTTAAAGCAGTGTTCGATAAAGCCGTAAGTGACAGTTATAATCCCGTAGATTATTATGAGGTGCTTTTATGGCAGAAAAGAGAGGATAAAGATTATCCCGAAAAGACATATATATCCTCGCAGTATCCGCTTTATTCTGACCCGAATAAATTACCTGAACAATATGAGTTTACCTTCTTTAAAGAAGATGCTCCTTTTGCGGTAAGTATTTCGGCATATGACTGTCATGGTACGTCTTCAAGCAAGCTTTTGTATCAAAGCGGTAAATATTATTTTGTTAACATTATAGTAGAAGGCGGTAATGCGGATATCAAGATTAATAATTTGGAATATGATATTTATGCAGCCGAACCCGGTGATATAATTAATTTAGATATGATACCGGATAATAGCTATAAAATAGAAAACATTTCTTATGAAGGAATCACCACCGCTGATAATACATTTGAAATGCCTGCAAATAATGTGGTTATTACAGTTACATTAAGTGAGTTGTCAAACTAAACTTTGAAATACCAATTGCAACACCCAAACGATAAAGGGTGTTGCTTTTTTGTTTTGTCATTTTTCGTTTCCCGCGTTTACATTATCTTAGAAAATTAATATTAATTTATTAATAAATCAACATGCAGGTTGTATAATAAACACCTTACTGTTGATTTGTAAGAAATATTGTATAAGAGTGACATATATGGACAGAAAAATTGTATTTTTTGATTTAGACGGAACAATAATTGAGAACGGCGGACAGTATGTATCCGAAAAAGACTCTATTGCAATAACAAAGTTGCGGAATAACGGACATTTGGCGTTTATATGTACAGGAAGAGCACCGGGCACCATTTCCAAAAACATTTTGGATGTAGGATTTGACGGCCTTATCGCAGGCGGTGGTGCATTTGTTTCATATGACAACAACATATTAAAACGCAGTTATATCGACAGAACCATTGTCAAAAGGTTTGCTTCATATTACCTTAAGTCAAAAGAAGAATGTATTTTGGAGTGTGAGGATTTCGCTATTTCACTTAACCTTCCGGATTGGCCGGGAAGGCCGTTAAGACCGCTTAAGGATATTTCAGAACTGGATACGCTTTTTTCGCAAACAGAAGTTATAAAGGCGACGGCACTGAGAACCAATATGGATGTACATAATATGTTCTCAGATGATTTAATAGTCCACCTGTTTCATTACGGACAAATGGAGTTTTTACCCAAAGGGTCAAGTAAGTCCGAAGGTATCAGAATTATACTTGAAACATTAAAAGCGGATGTAACCGATACAATTGCTTTCGGGGACAGTGCAAATGATTTAGATATGATGAGATTTGTAAATATAGCTGTAGCTATGGGTAATGCAAGTGACGAAGTAAAAGACCTTTCGAATTTTGTCACCGAGTCAGTAGATGATTCCGGTGTATCGTTAGGTCTTAAGAAACTTGGGTTAATATAGTTTAATCATATTTTTTATTTAAATATAAAAATAAAAAAAGCCAGGCATTAAAAACCTGACTTTTTAATTATTATTAATTTTCTTTATTTACACTATAGAATTCTGCCAATCTCTTTAATTTATCCAGTTTACTATATGAAGATTTCTCAGATTTGTCAAAGAGTACGGCTGCTCTGTCCGGGAATGCCTGACTTAAGCGGCTAAAACGTGTCTCATTTGTTATAAACTCTTTGAAACTCTCCGTAGGAGCTTTGCTGTCTATTGTAAACGGATTCTTTCCTTCTGCAATAAGCATAGGATTGTATCTGAACAGATGCCAGTAACCTGATGCAACCGCTTTCTTCATCTCTGCCTGACAGTTAGACATACCACCCTTTATACCATGCATTTCGCAAGGAGCATAACCGATAATAAGTGAAGGTCCGGGATATGCTTCAGCTTCGGCAAGGACTTTTAGTGTCTGATTCATATCGGCACCCATTGCAATCTGTGCAACGTATACATAACCGTATGTCATTGCAATCTGTGCAAGGTCCTTCTTACCTACAACCTTACCTGCCGCTGCAAACTGAGCAACCTGACCGATCTGGCTTGCCTTTGATGCCTGACCGCCGGTGTTGGAGTAAACTTCGGTATCGAATACCATAACGTTTACGTTTTCTCCGGAAGCAAGAACATGGTCAAGACCACCGAATCCGATATCGTATGCCCATCCGTCACCACCGAATATCCATACGGATTTCTTTGAGAGATAATTGGAATCTTTGAGTATCTTAGCGGAAAGATCACAGTTTGCGGCATTTTTCTTTAACAGTATTACCAACTTGTCGGTAGCAGCACTGTTTAATTTACCGTCTTCTTTAGTGTTTAAATACTCTTCTATAACTGCCTTGTCATTTTCATCGGTTGTTTTTGCAAGGAGTTCTTCTACATAACCTATAAGTCTGTCCCTTATAGCTTTCTGTCCTAAATATATACCAAATCCGTGCTCTGCATTGTCTTCAAACAAACTGTTTGCCCATGCAGGTCCGCGTCCTGTTTCTTTGTTTACCGTATAAGGTGTTGCAGGTGCAGATCCACCCCAGATTGATGAACAACCGGTTGCGTTGGATATGAACATTCTTTCACCGAACAATTGTGTAATTAATCGTGCATATGATGTTTCTGCACATCCTGCGCATGAGCCGGAGAATTCGAGAAGAGGCTGATTGAACTGACTGCCTTTTACTGTTGTATCCGCAAATGATGTAGGTTTTTTTGTAACGTTTTCAACCATGTAATTGAATACAGGCTGTTCGTTTAACTGTGTTTCCTGTGGTACCATGGTAAGAGCTTTTACCTTGGAAGGACATGCTTTTTCACACAGTGTACAACCCATACAGTCAAGAGGACTGATAGCAATTGCAAACTTGTACTCCTCTACTCCCTTTCCTTTCATCTGAACCATCTTAGAGTTTTCCGGAGCGTTTGCCGCTTCTTCACTATTCAATACGAAAGGACGGATTGTTGCATGAGGACATACAAAAGCACACTGATTACACTGTATACAGTTTTCAGGATTCCACTCGGGTACTTCTACAGCAACGCCACGTTTTTCGTAAGCTGTTGATCCCTGTGGGAATGTTCCGTCAACATGATCCATAAATACGGAAACCGGTAATGAATCTCCGTCCATCATAGAAACAGGTTTTAGTATGTTCTTAACAAATTTAACGAGTTCAGGACGTTTTCCTGTTATATTTTCTACTACAGTTTCATCCTCGAGTGTCTTCCATGATTCGGGTACTTCTACTTTCTGTATTGCGTTAACGCCTGCTTCGATAGCCTTATAGTTCATTTCGACTATAGCTTCGCCCTTCTTTAAGTAGGACTTCTTTGCATAAGCTTTCATGTAATCTACAGCTTCGTTAATAGGCATTATTTTTGCGAGTGCAAAGAATGCAGACTGAAGTATAGTATTTGTACGTTTACCCATACCTAATTCACGTGCTAAATCAATAGCGTTTACAATGTAGAAGTTTACATCGTTTTTAGCCATATATCTCTTAGCCTTATTTGGCAGATGATTTCCGACTTCTTCGGCTGTCCACTGACAGTTAAGTAGGAATGTTCCGCCTTTCTTTACGTCACGTACTATATCGTATCCCTTAATTATATATGAAGGATTATGACATGCAACAAAGTTAGCCTTTGTTATGTAGTACGATGATTTGATTGGCTTATCACCAAATCTCAGGTGAGATATTGTGACACCGCCTGTTTTCTTTGAGTCATACTGGAAATATGCCTGTATGTATTTATCTGTATGGTCGCCTAATATTTTTATTGAGTTCTTGTTTGCACCGACTGTTCCGTCTCCGCCGAGCCCCCAGAATTTGCAGCTGATTGTACCTTCAGGTTGTGTGTCCGGAGAAGGTTTTTCCTCTAATGAAAGATTTGTTACATCGTCTACAATTCCTAATGTAAAACCGTTCTTGGGTTCTGATGCATTAAGATTTTCATATACGGCAAATACGCTTGAAGGAGGAGTGTCTTTGGAACCTAAACCGTAACGTCCGCCTACAACTTTGATATTATGGATTCCTTTTGTAGCCAATGAGGTAACAACATCAAGATAAAGAGGTTCGCCGAGTGAACCGGGTTCTTTTGTACGGTCAAGTACCGCAATTTTCTTAACTGTTGCAGGTATTGCTTCAATCAGTTTTTCTGCTGAGAAAGGACGGTATAAACGAACTTTTATGATACCTACCTTTTCTCCGTGTTCTATCATATAGTCTATTACTTCCTCTGTTACGTCACAGATTGAACCCATAGCAATTATTACCCTGTCTGCCTCGGGATGTCCGTAATAGTTGAAAAGCTTATAGTCTGTTCCAAGTTTCTCATTTATTTTATTCATGTATCCTTCAACAATACCGGGTAATTCGTTATAGTATTTGTTGCAGGCCTCTCTGTGTTGGAAGAATATATCTCCGTTTTCTGCACTTCCGCGCAGAATAGGTGTCTCCGGGTTTAACGATCTCTTTCTAAAAGCGTCAATTGCATCCTTGTCCACCATTTCATCCAAATCTTTGTAGTCCCATGCTTCAACTTTCTGAATTTCATGTGATGTACGGAATCCGTCAAAGAAGTTTATAAAAGGTACACGGCCTTTTATTGCCGACAGATGAACTACTGCTCCTATATCCATTACTTCCTGTGCGTTTGTACATGCCATTATGGCAAAGCCTGTCTGTCTGCATGCGTATATATCAGAATGATCACCGAATATATTCAATGCGTGTGATGCGACACAACGTGCTGATACATGTATAACTCCGGGTAAAAGTTCACCGGCTATTTTATATAAATTTGGTATCATCAGAAGAAGACCCTGTGAAGCGGTATATGTAGTGGTTAACGCACCTGATGCAAGACTTCCGTGTACCGTACCGGCAGCTCCGGCTTCCGATTGCATTTCAACCACGTTAACTTTGTCACCAAAAATATTCTTAAGTCCGGTTGCAGACCATGAATCGGTAAGTTCCGCCATAACACTCGAAGGTGTTATAGGATATATACCTGCTACTTCAGTAAACGCATAGCTGACGTGAGCTGCAGCGGTATTACCATCCATTGATATCTTTTTTCTTATCATTTTTGAATGCCTCCTATGTATATTTACTGTAAATCGTATGTGATATTTTAAATTGCGCTTTTAAAAACGGCAACGTTAATATATTAACATATTTTATTCCTTAAGTAAAGAAACTATATGTTAATATATAGTTATGTATAATATTATACCGCATTGCATTCTTTTAACAGGTTTGTAAAATCGGAGACAGGCATCGGATGTGCAAAAAAGTAACCCTGCGCCATATCGCAGCCGCATTTTTGCAGATATTGTGACTGATCAAGTGTCTCTACACCTTCTGCAAGTACTCTCATATTCAAACTTTTTGCAAGTTTTATTGTATGAAATACTATTTGTTGATTTATGTGTACACTTACGTCATCGTTCAAAAACTCTTTATCAAGTTTTAATACATCCACCGGAAGATATCTTAATATATTAAGTGATGAGAAACCGGAACCGAAATCATCTATTGCACACATAAATCCGTTTGCTTTTAGATTCTGTATAAACAGAATTGCATCGTTCATATTGTTGATAAATATATTTTCGGTTATTTCCAGTTCTATATAATTATGAGGCAGCTTATATTTTTCCAGCAAACCTAAGAGTCTTTCACAAAAGTCCGGTTCTTTTAAATGAAGTCTTGATACATTTACACTTACCGGGCATACAGGTATTTTAGCTTTTAACCAAATTGAAATCTGCTGACATACTTTTTCATATATATAGAAATCGAGCTGGCTCATGAAGTTATTCTGTTCAAAAATAGATATGAATTCACAAGGTGGTATAATTTTACCGTCCTTATACCATCTAACCAAAGCTTCTGATCCTATCATTTTATTTGTGTTTAAATCCAGTAACGGTTGAAAATATACCTGAAACTCACCGTTATCTATCGCTTTGTTCATATTGGCCATTATGTATCTGTTTTTTTCAAGGATAAGTTCAAGATCTTTGTCGTAGAATACAACATCACTATTATCGCTCTGTTTGGCTGTTATTAATACCGCAAGTGCATTATCAATTATTTGCATCGCATCGTTATCATCTTTATCTATTATATATACTCCGCTTTTCCAGGAGCATTCAGGGTTTTCACATTCCAAAAACTTTCTTTTTAATAAGTTTGATGTTTTTCCAAGTATTTTCAACAAACCCTCATTGTCATCATATCTTAAAAGTGATATAAATTTATCGGCGGTAACCCTGCAGCTTATTTCATCAATACGATTACTCCAGATTATTAATCTTGCTATATATTTAATTAACTTGTCTCCGTATTCATATCCGTGGGTGTTATTTATATTTTTAAAACCACTTATATCCGAGTATACCACAGCATATCTTCTTGTCATCGAAGGGAGTCTTTTTTCCAGTTCGTGAGCAAATTCAGTTAAGCACAGCATTCCCGTCAGCGGGTCTGCGGTTATCTGTTTACCCTGGAGTCTCTGAAAATCATATACAAGAAGTTTTGTGAACGAACGCAATAATCCCGACTCATATTCTGTCCATTTATAGTTACTTTGTTCTGTTCTGAACCCTGTCACACATTTTATCTTACCGTTCTTTTTAAGGATATATATTAAGAGCGATCCATGTTCGGTCTCTATCTGTATGCATGAATCTTTATTAGTTTTAACTAAAGACAAACATCTTTTTATTATTATTTCAATACAATCACACTGTACGGAGCAGCAATCTTCTCTCTGCCATTCATAACTCAGTTCAAGTTTGTTATTATTGGATTTTTCCAAAATAAATGTATTATTTAAAGAAAAACCTTCGCCCATTAGTTTTAATGCTTCAGGTATAAAAGCATGCCTTTCATTGTCGTCCGTCAGTATGTCAAGTATATCAAAAAATATCAGATTTGCACTTTTATGTGAGGGAGTCTCTTGCATATTTATCTCCTGTAAAAATATGTTTTTTTCTAATTCTTAACTTTTTTAGATTAACATATTAATTAAGTGAAGTCAATATATTAATTAGTTATTTATTTTACCATTTTTTATATACCTTTTTATCACAATTGTTATAGACATTATTGCGGGAAACACAGCTGCGGCAAGAAGACCGCACTTAAGTCCGAATTCTTCTCCGGGCATTTCTAATATATTTCTTTTTGACGCTATATCCGATACTATTCCCGTCACCCAGGGAGCTATTGCGCATCCTAAATCACCCGATATTGCAAGTATACCAAACATAGCCGTCCCTCCGCCCGGAAAACTTTTCGCCGATAAACTGAATATGCCCGGCCACATCACACTGACTGAAAATCCGCATATTGCACATGCTATAAGTGATACGATCGGGAACGGAGACAGTGCCGTTATTAAATAACTTGATACGCATATTGAAGAACACACAAGTATATATCTTAATATATCGGGTTCTTTTCTTTTACCGGCAAGTGCAAACACTACCCTTCCTGTACCCATAAATATTGCGAACATAAATGGGCCTAACAAATCCCCTGTTGTTTTTGATAATGACAGCCCTTTTTCGGCAAACATGCTTGACCACTGGCTCATTGCAAGTTCGGAGGCACCTCCGCAAAATATGAGCAGGCAGAATATAATATATGATTTATGGGAAAACAGTTTCTTTGCACCGGTAGCTTTTTCTCCTTTTACGGGAGGTACTATAGGTACTTTTAAAAATAGGAAGAAATTACACAAAGGAACGATTGACCAGATAATAGGAAGTACTCTCCAGTTATTGCTGCCTGTTGCTTTTATAATAAGTGTCGATATTAAAACAACACCTGCCTGGCCCCAGCAATAAAATGAATGAAGTATCGCCATATTTGACTGTTTTTCTCCTACTGGCAGTGATTCTACCATTGGGCTTACGATTACCTCAAAGAATCCCCCTCCTATGGCATATACCATTATTGCAATTATCAGTCCCATATAAGGGTATCTCATACCCGAAAGAACTCCCATTAATATCAGTCCGGTTGTTGCAGTTATGTTTGCAATCAGTGAGGATAATCTGTAACCGATCTTATCGACTATATTTATCGCAATTATATCTACTGTTATCTGACATATAAAATTAAACAGTACCAGGCGACCCAGTTTTTCAAAGCCTATTCCTAATTCATTGTGAAATATAACAAACAGTAAAGGAGCCAAGTTATTTACTATTGCCTGTGTGATGTATCCTGTGTAACATGCGTACATTGTATATTTATATTTACGACTCATTCATTTACCCCATTTATTATATATGTGACGACATAATTCAAATCAATAGTCATGTAGTGTCCAGCCTTATCCAATATTTGCATATTGCAAACATTTATGACGTTACATATTGTAACCGTAACATTATACAGAATACAGAAGCTTTACTCAATCTTGAGAATTTATACAATAAGGTATATAATAATAGCTTAATGCAATAATGAAGGGGTAGTACAATGTTAACTGATATACAAATTGCACAAAAAGCCAATATGAAACCTATTACCGAGATAGCCGATTCAATAGGAATTCCAACCGATTCAATTGAACAATACGGCAGGTACAAAGCTAAAATATCACAGGAATATATAAACAGTATTTCGAGTAAACCCGATGGAAAGCTAATACTCGTAACTGCTATAAACCCTACACCACCCGGCGAAGGAAAAACCACAATTACCGTAGGAATTGGACAGGCAATGAATAAAATAGGCAAAAAGGCCATAATTGCACTCAGAGAACCTTCCTTAGGACCTATAATGGGGGTAAAAGGCGGAGCTACGGGAGGAGGATATTCTCAGGTTCTGCCTATGGAAGATATAAATATGCATTTTACGGGTGATTTACATGCTGTAACCGCTGCAAACAATCTATTGTCTGCTGTGCTTGATAATCATATTTTTCAGGGAAATGAACTTAACATAGATGTGAACAAAGTAACCTGGAAGCGGTGCATGGATATGAATGACCGCTCCCTGAGAGATATTGTCATAGGACTCGGCGGTTCTAAAAGCGGGGTGCCGAGACAGGACAATTTTATTTTAACGGTTGCTACAGAAGTTATGGCAATTCTATGCCTTTGTGAAAACCTTCAGGATCTAAAGGACAAGCTAAAAAAAGCCGTTGTTGCATATACTTATGACGACAAGCCTGTAACAATAGGAGATTTAAATGTGCAAGGCGCAATGGCACTTCTTTTAAAAGATGCGATAAAGCCTAATCTTGTACAGACACTGGAAAACACTCCCGCATTATTGCATGGTGGACCTTTTGCCAACATAGCCCATGGCTGCAACAGTGTCATCGCTACGAAACTCGGTTTAAAACTCGCAGATTTCTGTATTACCGAAGCAGGTTTCGGAGCGGATTTAGGGGCTGAGAAGTTTTTTGACATAAAGTGCAGAAAGTCAAATTTAAAGCCGTCTGTTGCAGTAATTGTTGCCTCTGTGAGAGCACTCAAACATCATGGAGACGGAGATATAAAGAACGGTATACCAAACCTTGGCAAACATATTGAGAATATCCGAATTTTTGGCGTTCCGGTTATTGTGGCAATTA
>JAEAME010001888.1_pt1 | contig 13303 bp, 9 predicted proteins | sample 8958731 | NCBI WGS metagenome assembly JAEAME01 (sample SAMN16933194, study PRJNA681113) | bioreactor sludge metagenome | isolation source: anerobic bioreactor sludge (Control) | place: India:Bengaluru | collected 2018-10-24 | reverse complement strand
TTAAAAATTGATAATCGCCCCAAGCACAACATAATGGAACAGCGAAAAAGTATATACCTCATCATTATCGGCCCCGCCTTCGAGAATGCGATAGCCCAATTTGAGACCGATGCGATCACTCACCTGATATTGCAACGCTGCCAGCACATCTTCAGCCCGACCCTGCGGCGCTGCCAGGGCGTCGCCATCCACCAGCAGTCCCAATTTATCATAAAAATTCCACAGCATTCGGAAATGCAAAATCGGCACGAATCCGACATTGGTCTTTTTCGCTTCCATGCCATCGCCGCGAACGCTGGTCTCGGCGTCACGGATTTTGGCAGTGAAACCGATGCCAAGCTCGAGCTTCTCTTTTAGGAGAAAATCATAACGATAAACCAGACGATATGAATTGAAGCGATAGGTGGCTTCCAGCGGCGTATTGGCGGAAAAAGTCTTCCCTTCAAAAATCAAGTTTTGATCCAGTTGCCCTGTTGAGGTGAGCGAAAGCGGTGCGATCAAGACGCCCAGATGATGTCGAGGATTAAAATCATAAAACGCCCTCACCCGAAAAAAGACCGAAGGATCTATTTCCAGCTCTTCGGATAAAGAAAACAGCGTTCCTCCATCGCCAGGGATGCGGACATCGTTGTAGCCGCTGAAAACGCCGCCTGTTTCAATGTCCAGACTTAATTGAGCCTGGAGCGGACTGGAAATCGCACAGAAAAACAGAAACGAAATCATCAATAGCTTATACATTTTTTGCTCCTTATAAAATGTTATTAATAAATAAACCTCAAAAAAAATAACAATAATTTCCAATGCTAAAAATTCAAATTCCAAAACTAACAATCAGTTACCCAATCCTAAATTACCCAATCTTCCAGTTACCCCAATTACCCAGTTACCTAATTACCTAATTACCAATTTCCCCCAGCTTCTCTTTCATCATCCTGACTCTGGTTCTCAATACTTCACGAATCAAAATCCCAAACTTCCTCCGAAACGGCACATACACCCTTCCCAGAAACGGATTGTAATCCCTGGCTTCGATCTTCCGCAAAATTCCCTGATAAATTTTGCTGGCGGAATAAATGGCAAATTGAGAATCGGTGTTGAGCATCGGAATACCAGTCTGGGCTTCGAGATAATAGTGATGTGCCCGATCCACCTGGAATTTGATTAGACGGCGAAATTTTTCATCGAAAATTTCTTTGATAACATCTTCTTCAGTAATTCCAAATCGCTGCAGGTCTTCCATAGGCAGATAAATCCGCCCCATCTCTTTGTCTTCCTGGACATCTCTCAGGATGTTGGTCAACTGCATGGCAACGCCCAATTTGTCAGCATACCCAAATGCTTTTTCATCTTTGTATCCCATAATATGCGTCATCATCAATCCCACCACACTGGCGACCCGATAGCAAAAGATATACAGGTCATCAAATGTTTCATAGCGAATTGCCTCAATATCCATCTGTACGCCTTTTAAAAGATCAAGCGGATATTCGATTGGAATGCTATATTTTTTCGCCACCAATATAAATGGCTTCAAGATCGGATGCTCGGACTCGCCCCAGCGATAAGCCAATTTGAGCTCTCGCCTGAAACACGCCACCTCGCTGATCAATTGCGGCTTGGGTCTGCTCCTGGGATTGTCGATCAAATTATCGGCATAGCGACAAAAGCCATACAGCGCATACGTTGCCCAGCGCTTCTCTTTTGGTAAAAAGCGAGCCGAAAAATAGAAGCTTTTGGCCCAGTAAGCTGTCAATAATCTTACATGCTCGAATGCGACTTTAAAATTTGGGTGTTCCCAGAAGTTCAAGGTTGTTTCCTATTTTTGCTCTTATTTTTTAAGAAAACTGTCATTGCGAGGAGCGCAGCGACGAAGCAATCTTTTCAAGTTATGAGACAACTTCAAGAGATTGTACTCTAAAGAGTATCTTCGACTTCGCTTCGTTCGCAATGACCGCGCTATTTAAGATCCTCCAACATCGCATACTCCGTCGCCTCGGCCGTAAGCATCACACCTGGGATACCTGCGCCTGGATGGGTGCTGGCGCCGACCAGATAGAAGCGCTCGATGTCCTCGCTGCGATTGCCTGGGCGTAGCGAAGCTGTCTGCGTCAAGCGTGGCTCCAATCCCCAGGCACTGCCAAGATAATCATTACAGTGCTTTGCATAATCATTGGGATTGAACAGCTTCTTCACAGCAATATTGGCTCGGAAATCTTTCAAGCCAAAATCATGCTCCATAAAATGGATGATCCTATCGGCAAACGGCTGGGTCATTTTGTTCCAGTCGATCTTACCTGCCAGATTGGGCACGGGAGCCAGAATGACCAGGCTTTCGCCATCTTTCGACGCCATGGAATCATCGGTTCGGGTCGGCGTATGAAGGTACATGGAAAAATCATCGGCTAAAATTTTCCGATCGAAAATATCTTTGATCAATTTTTTGTAGCGCTCAGCAATGATCAACGTATGATGCAGCAATTGGGGATAGCGCTTTTTCAAGCCGAGATACAGCATGAAGGCGCTCATCGAATAGGCCATGCTATTCACTTTGCGATTGCTCCATTTCTTTCGATGTTCGGGCTTAATTAAATCCCGATAGGTATGGGCAAAATGGGCATTGGAAACCAAGGCATCAGCTTCATAAATTTTATCATTCGCAATTGCGCCGATGGCTTTGCCATTTTTGACCACGATTTCGGTGACCTCAGCATTGGTTTTCACCTCGCCGCCAATCTCCAGAAAAACTTTTTCCAGCGCCTGAATCAGGCTGTACATGCCGCCTTTCGTGTACCAGACGCCGCCAGTTTTTTCCAGATAGGGAATCATCAAATAAACCGCCGATGCCCGAAACGGACTGCCTCCGATAAACAGTGGATTAAATGAAAACGTAAATCGACTACGGAAATCCTTGAAATAACCTTTCACCGCATGATAAGCGGGAAGGGGCACTTTCAATTGCATGGCTTTGGGGGCGAATTTCATGAGTCTGCCCCAGCCGAAGGGTTGCGAGCCCAGCCCTTTGTTGATCACCTGATCATAAATTTTGCCCGTGTAGTGGATAAATTTATCGTAACTCTTCGCATCTTTGGGATTGAATTTTCCTAATTGCTCTTTCATTTTTTCCGTATCGCCTGAATAGTCAATATAAGTTCCATCATGAAAATAGATGCGATAATACGGATTGAGCGAGATTAAGTCAAGATAGTCCTCAAGTTTTTTGCCCGCTGTGGCAAAGATCTTTCGCATCAGATCAGGAATGGTGATGAGCGAAGGCCCAAGATCAAATGTATAACCATCCAGTTTCAACTGATACGCATGTCCGCCTACATTTTCGTTCTTTTCCAGAACCGTCACCTGAAAGCCTTTTGCTTGCAGCCGAATTGCCAGAGATAGACCACCGATACCAGAACCAACAATTGCAATTTTTTTCTTACTCATTTTTTCCTCATGTTTGTCTTCTATTTGATCTTGAGACGGCACCTATCAGATTTGAAAAACAGAAGCATTTGTTTCATTTTTAAATCTTCTATTTCACCTCTCCCGTCTCACCGTTCACGTTTAACTTTTCACGAATCAACTTCGCACACATTTTCCCCGACAGCATCGCCAATGGCACGCCGCCGCCAGGATGGGTGGAGCCGCCTGCAAAGTACAGCCCTTCGATTTCTCGACTGCGATTGGAAGGTCGGCGGAATGCTGTCATGCGATCATTGGAGGAAATTCCATAGATGCTGCCCCGATTGCTGCGATACTGATCGTAAAAATTTTGCGGAGTAACTATTTTTTCCAATTTAATTTTATCAGAAATATCGATGCCGATTTGGATCAATTTTTTTAGAATCACTTTTCTCAATCGAATGACTTCTGCGTCCCAACTTTGATTTTTATTCAAATAAGGCACATTGATCAGCACAAACCAATTCTCGGATCCTGTAGGGGCATGATCGGGATCGAGCTTGCTGGTGATGGCGATGTAAATCGTCGGATCATCGGGTGCCTTTGCTTGGTGTTTTCAACCATGTATTCTTGAGTAATAATCCGATCAAAAAATATTTTTGTGTGGCGCCTGTTGGTATGGCGGCCCCACAACCCCCAAAAAAAACACGACTCCCGACAGCGATGGCTCCAGCCGTTTCAATTTCTCCTGTTTTTTTGGAAATCCCTCAATCAATTCATCAAATGCCATCACCACGTCAGCGTTGCTGATCACTGCATCCGCTGGAATCTTCTCACCATCGACCAGAATACCCTGAATTCGATTGCGTTGATGCAAAATTTTTTCCACACTGACGTTCATCTGAATCTGCACCCCAAATTTTTCCGCCAATTTTTTCAGCGCCGCCACCAGGCGATACATCCCGCCTTTGATGTAAAAGCAACCCAATCCATATTCCACATACGGAATGATGTTCAGCGTAGCGGGCGCCTGGTACGGATTCGAGCCGTTGTACGTGGCATAGCGATCGAACAGTTGCACCAGCTTCGGATGCTGGAAAAATCGAGCCACGCCCTGGTGCATAGTGCGAAACGGATCGATCTGCGGCATTCGAAATAATTTTAAAAATGTCTGCCAGTTGATCAGCTTTCTGATCTCATGCATCGGCTTGAACAGAAACACATCGGCGGAGATGTCATAAATTCGCTTCGTGTAGGCCAAAAAATTTTCGTACCTGCTGGCATCAGCAACTGAAAATTTTTGCATCTCATGGATCATTTTGTGGGTATCAGCCGATGCATCCAGCGTGCTGCCGTCTTCCCAGAAATAGCGACAGATCGGATCGATAGAGATGAATTCCAGATAATCACTTCGATTTTCTCCGACTGAATCAAATAGTTCATCGATGACAAACGGCATGGTCAGCAGCGACGGCCCCGTATCGAAGCGAAAGCCATCGGCGATCCACTGATTCATCTTGCCGCCCAGGGTTTCATTTTTTTCGAATAGCTGAACCTGAAAATTTTGGTGAGCCAATCGGATCGCTGCTGTTAATCCGCCCAGTCCGCCACCGATAATTGCCACTCGTTTAGCCATGTTGTCGCCTCTTGAAATATTCATACAAAATCGTACACAATAATATCAGCGCATATCCAAACCCAAAATCCTCGATCGGGATGGTGAAAATGTGAATTCCCAATTGATATGCTTCACTATAAATCACCACAGGTCGCCAGGTTAGATAACCGTTGAAAATCAGCATTGCCAGCGCTGAGATTGCCAGGTATTGAATCGATCGAAGTTGAATGAACAGCTTCGTTTTTAATTTCCAATCCAATAGCGCCACCAAACCGAGGGCGATCAATACCAGTCCCGTGTATTCTTTGTCCGCCCAAAATAATCCAATGCCAGCAGGAATTCCGACATACAAAATCTTCGGAACGACGTGAAGGCTTTTTAGTTCCTGATTTTTGAAATACGCCGCAAACACTTCCCAGATGAATAATGAGGCATACGGGATGGTGATGAAAAACAGCCATTCCTCGATGGGCAATTCCAAAATTTTGAATCCCAGCGTAAATTGATTGTTGAACCACCAATGCCGCCCTGCTACAACAGCGTCCCAGGCGACAAAAACTACCAATGAAATCAAAATTGATTTGAAAACATTGGGCCATTTATCAACAAAGTGAACTTTGCGATCAAAGCTCAGAGAGAGCGGGCCGCTGATGACGATGAGATTAAATAGCAAATATTCCAAATTCATATCGTTATCTTTTTTTTACCCAACGAATTTTTATCAAACAGACTTTTTATTTTTCTATCAGTCAGACATCTTTACTTTATTTTATTAGATTAACAAATGACTAAATAGATTCTACAAAAAAACAGTAGGAACGAACGCAAATCGAAATTAAAACCTGGTTTGTTTGGCGGTCTTTTGATCAAAACGATGTTACTCACACCGCTTAAACAAGTGGAATGTTTATTTTATTTTATAGCAAGAAGCAGTTCACTGGAGCAAAGCAATTTATTGACAAAAGATTGCAAAAATTTAGATAAAAATCAAGGAAAAAGTTCTCTTCTAATGAAGAGGGCTGTCAGTCAACACGGGAAAAGGCTTAAATAGAATCGCCTCCTGCAGACGCTTCAATTCACTTGGGCGAAAAAACAATAATCCGAAATAAATGCAAGGGATACTGCAACTGATAATTGACAATGTTTACCCTCGAATATGGGATGACCGCATTCCTCAAAACGCCTGTCCCACTGAAAAATAAAATTCACCAAAGGATTCACCAGTTCGACGATCCAGTTTGATTCCATAATCGAACCGCAAAATTCCTAAGGGAGAGTTATATCGAGCGCCCATGCCCAGTCCCTTGCGGAAACCGAGCTTCAGAAAATCATCATGATTAGCCCACACATTTCCCATATCGAGGAACAAAACTGTCGATAGCTTTTTGTAAAAAGTGTATCGGAATTCCAGCAAATTGAGGTTGATCAAAATTTTGCCTCCAATGGGATCGTTCGATTCATTCTCAGGTCCCAAGTATTTTTCCTTGAATCCCCGCACAGAGGTCGCTCCTCCGGTAAAAAATCGCTCGTTAATGGGAATTTCCTTTGATGCGCCGAATTTGTCCATCCAGCCCAGGGTGAAAGACGTTCCAAAAATAAATCGCCTGCCAACCGGGTAGAAATATTTCTGCCGGATAGTCAATCTTAAAAAGGTAGAAGTGCCTTTCAGGAACGCGCCAGCGCCTTCAATATCGAGCGAACTGAATGACCCCCGACTGGTATTTATCATATTATCTCTGGAGTCCCTGATCAGTGAGAAGATCAGACCTCTGATATTTCCTTTTTCTTCGGGTTTTAAATTTATGGTACTTGCCTCGGTGGACAGCTTTGAAATTTCATAACGATAAGCTAAATTGAATCGACTGTAATCATCAAATTTTCTGCCCAGAGTAAACTTGCCGCCGTATCGCTGCAGATCATAAGCCGGTTCCTCCCGTCGCTCGATTAACGCATTAATATCGGCTTTGGTTCGGGTCGAGAACAACCATGGCTCGGTGTACGATAGCTCGATGCGACGTGCGATGGAGCTTGCGGATCCGGATAATCCAGCCTGTCGTCCGGTTCCCATTAGATTGTTATGGAGCAATTCGATTGATCCACGCACCCGCTCCAGCGAGCCGTAGCCGATGCCGAAATTGAGTTCCCCTCCTTGTTTTTCATTCGCTTCAATTCGGATGTCGCGCATGGTCTGCAATTCGCTGGACTTTTCTTCAGGGTGGATGAAAACGCTATTGAAAAGACCGGTGAGGTAAAGATTTCGCTGGCTTTGCAGAATCTTGCCGTAGCTGTAAACATCGCCTTGTTTAAATTCCAGTTCTCTTAGAATGGCAAAGTCCTTGGTTCTCTTGGTGCCGCTAATTTTTAAATTTCCAATAATAACTCGCGGACCTTCCTGGATATTGAAATCGATAAGAATCTTGTGTGCTTCTGCGCTAAGCTTGAAACCTGGCTCGACTTTCGCTTCAATAAAACCGTGATCGGCATAGTGGGTTAATAATTTAATCCGATCATTTTCGAGCACACTTTTTTTGTATGGAGCCTCGTGCGATGATTTGATCAGTCTGAAAAGCATTGAATCTGGAAATGTCTGGTTACCAAAAAATGAAATGCCAGCTATCTTGGTGCGCTCTCCTTCGGTTATTTGGATTTTGATAACGATGTTTTTTTTGAGTGAATCGGAGATTACTTCGAAATTTTCGATGGCTGCCTCCAGATACCCTTCATCTCTATAAAACTGAATTATGGCGGCTAAATCATCTTCGAGAAGATGGCTTTTATAATGATTTCTTGTCAGCCAATTGTAGGATCGAGTAAGCATGAGCTTTTGTAGAATAAGGTCTGAATAATGTTCATTGCCGGCGATTTCAATCATTCTGACTTTGAAATCTATTTGAGCAAGTCCAACACTAACCTTAATAAGAAAAACACCTGCAATAAAGGTCGAAACAAATCTTTTCATAAAAAATGACTTTATGATTTTCAATAAAATTTAATATTCAACTTTAAATCAAGACCTGATTCACCCCGCTGATTGCTGCTGCCAATAATATAAAGATTTTTAACCAATTGATAGCCCAATTTGATCTGTTGCTCGTTGGCATGCCCGACAACGGTCGAATAAGTGACTTTGATTTTGTCTGAAAGCTGTTTGGTCGCAGTCACGCGCGGTCCCCAGTCTTTATCTAGTTGAAATAGGTTACCTTCAATCGAGATGTCTTCCAATGCCAGCGTTCGGCTAAGCTGCTGCTCCGTCATGCTGGCAATTCGCTGGCTGGTGATTTCTTTTGCCCGATCGAGCATAATCTGTTGAAAGGATGATGTTTGATCATTTTTGCTTTGTGGAAGCAGATGCTCTCGGGTTCGTCCTACTGTAAGTACTGCTACAATATCAGCTTTATCCAGCGTCGGGTTGGAAACCAGCGAGAGTTCTGGCTTCTCCAATAAACCAGATAATTTCAGCGTAATGGTATATTTTGTCTCTTTAATGTTCTGGTAATCGGTAACGGCGCACTCCGCGATTACATCGATATTCGGATTGATGCGATATGGATCGGAAAAATCTATGGTTCCCGTGGTGATTTTGAACTTGCGGTCCAGATAAAGTACATAGCCTTTATTGACGACGAGTCTGCCGGAGATGTTCGGCTGAGCCAGTGTTCCCACCAGGTTGAGATTCGAGGTCATTTGTAACTGCGCCAGGTTATTTTCGATCCAGATATTCTCCTGACCCTGAAGAATGATGTCCAGAAAAATTTTGTTCAGCGCGGCATTAATTTCAGGCTGGGGGCGATTGGGAATCTGCGTCAAAAATTGGCTGATTTGCAGTTTGAAATCCTGGATATATTTGACCTCAGTTAATTTAATCCGACCCTTCAACTTGAATTTATCCTCTTCCTGTGTTAATTTGATATCGCCCTGTTCGACATCGATTGATATAATTTCCGGAGATGTCAATTTGATTTTTTCAAGCAAAAGGTTTGCCTCTGTCCCTTCGAGCTTTCGATTCTTAATATCTGCTTTGCCGCTGATGATAAAACTTCCGGTTTCTACTTTGCCAGAAATGTCTTTTATCGTCACGCGATCATCGCTAAACGCAAGATTGACATTAATATCGTTGATCCCGGGATTTAAATCTTTCAATTTTAGAATGCCATTTTGTAATGAGAATGAGCCATCGATTAAGGGATTATCAAACGAGCCGGAAACCGATAGAGTATAATTCGCTTTCCCCTGCAATGTCGTTATTCCAGGAATGAACGGGCGCAGCCAATCGACGTTCAGATCGCTGGCAAAAGATTCGATATGCATGTTCGGAACGCTTTGCGCTGAACTGTCTGTGGCGGCAAAGCTGAAAGGAATATCGCCCTTGATAAAAATTTTGCCGTCGCCAATTTTAAAACCAGATTCATCGATGTTTATCAAATCGTCTTTATAAAAAGCAGCAAAATGGAGGGAGTCGATTTGCGCTTTTTCGATTTTGATTTGATCGCTATTCATTTGCAGTGACACGAGCGGCGAAGATTCAGTGCCAGCCACATCGATGGCAATATCGACCAATCCAGCAATCTGCAGATTGATCGGCGCGATTTGAGATAGATTGGCTAAATTTAGTTTTTCAATTTTAAGCTGGCTTCGCAGCGATTGATCTAATTGGCGATTTGCCAGCATTCGAATCTGGCCAATTTGCGGGATGTTTCCAAAAAAAGTTGCATCAAATAAGTTCTGGTTTTCAAAGTGCGCTGCGCCTTGAAAATTAAAATGAAATCGGCTTATTTTCCCGGCTAATCGCTCCAGACGAAACTGTTGTCCCAGGAAATTGCTGTTCACTTCCATTGAATCGACGTTAGAAAAATCAGGAATTTTCACACTCGCACGATCGATGTGCAGCTTGCCTTCTAACCAGGGATCATCTAAATCCCCTTGATACTGAAGCTTGGTTGTCAGCTTTCCTTCGATGGACATCGAGTCTGGCAGAAGAGCTTCCAGGAAATTCAAATCGAATGCTTCAGCCTGGATCTGAATGAGCGACTTTTTAGATTTTGAAAGACGTTGCTGGTACAAATCAATTGGCAGTTCGCCACTCAAATTGAAAATTCCATCGTTTTTAATCGCCATTATTTTTGAAATTGATAAAGACTGATCTTCATATTTGAGCTCCCCGAAGATTGAATTCAAAGATTTATTTCTAAAGATCGGATTGACGAGATTCCAGGCTAAACTGAAATCAGGTCGATTGTAAGTCCCAAACACCTTGCCTTCAAAGTCCAATATTCCAGTGACAGCTTCTTCAAATAACAGCAATTTAGCCAATGGAGCGAGGTTAATGTCCTTACCATGAATTTCTGCGCCAAGCTCATCGTTATTCAAATTTCCAGTGAATCGAATCAAGCCCTGATTTGAAATGGTCTGGTGAGAGGAATCGATCCCCATGAAATTGAATTTCAGATCAGCCAATAATCCATCCTGCCAATTGACCTGACCCGAACCAGACAGCGAGGCATCTTGCTTATTGATTATCAGGCTATCAATGAAAATGTCTCTCCCTGAAGCGTTAAGAATTAACACAAGATTATCAAAATTAGCGTGATTGATCTTTGCCTCATCCCAACTAATTTTCGCCGTCGCTGCTAATTTGTCGAAATTGCCATCAGCAGTGAGATGATAGGAAAACACGCCGGCAAGGGAATCGATAGCAAAGGATCGAGCGATTGGCAGCAGATCTGACGTAGTTCCAGTTGCGACCAAATTAGAGACGCCAAGCTGTCTGTTTTTGAGGTAGATTCCGCCTTCGATATTGGTCAATGGAAATCCTCGAAAACCGCCTTCCCCAAAATGAAAATTCATATTAACAGCCGGAGATGAAAGATTCCCATTCAGGTCGCCGCTGAATTTGAGCTTCCCGTTTAAACCTGGAATATTAGCGAGGCTGGCAAGGGTTTCGACATTCGATAGATTCCCTTCAAATTCACCGGTGATTGTGCTATCAGAATTGATGGTGCTAATTAAATTAATTTGAGATCCATCTTGCAAAAAATTAAAATTCAGCTTTCGTTCTGTAAAAGAAAAATTGGCATGAATATCATTAACGAGTTGGGAGTGAATAGACATGCGCAGTAAATCGATTTTTCCGTTAGCTGTCATTTGGCCCCAATCAGCGCCGCATCCGTCGATTGAAAATTTGCCGTCCAGAATTCCATCAAGTCCATCTGATCTTGCCGGATATAATCTTGATAACAGCTCGGATAGCTGAAAATTTCCTAATGATACATCAACTGTATATTGCAAGGAGTCGCTTGGATAGCTCAGATCCCCAGTTGCCTGGATATTCCCAGCGAGCGCTTCCAATGAAAGATCATTTAATTTCAGCGTTTGATTTTGAAGCAGCAGATCGGCATTAAAATGATCTATTGGAATTTCATGGAAGACGCCGCGATCCAGGGATAAACTTATTTTTACTTCCGGTCGATCAATCTTGCCTTCGAAATCACATCGAATCGATAAATCGCCTTCATAGCGAGTTTTGTTCTCACCGATTTCGAGTTGATTTAAAACGCCAAGATCGAGACGAGATTGGATTATTCCGGACTGAATGAGATGGGAGTCGAAATGATAACCGGTAGAGCTTTCCAATTCCAGCGCATCGGTTTTGAAGACGAGATTAGCTAATTCAAATTTATCCTTATCAAAACCAAACTTGGCTTCAAGCTGGTGAACTTGTTGAGATAATCTACGCCAGCGAAGGCTGCCAGTTTCGACATGCAGGTCTCCACTAAAATTTTTTTTCGATTGCTCCGAATAGACGTTTAGATTTATCTTATCCAGAATGACGCCAATCGATTCCTTTTGATCCGAATAGCTGAAACGCATATTGGAAATCTTCAGCCTGCCAATTTTAATCTGGTATCCATTGGATGATTCCGAAGTTCTAGAAAGACTATCTTTTCCATTGCCGAACAAATTTTCATAGAAATTGAAATGTCCGACTGAATCTCGTTCGATGGCGGTGTGGAGATTATCAAGCTGTATATTTTTTAAAATAATTTTTTTATAGAACAATCCTCCGAGATCATATCGAATTCTTAATTTATCAAAAGCCATTACTGGCGATCTTTGGCTTGATGTTACTCCCACCACGACATGATTCACTTGAACATCGCTAAATAAATTGGTACGAAGCGAGCCGATCTTGACCGGACTTTCGATTGCGGAACTTAATTGCTCCTGGATGATTTTCTTAATCAGATAGCTTCCGGGTGCGGTTATAATAACCAAATAAATGCTGATAATGAATATGCAAAAAATCGACAAAAAAATTTTTAATGCTTTCTTCACTGGTGCGTCCGTATCAATGATTTTTTCTAAAAATTTCAAAGCTGCGGCGATTTGAATATATCACAAATTCTCTTATGAATCAATATAAATATATCAATTGAGTTTCTGAAAAGTTAATAAATGACTTGATTTTTAACTCTGGATTTTATAATATAAACTCGTGTCTGAAAACTCGCTTAATACGATCCTAATGCAATCGAGGGATATGGATGCTACGAATAAATGATCATTTCAAGAAATGGCTGCGGTTCTTTAAGCTGGATAAATCGACCTCTTTAGATACCAAGACTGATAGCGAGCCAGAGGTTCAACTGGCGCTACAAAATGCCCATAAAGAAGTTTTGGCGCTTGAGGCAAAGCTCGATGAATATAAATGGCTGGAAGGGGCTTTGCGGAATCGAACGTGGGAATTAAATGAACGGATGAAAGAACTGGATTGTCTATATTCATTGATTTCTTATTCGGCACACGATAGCTTCACTCTCGAACAGTTGCTTCAATTTGTCATCAAACAGATACCTTTTGGTTGGCAGAATCCACAAGCTACCTGCGTCCGCATCGTACTCGATGGCCACGAGTACCGATCCGCGCGATTTCGTCAGACCTCGCTGAAGCAATCGGCTGACATTTATCAAAATGGCAGGCAGCTCGGCATTCTTGAAATATGTGTTTTGCCGGAGATTATGAAAAACCATGAGCAACCGTTTCTGAATGAAGAACAGAGACTCTTGAATGCCATCGCGTTGTGGATTGGAGCAATTATTGGTAATCAGAACATGAACGGTCAGAAATAAGATCGCCCCCCAAAACCTCAATTCCCATTGCTTAAAATTATTTCTGTCATTTCAATATGATTTCTTATATTGATTCGATGGATTTCAAGTTGAGTTGATAATTTCAAAATGAAAGGATTTATGAAAATAAAAAATCCTGTTCAGGCTGCTGATTATCAGAACT
>JAEAME010001887.1_pt1 | contig 13307 bp, 14 predicted proteins | sample 8958731 | NCBI WGS metagenome assembly JAEAME01 (sample SAMN16933194, study PRJNA681113) | bioreactor sludge metagenome | isolation source: anerobic bioreactor sludge (Control) | place: India:Bengaluru | collected 2018-10-24 | reverse complement strand
TCTTTCTCGGTAAAACCGTGCCGGGACTGAAGTTTACCACACCGCCTGCATCCGGCGCAGCCATTGAAGCAATCTACAAAATAGAGCTGCCCTTCAAGACTTCTAATAATCTGCTCCGCTTTACCTGCTCGCTGCTGCTGTCCCGGGGTGAGGGGAGCTAATATGGTGTGTTTATGAAACTGACCTTCAAGTATACCCTTACGGCGGGATCTGGACTCTCTCCGCAGGCTGTCCACATGATGGACAATGGCCTGCGGTTTATTTATCTAACCTCTGACGGCATGGTTGAAGCTAAGGAGTGCTATCCGGATATGGGGTTATATGACGACCTAACATACACAGATAAAGGCAGGATAGCAGCCGACCTTTCCGTCAGTAAGCCACAGTTGAAAAAGATAGCTCACCACGGTGCATACGGATTCTGGAGCAGCGAAGAGAGTCACCGGTTCGTCATGTATATGCTGCCTTATGACGTATCAGCTGTACTCGTTGACGGCAGTATCTCACTAACAAAAGACAGTCCGGTGTCGCAACTGAGTATTTCTTTCATGAACCTAGGCGGAGAGCTTGTCGGTAGATACCGCTCGATTGTCTCACCGAATACGCTGCTTGAGATCAGTTTTATGATGGGTGGCAGTGAATGGCTTCCGCTAGGTCAGTTCTATATCGACCGTGTCAGTACGTCATACCCGGATGAGAGTATCTCAGTCACAGCACGGAACAGCATCGGCAAGCTACTGAAGGAACAGACCTTTGATGAGAATAACAGCTTTCAGAACGCTACGCTTAAGGAGAACCTTGAAGCGATACTATTACTTTCCGGTATTGAAAAATACTTTGTCGGCGACACGGACTATACCTGGAAACTGGCTTTTGAACCTGAGACTAGTCTGCAGGCGGGAATTGAAGAGGTCATCTCTCTGATTCCGAACTGGACGCTGCGGGAGAACACCGACGGCACCGTCGGGATTGCGAGAATGACCGACAGCCGCTTTGAAGAGACGTCTATATATGTCTTTGAGCGGGACAAGACCTGCTTTTCTTATGATGTGGAGTATTCGGATGAGGGGACATACGGCAAAGTATGCGTGTCATGCAAAGAGCCGGCAGAGACGCTATATGTAACTCTTCCTCCGCACAAATGGTGGTTATCGCCGCGGAACAAGACTTTGTATGTAACCGTACCCGACGGAACAACAAGCGCCGCGCTTTCTGTATATGCAAATGAGCTGTCGAGTCTCATAGCCATCAGCGGAAGGGTTGAGAGCTATGTGGGGATATTTACACCGCAACTGATTGTCGGGGACAGAATTGAACTTGTGGATGAGAACCAAAGACATAGTATTATAGGCACTGTTACAAGCGTCCGGCACCGGTTCGGCAGGGGTGGTTTCATTACAGAGTTTACTGTAGACAGTGCAGGGCGAAAAGGCAAGGCGTTACTCAAGGACTATGTCGCTAAGTTGAGTGGCGGGGGTAGTGAGAAACAGAACAATGTGGTTATATCTTAAAAGCGGACGGTAGAAAGGAAACATATAATATAATGATAGAATCAGAGTTTATTAAGTGGCTGGTACCGTTTATCTGTGGGGGAGCAATATCACTCTCAGGTACGGTACTAGCAATATGGAAGTCTAAAAGAAAGCGGCAGAGGGCAGTCGAGGACGGGCTTCAGTGTTTACTCCGGTTTGAGATAATCCGTTCGTACGAGAAATATTCGGAACGCGGATTTGCTCCGGTATACGCCAAAGAAGCGCTAAGACGGGTCTACATAAGCTACCACACCCTTGATGGAAACGATGTCGCAACAGACCTATACAATAAAACAATGGCTCTGCCTACAGAGTCGAGAGGAGAATAATATACTATGGAAACATGGAATCAGATATTTACAGCTATAATACTCCCGCTGCTGACCGCGCTTGTGGGACTTGCGGTTGTATGGCTTAATAAGAAGCGGACTGAGCTGGCGGCGAAAATAAAGGACGAGACCGCAAAAAAGTATTACGATCTCGCCACAGAAGCTGTTCTGAAAGCAGTTCAGTATACTACGCAAACGTATGTCGACAGTCTTAAGAAATCGGGCACTTTCACAAAAGAAGCGCAAGAGGAGGCATTCTCCAGGTCAAAGATGCTTGCGGAAAGCATGATTACTCAGTCTGCGAAGGAGATCATAACTGAAGCTTACGGAGATTTCAACACCTGGATCGCTACGCAGATTGAGGCGACGGTGAAGAACACTAAGACAACTGCAGCATCAAAAACATAAAATCATACGGTTCAATGCTATCAACCCGTCTTGGAATTTTTCCTCGACGGGTTATTTTCATTAGAAAGTGAAAGTTGAATAAATATCAACCTCAACTTTCATATCGTATATAAAATTTGACTGAAATAACTGCTACAAGTCTTGTAAGAAAAACATATTAACTGAACTGATATGAATGTCATAATGGATTCAATTGAATAAAGTATTGAAAATTATTATATTTATGATAAAATATAGTTGGTTGTGATTGTAATATTAGGGATCCCAGGCAATTATGTGAGCCGTGGCTAAAGAGTGGTAAAAAGTTCAAAATCTTATCGAAGTTGTGTTCAAATGCTATGAGTAAGAAGTTTATATTGGGAGGAAACAAATGAAATATTACAGGAAAATTCTCGGAGAGCGCTTATATCTTTCACCCGTCAACTCTGATGAAGTCGATACCTATTTAAAATGGATGAATGAGGATAAAATGCTCGCGGTGAATTTCGGTCAGTATCCTCTTATGGTTTCATCGAAAAGCGATTTGAATTGGCTTTATGAACCACCCAAAAATATGCATCGTTTTGCTATAGTACTTCTTGACAATGATGTGTTGATAGGAAGCATAAGTCTTCATAACATAGATCATCTAAACCGCAACGCTTATATCGGTATTTTTATCGGCGACGAGGAACACAGAAGCAAGGGATACGGTACTGAAGCTATTCGACTGATACTCAACTACGGATTTAAGACAATGAACCTGCACAGCATCAATCTTACCGTACATGCAGATAATTACGGTGGTATCAAATGCTACGAAAAAGCGGGATTCCGGGAAGTCGGAAGACTGCCGGAAGTATTTTTCATTAACGGGAAGTATGTTGATAAGATTTATATGAGTATACTTGAAAGCGAGTTCAGAGGATAGTATGCTGATATATAATCTCGCTTATGATACTTAACCGCCGCAAACGATTTTTACCTGCGCTAACGAAACCTAAGCCTGCACTTAAGATTTATTCGGTAAATGAACACTTATCAAATTTATCAGCTTTTGCTAGGTTGTGTGGCCAGGTTGGATGATAATTTCCTATAAACAGAGATGAAAACGGAAAGTCAACACCAGATAAGCCCAGACTGAAAAATTAAAATCATCATCAAAGTAAAAGGAGAGTTCATGTTTAATCTGATTTATGATAAAGGTGTTATACGAAACATAATTCTAGAAAGCCAACACTTGTTAAAGAAAAGCTCCCAAAACATAGAGGATATAGTATCGGATATCTGCGGGTTGCAATATGACCCGTACCCTGCTATACATTTAAATCAGTATATGATGCTTTGGAATAGAAAAAAAGATTTTACTGCAGATCAACTGGACATCGCAGCATATAAGGAATTCAAGGTTATCGAAACATGGGCGTTCAGACGGAACATGTTTTTTGTGCCGTACAATGAATTTGCACTGTACCGTACCGCCACAAAAAGAGTTGTCAGATGGGGAAATACCGAAGAAGGTTGGCTTAGTGACACCGACAATCCTCAGGTTCAGGCTGCGGAATGTGAATTAAAGGCAAGCTTAACGGGTCTACAGGGAATGACCCCCAGACAAATATGGGAGCACTTGAATTTATCTTACGAATGGAATAAATACAGAAAAGAACACGACTCGAATTACAATTTGCCTATATTCCGAGCGTTTTACAGATTGACGCGCAAGAGAGACCTTGTGGTTTGCGGGCGAAATCCGGGAACTTTCAAAGAGCCGATTTATATTCTGAAAGAAAATCTCGGCATCACCGAATGGCCTAATCAAGGGATTGATGAAAAACAGGCTGTAAGTTGGATGGTTGAAAGATTAGTATCCTCATTAGGAGTAACCGAACCGGTTCACATTTCGCACATATCCGGTATTGCGACCCGTGATATTTCTCCTGCTTTTCAGGAGCTTATCTCCGAAAAGAAGATATTACAGCTTCCGTATAAAATCGGTCTTAAAAATTACTATATCCATTCTTCAAAAGCGCACCTTCTGGATGCCAAGCCAACCGAGGACAGTGATGAAGTCCGACTTATATCACCGATGGACACAATTGTCAGGGATAAGAACTGGCTTGAGACATTTTTTGATTACTCATTTTCTTTTGAGTATTTTCAGAAAAAGGGGATGAAATGGCCTCTCTCAATTCTTGTGGGAAACCAATTTCTTGGCTATATAGACTGTAAAATGGAATGGAAAACGAAAAGATTTATCATAAAAGAGAAAAACATTTTAAATCCTGCTTTTAATAATTATAAAGGTATTAATTATGCAATTCAAGAATTGGCTTCTTTCCATGAAGCTAAAGAAATTATTGAAAGAGTGTAGTCAAGGAGTATGTACCTTGGATTATCGGGAGGGTATAATTGAAACAAAAGCTTATCATTATAACCGGTTCGCCCTGCGTCGGCAAGACTACCGTCGCGGAAAAGCTGTTTGACAGCTTGGATAACAGCGCCTATCTTGACGGCGACTGGTGCTGGTGTGTCAATCCATTTTCGATAGCCGACCCGCGGCTCCGCAACGGCGACAGGAATATGTCTTTTATACTGTCTACATATCTCAATTCCGCTTTTGATTATGTGATTTTCTCATCCGTGGTGGCGACAGATAAAACCCTCCGCAAAACGATAATCAATGACATTACGGCAAACGATTTTGATATTATCGGCATTACGCTGACCTGCTCGGAGGACACTCTGCGAATTCGACATAAAAAGCGCGGCGACAACGGCGAGGTTTCGTTTTACTGGCTTCATCTGCCGCCGTATCCGGGCGATTATATCATGGATACTGATAATAAAGTAGTAACACAGATTGTTGATGAAATCAGAGTGTTAATAAATAAGGAGAATCGAAAATGAATATTGAAGCTGCAATCAAACAGGAACTCACAGGTGACGACCAAAGGAAAACGCTTGAACTTGTCTCATTCTTGCGTACAAACGAAATGGAGTTTATCAGGGGCGACGGTTATTGGGCGAATCAATATTACTGGTATGTCAGATATATGGGAGAGGATGTTTGCTATATATTAGTCAACGGAACAGGCGATGAAGAGAACAGTGCGCCGCTTGCCGTATGGTCTGATACATCCGACAGTAGCATCAGCGCGTGGTATGAAAGCTATCCGCTTGACGAACACACGAAGGAAATTGCATGGAGTAATGTTGATTACTGCGGGAAATGCAGTCCCGGTAGTCCGTGCTATGGCGGAATACGCAAAACCGTATTCGGCAAGGCATTTAACGGCGTTTGCCGCTGTACCTTTAGATTTGATAAACCGAATGATAGCGAATTGGAATGTATACGAAATCTTGCTGAGATAAGAAAAAGTAATATCATAAGTAAATCAGGAAAGATTGAACGGTAAAAAACAAAAATTAACCGCTTGTGGTCTTGACTTTAACGAATGCGCTTCATATTAAGTTACTACACAGCTGGGATTGAATGCCGCTGAAGATATGCTTCCGTGGTTCCGAAGACAGGGCTTGATCGAAGAAAATAAAGAAGCGGAAGCGGTATTGATTATGGGAAAAACCTACCTATTCTTCTTCCTCGGATTCCTACGGTTAAACATGTCTAAATGCCAAGAATTAAAGGACTAAATATGACCGTTCGGTCAAATTTATAGCCCATCGAAGAATTTTTCTTCGGTGGGCTTTTTACTACGGTTTTTTCGCTCTCCCTGTCCAATAGAAGTGATAGGGAACACCTAACCTCGGAAAGGAGAAACTAATATGACTGAAGGACAAAAAAATATTATAGATAAGCTGCGCCTTGAAGGCTGTGGATACCTGAAAATAGCAAAGGAAATCGGCGTATCCGAAAATACTGTGAAGTCATATTGTCGCAGGAGTGTTACCACAAGCGTAACCAAAGAAACAATCGCTGTTTGCGAGCAATGTGGAAAGACGCTTAATAAAAGCAAACGGAGTGCAAAGCGTTTCTGTTCGGACGCTTGTCGGAATAAATGGTGGAATGAACACCCGAAGACAGAAATGTCGTATATAAGCACTTGTGCTTGTTGCGGTAACGAAATACATATGCGCCGCCGCAATGAGAAAAAGTACTGCTCACATGCATGCTATATCAAAGCTCGTTATGAGGGTGGCGTCGGTAATGACTGATCTCAAGAATATTCAATCCTACCAGTCTGCATTGATTCAGGCAAAAATAATGCTTGAAAGGGGTATCATTGACGAGAGTGACATTGTATCAATTGAGGACAAATTAGCACAAAAATATAGGCTAAAATTCGGCAGTTTATTTCGGGAATATGACTTGATAAATCTACACTATCGAGTTAATATACCACATAACCGGGAGGTGATATAATTGCCTAAAAGCATTAGAAAACTTGAAAAAAAGACGGTTTTAGAAAAGCCAAAGCGTGTCGCGGCCTATGCCAGGGTGTCGAGTGGAAAAGATGCAATGCTTCATTCGCTCGCAGCACAAGTCAGCCACTATAATGAGCTTATTCAATTTCATGAAGGGTGGCAGTACACGGGTGTGTACGCTGACGAAGCTCTCACAGGAACAAAGGAAGACCGGGCTGAATTCCAAAGGCTTCTGTCTGACTGTCGTGCTGGACTAATAGATATAGTCATAACAAAGTCCATCTCCCGTTTTGCTCGAAACACGGTAACATTGCTGGAGACCGTGCGTGAGCTAAAATCACTGGGGGTGGACATTTTCTTTGAGGAACAGAACATACACACTCTGTCCGGCGACGGCGAGCTGATGCTTTCCATTCTCGCATCTTTCGCCCAAGCTGAAAGCCTATCTGCAAGCGAAAATCAAAAGTGGCGGATCAAGAAGAATTTTGAGGAGGGCAAGCCTTGGAGCGGAACAATGCTCGGTTATCGTTATAAGAATGGGAAACTCGTAATTATTCACGAAGAGGCCGAGCTTGTAAAAAGCATTTATACCGCTTACCTTTCCGGCAAAGGATATTACCTTATCGCAAAAGAGCTGAATGCCGCCGGGAAACTTCCGAAAAGCGGACTTCCTTGGAGTGCACCCGTCATTGCGAAAATACTTAAGAACTACAATTACACCGGAAATCTCCTGCTGCAGAAAACTTATCGGGAAAACCACATAACGAAAAGAAGCAAGAAGAATCACGGTGAACTACCACGTTATCTTGCCGAGGATACACACGATGCCATAATCGACATTGACACTTTCAATGCCGTTCAGACAGAAATGAAGCGTCGCACGGAGCGATTCACACACGAAGAAAAACTGGGTATTACCTATCCCTTGACAGGGATGATACGCTGTGGGCATTGCGGAAAGAACTTTAACCGTAAGACAGTGCGCGGACAGAAAATATGGATATGTTCGACTTATAATAAAAAAGGCAAAGAAAACTGTTATATGAAGCAGATACCGGAAGATATTCTGAGCAAAGCCGTTTCTGACACAGTTGGAGCCCTTGATGGGGTCGAATGCATTACAGCAAACGAAAACAATCATCTAACCTTTCATATGACAGACGGTTCGGCGGTTGACGCCCAATGGCGCGACCGCTCCCGCTCAGCCGGATGGACGGAAAAAATGAAAGAAAATGCTCGTCAGAAAACGCTGGCGAGAAATGGAGAAAAGAAATGTCAAAAGTAACGATGATTCCGGTAACGAAGAATAAGTTCACAGCTCTGCCGACAAATGCGCTCATAAAACGCAAAGTCGCTGGGTATGCCCGTGTTTCAACTGACAGTGACGAGCAGTTTACCAGTTATGAGGCTCAAGTGAATTATTACACGAAATTTATCCAGTCAAAACCGGATTACGAATTTGTAAAGGTCTATACGGACGAAGGCATATCAGCGCTCGGCACAAAACACAGAGACGGTTTCAAGCAAATGATAGCCGATGCTTTAGCAGGGAAGATTGACCTTATTGTTACAAAGTCAGTCAGCCGATTTGCGAGGAATACTGTAGACAGCCTTGTTACCATTCGAAAGTTGAAAGAGAAGGGAGTTGAATGCTTTTTCGAGAAGGAGAACATCTACACCTTCGACGGTAAGGGTGAACTTCTGCTTACTATAATGAGTTCATTGGCACAGGAGGAAAGTCGTAGCATTTCAGAAAACGTCACCTGGGGGCAGAGAAAGCGTTTCGCGGACGGCAAGGTCAGTGTTGGCTATTCCAATTTCCTTGGCTTTGAAAAGGGAGAAAACGACACATTGAAAGTTGTGCCGGAGCAGGCAGAAACCGTCCGTATCATATACAAGCTTTTTCTTGAGGGTAAGACTACCCAGGGCATTGCGAATTTTCTTATGGAACATGATATCTTAAGCCCTGCGGGAAAGCAGAAATGGCAGGCGTCCACGGTAGCAAGCATTCTCACGAACGAGAAGTATAAGGGGGATGCATTATTACAAAAACGCTTTACAGCCGACTTTTTGACAAAAGAGCTGCGTGTAAATAACGGGGAAGTGCCGCAATATTATGTGGAAGGCTCACATGAAGCCATTATTGCTCCGGAGGAATTTGATATAGTGCAGGATGAAATGGCACGGCGAAAGGAGCTTGGCAGATCCTACAGTGACACGGCTTTCCACAGCAAGCTCATTTGCGGCGATTGTGGAGGATTCTATGGACGAAAGGTATGGCATTCCACCGACGAGTACCGCAGCGTCATATTCCAGTGTAATAACAAGTTCAAGAATGAGGTCAGATGCACCACACCCAGGCTCACTGAGGACGAGATTAAAGAACGATTCCTTTTTGTTTACAATGAGTTGATGGGCAACAGAGAAAGCGTTATCGCCGACTGCGAACTCATCCGGCAGGCTCTTTGCGATACGGCTGAGCTGGATTCCGATATGCAACAAGCACTGGATGAAAAGAAAGTAGTTGAGGGGCTCATGCAAGCTCATATCAAGAAGAATGCCTCGATCGTTCAATCCCAGGCCGACTACGCTGTAGAAACCGAGCGGATTGAGAAACGCTACAATGACGCCTTGGGACGCTACACCGTTCTTGAAGAGGAAAAGGCTAAGAGAAAACGCAAGGGCAAAGAAATCAAAGCTTTCATTGAACTGTTGAAACAGCAACCTTTGGTGGTTACCGAATGGAACGAGCGTCTTTGGATTACACTTCTGGACACAGCTACTGTGAACCCGGACGGCAAGATTGTGTTCCGATTTAAAAACGGAGCAGAAATTAAAGCCTGAATATTTATGGGCACTACATAAAATTGGAGTGCTTTTTCTATCATTATCATATAGTTGAATAAATCTGATAGTATTGACAAAAATGACAAATCCAACTATAATTATGAGGATTATTATTGGGGATATTTTATTAAATGCTTACGTTTCCCTAGCCACCTTTGAATTAATATAGCTGAAAGCACTGGTTTAAATGGTGGCCGTTTAAAATTTCGTTATAATGAAAAAGCAGATTAAGATATGATGGAAAAGAAGAACGCCTAATGGGTAGCAAAGAAGAGAGTTATATAAGTGAGTGAATCGATACACAATGCTGATAATGACACATGATTCAATTAATCTTACTCATTCTTTCATATAAACAACTTTACGCAATCTGATTATAAATAGTGACTAACTATTTATATTATGTCCGATTCGTACGATATTTTGTCCGATCTGTTGATTGACTGGAAATATTATACTTGTTATAATACAATGTAGCAGTGGTTTAGTCTAAAGTCGTTATTATAAGAGGTGTAATTATGGGAAACTGGAAATTGCCGCCTGAAGGCGGCCATATGGAAAGAGCCTCCGGTCTTTATTATCAGACAATGACCGGCAAACAGGTGGAAGAACGTCTGAAAAAAAATGATTTAATTATAATTCCGATAGGAAGCACAGAAAATCACGGGCCTCACGCCTGCCCGGGTGAGGATACATTCCTTGTCACTCGGCTTGCGGAGCAGATTGCTGCCGCTACGGGATGCACGATTGCCGAGCCTGTCTGGTATGGCTCGCATCCTTTTCATCATCTGGGAATGCCGGGTACGGTCGTTATTCCTGAAGAGGATCTTGCTGCGTACCTGCGGGCAATATTCGCCGGTTTCTGGAATACCGGCTTTCGGAAAATGATCCTTCTCAATGGTCACGGTCAGGATTATGTACTTCCGCTAGCCATACATCAGTTCGCTAAGAAATATCAGATTCCGTCAATTATAGTTGCGGTCAACTGGTGGTTTATAATTCCTGAGCATATCAGAGACAAGGCACACGGCGGTCCATTTGAAACTCCATTTGTACACGGGGATGAGGTTGAAACTTCGTATTCGATGGCTCTTTTCCCGGAATTCATTCATGAGGAAGACGCAGTGGATACCGCACCGCTAAAAATATTTCCAGCAGGACATATTAATAAGTCGGGAAGCGCATATCACGATGAATCTCCGATAGATTTCTGGCTTCAGGTCGGCGCATCTGCGATTGAAGTTGTATCAACGCCCGAAGGTGTTGTGGGAAAGGCAAAACTGGCTGATCCTGAGAAAGCCAAACCCGGATGCTATGCGATACTTGATTATGTTGAAAAGCTGATTAATGACATTATGACGATGTACCCCGTTGGAAAACTTCCTCCGATTGAAACTATGTCAATGCGTCCCCGCGATGTTGTAGAAGCTGTCATGAAGGGGCCGCTTAACGGGGGAACGCACATATATACTCTCGGCTATCCGACATAATTTTAGGCTTTAAATAATTAAATAATAAGAACAAGGGTTCTTTTAAAGCGTACAAGGAGAAAAATAATAATGAATCCCGATAAAGTAAAATCAGTGGTAATGACCGGTCCAGGCAAGGTCGAATGTAAAGAATTCCCGTTCCCGGATAAACTCGAGCCGGGTGCGATAATCGCGAAAATTGAGATGTGCGGAATATGCGGAACCGACAAACACGCTTTCGACGGAGAAAACATGCTATATGTCGGTACGGAAGCGGAACAGGCCATGGTTTACCCTCATGTTCCTGGACACGAGATATCCGCTATAGTAGTTGAAATGAACGGTAATGGCCGCGATATCGAGTATTCGGGAAAGGATTTGAAGCTCGGTGACAGGATCACGGTTTGCCCAAATGTCATCTGTGGAAGATGTTGGTACTGCAGAAGAATTCATGCTTTCCCGTTCTGCCCTGACCATCAGGGGATCGGCATGACATACAGCGCTGATATATATCCGTATATTATAGGCGGATGGGGAGAGTACATATATATTCCGCCTAAGGCGTGGATTTATAAATCAAACGAGAATCTGACTGTTGAAGAAAACGCCCTGTCAGAAATATTCGTTGTCAGTTCACTACTTGATCGTGCAAAACAATACAGTTCAATCGAAGCGCGAGGCTTTAATTTCGGAGATACAGTCCTCATTCAAGGCCTCGGAGCCGTCGGTATGTGTATGACAGCAAAAGCGCGCATGCTCGGAGCCGGAAAAATTATCGTGCTTGACGCCAAAGATAAAAATTTGGAACTTGCCAAGGAATTTGGAGCGGATGTTTGCATTAATATCTCCGTCAAGAGTGATGATGAGCTTGTTGAAATCGTCAGAAGTTATACCGAAGGGAGAGGCGCAGATGTCGCGGTCGAGACTGTCGGACGACCGGATGTTTTAGATGTCGGTCTTCGTATGCTCCGCAGGGGAGGAACATATTGCGAAACCGGTAACTTTGCGGATACAGGTAATGTGAGCCTGAACATTCACCGCCATTTTGCCGCTAAAAACGTATTGTTTATCGGCAACACAAACCACCCGCACGATATGTATTATGTGCACCATGATATGATGGTAAGACACCGCAGCGAGTATCCGTGGTATAAACTTATCACACATAAATTTGACCTTGACGATTGTATGGAAGCGATGAAGGCTGCGTACAGCCCCGACGCACTGAAAGTGGAGTTTGTACCAGGTCTGAACAAAAATAAACAGCACAAATGATATTTTGTAAGAATAAAATATCCGCTGTAGTTGCAACTGAAGCTCCAGAAAAAGATCCGGTTTTATACCGGGGAAATCTTATAATGTGTGCGGAAAAAATCCGGAATCTCGGATATGACGGCATTGAGGTACATATGCGCAGCGTATCCGAGACGGATCAAGATAAGCTTCTCACATATTGCAGGGATAATAATTTCGGCGTTTCCGCATTCGCAACAGGTATGGCTAAACGTATCGACGGGTTGTGCTTCCTGGATGATGATGCGGAAAAAAGAAGGCAAGCGGTTCAAAGAGTCAAGGAATTTATTGATTTTGCCGCTCCGTTTTCCGCCGGAGTCATAATCGGGAGTATGCGTGGAACAATTCCGGCAGGAGCAGATTATGACGAATACTGCGGAAGGTTCGCCGGTTGTATTTCAGAACTATCAGGATATGCGAAAAGAAGAAAAGTCAATATATTTATTGAAGCGATTAACCGATATGAGAACAACTATCTGAATACAGCAAGTGAAACGGCTAAGTTCATATCTGGACTCGGTACCGAATGTGTGAAAATTAATCTTGACACATTCCATATGAACATTGAGGAATCGGACATGTACGGTGCTGTAAAATCCTGCGGCAGTATGCTCGGACACATTCATCTGGCTGATAATACAAGAAGGTATGTCGGTTCCGGGAGTATTGACTTTTCTCATGTGTTCAGGGCAGCCGGGGAGATCGGATATAGCGGATGGTATTCTGTTGAATGTCTTTCCGGTGGAGATCCGAAAACGGCGCTCTGCAGGTCACTCGAACATTTCAAAACGAAATTAGAATAAAACTAGTATACTATATGACGCTTCCATACTGGTGGTACCAAATAATGAATAGGTGGTTGTTAATATGAAAATTGGATGCGGAACTGTATTGTTCAGAAAGTTTGAGCTTGAACGCAGCCTCGAAGCAATAAGGAACATCGGTTACGAGTATTTCGAAACGCAGGCGGTAGGTCCGTGGTGTCCTCATGTCAATGTTGAAAAAGATGATCCTGAGAATCTGGTCAGATTAAAAAACAAGTTCGGTTTCAAGGGTATAACAGGGTT
>JAEAME010001886.1_pt1 | contig 13318 bp, 11 predicted proteins | sample 8958731 | NCBI WGS metagenome assembly JAEAME01 (sample SAMN16933194, study PRJNA681113) | bioreactor sludge metagenome | isolation source: anerobic bioreactor sludge (Control) | place: India:Bengaluru | collected 2018-10-24 | reverse complement strand
AATTAGCGCAAGAATAATCGTTTTCATGCCCCCTCCTTTGGTTTTTGATTGATGATATTTTCAAGGGCATGAATGATAAAACGCAGCATCATCAGACCGAAGCCAATGGCGATGATGATCTGGAAAATCCAGGTTGGAATTTCGGCGAATAAGGTGCTAGCTGCCTCCCTTTCTGATTTGATAAACGTGATGGCAGCTCGCATCAAAAAAAAACAGACCGTCGCAGCAAACAGATTGACCAGAATGGTAGTGATTCTTTTTGCCGTTTTCGATAACAGGCGAGAAAGCGCGTCGATGTTGATGTGGCGATTTTCTTTGGTAGCCAACGAAGCACCGATAAATGCCACCCAGAGCACCAAATGGCGGAGCAAAGTATCGCCCCAGAAAATCGAGGTTGAAAAAAAATTCCTCAGGACCACTTGCAGGAAGGCGAGAAAAATCATGGTGAGCAGCATGACAATTAGAATGACGTTTTCAATTTTGGCGAGAATGTTATTGATCGAATGGATGATTTTCATGATATTTTGAAAACTTTTTTCCCAGCGGATTAAATTCAAAGCAATAAATATCGCATACAAATATTTTTTAAATCTCAAATTACTGTGATAGAGTTAAGTGGAATTAGAAAATTTTAGTGCATTACTTTCTTTTCTTATAAAAATTCTATTGATTTATTTTTCGATACTCTATTAACGCTTGCTCGACTTCTTCAACCAATTCCAGCGGATACAGCTTTCCCGCCATCATGCGCCTCGCCTCTTTGCCTTTTTCATAAAATATCTTCAGCTGATCTGCTGGAGGTAACGGAGTGACCTGGATTCCATTTTGCTTTAAAGTGGTTATAGAACGAGCATTATCTTCTCGACTTAATTTCATCAGTTTCTCAAAATATTTTTTAGCATTTTCTACCAGAATTTGCTGATATTGATCTGGCAATTCATCAAATTTTTTCTTTGAGATGAGCACCGCGCCAGCCGCATCAGCCAGAGGCACTTCCATCATATATTTGATTTTGGTGAACCATTGCAGGGCAATGATTGCCAGTGGCGAAATATAAACGCCATTCACCATTCCAGTTTGCAGCGCGGTCATCACATCAATTACGGATAATGGAATGGGACTGATGCCAAATGATTTAAATGTCGCTTCTGCAACGGGATCACTCTCCCACATCCACATTTTTACCGCCTTCATATCTGCAAGGGCTTTTACAGGTGAATTGGTGTAAATATACACAAATCCAACGTCAGCCCAGCCTAATAATATAAAACCGTTTTTCTCAAACCCCTGGGCAAATTTGTCAAAAAATTTCTGCTGAATAAAATCGACCTCATTGTAATTCTGGAACAGGAACGGCGAATCAAAAATGCGGACTTCGGAATAGACTTCTCCGAGTCCGACACCCGTAAATCCGGCGCTGTGCAATTGTCCCAATCGGATCTTGCGCAGCACATCTTTTTCATCGCCAGACACGCCGCCCGGATAAATCTTAAATCCCAATTCGTTATTAGTTTGTTCCCGAATGGCTTTATCAAATTCTCGCATGACGTTCATCCAGGTTGAGCCATCGGGTGCCAGACTGGCGAATTTGATCTGGTACTTCTGGCTAAAAGCGCATGGCACGTTTAATAATATTATCAAAATAAAAGTCATGAATCGTTTCATTATAAACTCCATCATTAGAAAAACTCTTCGGATTTTTGAAGCAGCAGCTTCGCCTTTTGTTTGGCAATAGCATTGGGCAGTCGCTGATCAGGTAAAATATCGTCGGGGGTATCGATGACTTTATTCAAAACCTTAGCAAAAAACTCTTCGTCAGAAGTTCGAGTGACGTAATATCGCGCATAAAAGACATACGGCAATAAAAACTTGTCCTGGCAAAACTCGAAACACCGATCGAAATGCAGCTTTGCTTTTTCGATATCGCCGCCCAATAGTTTCGGACGGGACGCATAAACGGTGGCAAAAAACAAATGCGCGCCGCCGTAAAAATAAGATTCATCCAATTCGATGACTCGCTGCATCATCAGTTGCGCTCGCGGCAGGTCGGCTAAAGCATCGGTATCCGTCAAATTCAGCGTGATCCAGTTTGCCCAATTGTTCGCCGTCCAGAATAGGGCGGGCACATCCTTTTTATCGAATTTTTTCAATGCCCGTGCCAACTGATCCAAGTCCCCCGTTAGTGCTGGCTGGAATTGGCTATTGTTATTCAGAATTTTTAAGCCATAATCCCTGCCTCTTAAATAGAGGGATTGGGCACGCTGAGGATCTTCGTCTTCAATAAATCCTAAAGCATAGGATGCAAATCCCTGACAGGCCAGCAGCAGAAATTTTTCATTATCTGGATCGCTCTTCATCAGTCCTTCCAGCAACTTCAAATCCGAGGCAATGGCTTGCTCTGCCAGCTTGAGATCGCTTTCTTCGTAGAGCGCCGCCATACTGTTATCCAGAATGCCTGACATAGAGCGGAGCGCGAGTTTTTGGACGCTACAACTGCTGATAAAAAAGATGAAGACAAGAAAGAGTTGAAATTTTTTCATGACACAAAAATTACCTGTTTATTCAATAAAAATTGAAAGCTATGTTTAATTCTGTTGTTCATTTTTTAATTTCAGCGTGCGACAATTTCAATTTCCGATACGCCTCCATCACCAAAATAATCGCCACGATAAACAACACAATACCGATTCCCGCCAGAATGTAAGTGCTGACCAGGTTGAAAGTGTCTAATGAAACTTGATTAGTATAATAACTCAGCAATAATTTGATTTTTTGATAAACCAAAATGACTAACGCCGTCAGCGTCACGGCGAACATGAAATACATGGGATAGCGCAAAAAGCCATTTTTCTGTCCTTTATTTGCCAGCCAGACGCTTCCTGCTAACAATGCCAATGCAGCTAACATTTGATTGGCACACCCAAAAATAGGCCAGATAGCGCGATAGCTGCCCGAGAATGCGAGAATTCCTCCTGGCAACACGGTGAAAAATGTTGCTACATAGCGATTGACTAAAATTTTTCTAACAGGACTCGGATCGTCAGTTCGGAAAAATTCCTGGAAAATAAATCGACCTAATCGCGTTGCTGTATCCAGAGAAGTCAATGCGAAGGCTGATAGGGCAAGCGCGGCAAAGGTGACTCCTATATGAGCAGGAATACCCAATTTAGCGACAAAGCTGCCAACGCCATTGGCAAAAATATCGATTGGATTGCCTCGAATGCCGTTTGTAGCAAAAGTTGCTACGGTAATCAAAGCGATCACTGCCAGCACGCCTTCGATCAACATGGCGCCATAACCAATCGGTTTGGCGTCACTTTCTCGACTTAATTGTTTGGCAGTCGTTCCCGAAGCGACCAGCGCGTGAAAGCCAGAGACTGCGCCGCAGGCAACAGTAACGAATAATATTGGAAAAAGCGATCCCAATTGGGGATCGATAAGGCCTGTAAAAGCTGGTATCTGGATGGATGGATTTTTGAATAAAAGGCCAATGAATGCACCAATCAAAACCAGATACAACAAAAATGAATTGAGGTAATCACGGGGTTGCAATAGCAACCAGACTGGCAAAACTGAAGCGACAAAAATATAGATCAATAAAATCCAGGTCCAGATTTGCTGGTTGGTCGATCTAACTTCAGAAAAAGTAATAGGGAACTCAAAACCTACCCAAATGCAGAAAAACAACAATGCAACGCCGATGATAGATGCAATTGCTAACGGAGCATTCATTCGATAGATAGAAAGTCCAAATAGAATTGCCAAAACGATGAAAAACATTGAGGCAGTTCCCACCTGGGGTGTGATAATAAATGTTTCCGCTACGAGAATAGTAAACGCCGCCACCACCAATACGAGCGTGGACCAGGCAAATATCAAAAATAACCGCTTGCCTTTTCTACCAATTTGCTGATCAATCACCACGCCGATGGATTGTCCTTTGTGGCGAATCGATGCTGCAATTGATGTGAAATCATGGACGGCGCCGATAAAAATACTGCCGAGCACGATCCATAAAAATACTGGCACCCAGCCAAATACCGCAGCCGTAATGGGACCGACAATTGGACCAGCGCCAGCAATAGATGCAAAATGATGTCCCAATAGAACTGGCGCTTTAGCTGGAACATAGTCAATGTTGTCCTGCATGGTATGAGCTGGCGTCTGACGGGTGTTATCGATTCCCAGCCGTTTTGCCAAAAATCGGCCATAGAAAATGTAGAAAATAATAAAGACAATCGATGCGAGAACAAGCAGCAGAATAGCGCTCATCTATAATCTCCAGAGAAGTAATTCGCCTTATGGAATCTGATTTTAAAAGAAGAAAATTTTCCCAACGGACAAATGAATCCTCTGGATTTTTTTATCCGTTGGGCATTGATATTTTGTTCTGAAATCCGCGATCCAAAATTTAAGACTAATTTCCACTCGGATTGCTGAAATCGACTTTCGGGGCTTCCTGTGCTGCCGAAGGGGCTTCAAAATAATTGCGTTTTTCAAAGCCTAAAAGTCCGGCGAACAACACGGTCGGGAATGTCTGTATTTTTTGATTGTACGTTTTGGCCGTATCATTATATTTGCGACGTTCAACCGCAATGCGATTTTCTGTGCCAGCTAATTCGTCCTGCAAACGAATAAAGTTTTCATTTGCCTTTAAGTTGGGATATTGTTCAACAACGACCAGCAATCGAGCCAGGGCATTGGATAAATCGTTATTCGCTTTCATAGCCTCGTCAGGTGTTTGGGCACCGCCAACGCTGGCACGAGCTCGGGTTACTTCAGTTAGTACTTCACGTTCGTGAGCCGCATATCCCTTAACTGTTTCGACTAAATTGGGGATCAGATCGTAGCGTCGTTGTAACACGTTCTGTACCTGCGCCCAACTCGTATTAACCTCTTCACGCAATTGTACCAGCTTATTATAATTCCCTATTATCGGCAAAGCAAGCAACAAAATAAGCACGATAATAACACCAACAACAACTAAACCAACTAAACACCCTTTTCTCATTGTTTCCTCCTAAGATTTTAATTGGTCCACCATTTGAGTTAACTTATGGATCTGTTCGATATAATTTTCCATCAATTGATTGATCTGAAAATTATTTAATTTTATTTTGTTTTCTTTGAAAGTTAAAATTTTTTTGAGTAATATTTCCTCAAGGCCAAAAACTTCAGCCGTTCTGGCGAAAATCTGGTGATTTAAAGAGGGCGTTTCAACATCTTTCAAGTAGAGCAAGGCCGTAAAAATCGATGTGAAAGCCGGGATCGAAGACCGAATCAACTGCTTTATATTTCGAGATTTGCCGTGGGTATTTAAATAGCCTTCCCGCAGATGAAGCAATTTCCCGCGCAGTTCCCGCTCGCATTGCAGTCGCAAATGTTCTGTCTTGATGTCGATTCCAGCTAATACATCTTTGCCATAGATAACCTCGTAATGCTGTTTCATGGTTAAAAACTCGATGGGAAAACTATCCAGCGCGGATTGGATATACTCTTCCGTGAGGATAAGGGGAGTGATGACGCGACGTTTCTGCCATTTCGGAATTAAAGCAATCGCTGATTTCAAGCGTTGAATTCCTGTTTCACTGAGAACAATCAAGAAATTGATGTCCGATTTTTTATAGACATATTCGCCCCGCGCCACACTACCGTAAAGAATAATGGCAATTAAATCTTCGCCATAGACTTTTTTGAAATCATTAGTAAATTCGTCAAAGATAGTTTGTGGTTGTTTAGGAATTTTTGACATTGAAATCTCCCAATTTTTATATTGCTTTTTTTACAACCAGGATACCAATGAAAAACGACAAAGAACTAATAACTCCTGCCAGCTCCGCCACCGCCACTCATGCCGCCGCCGAAACCACCAAAGCCACCACCAAAACCACCTCCTCGACCAAACCCACCCCAGTCGCTATCTCTACCACGCCCGCCGCCAGACATGGATCCGAAGATCAGCCAGGGCAAAATCCGTCCCCGGGTAATAATCATCAAGAAGATAAATAATAAAATAAAAAACAAAGCCGGTGACTTGGAATTCTCTGGATTGTCATAATAAGAAACGTCAGGCATTTCCTGCTCACCCGTCAACTCAACGCTTTTGTCACTGGCAATTCTCCGAGCAATTGCTGAGGCAGTCATTAAATAGGCGTTTCCATAATCGCCATTTCGAAGATTAGGAATTGCGTATTCATCCAAAATCTGTCCGGTTAAACCATCGGGTAGAATTCCTTCCAGTCCGTAACCAACTTCAATCTTGATCTTTCGTTCTTGAATCGCATTGAAGATTAAAACTCCATTATCCTGTCCGCGTTTGCCGATACCCCAGGCTTCAAACAGACGGTTGGCGTAATCGAAATAGTCCTCGTCGCCAATGGTTGACATGGTGACAACAGCAATTTCGGCACCGGTTTTTTGTTCCAGTTCCTGACAGATGGCTGTGATCTGTTGCGCAACATCATCAGCGATTACGTTGGCAAAGTCATTAACATAGCCAATAGGCTGGGGAAATTGCTGTGCCCCAATTTGAAATGGAGCTAACAATAATATGAAGCTAAAAAAGAAATTACAAAATTTGGCTGTTTTCATAATGCTTTCCAACTGCTTGTTTTTCTTTGAAACTTCTACTGATTTGTTCCCAAATAGGTTCCCCCTTCAAAAACAAAAGGTTCCCTACTGAGCTATTTAAGATCTTCAGAAACCTTTGTTATATAATTCAAAGCATTTTTCATAAAAAGCGAATCTATTGCAATGATTGATCTTTCTTAATTTTCTTCCATTTCCAACCAAACAATAACGTACCCAGGCGACGACCCAGCCAATGTTGGCTCATTGCCCGTTTGAATGCTGGAAATCGGCCGCGATCAAAATGGTTATGATTATGAATAGATACATATTTATTATTATTATTTTTTTGACCTAATTCCTGAACTCGACCCTCCAACATAAATAATTCTTCTGCCGTACAAATTCCCTTCTTGACCATCATATTTACCATTGTCTCCAAAGAGATCACATCGGCATTGGGTACATATTGAATATCTAAACTATCCTCTCCAACTCTGCTTCTGCTTGGCTCTACCATTTTCGGTTTATTCATATTCCAATTTCTCCTGCTGCTAATCAAAGTTGCGTTATAATCTGGAATTTTTAGGTTACCAATATAGGCTGTTTTTTATAATAAAGCAAGTTAAAAATTCTAAATCCCAATATTTTTTTATTTGTAAAATTTGAAGTAATGGAATGAATTTTGTTAATGTACTTTAACAATGTTTTTTGAAAAAAGACTTGACTATTTATAAATTATATTGTATTTTAGCATTCGTTTTGAAAAAATGAAAGAAGATTTTTTGTTGCTGCAAAAGCCAATATGAATTGAAAAATTATATGCAGAAGATCAACTCGGAGCGAATGAATGGCAAAATTGTTATTTGATTTAAGCGTAGAAGGCAGAAAAGGGTATTCACTTCCGGAGTTCGCTGTTCCCCAACAGAAAATGAATGCAATGATCCCAGAGCGATTTATTCGCAAGCAGTCTGCCCGGTTACCGCAGGTAAGTGAAAATGAGGTTATGCGTCATTTCATAGCTCTCTCTACGATGAATCATCATGTGGATAAAGGATTTTATCCTCTGGGCTCGTGTACGATGAAATATAATCCGAAGATAAATGAAAATATCGCCAATGGTTCTTGCCTTAAAGATTTGCATCCCATGCAGAGTACCAAGCTTACGCAGGGAGCGCTGGAAGTCATGAGCGAGCTGTCAAATTTTCTCTGTGAAATTTCCGGCTTGAAAGCAGTTACCTTGCAACCGGCTGCGGGAGCACAAGGTGAACTGGTTGGGCTGATGTTGATTCGAGCCTATCATGAAGATTTAGGAAACCCCCGTGAAAATGTTCTCATTCCCGATTCAGCGCATGGAACCAATCCTGCCAGTGTTACTATTTCTGGTTATAACGCTGTGAAGATCAAATCGAATGATAACGGCTTGGTTGATCTTGATGATTTGAAAAAGAATTTGAATGAAAAGACCGCTGCTTTGATGCTCACCAATCCGAATACCCTGGGACTATTTGAAACCCAGTTGAAAGAAATTAAACATCTGTTGAATGAAGTGGGTGCGTTGTTGTACATGGATGGCGCTAATTTAAATGCCTTACTCGGCATTATTCGCCCTGGTGACGTTGGTGTTGACGTATTGCATTTCAATTTACATAAAACTTTTTCTACTCCCCATGGTGGCGGCGGGCCGGGATCCGGACCTGTGGGTGTATCGCAGAAATTGGTCGATTTCCTGCCAGTTCCTAGAATTATAAAGCAGCAGAATAGCTATCAATTAAACAGTAATTACCCGAAATCAATTGGTAGAGTACATTCCTTCTATGGTAATTTTGGGGTGATGCTCCGCGCTTATGTTTATATTCGCATGTTAGGAGCGAAGGGCTTAAAACGAGTCAGTGAGAATGCCATCATCAACGCCAATTATTTAATGAAATTGCTATCAGATCATTTTCATTTGCCTTACGCCGGCCCAGCCATGCATGAATTTGTCTTGTCTGGTTCCCGGCAAAAAGAAAAAGGGGTATCGACAGCCGATATGGCAAAACGCCTATTGGATTTTGGCTATCATGCTCCAACTATATATTTTCCGCTTATTGTTCGTGAAGCGATAATGATTGAACCAACTGAGACTGAATCTAAAGAGACTCTGGATCAATTCGCTGAATCTATGATTCAGATCGCGGGTGAAGTCGATAATGATCCGAATCTGGTAAAAAATGCACCTTATACCACCCCGGTTTCTCGTCTGGATGAGGCAAGAGCTGTAAAACAACCAGATTTAAGGTACAAAGAGTAGCTGTTAGAGTGCTAGGCAAAAGCGGTTATCTTGAAATGTTTGTTTGAAAAAAGTGCTGATGATTAATGTGATAGAAATCAGTCGTGGTAAGCAATTCTGATCAGTGTTTGGAGCGGTTCTGGCGCGTCCTGATTGGAAAGAAAGTTTATTATTAAATTAGTTTTAGAAATTATAGTTTTCTGCTCTGATTTTTAGGGTAGGGGAAAGGGACGATAATTTTGCATCTTTGGTTGACAACTTTAGGGAGATTTTGAAGCATGATGAACAAAAATCCAGAGCGATCAAAAATTTTAGTTGTGGATGATATTGCATTAAATCGAAAATTACAAAAAACCTATCTGGAATCGGTCGGGTACCAGGTCGTCATCGCTGTTGATGGCGCTGATGCGCTGCAACGAATTGGCGAAGAATCACCTGATTTAATTTTATTAGATGTGATGATGCCTAAAATGAACGGTTTCCAAGTCTGTCGTCGTCTGAAAAGTCTGGACAGCACACGATTTATACCGATCATTATGGTCACCGCGTTGAATGAGGTTGAAGATAAAGTTCAAGGCATCGAAGCCGGGGCGGATGATTTCATCAGTAAACCGTTTAATAAATTAGAGCTCTTAGCGCGAGTTAAGTCATTACTTCGAATTAAGCATTTGCACGATGAACTCGAACTCAAGATCAAAGAACTAGAAATTGCACAAAGCAAGCTAATTCAATTGGCGATTACCGACGGTTTAACCGGGCTTCATAATTATCGCTACTTTAAAGAGCAATTGAGTCAGGAAATTACGCGAGCTAAAAGGCATAATACCAATGTATCGATCGCGATGATTGATATTGACTATTTTAAAAATTATAATGATACTCACGGGCATCCAGCCGGTGATTTAATATTAAAAACAATCGCAGATTTACTCCGCAACAATATTCGTAAGATTGATGTTGCTGCACGGTACGGTGGAGAAGAGTTTGCACTTATTTTAGCTGAAACTGATAAGCAAGCCGCTGGTTTTGTTGCTAACAAGATCAAAAATTTAATTGAGCGACAAAAATTTGATTACGAAGAAACTCAACCCAATGGCAAATTGACCATCAGCATGGGGATTGCCACATTTCCCGAAGATGCGATGACACCAGATGAACTGGTTAAAATGGCTGATCAGAGGCTTTATTGTGCAAAAAAGGCGGGGCGGAATCGAGTGGTCTTGGAGTAATCGACGGTTTTTAACGTTGATTCATAAGGAACCAGTACCATGTCACTTAAAATTTTAGAAAAACATTCTTTTTCTCGAAAACTCTTCATTATCATTTTGGTGGTTTCTATTATACCTCTGATAATTTGTGGTGTTTTTGTGGTTAAGTTCAGCTCATTAGCTGGCCTGGTTGAACTAAAAACAACGCTGCTGTTCTTCGCCTTATTGTTTTTATTGACCATCATCTTCTCGGCTTTAGGTACAATTGCGATCGCAAAACGAATTAATGAGCCAATCAAACAATTTACCAGCAGTGCAACTGAAATTGCTCGAGGCAATTTTAATCATAAAGTACCTGTTCAATCGGATGATGAATGGGGCAAACTGGCGAAAATAATCAATTTTATGACTACCGAGCTGCGCCGACTCAACAATATGAATCTCAACCAGATGATCAATGAAAAAAATAAGACAAAAACCATTCTCAAAAATATTGCGGATGGAGTTATCGTCACTGATCCGGATAATAAGGTTCTGGTTGTAAATTCGGTGGCTGAATCATGGTTAGGATTAGGCGAGAATGAAATTCTGGATCAGCCAGTTGAAAAAGTTATCTACGAACAAAATCTGCTATCTTTGGTCAACAAAATCAGGCATGAGGGGAACCACGAAGATACCACTGTCGAGCTTATTATTAAGCCAGATAATAAAAAGAAACAGATCGTACTACAGGCCAAAGCCGCTCAGGTTATTGATAATGAAAACAAGTTGATTGGTATCGTTACCATATTTCGCGATATTACCAAAGAAAAAGAAATCGATCGCATGAAAACGGAATTGGTGTCCATGGTTGCCCATGAATTGCGTTCCCCATTAACATCGATAGCTGGCTTTAGTGAACTGCTTCTCGATGAAGGCCTTACGCAGGAGCAATCTAAGGAATATGCCGAAATTATTTTGAAAGAATCCAATCGATTGGGCGACCTGATTAATAAGTTTTTAGATATTTCGAGAATTGAATCGGGCAAAAGCCAGGTTCATAAAACTCCAGTACAGATCGGACATGTGATTGAGAGTGTGTTAGAAATGAACATGTATCTCGCCGAAAGAAAAGGGATGAAAGTTAATCTGAATGTGCCGGAAGATCTTGCCACGGTATGGGTGGATCGCGAAATGATGGGAGAGGTTATTCTAAATTTATTTTCGAATGCCGTAAAATATAGTCCCGATGGCAAAGCGATTTCGATTGAAGTCGAAGAAAAGGATGATGAACAATTGGTGAAGATGATAGATCAGGGATATGGGATTCCTGAAAAATCGTTGAACAAAATTTTTGAAAAATTTTATCGAGTAACAGATAATGAACACATACAAGAAGTTACTGGCTCGGGTCTTGGACTATCGCTGGTAAAAGAGATTGTTGAATTACACGATGGCGCCATCTGGGTGGAAAGTAAACTGGGTGAGGGTTCTACCTTTACATTTTCCATTCCGAAAACAGAAGAAGAAAACACGCAACCGAATTATACCTTGCCTTATGAAGAGGCTGAGGTAGTATAATTTTCAAAGAATTGTTGCAAAGACTTTCAGCCCCGTGAAACAAGCCAAGCCTTAAAAGTGGTACCAGGTTCATTTAATACAAACGTGTTATTTATCTGCTTCATTCAATAATGCTGCTTGTCCATTTCTCGAAAATAACGATAATTACAAATCAGGATTCGGCACGTGGAGCGAAATCAGCTCCGCTAAGAATGTTAATTAAGCTCAGGTGGGATTTTATTTTTAACTCAAAAATAATGGTGAACGTATTAAACGAAAGTGAGGGGATTTTATGCCAATCCAGCAAAAATCCGATCAATTGTTTGCCATAAAGGATAGTAAAAGCATAACCGATTTGGAGAACTTCATCAGTGATCACATTTATCGAAGCAGTCAAACAGTTGCGCCATTGCTGTTGAGTCCCAAATCGTCCAACAAAAAAACTATTTTGCTCATTGATGATGATGCCGATATGATCGAAATCGGCAGAAAGATAATTGTCACCGCCGGCTATAATTTTATCTCCGCTGCCAATGGGCAAGAAGGTCTGGATTTTATTTTGAAATATAAGCCTGATCTGATTTTGTTAGATTATATGATGCCAGTGATGAATGGCGTTGAACTGTTTAATCGATTGGTTACCAGTCAACGCTATAAACATCTTGCTGATACACCAGTAATCATGATCACGGCGCAAACTGAATTCGATGTCGATCGCACCTCATTGTTTGAAATGGGACTGGCGGCATTTTTAGTCAAGCCGTTTGGACATCGCGAATTGATGAATGTGATAGATAATGTATTTATCATGCATCAGGTTCGACAAAAAAATAAAGAGCTGGAACAGAAAATTCGGCGGACTGAATATAAATATCAGGATTTGATCGAGAATGCGAATGATTTGATTTATACTTTAAATTTAAAAGGCGATTTCATTTTTATTAATCGACGATTAAGCACACTGGCCGGGTTTGCGCGCGAAGATTGGGTGGGAAGAAATTTTTTTGATCTGGTAGCGCCGGAAGATAGGATCGAGGCGAGAAATAATTTCAATATGACAATTCAGGGCAAAGCCCGGATCTTTGAAATACGAATGATCTGTCAAACTGGCAATCCGCTTTACCTTTCGATGAATGTCAATCCCATTTTTGAAAAAGGGGAGGTAGTCGGTGCGGTAGGTATTGCCCGGGATATTACTCAGCGAAAAAAATTGGAGCAGGAGATTACTGAACTCAAAAATTTTAGTGAAAGTATAATTCAAAGCATGGGAGCCGGGCTTGTTACGCTCGATTTGGAACGTCGGATCACCTCATTTAACAACGGTGCCGAAGAGGTGTTGGGCTATAAAAATGATGAAGTGGTGGGTAAATATATTGATGAAATTTTACCAATTGAAGAAAGTCGCCGGCTGCTGCCCGATGTCATTTCACATGAATATTCTCTACTCAATCGGGAAATCGAATTAACTTGCAAAGATGGCAAAAAAGTATTTGTTGGCTACACTGTGACTCCCAGAATAGATAATCACAATCTGAAAGTTGGAACCATCATTTCATTTCGTGATATTTCGCAGATCAAACAAATGCAAATCGAAGTGGTACGGATGGATCGACTCGCCTCATTAGGCGTATTGGCATCAGGAATTGCCCATGAAGTTCGAAATCCGTTGGCTGGCATCAAGACCATGGCACAAAATTTAGAGGAAGAAATAGATAAAAATGATTCACGTCAG
>JAEAME010001868.1_pt1 | contig 13332 bp, 9 predicted proteins | sample 8958731 | NCBI WGS metagenome assembly JAEAME01 (sample SAMN16933194, study PRJNA681113) | bioreactor sludge metagenome | isolation source: anerobic bioreactor sludge (Control) | place: India:Bengaluru | collected 2018-10-24 | reverse complement strand
AATCCCCCCTATTGGAAAATCTTCCCTTAAGTGAAAATAAAACTTCTCTTAAGGGTAATTTTTTTTATCCTTAAGGAAAGTTTTACGTTCCCTTAAGGATAAAAAACATACTGAAATCGTTGACACCGGATCGTTATTCCTTTATCAAATGAGCAGTCACGGGAAGGGTAACAATCGGATAATAAAAAAATAAAGGATTCCATCCAGCTTTTTTCATATTGACAGCATCTAATAGAAAGAACCATAAATTTGTTAGCTTATGATAAAGCAAGTTTTCCTTATTAACCTGATTCTTTGGTGTACAATGATTTCTGCCACATCGCAGGTAAGCACCAGCGGAGATAAAGCCCTGATGGAAAAAGGGTATATCCACATGAAAGACGGCTCTGTTGTAAAAGGTAAGTACATCTACTCATCCGATCTGGAAAAGATCCGGATCATGCAGGGCAAAGAGTCGAAGATTATCGACGCTTCCGAAGTTGAAAAGATCACCCTTAACAAACCGGAAGCAGCAACCAGACAAGCCAGGGAGAAAGGAGATGCCGAATTCTTCGATATCCGCCCCGGGAAATGGTTCAACCTTTCCGAAGGGGGAGTGATGATTGGCAATCCCGACAACGAGCATAAGGCTCCTTTTCTGTTTCATTCTTCCATGAATTATTCGTTCCGCAACAACCTTTCGGCAGGGGCCGGTATCGGTGTTGAATTCTACAATGAAACCTATCTGCCTGTATTTGCCAACCTGCTATACAAATTCAACAACCGCAAGGTGTCGCCTTTTGTATCGCTTCAGGCCGGTTACCTCATCGCCCTTGAGAACAAGACCCGCATCAGCGGCGGTTATTATCCTTACGACTACCTGAGTTCCTACTGGCCGCAACCCATCACCAGAGACAACCTCGATGCTCAGGGAGGTTTTCTTATCAACCCATCCGCCGGACTGTTTTTTAAAACCAGTCATGGATATGGCATTACGCTGTCGGCCGGATACCGCTTCCACCAACTTCGCTTCAGCGACAAAAGCGATTACAAATTACGGGCCGATTACAACCGGTTATCCATCAAATTAGGTATTCTATTCCATTAAAAAAACAGCTATATGAAACGAATCTACACCCACTTGTTCTGCCTGCTTTCTCTGTTGGGAATGCTTTCGTGCACAGACAAGTACACCGAGATATTTACCGCCAACGCACCGGTATACATGAGTTACGATGATCTGCGGAGTGCCGTAAAGACATCATCCGCCCAGCCGATGAAGCATCCGGGCAAGATCTATTTCAAGGACAATTATATCCTGATAATAGAGCAGATGAAGGGTATTCATTTGATTGATGTATCCACTCCTTCCTCCCCCAAAAACATCGGTTTTATAGAGATACCGGGCTGTACGGACATGGCCATACGTAACCAGCTGCTTTTTGCCGACAGCTATGTAGACCTTGTGGCGCTGGATGTATCCAACTTAAGCAACGTAAAAGAGAGTCACCGGCTAAAGGACGTATTACCCTACCGGGTTCCCGCTACCGACAACGAATTTCCGGTAACCAGAATAGATCAGAAAAAAGGGGTGATTCTGGAGTGGGAGGTCATCACCGAGAAAAGGGAGCTGGAACCTAGCTACTATCCGAATTATCCGATGTACGACAACCTGATGCACTCCAATTCGCCGGATAAACTTTCGGCCGGAGGGATCAGCGGGAGCGGTTTTGGAAAGAGCGGATCCATGGCCCGGTTCGGGTTATACGACAAATACCTTTACATAGCCGACACCTATATCCTGAATATATTCGATGTAAGCGGTACGCTGGTAAATGTGGGCAAATCGAGTCTGAACGGCAATGTCGAGACGATGTTTGTGTACGACAAGCATCTCTTTTTCGGGACTCCCAACGGAATGCTGATCTACTCGCTGCAGGTTCCCAACACGCCTGCACTGGTAAGCACCTTCTGGCATGCCACCAGCTGCGACCCGGTGGTGGTGCAGGATGGATATGCTTACATCACGCTGAGAGGCGGACAGGTTTGTCACGCCGACTTCAACCGGCTGGATGTGGTTAAGTTGTCGGCCGATTATAAGACAAACACCCTCACGGCCTCGTACAACCTTACCAACCCCTACGGACTGGCAATCGACAATAATACGTTGTTCGTATGCGACGGCAAAGCGGGACTGAAGGTATACGATGCAACCGACAAGCTGGCTATCACATCGCATCAGCTGGCGGCATTTCCGGATATTAAAACCTACGACGTGATTCCGGTAAACGGATATCTCTTCATGGTGGGCGACGATGGATTTTACCTGTACGACTATGCCGACCTGCAACATATCAAGCAGATAGGACATATTCCCGTGGTAAAAGAGTAACCGCACGGCGTATGCCGGGGTTTAAATTTGACTAAACAATGTTTGAAAATATCTAAACTTTACTTTTTAAACAAATAACAAACTTCTTCTGGACATAAACAGACATCCTTTTTATACTAAACCCGGATATTTGCTGTGAACTATGAAATTCACTCAAGATTTAGGTTAGTATGAATATACAAAAGATTGTATTAGGTATCTGTTTGTGCTTTGTAACACCCGGCTACGCACAGCTGGGTGTTATTGCACAATCCAAACGCATCCAGGTNCCACAGCCCGCAGGTAATCAGTCTGAATCACTGCGATTCTCTGGCCGACGAGGGATACCGGCTCCGCATCACCCCCGATTCTCTTCAAATACTGGCTTCCGGAAAGGCAGGCTTCTATTATGCGCTGCAGACCGTCCGTCAGCTGCTGCCCCCCGACCTTCGGAAAGATACGAACAACCAGACGCAGGGATGGGAGCTTCCCTGTGTGGAGATTACCGATCAGCCCCGTTTCGGGTACAGGGGACTCATGCTGGATGTTTCGCGTTATTTTATTCCCAAAGCAACCCTCCTGCGAACCATCGATTGCATGGCTCTGCTCAAACTAAATAAATTGCACCTGCATCTGGTGGATGATAATGGCTGGCGACTCGAAATCAAACGTTATCCGCGTTTAACCCAGGTAGGAGCCTGGCGGGTTAAAAGGGATGAACCTTTTCCGTCCAGAAAAAATCCGCTTCCCGGCGAACAAACAACCCAGGGGGGATTCTACACCCAACAGGAGATGAAAGAGATTATCGATTACGCCGAAAGCCGGCAGATCGAAATTATTCCGGAAATAGAAATGCCGGCCCATACCAACTCTTCCCTTGCCGCTTACCCCGAACTGGCCTGTCCGGTGGTGAAATCCTTCATCGGAGTGATTCCGGGTCTGGGTGGTAAAAATGCAGAGATTATTTATTGTGCAGGCAACGACAGCGTATTCTCCTTTATCGAAAATGTGCTGGACGAGGTGATGGCGCTCTTTCCCTCGCGCTATGTACACCTGGGTGGCGACGAAGCTGCAAAGACCCACTGGAAAAACTGTCCGCTTTGTCAGCTTCGCATCCAGACAGAGAATCTGGCCAATGAAGAGGAATTACAAGGATACTTCATGGAACGGGTAAGCCGTTACGTACGCAGCAAAGGAAAAACCGTGATGGGCTGGGACGAGCTCACCAACAGCAAGCTTCCCGAGGGGGCCGTAATCTATGGCTGGAGAGGCGATGGCGAAGCTGCACTGAAAGCCGCCGAACTGGGACATCCTTTTATACTCACTCCCGCCCGCACCCTCTACCTGATACGTTACCAGGGTCCCCAATGGTTCGAGCCTCTCACCTATTTTGGGAACAATACCCTGAAGGATGTATACCAATATGAGCCGGTAAAGGATAAATGGAAACCGGGTTACAGCCAACTGCTGCAAGGGATCCAGGGTTCGTTGTGGACGGAATTCTGCAGTACTCCCCAGGATGTGGAATACCTGATTTACCCACGGTTGGCCGCCCTGTCCGAGGTAGCCTGGAGCGAAAAGGGGAAAAAGGACTGGACCGGCTTCCTGAGCCGACTGGACCGTTTTAACCTTCATCTTTCGCATAAAGGAATCGATTATGCCCGCTCCATGTACAACATCGACCATAAGGTATTGCCCCGCAACGGTGAACTGGAGGTTTCCTTAAGCTGTATCAGACCGGACCTGGAGATTCGTTATACTACCAACGGAGACGCACCCGATGGCCGGTCGGCCCTCTACTCAACGCCTCTCACCATCGCCGGCAATTGCAACCTGAAGGCGGCTACCTTCAACGGATCCGAACAAAAAGGCGAGGTGCTTACCCTGCCGGTACATTTCAATATAGCAACAGCCAAACCGGCGACCGGAGAAAATATCAACACCCGCCTGCTTACCAACGGGCTGAGGGGAAGCGACCGCCATACCGATGGTGAATGGTGCGGTTGGTACGCGCAAGACGGATCCTTCGTGGCAGACCTGGGAGAGCGACAAAAAATCACCCGTGTAAGTCTGGGGTCCCTCAACAACTTCGGCATGGGGGTACATCCGCCCCGGTATGTAAAACTCTATCTGTCGGACAACGGTCAGAGCTACCACCAGGTGGCCACCATCCAACGCACACAGGCGCAAAACTTTGCAGAGGGTACTCAAGCCGTAGATATCCATCTGGATGTACACCCTCAGAAAGGGCGCTTCCTGAAAGTTGAGTTCGGCAACCCCGGTAAATGTCCGGCAAACCATGTAAGAGCACAGCAAGACACCTGGGTATACTTCGACGAATTGATTGTAGAATAGTTTTACCGAAAAAAACTATCTTTACATCCTGAAAGAAGACCAGTTAATCAACTTACAGGATAAACCATGAATCGGATACAAAAGAAACTAGTATTACCGGCAGCGGCATTGCTGTCAATTTTTACGGCAGAAGCTCAGAAACAGCCCAATATAATTGTCATCCTCATGGATGACATGGGCTACGGAGATATCGGAACCCAGGGAGCTATTGGTTACGAAACACCCAACCTCGACAAGATGGGCAACGAGGGCATGCGTTTCACCCGTTTTTACTCCGTACAGGCGGTAAGCGGAGCCTCGCGTGCGGGACTGCTTACCGGTTGCTATCCCAACCGTATCGGGTTTTCCGGAGCACCCGGTCCGGATGCGGTTACGGGGATCAATGAAAACGAAAGCACGATGGCTGAGGTGCTCAAACAAAAAGGATATGCCTGCGCCGCCTACGGTAAGTGGCACCTGGGTCACCATACCAAATTCCTCCCCACACACAACGGGTTCGACGAGTATTACGGCATTCCCTACTCCAACGACATGTGGCCCCATCATCCAACAGGCACCTACCCGGATCTGCCGTTGTATGAAGGAGACAAGGTGATTGCATACAATCCAGACCAAAGTCAGTTTACAACCAACTTCACCGAACGGGCCATCCAGTTTATTGACAAAAACAAAAAACGTCCTTTCTTTATCTATCTGGCCCACCCCATGCCCCACGTTCCGCTGTTTGTTTCGGATAAGTTTAAGGGAAAGAGTAAACAGGGACTGTATGGCGATGTGATGATGGAAATTGACTGGAGTGTAGGACAAATTCTGCAGAAACTACGCAAAGAGGGTCTGGATGAAAATACGTTGGTGGTGGTAACATCCGACAATGGACCCTGGATTAATTACGGCAACCATGCCGGAAGCACAGGCGGTCTGAGGGAAGGCAAGGGCACCAGTTTCGAGGGCGGTCAGCGTGTACCCTGCCTGATGCAATGGAAAGGAACCATTCCTGCAGGATCTGTATGCAACAAACTGGCCGTAAACATCGACCTGCTGCCTACCTTTGCTCATATCAGCGGTGCAGCGATGCCGTCTCATAAAACGGATGGTGTAAATCTGTTCTCTCTATTGAAAGGAGATACAAAATCTACACCACGAACCAGCTTTCTGTATTATTACAGAAGAAACAGCCTGGAAGCTGTAAGTGATGGCGAGTTTAAGCTCATCTTCCCTCACCCCACACGTACTTACGAAGGTTTTGCCCCCGGAAACGATGGCATGCCGGGCCGGGTGGACGAAAATAAGATGTTGGACGAGAAGATATTGATCGATTTACGCAGAGATCCCGGCGAGCGTTACAACGTTCTTTCGCAATATCCCGAAGCTGCCGGCAGACTGGAACAAATGGCCAACGAAGCCAGGGAAGACCTGGGCGACGATTTACAAAAGAAAGAGGGAAAAAACAGAAGGGCCATCGGAACCCTTTAACCCGTACAATGCACACAGACAGACCTCCGAAAGGAGGTGCTGTCCCTTTTAGTTTAATGTAATGGGATTTTGTTAAAGAGAATCAATAAAATAGATTGCAAAACCATTAAATTTCTATTATTTTTCAATGAAAAATAGAGTTCCAATGCTATTTTTTAATAAAAAGATGTTGAAAATACAAAAATATATCACATCTTTGTAGTCAGTATATCTGTTACGAACAAACCATTTGTTGTCATTCCCGTGGGGGTGACGAACCTTTGGTATGTTGCACAAGAAGCCCTTAAGCCAAAAGAACCCTTTAAAATTTTAGAAATGAAAACGAACATTCAAGCTAAGTTAAGCAAACTAGCCCAGATTAAGTATCTAAGCCGTTGGATTATATTTACTGCAGATCTTACTACCTCCACTGCGGTAACATTATTCACCATCTTTTTTCTGCGTTATGCCATCAATCTGAATGTAGATTTGGCCATGTTCTTGCGGATGGGGACCTTTTCCATTTTTGCAAGCATTCTGTCATTTGCCGTTTTTCAACCCTACAAAGGAGTGGTACGCCATTCCACCCTGCAGGAATTGTGGCGAATCGGACTAGCTGCGGTGGCGAAATCGACTCTGTTACTGCTATTGATCTACATGCTTGGATCGCCCAAACCCATGAAGTTCTGGATGATGTGCTTCTTTATCGATACCCTGACTACCAGTGCATTACTTGTGGGACTGCGTGTAACGCTGATCAACATCTACAATTTTATATTAAACAATACGGGCAAGACCCAGCGCAGCCTGCTTATCTACGGAACCACTCCCCAAAGCATCACCGCAGCAGCCCTGATGCCCCACGCCTACCTGAGCGAATATAAAGTAGGAGGCTATCTGGTGGTTGGTCCCAAGGGGAAAGAACTTAGCATCGGAGGACTGCCGGTTTACTACGTAGAAGACAGGCTGGCACTTACCACCCTGATGAACCGGAATGCCCTGGAAGGGATTCTGTTTGTAGGGGTAAACGATGCCAAACAAGAACAAGACCGGTTGATACGTTATTGCGAGAAACTGAATTTACGGACTCTTATTCTCCCTCCAATGGAAGAATTGATGGATGGAAAGGTACGCCGTACGGTTCGTCCGGTACGCATCGAAGACCTGCTTGGGCGCGACGAGATTAAGATCAACATGAGCGAGATTGGCAACAGCCTTGCCGGAAAGACTGTGATGGTAACCGGTGCCGCCGGATCCATCGGCAGCGAGATATGCCGGCAGCTTGCTAAATTCCATATCAAGCACCTGGTATTGTTCGACAGTGCCGAAACACCTATGCATAACCTGCGTCTCGAGCTTGAAGAGAAGTTCCCAACCCTGCCTTTCACCCCGGTGATTGGTGATGTGCGCAGCGAAACCCGTGTAGATTCCATTTTCGGTTGTTATCAGCCCAACGTGGTGTTTCATGCCGCTGCCTATAAGCATGTGCCCCTTATGGAGAGCAATCCCTGCGAAGCCATCCGTGTAAACGTTCGGGGTACCCGCAACGTTGCCGATATGGCCGTAAAATATAATGTAGAACGCTTCGTGATGGTGTCTACCGACAAGGCCGTGAATCCCACCAATGTAATGGGTTGCAGCAAACGTCTGGCAGAAATATACGTTCAGAGTCTGGCAACCGCCCTTAAGAACGGAAGCAAGCAGGGATCCACTAAATTTATAACCACCCGTTTCGGAAACGTACTGGGCAGCAACGGATCGGTGATACCCCGTTTCCGCGAGCAGATTGCCAACGGCGGACCGGTTACGGTGACGCATCCGGACATCATCCGCTACTTTATGACCATCCCCGAAGCCTGCCGTTTGGTACTGGAGGCCGGAACCATGGGTAAAGGCGGCGAAATCTTCATATTCGAGATGGGCGAACCAGTAAAGATTGCAAACCTGGCACGACGTATGATCGAATTGGCCGGATTCGAACCAGATAAAGACATCCGCATCGAATATACCGGTCTGCGTCCGGGCGAAAAACTCTACGAAGAGCTGCTCAGCGACGAAGAAAATACCTTGCCTACCCCGCACGAAAAGATCCGTGTAGCCAAAGTAAGGGAATACGACTACAGAGAAGTTGAACCCCGCATCGATTTCCTTACCGAAAACGCACGCTCCGGAAAGGTGCTGGACACGGTACGCATCATGAAACAGATTGTACCCGAATTTATCAGTCAGAATTCCGTTTACGAAAAATTCGACATCAAGGAAAACTCCGAGGAAAAAAAGAATGTAAAGAAGCTGATTATCTGATTCTGAGATAAAATAAGATCCACATACAGGAAAGGTTGCCCAAACAAGGCAACCTTTCCTGTTTTATACCTGTAAAGCCATTACCACCTGCAATGATAGTCAGTTGCCTGCTGCAACAATATGAGACGATACTGATCAAGCCATGGCAACTTATGGGTAAAGTCCCGTATATAAGAGAGTTATATAATTATCGAATCGTCAATACCAAAGCATAATGTCAGCAATTTGCAATAAATTGGCATGATTCGCTCTGATAATTAAAAAAAATAGTTTGAATATTTGTCGCAAAGGAATATTACTTCTAACTGATTTCAGATAAATCTCCAGCGAACACTACTTTTCTTATTCCTTTAGAATATCTCATGTATGTTCTTTAACCTGAAAAGCAGGAAAGAATCATACAGAGATATTTCATTTCTATGCTGCCTATATTATATTTTGATCGGTCTCAGACAAAATGAATTAAACTTTTTATCCGCGTAATAGGAAGTCTTCCCATTCAGCGGCGTATAAAAAGACCGTAGTTTCTGATGGAGCCCATTGGGTGTATCGTTGAACTTCTTCTTACAATAATTTGTAAAATGAGAGGGCGATGCAAATCCGAATTTTTCAGATATTGCATTCATCTCCGCATCGTGAAATGATAGGCTCTGAAGAATCTGTCCATCCCTTTTATCGGCTATCCACTTGCCGGGAGAAATCCCGAATTCCTCGGTGAAACGTCTGGAAAAGTTTCGCACAGACATATTACACTTTTCTGCAAGCTCAATAACATTTATCAAAGGATGAAAGTTAGACAACACCTGATGTCTGAACATCCTGTTGCTTGTACGGAGCGGAGCCAGAAACGAGGTGTAGGATTCTTCAGGATAGAAGATGGCCATCAAACGGAAAAACTCCTCTATTTTAAGATCATGCAGATGCTGACAATAGATATCCGCCCTTATATAATCGTCGACCGAGAAAAGGAATCGGTGCATCTCTTCGATAATCCGGGTTTGAGTGAATGCCCTCTCAACAATCCCGTTCATGCATTTTTGAAGCATATATTCCAACACCAGACTCTCCAGATTCTTGAATTTAAGGATCAGCAGTTCGGCCCTGTTCAGGCTGGTTATGCGTATGGAGGCATCTCCCGATGTACAGAGTGACATCGTTCCGGCGGATAATTGCATCCGGTTCTCACTATCAGAAATGATAAGATCGCCATCCATTGCGAACAGGAACAGATTACAATCCCCTTTATGAAATTCAATGGATTCGTTTTCAGGAAGCGTCTGCTTTCTAAAACCGTTTTTCTCCTTTGCGGTGTAATAAATACAGGACTTATGGTCCTTGAAACTGAGGGTTTTTACATCATCCATAAATAAATTACATATATGCCATGGACTAGGTAATCGGATCCATGGATGTTTACGACTAAATAATTGGCACAAACATTGGCTAATGTTTACATAATCAAACACTTATTAGTTTTTGACGTATAGCAATTAATCAAATCCCTTATTGTGTTTGCATTTAAACCAAAAAGAAGCAGGATTTATTAACCGTGCAAATATTTCAATTAAAATTACAAAGAACAAAGAAGATTTATGCCAACTATTTATACATCCATGCCTTAACATTCAGTAAGAGAAATCCGAATCATCAGTTATATACATACAATGTTTTCTTACATTGGCAGTACTTCTTATCGATTGCAACCCGTGCCTCATTCTCAAAATCGGAGATAAGGCGATCGGCTTCTTTCAGAAACTGAGGTAAATCCGAAGGCAAACTATATAAATAATTGATATCAACCGACTCTAAAGGAGTCAATTCATAGGGCCACAAAGCGTTGATATTTGTAACGATCTCCTGCATTTCCTTCAAAAGATTAAACTTCTCCAGCACCACATCTTCAAGTAATAACGAAGCCGGACGGGAAGATAAGTACTTATCTGAAATATACAAAACCAACAGAGCACTTAGAATAAGCAGTATGCCAGGGATAGAGAAAGCCTCATCCTGAATATAAAGCATGAATGAAATAAAAGCACCGATAAAAATCAGCAACAGGGCAAAAGCAACACCCCAATTCATTTTGCGCAGAGAAGATTTTTCCACATTCAATGCATTTCGAAGCTCCGACAAACGAGATCTGCAACGCAACACCCCGCTCTCCAATAATCTGACCGAACTCATCTGAATCAATGTAAATTCGTCATTCGGCAAATCAAAATTCTCCCAATATCGTTTTCTGTTCATACCTAACTAGTGTTCTAATAAAATAGTGTTCCGGAAGCCTTTACCACCTTTAAATAAGGTAGTTAATATGGCAGCAATATAGTAAAAAAAATGATATAACTTCATTATTTTCAATTTTTTATTACAAGCGGACAATACGCAGATTCAGTTCCGAATCGCAAAGGACTTTCTGCAAAATAAAAAAAATCAGGGAATAACTTCCCTGATTTTTCACGCATCATCACAATCATTTAATTAAAACCCGTTGGGTTTTATTAATCGATTTTGTCTCACTCAATATCTTTACTATATAAACACCCTTACTTAACAGCGACCCATCCACAGCACCTTCGCTATTTGCGGTAACCGGTTTCTTTGCAACGAACCTGCCAAGTACATCATAGATAGCTACATCACAGTCTTCCGACGATAGATTGCGGATTATCATACGGTTGTTCTCAACATGGATGCTGATCGCCTCAGCCTCCCATTTATCTTCAATCAACGACGTAGTAGTATCTACAATCTTGAACCTTGAGGCCGTTTCCGCACTCACACCCGGAATAACATACTCTGCGTTGTTGACAAGCGGATAGGTGTGTCCGGTATACAAATCCTTTAACCGAAGATTCCGGCTTTCCACCTCCGGAGCCACCGAAAGACTGATGGAATAACCTTCGTTGGGGGAAGCACCCACACCGAAAGCTGTACCTATCAGGTTGTTCACAGTGGCAATCTGGTATTTAGCATCATTATAATCTTCAACATATACCTGTACCCGTTCCTCTTCCAGCAATTTATATCCGTCCCAACCCGTATCAAAACCGGCGGTAGCCTCCTCGTTCTCGAACAACCAGACACGGTCGGCCGACACATCGCCAATCACATCCATCACCACATAGGGGAGCTGCATCCGCGCACTTCTAAGTGAAGAACGCCAGGCAGTCTGGTTCACCAATTCATTCTTAACAAGCTCGGAGTATTTCAACTTGACAGATCCTGAAACGGCTGCATTCACCATAAAGGTATGCATGGAGAGAATCCGGTCCGGCAGATTATTCTGTCCGGCAAGGTTGATGGGAACCGCCTGGTACTGACCTCCACTCACACCGGTAACTGTAGAACCGTTCAGTTTACGCCAGTCATCTCTCGAACCGGTATTAAACAGATAGACCGTTTCGTCCGCCAGCAGACCGGCACCAAACACAATGGCACTTTTAGAAATAGGGATGGCTGCCGTATATGAATTGGCAATCAGGTTCATTCCCGGATAATTCACAGTCAGCGAATTGGTAACCGCCACATCGGCATCACCTACGTTCAGCTTGCCGCTGAAACTATAAATACGAGTTGGCACGGCATTGGTGCTATTTGTAATTTCGTACCCTTTAAAAGCCTTCAATTCGGTATCCGGAGTATAAGGCGCCGGTCGCCATTTATTCCCGTTGTAAGGCTCAACCCACTGGTTGACTGTCTCCACCCCGGTAGATGGAAAGGCCGAACCGGATACCGGAATACCAAAATATTGCCATTGCTTCTTATAAAAACCACAGGTAGCACACTCGTAGGCTTTATTATAAAACTCCACAGTAGCATTGACAGCTGTATTGGCAAGGGGATTTTTAAAAAGCAACGTACCGGTAGGACTATCCGTGGCAGTCTTAACGATAATCGTCCCCTTGGCAGCATTGGCATCCTGTACAGAACCGTTCACAACTAGCTGATTACCCGTGGTTACCACCATATTCATATCCGAATTATTGATCAGATTCCCTATCACCCGGTCCTTATCCAGGTACAAATCCCGAACAGCAGCCCCCGTACCGTTGCCCGCACCCGAAGCGCCGTTGTTTGCAGCCGTTGCAAACTCAATATCCTCGCCCGAAGCAGGCACATAATTCGCGGTCCAGTTTGCACTCTTCGCCCAATCCGTATCCACTGTACCCTGCCAGTAATTCAGCCACTTCAGCTCCACCGAGCTGCTATTATTCGAAGCATCCGTATCATCCGCGCAACTCAGGGTAGCCGTGTTTACCCACGGACCCTTTCCCGTAGGAGTCACATTTATCACAATAGGGTTGTAGGCATACATGGGAGCCAATGCATCCGAGCGCTTAAAAGTGTACGTATTGCCCGAGTTAGTGACAGTCCACCCTGTAGCTGTATAACCCGACACCGTAAGTCCGGCGGGAATTACATCTGTAACCGTAACCTGCCGGTTGGCCGCTTTGGTATTTGCACTTACGTTACTTACCGTTATGGTATAGGTATTTCCACTCAAACGGGCAATACCGTTATTGTTCACCCCTTTCTCGATCTTCAGGTCTGTAAGCGGACTTAGAATTGTAGTGCTTACAGACGCAAAGTTGTTGGTAAGGTCGGCATCGGTTATGCCCGTAGCCGAAGGATCCACCGCCGCCGAATTTTTCAAAATCCCACCCTGAGGAATCTTCTTCACCTGACCCACGATTGTAAAACTTGCCGAGCTATTGGCAGCCAGCGACATTGTAGTCGAAAATGGGTTGCTGAATCCCGTTGTTTTGGCTACCCCGCTGGTGTATCCCACAGCCGTATTGGCGGTATTCCCCTTATTATTAAATGTAATGCTTGAAATCTGAAAATCAGAAAGGCTCACTACATTTCCG
>JAEAME010001883.1_pt1 | contig 13342 bp, 13 predicted proteins | sample 8958731 | NCBI WGS metagenome assembly JAEAME01 (sample SAMN16933194, study PRJNA681113) | bioreactor sludge metagenome | isolation source: anerobic bioreactor sludge (Control) | place: India:Bengaluru | collected 2018-10-24 | reverse complement strand
CACGAATCGTTACTTTCTGTAATACTATTGCAACTTGCTATTGCAATTTGCGATTATAAAAAATTCATATGGAACAGAATGATCATTGCAGCGTTAATCTCCGTATCAATAATATTAGGGGCTGTTATGAGCATTTCTGCTGTTCGTGAATCTTTATGGAAGACTATATTGTACTGGTATGAAAAATATATCGATGTTCATTTTGAAAATGATGTTGAGGAAGATTTACCACCTACAATAATTGAAGAAGTAAGAAAACCGACCAATATACCTGAAGGTTGTAAAGAAGTTGATTTATCAGGTGTATATATCGAATATTATAAGGAAAACGATTGTGTTTTTTTCTTTCAACAAGGACTTATGAAGGACGGCGCTTTATGGATAAATGGTGAAAATGTGAATATATCTAATATAGAAATAAACGGTTACGAAGCAAAGCTATCTCAAAATATCGATAATAAAAATGAATGTCAGATTATCTGGAATGATGGCAATTATTGTTATATGGTAGCAGGATATACATTACCTGTTGACCAATTGATCATTATCGCTCAAAACGTGAGGTAGTTGTTTAATCAAATAAAAAGCCAGCCGTAATCGGTTGGCTTTTTTGCATAATAATGTCACATTACAATTGTTTAATTATTACAATCTTTATAATTTTTTGTGAGGAAATGAGATGCATTGTGGTTATATAAAGTAGAAGCTAAAAAATAAATTAAAGGATGGAAAATTTTAATGAAAAAGTTTTCAAAAGGTTTATCACTGGTTCTGATGGTATGTTTACTCAGCTGTTTTATGTCGATTTATGCTTCCGCACTGACAATTGAACCGTTATGGATAAACATCAATACTATGTCTATTACCATAACTTTCAATGGTAGCTCAAGTTTTGTCAGAAGCGTTGCTACAAGGCAGACCGGAGTAACAAGCATGGAAGGGACCGTTACACTCTATAAATATGTAAGCGGTCTATGGGTTTATGTAAACCAATGGTCAGGTAGTTCAACAAGCACCTCATTAGTTATTACCGGATATTTTTCCTGTATCAGCGGGGTACAGTACAAAGCTGTATTCAAATTAACAGCGTACAGAGATGATTTAGCAGAATCGGAAACTCAAACCACATATAAGACTTGCCCGTGATATTACTTGATATATACTCAGACGTGAGTTATATATAAAGTACCAATTAAATCCGAAGTGAGCGAAAACCGGTAGTAGCAGCTTAGGATATGTAGTGGGAGAGATTTCAATGGAATAAAATTTACTGTCCCACAGCATCGCGAACATTGTTCTGTATGCCGAAAACAACGCTGATGTAAAATACCGGATAGCATCAGAGTTCCAAACCTCCGGTAAAAAATAAAGGAAGGATTTTCTTATGAAAAAGAAAATGTTCAAAACAATCTTCTCTCTTAGCCTTATGTTGCTCATAATCAGCATTCTGTGTATCGGAGCCTTTGCTTACCAAGCTGATGCAGTACATGCGTACGGATATTTTCCTGACAGTTCAATAAATTGTCATGGATATCTCTATGTCATATCTGTAGGAAGTTGGTCTAATCCTGCATTAGGTACTGCAGAAACTGAGGTATCTGTACGAACCTCGAACATAACAGAAATTTATGTTCGATATTGGTTCAACGAAAATAATACCTCTATGATTACTCCTATAGAGTGCTATGCTCCCAGCGGCTATCGCATTACACCATCATTTTACAATCAAGATGAGGGAGTTCATGCAAATAGCTTGGAGGGATATCATCGTGTCGTCTATACGGTTGACGATGATCAAACATTAACATGGACGGGTACTACCATTGAGTATGATGAATTTGGCGGTTAATGTATTCTTCATTTGTAAATAATTTATCTTGACCATTGCCCAATGCCATCAATGGCATTGGGTGATGGCGGAAAGGTCATATAATGAATAAAAAGATTTTATTTGTTAATTGGACTATGATTATAATATTCTCCCTTTTATTCGGCTCATGCGATTCATCGGGAGTGCATTACATATCTTCAGAAAATGAGTCAGATTTAATTACTACAAAGGTCGAGCCATTTGAAAACTATTCACCTTTTGATTATACCCCCTCTTCCGATTCAATGCAGAATGTAATAAACTGCAGCAGCAATTCAACCTACATGGCTTGTATTAATCCTTATTTATATTTTTATAACTCCAATGTAATTGTCAGATATAATCCGGAAGCAAATTCGATTACATACTTATGTTCAGATCCGTTGTGTCTTCACAATTCTCCGGATTGTCCGTTTTACGGTTTGGATGTTTTATACGGGTTTTATATATATGAAAATACAATATATTATCGTCAACAGTATGATTATCAAAAAAACGGTAAAATAACAGATTCAGTAAATCGCATTTCTGCTTATTCAATTAATACAGGTGAGTTAGCTGTGCTGCGTAATTTAGATGATTCGCCGCTTAGTACTTCAAATATGATATTTTATGACCATTTTTATTTATATACGGATATTATTTTTAATAATGAGACGCATAAATCAACCTATAATTTATGTCGACAGGATCTGAACACAAAAAATATAGAAATAGTATTATCTGAAGAATCATGGAATACAGTCCCATTGTTTACTTATAATAATGTTCTTTATATCCGAAATAGTGAGAAAAAAGAATTATATTCAGCTAATGCCGATACCCCTTTGGAAATGAAGAAAATTTCAGATGATACAGGAAAAATAGCTTTTTGTAAAGACGGTTATTTTATTTTTAAAGACCAACAGGGCTCATTATTCAGAATGAACGCTGATAGTTCGAACATTCAGAGCCTTAATATAAAGAACGTTGATTATTTTTATTTGACAGATAATTACATATATTACACACAAGTAGATCAGAAATTAAAGGGAAAAACCGAAGACGGGCAGGACATTAATATTGACCTGTATTCAATATCCAGGATTGACCATGATGGCAATAACAATGAGCTTGTATGGAAAAATAATAACTCATCAGAGTTATTACTCCCCAAAAATTTTGTCGTTTACGGAAATTATATTTATACGGTTTTTGACTATTTTAAAGTTGACGATTTCATTACAGGAATATCAAGCAGGAGTAATGACTTTATTTACGCAAGGATCAACTGTGATACACAAGATATTTTCTATATAACTATTTCAGTTAAATAGTTAATTTAATAACTTTTTATCCGGCTTTTTATTTGATACTTTTTATGATATATGCAACTTATTTCCTGCTTGAAAGGTTATATATAGTACTATTTAGATTCATTGTATTATGGAATAAGTTGTGAGGTAAGAATGACAAAAATATTAGCTACGTTGTTTATTATATTGGCTTTGCTTTCATCCTGTTCAGACAACGGGCTGCTTTATATCGATACAGTTGCTGTAACCGATGAAACAAGCGGAGAAATATGGGATTATATTCTTTCATCCGATTCATTATATCAGTTTAATGCCGTACGGACCGGCTCCGATGTACAATACAATGACGGTTATTTGTATTTCAAAACCGGTCATACAATAAAACGCCTGAATACCGAAACCGGAATAATTACATATCTTTGCGCCGATCCGCTCTGCTCACACGACTCGGCCGACTGCCCGGTTTACAGTCAGGGCTCAATGTATTACTATCATGTTTATGGAAGCAGACTGTATTATGTCAGAAGCTTTTATACGCAGGCTCAGCCCCTGACTGAATATTGCTGTTACGATATCTCGCTCGGAAAGATAATATCCGCCGTCGAGCCAGACACGGTCGGCAACCACGGTCTGGGTTATACCACAATAGAACTATATTCCGGTAATGACCGCTGGTTCTACGAATACAAATCGGCACCTGATAAAAACGGGACTCTTGTATGGGAAGTCAAAATATCACGTCAGAACCTCACCGATTTCAGCGTGCTGCGTTCTGACATAGATAGCAGCAATTATATCCTTTTCATGCTTGGCGACCGACTGTATTTCACCGACGGTAAATATCTTTTCAGCACCGCCCTGGATTTTACCGATAGTAAGACAGTCTGTGAAAGCGATTTTACCGAATATGCCGCAACCGACGGGCAGTTTATTTATTACAGCAGGATTATATCAAGCGATACGCTGGGTTATGACAGGAAGTATCCGATACAGACCCNATGAATCCCGACGGCACGGGTGACACTGATCTTGGCATCAGGGCGATAAATTGGCTTCTGACAGATCAGTACATTTACTATGTCACGTACGATGAGAAATCAATGGGTAAAAACGCCGTTTCGGGTTACGGCGGGAGCGAAATCGTTATAAGCGGGAGCAAGCTGCACAGAATGAAGCATGATGGCAGCGAAGACACTGTAGTTTTTGATTTTTCATCCCCCGAAGAGGGTATGCGTCTTCTCTGGTGGACAATTGCCGGCAATTATTTATACGGAACCTACACCACATATTTTGACGCCGACGAAGACGGTAAGGTCAGCGACAACGAACGCTATCAGAGCTGCGGAACAAGCGAAGGAGATACGATATCTCTTATTCGTATAGACTTAACTAGTGGAAAAGCAAGCTATATTTTTGATGACTGAGTTCGGGTGATATTTAATTTATTATATTATTAAGGCGGCGATTTAAAACATATTGGGGGTTAACATGAAAAGGCTGATCAGTTGGGTAAACACTCTGCTAATTCTGTTATTTGTTCAAATAACTGTTACCTCATGCAATGATAATATTCCAAACATGCCGTCAGTCACTGATGGTTATCTCGATTTCGAGTACACTGAAAGTGATGATGAGCCGATATTGTATAATACGTTGAACGGAGGTAGTGAAGTAAAATACTTTGACGGATGTATTTACTTTTTCAACGGTAACAGTAACGGAAGGCAGGAAAATCATTCAACTTTATATCGCCTTAACACTAAAACAGGAAACGTAACAACCGTCTGTCCCGATCCGCTGTGTAAACACAACACACCGGATTGTCCTTTTTACGCAATGGATTCATCATACTATATTTATAAAAATAAAGTATATTATACAAGGACGTATTTTCTTGATATTGATGTTAAGGAAACAGGAGGTTACGGAGATTTTGTTTCTTTTGATTTGGGTGATTCTAAGCTGAAACGGTATGTTGCTTATGATGATAGTATTCATGACACGCTTTTTGGCAGTGAACTTTTTGTTGATAAATACAGATTTTTTTATAGTGCAATTGTGGATACTGAAGCAAAAAAAGCAAGCCCCACTATTAACAGAATGAATCTTGAAGACGGTTCGGTTGATGTGCTTAAGGAAGGCAATCCTTTCGATATAGGTTCAAGTCATTCAATAATGGGTGATAAGTTTTTATTTACCATTAATAAAAGAGTTTATTTTACCGATGAGACCAAAATATATTCTACCGATTATGACATGAATAACAGACAAGACATATTAAGCGGTATGGTCATCAGCAGTAAAATCTTAACCGACGGCGAATATATTTATTGGGGTGAGAGCGACGATCCTGATAATGTTAATTTACAGACGTTATACAGAGCAAAATTGGACGGAAGCGGTGAGAAAAATCCTATTGGTATTAAAACGGCGAACTGGCAGCTTACTGAAAAATACATATATTATCTGAACCCTAAAGAAACCATTATTGGTAAGAATGGTTTGGAACAAAGACCCGGAGATGAGATAATTCTAAGTAATAATGAGATAAGAAGAGCAGCACATGATGGGTCGTCAAATGAAGCTGTATTTTCTTTGATTCAGGATGATATTAATTTTGAATTATATCGCTATATTTGTGTAGGAAATTATGTTTATACAGCATATCAGACGTATACTGACAGTAATAATGACGGAACTATTGATGATAGTGAGTTTTATCAAAGTATATATGGTGAAGCTTATACAGTTCTACGCATAGATGTGACTACAGGTAATACATATTACATTCATTGTGGTACGGAAGAAAATATGGGGGGAGAAAATGAGCAACAAAAGAATTGAGGTTAAAAAGTTGTTTCTGCTTGCGGTACTTCTTCTTGCGCCGGCGATTTTTATCACATCATGCGGCAGTCTTAAACCAGACACACCGTATGACACATGTGCGGAATCTGCAATTGCAAGCCGTGCCAGTTTCTTTTACAAAGGCCGTATGTTCCGGAATATAAACTGCGGCATAGGTTATACTCTTTTATCAGACGGTTCAGAGCACAGTATCTGCGCTGATCCTTTCTGCCAGCATTCCGACAAAAGCTGCCCGGCCTGGTGTGGAGATGGAAGCTCATGCCAGATTTTTGTGAACGAAGTCGACGGCGAGTTTTGCGTATGGTTCACTGTCGTTGACGTTAAATATGATCCTCCGCCAATTGAGAGAAAATTCGGAATATATCTATATAACATGAGTACCGGCAAGCTCACGGAAATGGTTTCGGGAATTGATGAGGTCATCGGCAACTTCATAGTACTTGACGGCCATATTTATTATGGCACATCTCTTTTGCATTCGACGGGCGACGGTTCAAGTTTTGCGAACGGAGCGTCCCGCATCTGGTCTGTACCGAAAGACGGTGGCGAACCGGTTTTGATATATGAAGGCCTTGACAGTGAGACATGGGATGGTGAACACGACAGTTTCGAATTGCTATCTTCCGGCGGGGGATATCTGTATTTTACCAATATGAAAGCTGTAACGGCTGAAAAGGCGGTTTTTCGCGCGATTCCAGATTTCTCTGAGATAACTCAGCTGACCGAATTCGGCACCATGATTTTTCCGAAGGTCTGTGACGGCTCGGTTTATTTTCTCCGGGAAGTGGAAAATGTTCCGGTTACCTATACCCGAGAGGGAGGGAATGTAACATTTAATCTTACATATCCCGTTTATGATATAGTTTCAGCGTCGCTGAAAACCGGGCAGACAAAAGTAATAATCGAAAATGTCGACAGCATGTTAAATACGAGCGGCGTTTGTGTTGAGAATGGCAAGATATATTATTGCGTCTTCTCTCCAAAGTACATGCGTACTTATGATTATAAAAGTTATGGAATGACCGGCGCAGCAGACGACGACACATCGGCACTCAGAACTTTTGACCTTGTAGTCTCAAACGACGGATCGGTATATGAATATGACATTGCAACCGGTAACACGCGCACGGCTCTCACTGATAGCGGTTATAATATTTATAATATTTATGGAGTATCAGATGGTAAAATATTATTACATGGCTTCATTACAGACGACTCGCGTCTCGCGGATATAATTGCTTCGCTTAATGACCCGAACATGAGCCTTGGCAACAGCGATTACTGCGAGTATGTATGCCGGGATCTTGAAGGCTGAAATAAGAAATAATATTAAGGAAGCGAGTTTATAATGTTAGAAAGGTAATGGCCGGTTGAGTAATTTAACTGAAAGGAAGTTCGCTTTATTTGAAATACCTAAGTTACGAATTTAAAAAACTCCTCGGCATTAAATATCTCTGGATATTCCTTGCTGTTCTTCTGCTGATCAACGGCGGGTTGGCTTTTTACACTGCAAACCGTGCGCAGCCGCAAGGGATAACATCGCAGGAAATATCCGATTTCTACGATCTGTATTTCTCAGACACTGCCGAAATGGAGGAATACTACACTGAAATACAATCGTGGCAGGAGGAGCAGTCAAAGCTGTTCATGGAAGCCATGCACAACGGCGACTATGATTACGAGGGCGATACATGGGTAAGCCGATACGCGCCCGACGGTTATTCCGATCAGGCGCTGTTCGCCCAGGTTTATGCGAATATTGACACCGCAAAGAACTATTCCTCCGATATGCAGAAGGTCATCAACCGTGCGAACGCCAACCTTGCCGAATTCCGCTCAATGGGTATCTCGGAGGACAGTTATACATACAAATACCAGCAGCGCGTCATCGGCACATACGAGTATCTGCGCGACAATGTAAAAATAGGTGTCGAATACACGCACGGCTGGGGCGACTACTTTGATTATGACATCGTTAACATATTCATTTTCATAATTCTCATAATGTTCGGCTCGGTGATCTTCGCCCAGGAGAAGGTCAGCGGCTTTTTGCCTATTGTCAGGTCAGCGAGATACGGGCGGACGCGGACGGCACTCGCCAAAATCGCCGTCATGGGACTGCTGACAGTCGGTATTGTCCTGCTGTTAACTTTCACGACGTGGGGCATTTTCGGACTTGAACTCGGATATTCCTCGCCGTCGAACGCCATTCAGGCGTTCGGGGAGTTTAATTACTGCCAGTATATAGTTTCAGTCGGACAGTATTTCGCGATTACCGTCGCAGTCAGGCTTCTGACTTTCCTCGTTTTCGCGGCAATGCTGCTCGGACTGTCGGTTTTCGTATACAACTATGCTGTAATTTACGCAGCGGGTCTGGGTTTCTTCGGACTAAACTTCCTGCTCTACACCCTGTCGTACCTCAACGCCGACAATCCTTTCAGGAATCTTAATTTTGTTGCGACTGCGGCAGTGAATCCGCTGTTTGTCCGCTTCCGGTCGATCAACTTTTTCGGAGGCGTCTGGGGATATGTCTCCTTCATGCTGACCGTGTTCAGCATACTTATAATGGCCGGGATTATCGTGACCACCTTTGTTTTCACAAAGCGCGACGCGAACGGAGTCAGCCTTGCGCGGGTAAAACGGCTCGGTGCGTTCTTCAGCGCCCATTTTTTCAGACGGCACACCTCCAATAACGCAGTGGGATATCAAGCATCCCAATCTGGATGGCGGGAGAAGATATACACCCGGAAGCTTGTGCTGTACGAAATGTATAAAACCCTAATCTCCTCGCGCTTTCTCCTGATCGTCCTCGCCTTACTCTGTATTAAAATCTACTTTTTTTCCGATACATATAAGTCAAAAAACTCTTTCTCTGACGCGGTATATAAGGAGTACATGACGACCCTTGAAGGTGAGCTTACAGATGAAAAGTCACAGTATATCGCCGGCGAGCGCGTTTTCATCAATGAGACAAAGGCGAAATACGAAACAATGCGGGCAGCGTACATAAATGAGGAAATCACTTTTGAGGAATACCGCGAATATCAGGATGACTATAACTACGCGCAATCGCGCGACGAATACTTGAAAATCATTGAAGAACATGAGGCATACCTCAAGCAGACCGAGGAGAAAACCGGCACACGCGCATGGTTTCTCTACGACACCGGCTGGAAAAAACTGATTAACACCGGCGCAGATCTCTATCTCTTTGCGGCGATACTTATGCTTTTTGCCGGGAGTTTTGCAGACGAGTACAGTTCTCGCTCCTCATCCGGTTCATTTGTGCAGATTCTCCGGACGACGAAAAAGGGAAGGCTCAGGACCTTCCAGGCAAAACTGTCCTCGGCGACGGTAATTACGCTGATTATGTCAATAATTTATAACGCTGTAGAGTTTCTTATAATCCTTAAAAACTATGATACTCCGGGTTTATCCGCGCCGATTCTGTCAATTGAGCAGTTCGGAGATATCAGTGCAGGTGCCGCCGCGGGTATGACAGTGATGGAATACATTATTTTGATGTATTCGCTCCGCATTCTGGCTGCGCTTCTGCTCGCGCTTACAGTTACAGGTCTGTCCGAGATACTGCGTAAACACCTTCCGGTCATGAGTGTGACGGTTGCCTTCACCCTGTTTCCCGCGCTGATAAATTATTTCGGATTGACTGCTGCGGATAAGGTCAATTACCTGAATTTTTCCGGTGGGACGCAGCTTTTCCTCAATTCAGCCGCCAGCGACCTTCTCGGCACCGATTTCGGAGTTCTCATCATTTTTGCGGCTGCATGCATAATGATTACCGAGGCGGTGCTTATACGGGCGTATTTTAAATATTTGGAATAACATTATGAAAAAAGTGTTAATTTTTTCGCTTATAATGGTTATTTTAATCATGTTGACACCGTCCTGCCAGAAATCAAAGACTGGCTTCAATGAAATATACTTATACACATATATCACTGAAGAAAATGTCTTTACCAAGGGCGGTACTACGACATTGAGGATACCCGCCCGGCTCAATCTTGTGACCGGAGCGGTGACACCGCTCTGCGCCGATCCGCTTTGCGACCATACATTTGAGTCGGACTGCGCTTTCGGTTCCCTTGCCGATACGACTTATGACAAAGGGTTTACTGTCAATAAAGGATATGTATATTTTTTAAGAAGAACAGACGCAACCAAACCGGACGATCTCGTTGCTTACAATATCGCAGACGCACGCCTTTTAATGGTTCTCAGCGAGGTTGACACAAACGGAGACTATGGCTTTACCGGAGATTCATTTTTCTTTATCCCATATGAGGATTCGCTACATGCGGTAAATCTGTCGGACGGAAGCGAGACGATTATCGATGATATAAAACTATTGCCGCAGGCATATTCAGGCGAAAGATATTATTTCTTCGATTACATAAACCGAACGATATTTTCAACTGACAACGAATTTTCCGACAGGCAGTATATAAGCTCGCTGATAATACCGAAGGATACAACGCCGGATTTCAGTATGATTGACAACAAGTATATATTTTGGCTGACATCCGAAAGAAACGGAACGGATAAATCCCGGGCGCTGTGGCGTTATGATATGACCGGCAGCGTTACGGAAAAAATCGCGGAAAATATATCGGTATGTTATTTTATTAACTCGATGGTATATTATCTTTCCCCGGTTGACAATCCCGTGTTCGTCGGAACATCAACTTTTATGGGGACACAGAATATTTATGATAATTACGGCGGATATGTCTGGGTTATGGAGCTTGACGGGAGCAATAAAAAAGTCATAGCAAGGACCGAAGGATATGTTCTCAGCCGCAGTATGGCGCGATATGCCGGCGATTTTATTGCCTTTTATTACGGTAAATTCGTTGATTACGATTCCGATGCAAAATACGGCGGAGGAGTGAACTGGGAGAGCGAAAACGGCGGAACTATCATCATTAACATAAAAACCGGAGAATGGCAGGAAATACCGGAACTGACTTTCAACTGATTACAGGAAGAAAGGTTCAAAAATATTATCAAATAACAAAAGGCAGTAAGTACATGAAACCGGAACATGGCAAGGCAGCGGCAGGACCCCGAGGAATCATATAAAACATCCTCATTTATAAAGGATCATTATGTCAAACTGACTTTGAACGCTGACGGCACAATGGAGATAACTAAAATTATAAAGGATTAAATCTATAAGGAGGATTACCTCTATCATGATAATTAATCTGCAAAATATTAATAAATCTTATGGTTCAAATAAAGCTCTGCAGAATTTTACTGCAACTTTTGAACCTGGAATATACGCTCTGCTCGGTCCGAACGGTTCGGGAAAATCCACTTTGATGAACATTATTACCGATAATCTCAAGGCCGATTCTGGTGAAATTACCTTTACAACCAATGGCGGACAACCCGAAAACGTCTTGAAAATGGGCGTCCGCTTCCGTGAGAAGCTCGGTTTCATGCCGCAGTACCCTGGAATGTATCCGAATTTTTCGGTCGAGCGATTCATGTGGTACATGGCGGCGCTAAAGGATGTTGGACACGGACTTGATAGAAAAGAGAAGAAAAAGCATATCAGAAATCAGATATCTTCAATCCTTGCCGCTGTTGAACTTGATGATGTCCCGCACCGGCGCATCGGCGCGCTGTCCGGCGGTATGAAGCAACGTCTGTGTCTGGCTCAGGCGGTGCTTGGAGACCCGGAGATTCTCATCCTTGACGAGCCCACCGCTGGGCTTGATCCGAAGCAAAGGATAGCGATACGCAACTACATATCGCGGATTGCTTTTAATAAGATCGTTATTATAGCTACTCATGTTGTGTCGGATATTGAGTACATCGCCCGCAATATAATCATGCTAAAAAAGGGTGAGATAGTCGACAACGCACCGCCACATGAGCTGATAAAGAAAATTGAGGGCAAGGTATGGAATGTACCATGTGCCGAGAGCGAGGTAAGCGAAATGCAACAAAAATTCAGGGTTACAAATATAGTAAAGACTGATGCCGGAATCGCTCTGCGCGTGCTTTCTGAAGAAAAGCCGACCGAGACCTCTGTCACAGTAGCGCCTACGCTCGAGGATTACTACCTCTTTATTTTCGGCAGTGATGTAAATTAATATCTTCCATTTGATCAAATATACAACAAAGCAGACTGGTTTATAGTAAACTCATATACGTCATTTTTCAGCTAAATATTTGTGATGACTAAAAAATCATATTAAGTAAAACATATGCCAACGACAAAAAAGATGCCAGTTGTATTACAGAAAACTCAGGAGTTCCAATATTTATACAGATTAATTTACACTATAAAATTTTTCGATAACGTTGGCAGAAAGAAGGTATATGGTATCGAAATTAGATATGGTGACATTATTGAAAAAATAGAAGATATTTCATCAGTTAAAAAAATAGTGATCACTTTACTACAAAAACTTGAAGCAGAAAAATGCTCGCCACTACACTTAAAGGATGTTGTAGATGATTTCGTAATTGATCAAATTATATAATATAATTACTCCCACATTAACCGGTATTATATTATCATATATTCTTGTTTCTGTCATTTTCTATTTATACAATATACGCCGGAGACCACCATAATAAGGTGGCCCATGAATATTTATCCTCGCGCTTATTGATATTGAGCTGTTGTACAGCGGTGGAAACTGGACTGTTATCATATAAGTAGAGTCGACAAGCACCCAAAATCTGATAGAATAAAAGGAATCAGAAGAGGTGTAAGAAAATGAAGTACAGTAAAGAATTCAGAAGAAGCATTGAAGCTATCCTATAAAATTGGAGTGAAAAAAGCGGCAACGCAATTGGGGGTGCAGTATTACACCCTTGCCGAGTGGAGAAAGAATCGAAAAGTTTCGGCAGAAGCGGCAAAGCCAATACTCACCGACGAACAGCTACGGATACGAAACAAAGAACTTGAACGCCAGAATGCTGAATTACAGCGAGCAAATGATATCTTAAAGGACGCACTCGGTTTTTTCGCAAAGATCGGAAGAAGTGAAAACATCGGAGCGACATCTGTTTATCCTTGAGTCCAAGGGAAAATATACAGTAGCTGAAATGTGCAGAGCATTGAAGGTGAGCGAGTCCGGATATTACCGCTGGCTGAAAAACCGCAGCAAGCAAACACGCCGGGAGCTTCTTCTGGTCATAATCAAAGAAATCATCTCCGAACATCCCGATAACGATAATTATGGAGTCGAAAGATCATAGTCACACTTGCTCCGATTTCCGCGCTTTTTGAGCAACAAGGACGAAGCCACCTATACAATTATGGGTGGTAAAA
>JAEAME010001839.1_pt1 | contig 13344 bp, 9 predicted proteins | sample 8958731 | NCBI WGS metagenome assembly JAEAME01 (sample SAMN16933194, study PRJNA681113) | bioreactor sludge metagenome | isolation source: anerobic bioreactor sludge (Control) | place: India:Bengaluru | collected 2018-10-24 | reverse complement strand
AGGAGGGATCAAGTGATAAGAAAACTTACAGTGGTTCTACTGGTGTTATGTTTTGCTTTCGCTTTTTCAACTCAGGCCTGGGCTGCAACCTACAAGCCGGAATATAAATTAAGCCTGGTCATCGGGCCCCAAACCGCATGGGGTCAATCAGCGGTGAAATTCGCTGATCTGGTCAGGGAACGGACAGGCGGGAAGATCAATATCAAATGTTACTTTGCAGGCCAGCTCTTCGCCGGTATGCAAACGAATGAGTTTCTTCTGATGAAACAGGGGGTAATAGATTTTGCCGTGGGCTCCACCATTAACTGGTCTCCGACTGTCAAGGAACTGAACCTTTTCTCTCTACCGTTCTTCTTTCCTGATTATAAACATCTGGATGCCGTGAAATCAGGGGAACCAGGAAAGAAGCTTTTTAAAATCATCGATGAAAAAGGAGTTGTTGGTTTGGCTTGGGGAGAGAATGGATTTAGAGAACTGACCAATTCCAAGCATCCAGTCAGAAAGCCGGAGGATCTCGAAGGCCTCAAGGTAAGGGTGGTTGGCTCACCCATCTTCATCGATACCTTCAGGGCGATGGGAGCAAACCCTGTATCCATCAACTGGTCGGAATGCCTCACGGCCCTCCAGCAAAAAACGGTCGATGGCCAGGAAAACCCTGTCGCTTCAATCGTCGTCCCTTACAAATTGTGGGAGATCAACAAGAACATAACGATCTGGCATTATACAATCGACCCTCTGATTCTCGGAATGAGCAAGCAGACTTGGAACTCCTTGGATCCCAAAGACAGAGATATCATTGTGAAATCGGCCCAGGAGGCGATGGCCTGGGAGATCAAGGAAGTTCGCAAAGGACTGGAGGGGAGTACAGAAGCCATAGAGGGCTTGAAGAAAAACGGAATGGACGTTGTCGTTCTGACAACGAAAGATGCGGAACTTTTCAAAGCCAAGACAAAATCGGTTTATGACAAATGGGTTAAGGAGATTGGAGCTGACCTGGTCAGTGATGCGGAAAGAATTGTGAAAAGGGTCAAGTAGGACAGACTCAATAAGAAGTCGCATAACTTTTTTACAATTTACGAAGTAGACAGCCACTGCTGATTTAGAATGAGAGATCTCTGAATTCATTTCTCCCTTAGCATCCTTTTTCAATGGGAGAAACGGATAGGTGTGAGGTTTACTATGGCAAAAGCGCTTGCCAGATTCACTGCACATTTCGAGGAAGTGCTTTGTGCCATTCTGTTCGCCATTATGGCCATCGTTGCCTTCGTAAACATTATTTCGCGTTACCTTCTAAAATACTCTCTCGCCTTCACCGAGGAGATTTTAATCAGTTTCTTTGTCTGGTTGACCTTGCTTGGAAGTGCCATCGCCTTCCGTCGGGGAGCTCATCTTGGTTTCAGTTTTATCACTGATCGTCTCCCCAGGGAAGTCAAGGCATTTCTCATCTGGGTGGGTGCCTTCCTCGGAGTTTTTCTCTTTTCATGCCTTATCTATTTTTCCATTTTTCAACTGAAAGAGGAAATCGAATTAAAGATTACCTCGAGTGGAATAGGGATTCCTCAATGGTGGTATACCATCGGGATGCCAGCTTGGAGCATTTTGGTTATCATCAGAATCATCCAGGGAGCCTATCGAGCAACCAGAACGGTAGGGAAAAGATGATGGATCCGGCAATCCTGTTTTTTGCCCTCTTCTTTTTCCTCCTTTTCATTGGTGTGCCCATCGTTGTGAGCGTTGGCGTAACCGCGCTCGTTTTTCTGTGGTCATATGATTTGGGCATCTTTGTGGTCTCCGCCAACGTCTTTGCCAACATTGCCAAGTTTCCTCTTCTGGCTATTCCCTTCTTCATTCTGGCCGGGTTTCTGATGGATCGTGTTGGAATTTCGCGGGGCCTGGTAAAATTCCTTAACCTCCTTATTGGTCCAATACCAGGAGGCCTTGGCCTAGTGGCCGTTGCCGGTTGCGTTCTGTTTGGTGCCATTTCAGGAACGGGACCGGCCGATACGGCAGCCATTGGGGCAGTGATGATCCCGGCCATGGTAAAACGAGGTTATGACAAGGGGTTTGCTTCTGCTTTGGTGGCCTCAGCTGCCACGACCGATGTCTTGATACCCCCCAGTGTCGCGTTTGTTGTTTACGGAGTCATCACGGAAACCTCTATCGGTGGTCTTTTTGCGGCCGGCGTCGTCCCGGGATTGATCATGGGATTGGCGTTAATCCTTCCCGTGTATCTCATTTCCAAGAAACACGGTTGGGGAGGAGATCGTTGGGGAACAAAGGCTGAAATCTGGCAGGTTTTTAAAGAGGCCTTCTGGGGCCTTTTTGCCCCGGTCATAATACTTGGGGGTATTTACGGAGGGATTTTTACTCCCACGGAAGCAGCGGTCGTGGCTGTATTTTACGGATTACTGGTCGGACTCTTTGTCTATCGCAATGTGACCCTGAGAATACTTTACGAAGTCCTGAGGGATTCCGCCGTGTCTACTTCTGTGGTTATGATTATTGTAGCCTTTGCGGGGCTTTTCGCCTGGACGGGGTCCACCATGGGAATCATGGACAAAGTTGCCAAGGGCCTTTTATCTCTTACTGAGAACCCGTTTATTGTCCTTTTGCTTTTGAATTTCATGCTTCTGATTGCAGGGATGTTGATGGATGCTATCTCAATCTTTTATGTCTTCCTCCCCATCCTTATCCCGGTGATGCATCATTTCGGTTGGGACCCCATGTGGTTTGGAGTCATGATGGCCGTGAATTTGTCGATTGGAACTATTACCCCGCCCGTCGCCTTAAATCTTTACGTGGCTGCGAATCTTGCCGATATTTCCATGGAACGGGTTTCCCGGTCTGCTCTGCCCTTCTTTTTTGCTTTGATTGTTGCGCTCTTGATCACCACTTATGTTCCTGCTATCTCCCTCTGGCTCCCAACGCTCTTCGGACTTCACTAATCATTTGCCCGCCATTACGTTGACACCACTATCACTCCGGGTCAATAATTGACTTTTTTGAGTTGATCGAGAATTTTGAGGAGGTCCTGCGCCTCTCTGCTGTTAATTCCATACTTGTTGATTGATTTCTCAAGATTGCTTTTAGCCAAATCATACCTGCCTATTTCTAAATAGTACTTGCCGAGATATTCGTGGCCCATAGCCTCTAAACCCATTCTTCCGGTGAGCATACCGACCCTGTAATAAATTTCTGGAAATACAGGTCCGTATTGAAGCAAGTCTCTGTAAGTTTTTGCAGCCATTTCAATATTGCCTAGCCCGTCGTATGCCTTGGCAAGGAACATTTTTTCCATCGGGTCCTGTTTGTATTTAAGGACTTCAACGGCATCTCCGAACTTCCTCGCATTTACAAGTGCCTCTCCCACGAAAAGATCTCTGTACGGAGATTTAATACCGGAGGCAACCTTCACGGATTCGAAAATGTTTCCAGCAGACATGTAGGCCAGCATTGCACCATAGGAATTTAAAGGAGAGTCTTTATCCTTCTGGTATTTATTTAACCATATTTCTTTCGAGCCGGCTCCTGGTGGCCTGTAGAGAACATTAGCCCTCACCGTCAGATAAGGGTAAAACGTCGTATTATTTTTGGTTTTGCTGTCACCCCAGGCATTTTCTATCTTGATAATTCTTTCTTCATGATAGGGATGAGTTAGAAGGTACTGGGGAACTGTCACTTCTCCACTTGATACCCTCAGTCTTTTCAAAAAATCCGCCACACCGGTAGCATTATAGCCTGCCCTATCGGCAAATACTGCTCCAGTCTTATCTGCATCCTCTTCGTCATCCCTTGAATACTTTAGAGACAATGCCTGGGCTGCCGTCTGGCCTCCGGCAATAATCGCTTGCTTTGCCTGCGAGTCACCGCCAACCAATATCCCTGCCACCATAGTTGCGAGCATACCGATGTTAATGTACTTTTCTTTCTCAACCCTTTTCGCAACATGTCGCCTGGTTATGTGGGCCAATTCATGAGCGAGAACACCTGCCAGTTCCTCCTCCGTTTCAGAAAACGCAATCAGGCCCGTAGTCATGTATATATAACCGCCAACCGTTGCAAAAGCATTCACTGTTTGGGATTGAATCACCGTCAGGGTGATGGGAAACGGTAAGGTTGCAACCTGCTCAAGGCGCTTTTTGATATCCTGTAAATAAAGCGAGATAAAAGGATCGTTGTTGATTGGGACAGAATTTGCTATCTGATAAAATATCTCTTTACCATACTTTTTCTCCTCTTCAACCGATAATCCTGAAACCAGCGAGGAGATACATAGAGAGAGAAAGAAGAAACAAACAACGAAAAACAGCTTTAACTTCATTATCTTGCTGCTGATTTCTTACTACGTTTTTTGTGTTTTTCAGTTTTGTATTTGGTAGTTTTGTACTTTGCAGTTTTGTACTTTGCAGTTTTCTTTTTGACAGTAGTCTTTTTTGCAGTTAGCTTGCGAGATGCTTTCTGTTTGTAAGATGTGAGTGTCAGGGAGTTTGATTTTGCAAGCCTGATCTCCTTTTCTGAAGGGAGATCCGAATAAAGACTCTGCAGAATCCTGACAGCGTCCCCCCACAAATCTCTGCTTCCCAGCATGGAAAGAATGTAAACCCTTCCTTCCTTCTCGAAAGCGCCCACATAACAATGTTTTGATGCCCTGGTAAAACCAGTCTTGCCACCTATTGTTGGCTCAAAACAAAATAATAGCCTGTTGTGGTTCTTGTATCGCACGCTTCTCTTACTGTCATTGAAAAGGAAATAACGGGTTGCAATAATATTTCTGAAATTATCATTCTCTAACGCATACCGAAACATGATAGCAAGATCCCAACACGTCGTGTACTGTCCTTCAACAAAAAGGCCAGAAGCGTTTTTAAAGTTTGAATCAAAAGCCCCGATAGAACGAGCTTTATCGTTCATCATCTTTGCAAATGTTTCCTCTGAACCGCCTACATGTGAAGCAATAGTGTATGCAGCATCATTCGCTGACTCAATCATTGTGCCCTTTATCAAATCAATGGCCCTGTATTGTTTTCCGGGAATAAGGTTGAGTTTTGATGCAGGGATTTTTACCACCTGTGCATCCGGTACAATGGTTTCATTGCCCTGAAGCTGCTCCAGCGCAACTATTGTAGTCAAAACCTTCGTTGTGCTCGCAGGAGCATGTTTCCGGTCAAAATCTCTCCCTGCAATAACCTGAAACGTTTCTTTTTCAACAAGTAAATAGGCACTCGCTGTGACACCCTCATTTGCTGAAAGAGAACAAGGAAAGACAAGGAACAAACAGATTATGACAATAATAAAATGCACTCTAAATGTTTTATAAACCATTCTTATTGGTTTAGCAACATAAAATTAAAGAAAAATGGGCTGCGGCCGAGGGGCAATGGGCAAAGAACAACAAAAAAAGGGAGGCGTTCGCCTCCCGCAAAAATCTTTTCATCAATGACCTGTCAGCTATAAGCTATAGGCTGCAACGCATTTCTGCGTTGCTAATTCATCCACTTTGAATCCTTATCAAAAAATATCTTAATGTTCCTTCCAATAAAATCAAAGAGGGATTCATATTGATTAACATCCTGGGCTACGTCACGTGTCCATGGAGACAGCGCATAGGAGTAAGACGTCTTCGAATCTGATCCTCTAAAGATTCTTATGGGAATCACTACCGAGATTCCCTTATCGTGATACCCTCTGTTTGATGGATCTCTAAGATCAGACGTGTCCGTAACGCTGTACCAGGCAGATATTGTTACCCCCTTAATAAATTTGGATATCGTAAATTTCGCACCTTTATCTCCTGCAAGGAACCTTCCTGCCTTCATGTCGAGAGTAACGTCGTACTCAGGGACATTGAGCCTCGAGTTAAAAAATGCCGTTTTATATGTCTGCGTGTAATCATCACTCAACTTGAGAACATTGTCGGGGTCCCTTTTTCTGACGGCGCTGCCTCCTACACCCAACATTATCCTTCCATTCATCAGGGATGTGGCGACCTCTCCATAGAGGCCTGCATATTGTAACTCCAGGTATCCTGCGCTTATTCGACCGTACCACTGATTAGTGGCCTTATAGATCTGGTCAAACATCAGTCGTGCCAGTGTCACATCGTTTTCCTTGTACAGGGCAAAATCACTCCTGACAGCATCGATTAAGGGCGAGGTTCTGGTGGAGATGTTATTAATCGGATACCACTCAGGTTGAGCAAGAAACGTTGCGCCCCTCCAGGGATGGTAGCTTCCCCATGCTGCCAATCCGAAGCGATATTTGAAAAAACCGCTCGGATCATTAAGGTAGTTCTCAAAGGAAGGCTTCAAACCGTAATCAAAAAACTTCTGGTGAAATACCCGGGTGTCAGGACCCTCAGTAACAGATGGATCAAAATTTGACAAATAGATTAGTTCATCATTGGACAGCTTTTCCGTTTGCCAGTCTCCAATGTCTGCCCTTATGGCGCTGAATTTGAACAAAGGAATGCCATTGCTGTTCATAATGACGTGGATATTCTCTATGTGCCGTGGCGTAATGTCGTTAACGAGGTTAAGTATTACACCTACAGCCTTTGTTACATAAAAATATCTGTTATTCTGAGCCTCAATCCAGACGTCATTCACGTTCATTTTTACCTGAATATTGATGAAGCCTGAAGCAAAAAGAGCATTGATGAGCCGTGTTTCTGGTGAATAGCTCGTGTCGTCCGCTCTTTCCCTGTGGGGTTCATCATAGATCGGGATAAGGGGCTTTCCTATTTCAAACAGGGTGGACAGGTTAATGCCGAACTGATCTCCACGCTGGTATGATACATCGACCTCCGCCCATTTTAATGGCTTCCACCTGAATCCGAAATTGAACTTTGAGGGTACCGCTTTATCGAAATATTTCCTTCGGGCAGGATCGAAAACCTGCTTTTCAAATTTGATCGGACTGTATTCCATCATAAGAGAATATTTATCGGAAGGAGAGAACTGCACGCCCCAGAAGATTTGAGAATCCTTAAACCATTGCTTCGGATCAGTGAAGATCTCTGCCTTTATGCCTTCATTCGATGCCGCAAGGGGTTTTTTTCCAAACCTGCCGTTGCCGAAACCGATGGTAAAATCAAACGGGTAGATTTGTTTGCTGGCCACGATGTATTGGGATGGATATAGGCGTGTTCCCTGATGGGCAGGAAAAACTGGAAGGGAGGTAAGGCGGGAAAAGTAAGAAGCACGGGAAAAACGAGATAAAGGGTTAGACGGGAAAAGAATGAAACATCTCTAGAAAAACCAGCTAGAAGAGAGAGAAAGGAGGCAAGCCGAAAAAAGCTAATACCAGACCTGAATAAACGTGGCACAATAAAATCCGTCACTCATTTTGGTCGGTAGATTCTTTTACGCGGCCCCTTTTAAGCTTTCGAATGAAACTACCAATTTGTTTGGACAAAGATACAATTCTATCGCTCAGGTTGTCATGTTGACAAACATCTTTCCAGATTTGAAGCTCTTCATAATTTTTCATTGTCTTCTCACTTTGCCTCTCATAGCTGCAGCTGCTTTGCCCGCATTTCTCTTTTTTTAACCTTTCTCGTCTTACTTCCTTTCCCGCCAGTCTCGCCTTACTTTTCTTTCCTTCAGTTTGCTTTTATCAATCCAAGGTTTTATACAATACGGCAATTGTTGCAGCAGCTACACCTGCGTTGGCAAGGATCTGGGTGATGTCCTTCAGGTTTCTCAGCCAGGCCGTTCGCTCAAGTCTGTCAGGAACAACGATAGAGTCTCCTGCTTCAAGCACTCCCCTGGATTCATTGAAACCCGCCACCTCCCACCTCTTCTTCAGGGGGCTCCAGTTCAGAAAGCCGCTTGACAGTTTTCTTGCGCTGCCATCAACTTTCATGACAAAAACGTTATCTTCATCTGCATGCCGGGAATATCCGCCTGCCATTTGCACATAATCCTCATAGTCCCACTTTTCGTTATAAATAAAGCTCCCGTTCGACATCACGGCACCGACAACATTGATCACCTTGTTTTCCGCCGGTATGTAAAGGGTATCGCCCTCTTCAAGCTCAATGTCATACTCACTTCCCTTAAGAAGTCTCAGGTGGGCAAGCCATATGGTCATCCTTCCCGTAGCTTTCACTTTCTTCAGAGATTCTATAAACTGTTTTCTCTGTTCCATCTCCAGTTTTTTTGCCTCCACCTCCTCGACCGACACGGCAGCACCTGTCCGACCCGCACTTTCAGCAATCAACTCTCTTTCCAAGCGTTCGGCCAGTTCCTCCAAGCTTTTTTGTTGGAGTTGTCTTACCCTCTCCCTCGTGAAGACAGCGCCACGAAGGTGGGCAAAATTTGTATAACCTCCGGCCCGTTCAAGGACAGAAGAAAGTCTTTCGCCCCGCGTGATAGTATACATGCCGGGATACTTCACTTCTCCCCCCACGATAACAGTCCGATAGAGCTGCCATTCAGGCACGGTGCGCACAAATAGGTAATCGTTCATCTCAAGGAGCACATTATTCGCCTGGTCTCCTTCCATAGCCTTGAAGGCATCGATGACAAAGCGTTCAGTCTGAGGACCGGATTGGGTGACTTTCACCCGTGTAATCTCCATCTGGCTGGATGCATAGTACTGAAGACCGCCTGACATGCTGATAATATCTCTGACCCGGGTAACACCACTTTCAACTCCGTAGTCTCCTGCATTCTGGACAGCCCCTGTTATGGTAACGGTATTCTTGAGGTCAGCAACTGAGAACACCTTTATCAGGTCTCCGTCTTTGATAAGAAAGTTTTTCTCGGGATTCTTTTCTACATCAATCAGGTCACCCTCGAAGACAGTTCTGAACTCGCTGTTTTGGGTTCGCTGGACCTGAACCCTTCCACGGAAAGCCATACCTGAGAGTCCTCCTGCCATTCCGATAAGATCAAGAAGCCTGGTCTCTCCCTTCAACTCATAAATGGCAGGATTTTTTACGTTCCCTGCTATGCCCGCAAGAGGACCCACAGGCGGGATAAAAATCACATCCTCAGGCATAAGCCTCACGTCCTTCGTTTTGTTTCCCTTTAAGAGAAAATCATACATATCGAACCGGACAACGGTGTGGGTGTTTCGTTTGACCTGAATGTCTCTCATCGATCCGGTTTTGTTTGGCCCTCCAGCCTCAAAAAGTGAATTCACCAGGGTTGAAAGGGATGAAATTGTGTAGGCTCCAGGCTTTGCGGCATTTCCCACGACGTAGACCCTCATGCTTCGTAACGGACCCATGCTTACATTCATCTGAAAATTGGTATAGTACCTGGAAAGTTCTTTGTTGAGGGTTGCTTTAAGTTCGCCAAAAGTAAGCCCTGTAACACCAATTGTACCCACCTTGGGCAGGGTGATTTTCCCGTCCATGTCGACAACAACATTCCATTGTCCCTCGATGTTCCCCCAGATGGTTATTCGCAGTCCGTCCCCCGGTCCAAGAACGTAATCAGGGCCGACAGGTATTCTGTCTGCAGGGGCAAAGGTTGAAGGTGGTTGCCGGAAAAGATCGTAGCCGAACTGGCGGATGTTTGTTGAAATCTTACCCATGGTTCCTCTGGCAACAAAATGTTCAAACTCAGATAAACTTTCGGCTTCAGGGGTCTGTGGGGAGGTTTGTGCAGTTGGCACCTTCTTGAGCTGGTCAGGTTTGTCTAACACCGGCTTTTGACTCGGGACAGATTGCGGCAGCGGGGGTAAAGAGCTGTCCTTGATGCCAAGTTGTTTCAGCTGCTCAGGGGATAGGCGCTGGGGGTCTTTTATGCCATCTTTTGTAATAGATGGCTTCTCCAAGGTTATTTCTTCTGAAGATGGTTTTGCAGGGCTCATCTGAGCCAATTGAGCAAACCCGCTTCCCTCGAAGGAAAGGATCAGAAAAAACACAAGCATGATCTTCTTTAGGTTCATGATATCTTACCTCATTTATTTTTTTGTAATTATGAATTCTTAATTTTGAATTTTGAGTTACATGCGGATGGACACCGATAAGAAATTGTTATTTGCTTTCATCAAGCGTCTATCTGTTTACATTTGTAGTTTGAGATAACCGTGACTCTTCCTTTTTCTCGCCTTTCTCGCTTTACTTCCTTTCCCGCCTTTACTTTTCACTTTTCACTTCTTTTGCCGTTAAAGCTCAGATACTTCTTAAGCGTGTCGAATCGTTCTCGGTCTTCTGCGTTTTCGTTTGCCCGCTCGCGGTATTCAACCAGAAACGCAGCAAACACTGAAAGGAAAAAACCAATAATTGCTCCGAGTATGACAATCATAGTCCTTTTTGGCTTTACTCTCTTCTCAGGAGGAACCGCTTTATCAATTACCTGGATGGTTGTCGCGTTCTTCGCCTCATCGAGTTTTGCTGCCTCATACTGTTGGAGAAGCAACCCATAGAGCACTTCGTTGAACTTGAGGTCCCTTAACTGCTTCGCATAATCAGTTCCGAGCTGAGCCATCCTGCCTGTTGGCATGAGCGGGTCATGCCCTTTTCCACCCTTGCCCTCCATCTTTGCGAGTTCTGCCCTTAAGCCTCTTAGTGTCTCCTCTACCCTCTTTAAATCTGGATTCTGCGGGGTAGAGTAAGTTTTCATTACTTTCAGCTCCACTTCTTTGGCTGCAATCTGGGCCCGAATCATTCCTATCCCCTCAAGCACTGCCTTGGCCTGGGATTCAATATGAAGGGTTCCTGTTTTTTCCTGGAATCCTTTCACATTCTCCTCAGCCTGAGTCAGCGAGGCTTTCGCTGCTTGTAACTGCTCTTCAAAGTAGAGCCTCCTCTGGCTCGCCTGGGTGATGGCAAGACCAGTATTGAGCTTCTGCAATTCTTCTACAAATGCATTCGCCATCTCGGCTGCCCTTTTCGGGTCTTTATCTTCTATGTTGATGGTTATAATGCCGCTCTTCTTGTCATCTCGAACTGACAGGACATTATTGATAAGCTTTTCTCTCACATTCTCACGTTCCTGGGTTTCTATAGGTTTCTCTTCCACCCTTTTTTCCTCCCGGTCAGGTTGATTTAATAAAGAAGTGACAAATCATATTTTGAATGGAACTTTGGTAAAAATGGTCGCTACTATGAAAAAAGATTTAGCGCAGAATTGTATAACTAAACATGACAAATTTAATACTTTGTCAGTAAGTGCACCCGGTTAAACAGCTTCTCTGTTTTACTTCTTATGCTTCGGTGCAGCGCTACTTCCACCGCCTCCACCGCCGCCAGCGGCGGCTGCTGCTGCTCCACCTAGAACTGCAATGCCTATGATGGTAAGAGCAACAGTGCCCTTGCTTACGCCTGCAGTTGCTGCTGCCCCTCCACTTTCACCCGCTGCTGCGGCAGCCTCGGTCTGCTCAAAGTATGAAGCGCAAGACTGCCTGACTGCCTCATCGGTTTCTGTTCCAGCTTTAGTGGCTGCACATTTCTTCTCCATCTCGGCATCTTGTTGGGTTTGCCCAAAAACAGTCGGAGGAATAATAAAATTGAGCACAAACAAGGCAGCAACGAAAACGCCTAATACCTTTCTCAATTTAATCATAATCTTTTTCCTCCTAATTAGGTTTGGTATGCTCAGAGCTTATCAATGCATACCCGATATTTTTGTTTAATAATACATCGTGAAAAGACTTTGTCAAGAAAATTATGGCGTGTCATGTCCCGCAGTCATTTGTCCATAACTGCTTTTCAATCAATACGCACATATTATTATTCATTTTGCTTTTTTTACTTTTCACTTTTCATTTCTTTTCACGCCATTCCCGCCTGTCTCGTCTTACTTCTTGCTATCTTTACCGTTCGCTGTCCAATATGCCTCAACAAACTTATCCACAAGAGTTAAAAGATTCTGCCTGATAATGTCCAATTTGTCTGTCTTTGTTATTCCTGTCATAATAATGCCCCAGGTTCCGGCGAGCGTTTTTACTTTTTTGTTTGAATCCGTAAATACTATCTGGCGGGCTTCAAGTTGTATGTTGTAAGCAATATTTGCATCCTCAAGGTGAGTGTTAATGTTCCCATAGAGGACCGGTCTGCCACGTGTATTAAGCCATTGAGCCTGAGAAAGCACTGTTATCTTTGCTCTTTGAAGCCGCATTTCTATATCTTTTTGCAGTTGGTCTCTGGTCAGCGATGCTGCGAAAGCATACTGCTTGATGTTCGGCTGCAATTCTTCGAATGCTACATAAAACCCCGGAAGACCGCTAAGCGTCTCTCTCGTAACTTCTGAGTCCATGGCATGCACGGGCCAGGCAAACACGATCAGTAACAACGCTGTCATCCCTGTTAATACTTTTTTCGCAATCATGTATCCCCAGCCTCCTTCAACTGTTTTTGTTGATCCTTTCTTTTTCTGCCCATGGCGTCGGCAAGCCAACCTACAAAAAGGGACAAACCAAGAACAATACCAAGATAGGGCACCGATGACTGCTTTATAAGCAGAAGAGCAACAACCCCACAAAGAAATGTTACAGTCCAGAGCGCAACAACCGTTGTAATAGGGCAGAATCCCAACTTAATAAATAAATGGTGCAAATGGCTTCTATCCGGATGAAAAGGGTTCTTTCGCAGAAGGAGCCTGACCGTCATCACCCTGAGGGTATCAAAAATAGGCACAAAAAGGACAAGCACCGGAAACATAGGCTGTAAAATGAACTCTTCACTGAGGGCGGCCTTGTAAAGGTCAGCCTCGGTAATAATCGGGCCGACTGCATGAATCTGGTTGTTACCTTGGGTAAGCAAAATTGAAAGTGACGCAAGAGAAAAACCAAGCAGCAGGCTCCCTGAATCACCCATAAAAATTCTGGCTTTAGGGAAATTATAGAAAAGAAAACCGAGTAGGGCTCCGGCAAAAGAGAAACAGATGAACCCAAGCGTGGGCTCTCCTGACATCATCCCCCCAATTCCTAAAAAAACAAAGGCCATGAATGATATACCACCGGCAAGGCCATTCAAACCATCAATAAGGTTAATTGCATTCGTAACACCAACGATACAAAAATACGTAAACGGTAGAGACAACCACCCAAGCCGAACGTTCAGGTTTAGTCCATAGAAACCCAGATTTCTGATTGATACACCTCCGAGAAAAACAAAGGCTGTTATGGCGAGCAGAATAGCAAAAAGCTTCGTCCTCCAACCAAGCCTCTTACAGTCATCAATTCCACCTATTACAATAAGAATGAGAATAGCAATTATGAAAGAAATTACCTGCCGGTCAATTTCCAGAAAAAAGAAGACGGGTACCATGCCGATGGTAAAAGCCAGTCCTCCCCATCGTGGCGTAGGGTCTGCGTGCATACTTCTTTGCCCGGGATGATCAATACAATCACACCTGCGGGCCAAATATATTATAAGAGGCATGATGA
>JAEAME010001885.1_pt1 | contig 13345 bp, 11 predicted proteins | sample 8958731 | NCBI WGS metagenome assembly JAEAME01 (sample SAMN16933194, study PRJNA681113) | bioreactor sludge metagenome | isolation source: anerobic bioreactor sludge (Control) | place: India:Bengaluru | collected 2018-10-24 | reverse complement strand
CTGACTCGGCGAAAACAGTACACATACTGGAAATCTGGATGGCTTTGCCATCAGCCGCCATCGCATGCGTGCCGATGGCCTCCACTTTCATATCCAAGGCCAAGGCCATATTTTCCAGGAACCGCCCCGTCCCAGCAGCACAACGGTCGTTCATTTCGAAGCGGGCTACGCCGCCATCCGGTCTGACCGAGATGACTTTGCTATCCTGGCCGCCGATGTCAAGGATCGTCCGCACATCCGGATAAAGATGATGTGCACCCAAAGCATAAGCCCGGATTTCGGTAATCACCTCGTCTGCTAACTTATTTTCCGCCGCCAGGTGACGTCCGTACCCGGTGGCCACCAGGCAGCCGTATTTCTTCCCCGAAATCAATTTTTGCGAATTTGCCAGCGGGTTTTGCCCGGTAAATATCACCTCTTCCCGTACAATTTTTTCTCCATCCCACTCTACCAGGGCAATTGTTCTTGAACCAATATCCAGTCCGGCTGTTATCATCTTTCTTCCTTGTACCAACAATTATTCAATATTTAGCCTGCTTTGATCATCTCCAGGAAAGCTTCGATACGCACCCGCAGGTTCTCACTATCGGATTCGGAATCGTTAGTTTCCAGGTGCAGAAAAGATAACCTATGCTTCTCCACCAGTTTTCCTACTAGGAAAGACTCCACATTGTAAGTATGGCAAGCTTGCCAGGTAAGGTCGATCACACCACCAATATGGAAATCCGCAATCATCTGTTCCAACAGCCGCATCCGTCCTTCATTCGGCGACATCACGGAACAGGGGATCTTGATATATTTTTCAGCAATGAGCGTCAGTGGGTCGCGAGGATCATTCTCATCGATACGCAGGTCAACCGTCTTATATCCGCCGCAGTTCTCCATGGCCACCACCCTTCCCCCGCATTCTTCGGTGAGAGCAACTACTTTGTCCTTATTGCTTCCCACCGGACATCCGGTGAGTAATATCCGTGGTGCCCCTTTTTCACCTTGTATTTCGCCATTTTGCTGCTTTTCCCGTATTTCAGATGTGATTTGCTCGATCAGTTTGATCGTTGCCCAACGGTCAGCGGTAAATTCAGAATCAGAGACGATAGTAACCAGATTCTCACCGGTTAACGGCGGTGGATCCACTTGATTCAGATCAAAGAACTCCTTCTTCACCCGGGCTTCTTCATTTGTGAGGTGGATAGCTTCCCGTAACGCCTCATCGGTAATTTTCAGTCCGAGTACATCTTCCAAACCGGTTTTAAGCCGACGTATCTCACATTCCCAGGCAGCTTGAGATGAAGGCAAGGCCTGAATCTGAGGCAGATCCATAACATGATAGGGTTTGATTTTCCCCAGGAATTCATAAACCTTTTTCTTGCCATCACAGGTAGTTTCGGCTATTACCATATCAGCAAGGTGGAAATAGGGGCAGGTATCGGTAACGGCCAGGTCATACAAAGCTCTAACAATGGGACACAGGTTCTGGGGGAGGTCGTTATCCGCCGCCGGCAGCGCCCCGTCTTTACTGCCGCAGAGGGGCACGATGATCGCCCCGCCGGCGAGTGGTAGTTCGAGAGGGCTGTAGGTGCAGTAATATCCCACTACCTTATGCCCAGCTTCCTTAGCTTTAATGATTTCTGTAATTACGTTTTCCCGCATTAAAGACAGCTGGTTTAATCCTGAATATTCCATCTTGTTAAATCCTTGCCTCTTCTTTTCATAAAAATATGTTCCAGACCAAGCACCAAACCTTACTTATATTACTTGTAGATCCTGATATTTTATTCGTTCTTTTACGACCGTTTCCGTCATGGCTCTGATATTTTTTAACGTGGTTGCGGTCCCTAACCCACAAGCGGGAGAGACAATATCAATACCATCCTCAATAGCGCGTCTAGCCGCTCTCGAGATTGTTGAAACGGGACCTTCGGCGAGCAGGAATGTACTGATATTCCCCATCAACACCTTGTCTCCCAACTCATGCCTGACTGCATGGATCGACATAGAAGCATCGAAGCTAAAAGCATCTGCGCCACTAGCAGGGAGCAGCTTTAGAATCGAATCAATATGGCCGCAGATATGCAGGATCGTGCGGGCTTTTTGCTTTCTAATCCTGCGGGTAATTTCTGTTAAAGAGGGCAAGACAAATTCTGCGAAAAGCTCCGGCCCCAGGATCTCCCCCGATGCGGTAGGGTCACCGACCGATATCACATCGGCGCCAGCTTTGACCTGGGCTACGCCAAAATCAGCGATCACTTCCGTCAGGAAACTAAGGAACTCACTGGTAAAAGATTTATCTCTGACCATATATCTCATGAATAAGTTGGGATCGAGTAAAGAGGCAGCTAAACTAACCGGACCGGTCAGGTTGCCCACGATGGGCATATCGCCGTTATAATTTTTCAGGTCCGAAATAGCCTCTAATATCACTGGAATACGCGTTTTATTTCTATTTCGGTTCTTGATCAGGTCTATAAGTTCTCCCGGAGAGTGTAAGACATAACCGGTAATTTGCGGTTCTACTACCGCATCCCCGTAATCCACCGGACTGCCCAACGATTCTGCCTCCACAGTCACGCAAAAAGGCACTCCGTAATTTTCAAATCCGGTGGCTTCCTGCATTTCCCGGGCGGCTTTCGACATAGCTTCCGGCATGGTATGAGCTTCGGGCCATGATACATGTTTCGCAATACTAACTTCCCGGCATACCATGGACATCATACCACCGGGACAGATAACCGGGATATGATTACGTATTTCACCCGCAAGCGTTTTTAAAAACCGTTCTTTATGGTTCAACCTTGCTATCCCTGAGTAAATTCCTGACTTTTCTGACGGCGGCCATGGCGTTGGGCGCATAACCATCAGCGCCGATCTTATTAGCAAATGTCTGGGAGATACAGGCTCCACCGACCATGACCTTGAATTCCTGCCTTATCCCCTCGTCAATCAACATCCGGATAAAATCACCCAACGCCACCATCGAGGTACTCATCAGGGCGGAAAGGCAAATCATATCCGCTTTTTCCCGGACAGCCTTCTCGATAAACTTGTGCAACGGGATGTCCCTACCCAAATCAAAAACCGTAAAGCCAGCAGCTTCCAGCATGATTTTCACCAGGTTTTTACCGATGTCATGGACATCGCCCTCCACCACACCGATGACAATGCGGCAACTGCGCCCAGATCCATTCCGTTTCCGGGACATTAATGAGGGTTTTAAGATACCGATGCCGGCATACATGGCGTCGGAGGACAGCAGCAACTCCGGGATAAAACTGATTCCTTTTTCATATTGCGCGCCAACTATTGCCATGCCCCTGGCCAGTCCTTTGCTGATCGCCAGGTAGGGATCAACTCCCTGTAAAACTGCTTCCCGGGCTAATCTGGCAGCCTTTATTTCATCCATTTCAACTACCGATGCTGCCATATCTTTGAGGAGGCTGTCTAGCAACTCTTTTTTCATATTTCTCGATTCTCCATTTTGCAACCCCGGTTATATATCCGTATATTTTTGTTTATCTTTAGCAAGTAGATGCATTAATACCAGCCATAATCTTCAACAGCCCGGGTCATGGCCAACAGGTTCTCCCGGTTCGCCCGGGGAGGGATCTCACAACCCTGGCCGAAGGTATACCGGCAGCCTAATTTTTTACCGCGCCGGACAACCTTACCGGCTGCCTTGTATACCTGGTCCGGAGTACCCGTCTGGAGTACGACCGGATCCAGGTTTCCGTAGATAATATCCCGTGGGAAATAATCGGCCGCGGTCTCGATATCGATTTCCGGCCCGACGCTGACTATCCCCGGATCCCCCATCGGCACTTTCGCCCAATACGGGAGATTGGCAGCCTGATTACCGCAGATATGGCAAAGGATATGGCGGTAGCCCAGTGCCAGTACTTTGCGGTGTAATTCGACAATATAGGGAAAAGCAAATTCAGCGAAATGCTGCGGTGAAATCAAGTTGTTGGAGGCGGTTGGTTCAGAAGGAAAATAAATGATGTTGGCTTCTTGATAAGTGTTCCGCCAGGCAGCAGCTTCCTGTAGCAGGTAATCGGTGGCGATGCGTAACAATTGGTGCACGATATCAGGCTTCCGCACCATCCAGCGGCATAATCTTTCAATGCCGCATATTTCACCGGCTTCCGTAAAAGGCCCGGAGACACACAGCGTAACATTGAACACTTCATTTTCCAGCTTCTCCCGGGCAGACAGGTAGGCAAAATCAGTATCTTTCCGGGCTTCAGGTACAATCTTCAAATCAGGTACCCGTAATTTCCAGGCATCCACTTCGTTTTCCACGGCATGACGGACGATAGTACGCGACTGGGCATATTGACCTTCCGGTAATTTAGATTCGCCTCCGAAATCGCCGCCCAATGAAGGATAAACCGGCTGGAATATCCATCCCATCTCGTCAGCCAACTTTTTTTGGGATTCATAAGCAAAGACCGGATCGATATAAGCATCAGCGATCTCTTTTCTTTCCTGTATGGCGGCAACTGGAAGCGGGTAGTATTCCATGTATACGACACGTTCCGCTGTTTCACGCCTGAGAATAGCTTCCAGACAAGCAGCATTGGTCATCTGTTTAAACCTGGTTTTCATCTCCTGTTCCCTCTTCCTTCGTCTGCCTCCGGTTATACGATCCGGTTGCCGGTACTTTTTTCAAAAAGGTGCACCCGGTCAGGTTCAAAACACATAGCGACTTGATCTCCGCGGGATAGATTCTCGTCGCCATGTACTTTTGCCATGATATTACCGCAGGGACAAAGCATCGAGATACAACTCTCGGCACCTAAAAGCTCGAGCATTTCGACTTCACCTACAATTTCTTTCCTACCGGAACCCATTGGCACAATCCGGATATCTTCCGGACGGATGCCGACAACAACGTTTTCCCCGATATGAGCCGGGAGTGGTACCCCTTTCCCAGGAGGGAAATCAAAATAACCCTGCTTTAATGCAACGCTTAAGTGCCCATTTGCGGTTCTTAACTGCCCTTCTAACAGATTCATCGGCGGCGTGCCGATGAACGAAGCGACAAAGGTATTAACCGGTTTATTGTAAACATTGCGGGGAGAATCTGCCTGTTGTATGAAACCGTCTTTTAGAACTACGATCCTTGTCCCCATGGTCATGGCTTCAGTCTGATCGTGGGTAACATAAACAACCGTTGTGTCCAAAGAACGGTACAACCGATATATTTCTGCCCGCATCTGGACCCGGAGCTTAGCATCCAGATTGGATAACGGTTCATCCATCAAGAAAACACGGGGATGCCTGACCATTGCCCGGCCCAAGGCTACTCTTTGTTTTTCACCCCCGGAGATCTGCCGGGGCTTTCTTTGCAAGAGTCCCTCGATCCCCAGTATTCCGGCAGCTTCATTTACCCTGTTTTGAATCTCTTCCCGCGGCACCTTTCTCATTTTAAGGCCAAAGGCAATATTATCGAACACATTCATATGTGGATACAGGGCAAAATCCTGGAAAACCATGGCAATGTCCCTATCTTTGGGTGGGATATCGTTGACTTTTTTATCTCCGATATATATTTCCCCATCTGTCAGTTCCTCCAGGCCGGCAATCATCCTTAATACCGTTGACTTACCACTACCGGAAGGACCCACCAGTACCAGGAATTCTTTCTCAGCTATCTCCAGGTTCAGATTATGTATGGCTGTGACGCCATTTTGATAGACTTTTTTTATGTTGACCAACCTGACTTGTGACATGTTGCACCCCTAAGTACTAAAAAGAAATCCCTTTTACCAGGTATTTATGTACGAGCAAAAACAGAACCAGGACCGGTATCAGCATGACTACGCCAGCCGCCGTGATAAAACCATAATCGGCGTGGTAATACCCAACAAGAGATTGCAGACCCAGGGCTAGTGTCCGGTTGGAATCATTGGTAATCAGGACACTGGCCACCAGATAATCATTCCAGGATAAGACAAAAGATAATGCCCCAGCGGTCATCATGAAAGGCAACGATAACGGAACCACCACTTTACCCAGGACATGGATATCACTGCACCCATCCAGTTTAGCGGCTTCGATCAAGCCTTGTGGTATTGATTCCAGGGATGATTTCATTAACCAGATGCCGAATGGCAGATCAAAAGAAAGATATATCAAGACCAGAACACAGCGGTTATCAATTAGTCCCATCTCATAACAAATCATAAATAAGGGGATAGCCGAAATAATCGCCGGGAACATGTAGGCCACAAATAATGAGCGGACGATAGTTTTTTTCGCCGGAAGCCGCATCCATACAATGGCATATGCTGAAATGGAAGCGATGATGATACACAATAATGCGGTTAGTCCGGAAACCAATATCGAATTAAACATGTAGGTTCCGTAATTGCCCCGGGAAAAAATAGCCTGATAGTTCTTCAGAGTGAAGTCATGAGGAATCAACCCCGGATTGGTCGAAGTGATTTCACTAGCTGGCTTAAGTGAAGTTGAAATCGCCAGGAATATCGGGAAAAGAACAACCGAAGTGATAATCACTAAAATTATCGTATTGGTAATCGTAAAAAATCCGGACTTTTTTTTCATATCTCAGTCCTATTTCTTCTGAATACTCCAAAATGGAGAATCGTAAAACCGTCCAGGAGAAAGAACATCATGGTTCCAATCGCCGCGGCATAACCTAATTGCTTGGCCCCGAACCCCTGTTTGTAGATATAGATACTTAAAGTCATCGTGGCATTAGCCGGCCCGCCGCCGGTTAAAAGATAAACCAATGCAAATTCCGAGAAACTCCACAATGCCTGCAGGATCACGATCATAACCATCGCAGGCCTCAATGCCGGCAAAGTTATATGCAGGAAAGCTCGCCAACGGGAAGCACCATCGATTGCCGCTGCTTCATATAAATGAGTGTCGATGGATTGTAGTACCGATAAGAAGACCAGCATGACAAAAGGATAATAGTTCCAGATAATGGGTACCATGACAGCCGGCCAGACCATATCGGGCATGGCCAATGGATTTGTTGCCTGGGATATCAGGCCGTATTTCACTAGAATATGATTGGCGAAACCATAAATATCGTTGTAAAACCAGCGGAACATCAGGGCAATGACAATTGAAGGCACTGCCCAAGGTAAAAACAGGAGTCCCCGGAACCAGTTGCGGCCTTTCACGCGACTATGCAATAGAAGCGCCAACCCCAAACCGATCAAAAGGCTACCAATCACGTTCCAGAAAGTTAATTGCAGTGAGTTAGCCAGTGACTGCCAGAAAAGCGAGTCTCTTAATACACCCGCATAATTTACCAAACCGATATACGAATAATGAAAATAAGTTAAGATGCGATCGGTAAAGCTCATCATAATACTGCGTACAAGCGGATAAACAATCACGCTAATAATAATTACCAACGCCGGGAGCATGAATAAACAGGCTGTCACCGAGGCATTAAGTTTCAGAATTTTATCCACTTGAGCTTTAGCCATATACCAATACTCTTCTTAGACTGGTGGCCGGGGAAAGCCCGGAGATTCCGGGCTTTCCCCTATCGTTACTTATTTCGTTTGCTTAGCTGCAGCATCAATTGCTTTCTTTGCATCCTGCTGTAATGTTTTTAAGGCTTCCTCAGGGCTGATTCCTCTAGATGTGATATCTACGAACGCTTTTTGTACCATGACCTGGCATTCGTTGGAACCGGGGATATTGCCGTAATCCCAACCATAAAGAACAGCGGTTGAAGATTGCTCAGCCATAGCTTTATACCATTCCATCTGGTTTAGCTCAGGATCACTAGCGACGGCCGCGAAGGGGGAAACATTTCCGGAGATTTTGCACCACTCTTTGCTAATCTCCGCCCGGCTCATAAATTCGATGAACGTTTTGGCTTCCTGGGGGTGTTTGGCATCACTGAAAATGAAGAAGCCACCCATGCCGGAGAAACTACCGGAATGGCCGCTTGGGCCATCAGGCAACTTTGCAAACCCGATATTCTGGTACTCATCTGGGAAAGTCGTTTCCAGGAGAGTGCCAAAACCGCCCCACTCAATAGCCATGGCAATTTTACCGGTACCCAGGGCACTTACCAGGTCGCCGTAAGCCCAGCTAACAGCATTCGGAGATATTACTTTATGAACATTCACAAGGTCTGATATGAACTGTAACGCTTCCAGGTTTTCCGGGCTGTCAAGTACCAGGTTTTTATCAGCATCCAGCATTTCTCCGCCAGCGGCTTTCATGAAGCCGAGGGTATCATGGGCGGAATAGAACATGTCTATCATGTAAAATCCCAGGCCGTATGTCCCATCTTTTGTACATGCTTTGGCAATTTTTACCAATTCATCCCAGGTAGATGGCGGGTTATCAAATCCGGCAGCTTTAAGGATATCTTTCCGGTACATGAGGACTTTACAGGCATCACAGTTAGGCACGGCATACCAGTCATCGCCATTTTTCATGAAATGCATACTGGGCACGAAAGCAGAATCACCACCCAGTTTGTTCACAACATCTGTCACCGGTAATATTTTCCCCTGTGAGGAGTAATCGATAATTGTGCCCGGACTCTCGTAACCGATATCGGCGGTGATCCCGGACTGCAGTGCCTGATTCCACTTGGCGTCTACCGTATCCCAGCTTTCTACCGTCATTTCTATCTTGATGCCTGGATATTCTTTCTCAAATTCAGCGATATACTTTTTCCAGTAGGCATCTTCCAGGTTGGAATCATAACCGAAGGGCGGATAGGAAAAAGAAACTGTTACCTGTTCTTCTTTACTGTTCGTGCAGCCGGTGGGGAGCAGGCCGGCCAGCAATATTAAGATAAAGGGGAGAATCAACCATTTTTTTGTCATATAATGCCAATTCCTTTCTTTTTACTGATTTCATCCATGGAATACCAGGTATGCATCGATCTTTTTCATGGGAAAATCAGCGGATGCTTGGGCAGGAGTATTTACTTAAGCCATTCAGGAGTAATAACCATACTCCTAAGGGAGGCAGCCGCATAGGAGATTAAATGGCGGAAGTGATGCCGGCTTTCCCGTCTTCAGTAACTCACCGCAATGCCAAGACCGCATCGTTAACGCTTTTCATGTTTTTCGCTGCGGGAATACCATGACGTCACCTCCTTCAAAAAAGTTATTGATGGTTTGAAAAATGAAAACGGGCTGGAAATCAAATTTCCAAGCCCGTTTTAAATCGACTGTATTATGTAAAAATTTTTGATTAAGCGAACATGGCCGGAGATGCCGTAACTGCTGCGCAGGTTGCGGCCGGATGAGGTAACGCGGAAACCAAAGAACGCGCTGCATCGTTAACACTAATAACACGCCTGATGGGAATGACTGTTGAGAGCCACGCTCTCTCAGCTACCCGGTATCAAGCGCGCCGATGCAGAATCCTGATTTGACTAATGTGTTCCATAGCCCCTTATTCTATTTGTTGATATTGATAAATGTCAAATCTGATGTTTTTCATTTCAATGAGGTGTAGCCAATCCCCGATTGGCACGGTAGTTGACACTTACATGTTATGTGTAGTATTTTGCTGGCACCATCCGCTTTACATCATCTATAAGGGACAAAAAACGGATGGTATTACGGCTACCCCATCTTTTCCAGATGTTAAAGACAACAATCAGTATCGAGTTATTTACCAGGGAGGGTAAGATGAATAGACTAGAGAACAAGGTTGCCGTTGTTACCGGCGCCGGGACCGGCATCGGCAAAGCTACGGCGGTCAGGTTCGCCGCTGAAGGGGCGAAAGTTGTCCTGACCGGCCGGACCGTATCCCGCCTGGAAGAAACCGCAAACGAGATCAAAACAAAAGGGGGGATTTCGAAGGTCGTACAGTGCGATGTTTCCGACGAGAAACAGGTGCAGCACCTGATGGCCGAGACGGTAGGTGAGTTCGGGCAGATCGATATCCTGGTCAATAATCACGCCGGGGGACGCGGGGGCGGGCCCATCGCGGAAATGGACCTGGGTGGCTGGAACGAGACCGTCGCCATTGATTTGACCGGGACCATGCTCTGCTGCAAGCATGCCCTGAAATACATGATACCGCGGAAAACAGGGAGTATCGTGAATATCTCCAGCGTCGCCGGCAATTTCGGCGCCCCCGGCCTGGGCCCCTACAGTGCCAGTAAAGCCGGCCTGCTTGGTTTGACCATGACGCTATCCATGGAAGTCGGCCAGTATAATATCCGGGTCAACTCCATCAGCCCCGCGGCCACCCGTACCGAGCGGTTCATGGAACCCCAGCGGTTCGCGGCGAAAGCCCGGGGCATTTCCACCGATGAAATCATGAAAGAGATCCTGTCCCGTTATTCATTAGGACGGGTAGCAGAACCGTCCGAGGTAGCGGCGGCGATCCTTTTCATGGCTTCCGATGACGCCAGCGCGGTTACCGGCCAGAACCTGCTGGTCAGCTGCGGCTACCACCTGCTGCATCCCTAGAATTAAGTTATACGATTGTAGCCGACCGTCGTCGCAATCCTTCGACACGCTCATTCCGATTCATAGGGATGACGAGGAATCCGTCACTTGACTTTGAGAACGGATTCTTTCGACTGCAGTCGACTCGTCCCGATCCTTCGACACGCTCAGGATGAGCGGGACTTCTCAGAATGACATATCGGAGATTATGTAGCACAGTCTCCGAATCGGGAGTGTTTACTTTTTAAACAGTCTCAGGAGTTCACCTCAGTGTAGATGATAACGGTTAGTTTCTCTCGTGGTATTTAGCAAATCTCGCCAGGGCATTGATGGCGCGGTCCATGGAAAAGTAGACGGGGAAGCCAGCTTTGACCAGCGATGCCTGGGCAGCGGCCACGATTTTGTTCGCCTGTTCGGAAAAGATGAAGCTGATGACGACGGCCGTCTTATGATTAACTTTGTCGGCCAGGTTCACCAGGGAACCGGCATATGCTTCCAGCAACTGCACGGAGGCCGCCGGGTTAAGGTAGACGGGGATATGCACCAGCATGAAATGCGTCTCCGGCCAGGCGGCGATGGTTTCCAGGGTCTTTTCAATGCCCCCCTTACCCGCCCCACCGAACAGATCGACCGGATTGTTGAGGGAACTGCCGGCGTCTTGCGGCCAGATCTTCTTGAGTTCGTCCTTAACTTCCTGCGGCAGTGGTGGCAACTCCAATGCCAACCCGGCACAGAGGTCGGCCGAATATACCCCCACCCCACCCCCAAACCCGACGATGACCACATTCCGCCCTTGCGGCGGGGAAAGGAAACGGAACAACAAGGCGGTGTCTACAAGTTCATCCGGGCTGTTTACCTGGACGGCCCCGGCCTGTTTTATCAATCCGTGCCATACCCTCCCCGTTCCTGCCAACGAACCGGTATGCGAAGCCGCGCTGCGGGCACCGGCGGTAGAATTACCCCCTTTGAGGATGATGGTCGGTTTTACCCCCGCAGCCTGTTTCAGTACACGGGCAAAACGCGGCCCATCTTTAACGCCTTCGATATAGGCGGCGATAATCTGCGTTTCCGGGTCGCCGGCGAAATATTCCAGGAAATCAGTCTCATTCAAGTCGGCCGCATTGCCGTAACTGACGGCTTTCCCGGTATACAGCCCGCGGAAACCCGCTTCTCTGATCAGGTAGCTGCTGTGGCTGCCGCTTTGCGATAACAGCCCAAGAGGGCCGCTCTGATTGGGCATCCCGGGGCTGAACGATAAGCCGGCCTGCGGACAATGGAAACCCATCCCATTGGGGCCAGTGATGCGGACCCCGCCAGCCCGGGCAATAGCAGCGACCTCAGCCTCCAGCCGTTTGCCATTTTCATCGCCCAGTTCGCTGAAGCCAGCAGTGAAGAAATGCACCAGCTTTACTTTTTTACCGACACACTCCTGCATCAGTTCGGGGGCGTTCCGGGCAGGGACGGCCGAGATCACGAAATCGACAGCATCCGGAACTTCACTCAAACGGGTATATATCTTTAAGCCGTGCACCTGACCGCCGCTGCGGTTCAGGGGATATATCTTACCCTTGAACCCTGCTTCTAAAATCACGTTCAGGAAATTTCGTCCAGAGTTCGGCGGCGAAGCCTCACCGGAAACGCCGGCGATGGCAATGGCCTGCGGTTTGAAGAGAAAATCAAGGTCTGGAGGGATATGCCCTGTTCTTATTTCATTCATATGTCCCGTCCCTTTGTATAACGCAGTTTAGATAGCACGCTGCATGACACAGATATATACTGCCCACTGCGTACGCAGTTTAGATAGTTGGGAAAACGCTGTCAACTTGAATTCGCTATTTTCCCCGGATGTTTGACGCTTCCATCGCCCTTTGATATTCTCTTCGTAAAGTCCTTTCTCACGTCGAAGGAGTACTGTGATGAAAACCAGGGTCACCGAACTACTGGGTTGTAAATATCCCATCCTGCAAGGAGCCATGGCCGGTTTGGGCGACTGGCGGTTCGCGGCGGCCGTAGCGGCGACCGGCGCTCACGGGACGATTACTGCTTCCGTTTCCCGCACGCCCGAAAAACTGAAGGAAGACATCCGCAACTGCCGCCAGGCAAGCGGCGGTTCTTTTGGCGTCAACCTGAGCTTCGGGCTCTGTCCCCGCATCGAGGAGATGCTCGAAGTCTGCATTGAGGAAAAAGTCCCCGTGGAGACGGCGATGTATAAACCCGATGCGCTGGTGAAACGCATCGTGGCTTCCGGACTGCCCTGGATACATAAAGCTGCCCGCATCAAGGACGCGGTACATGCCGCCCAGGTCGGCGCCCAGGCCGTCATCATCGTCGGGCTCGAAGGCACTGGTTTTAAAAGCCCGGAGCAGCTACCTACGCTGGCTTCGCTAGTCTGGCTGAACCGGTTGATCGACATTCCCATTATCGCCGCCGGGGGCATCGCCGAGGCCCGCGGTTTCGTTGGGGCAATGGGGATGGGGGCGGAGGCAGTCATGATGGGCACCGCTTTCATGTTGACCAAAGAAAGCCCCCTGAAACTAGCGCTCAAAGAGCAGATCATCAAGGTCAGCCCGGACGACCCCCGCCTGATCCGCCGTGTGCTTTCATTGCCGGATCCGAAGGCTTATGCCGAGGTCATGGCGATGCGCAGCAAGATGCCGCTGGACGCCTGGCTGCGGGCGGTGGAGCGGGTGAACCTGAAGGATAATCAACCGCTGTCTCCGGAAACCGCACCAGCATCGCCGGGGATTGAACCTTATGAATTCGTCAGTGCGGCCGACCCCACCCGCATGGTTTCGCTGGCCCTTACCGGCATCGACCGTATTCAAAGTATCAAAGAACTGGTTGACGGCATGGTAATAGGGGCGGCGGAATTAGTTGACAAATTGGGGAAAATAAAAGAATGATATCTGTGTCAGGCTTATATCCCTGAT
>JAEAME010001879.1_pt1 | contig 13368 bp, 9 predicted proteins | sample 8958731 | NCBI WGS metagenome assembly JAEAME01 (sample SAMN16933194, study PRJNA681113) | bioreactor sludge metagenome | isolation source: anerobic bioreactor sludge (Control) | place: India:Bengaluru | collected 2018-10-24 | reverse complement strand
TGCTACTTCTGATTTTCCTTCCTCAATTTCTTTTCTCGCTTTTTCTGTTTCTATATTAAATGCGGAAATACCGTCGTTTAGTTGTTTCTCTTGTATTGTCAGCATATCAACGGAATTCTTCAGTTCTTTAAGATTGTTAAGATTTTCCGAATATTCGGCAATCACAGTGCTAAGCTGCATATATTGCGGGTCATCTGCCGGCAGCATATCAAGCTGAAGCATCATGCTGCGTAAAGCAGTATCAAGCTCATTTATGCTTGCATCGAGTTCTTCTTCTGCAATACCGCACACCTGCAGAGCCGAATTAGTTTTCTTTCTGGCATCTGTAATTTTTGCCTGTGCCGATTCAAATTCTGCATTTTTTTCCGCTATTATATTCTGTAGCTTAGCTTCGTTATTAATAAGCTCATCCTTTGCATATTTTAACTTTTCGGCATTGTCGTCAAGCTCTTTTTTTACATATGAAAGTTCTTGTCCTCCTTTTTCTTTTTCATCATTAAGCTTTGCTTCATTCTCTATGATTTCATTATTCGCTTCGGTATATATTTCTATATATCGCGCATTTTCTCTGTCAGACTTGATCTTTACAAGCTTATCATTCAGTGAGGATATGGTATCCTCGTATTTTACGGCTATATTTTCTGACTCTTTAACGGTTATATAAATTTCGGTGTAGTAATCCAAATTAAAATTACTTTTATTAATAAAAATAAAAGATGATAGCTTTCCGTTACCGATCGTAGTACTGCCATAGTCCTCGGACACATAAAGAACAGAGTTTGCAAGGCCGACGACAGTAAATTCTTTATTTTTCAACTTATCATGTACATTGCTGATTTTATCACCGATGTAATAATACCTGCTGTCTGCCACACATTCCTTCTCGGTTTTTGGCATTCGTCCTTCGGTCAGCCAAGGCCTGTTCACGTTTTGCTCGATTGCGTGGATCCGGATTACCTTATTATGTTCCTGCACATCAAGGGAATAACTCGGAACCACATCTTTTACTCCGGATATGTTCTTTAGTACATTGACATCACTCTCTGTCAAACCCATAGTACTTACAATTTTAATATCCATTAAGCTGTGATCTCTGTAGTAGATGTCGGCTACTTTTGATATGTCGGGTGCACTTGCCTGTATGCCGGAATGAAAACCTACGCCTACGAGTATGATAATTAATATGGATATATACCGACCGAATGATTTCTTTATTTTTAGCAGCGTGTTTTTATAAAGCATATTATTTCACCAAGCAATCTCATCTGCACTTTTGGGCCGGGTATTTTCAGTAATGCTCTTTACTGTTCCGTTTTTAATGCTTATTACTTTATCTGCAATATCCGCTATAACGGTATTGTGAGTAATCAATACGGTAGTCATATTGATTTTTTTACAATTATTTTGCAAAAGGGATATAACTCTCTGACCCGTGGCACTATCCAGCGCTCCGGTAGGCTCGTCGCATAAAAGCAGCTTTGGGTTTTTTGCAATCGCTCTTGCTATGGCTACCCGTTGTTGCTCGCCTCCGGACAGTTGTGACGGGAAATTGCCCATACGTTCGGACAAACCAACCTGTTCTAAAACGGTTTTTGGGTCAAGTGCGTCGGGACATATCTGGCAGGCAAGTTCCACATTTTCAAGAGCGGTTAAATTACCGACAAGGTTATAAAACTGGAACACAAACCCGATATCTTTTCTCCTATACTCAACCAGCTGCTTTTTACTGTATTCATGTATTTTGTTTCCGTCTACGATAAGATTGCCGCTACTGGGGCTGTCCATCCCTCCGAGTAGATTAAGCAATGTTGTTTTCCCTGCTCCTGACGGGCCAAGAATAACTACCAGTTCACCTTTATTAATCGTGAAAGTACAGTTTTCTACTGCTGTTATAGATAAATCTCCGACGGAATATTCTTTTTTGATGTTTTGTAATTCAATTTGTGCCATTCACTGATACCTCATTATTTTGGACTTTTCTTGATTATATTGTCCGTATATAGTATAATCAACATTGTGTCGATTATGCAACCATCAGATGTTTTGTGGATGTTGCGTTGACAACAACGAATCAGAAAATGTTGTTTTTTAGACAAATCAATAAAGAAAGGCGGAAATAAAATGAAAGAATTTGCTCAGAGCAGAAAAACACGGTATACGAAGAAGGTGCTCAGAGACAGCCTTATTGAGCTGATGAAGGAAAAGCCCGTATCAAAAATTACCATTAAAGAGCTATGTGAAAATGCGGATATAAACCGAACGACCTTTTATTCACATTATTCCGATCAGTATGATCTTCTTCAGCACATAGAAGAAGAAACGCTTTTATGGTGTAAAGAAACAATCAGGAATATATCTGAGAAAACCGATAAAATTGAAATGATCAAAAACCTCGAAAGTGTCTTTAAATATATATCCGAGAATAGTAATCATATACAGGTTTTGATGAGTGAACAGGGCGATATTAATTTTCAAAAGAAACTTATTACGTTAATATATGAGCAATTCGGTATGCTGCCTGAGTCTTATAGGGGTAACGATTTGGTCACCAGGGAGTTTTATTTTGTTTTTGCCATATACGGAAGTATAGGATTAATTCAGCATTGGCTTAAAAATGGTTTGAATAAATCTACAAAGGAAATGGCTGAGATCATATACAATATGGCCTTTTGTATCAGATAGACGGTTTAAACAAGGAACAAGATACAACAAACGAAAGATGGTTTGTTTGCATAAGGTTTTTGAATAACAGTCAGTTTCGTCGGGACGAGGTCGTGTTTGTTGATAAAAACAAGCGAGGTGAATCCTCTTTCTTTAATAAGGATTATCTGCAAGGAAAATATGGTGCGATTCCGATATTCAACTATGACGAGATAATAGGGTAGAAGATAAAGACCGAAAAGTTCTACTTAAACGATTATATCCTGTTACCTTTATTTTCTTTATAATCAGAAGGAGTTAGTCCTGTCCAGGTTTTAAAGTGCATAGCAAAATTACTTGCAGAAGAAAACCCGCTTTCAGAAGCAATATCATTTATTTTTAAGTCAGTATTATCAAGCAGATTTAAAGCATTCTTTAAACGGAGATTAATAAGGTAATTCATAGGATGCATACAAGTAAATTGTTTAAACTTCTCAATGTATACAGACTTACTTACATAACAGTTTTCAATAATATCTTTGAACTTTATGTTTTTAGTAAAGTTCATATTTATATATTTAATAGAGTCAATTAACCATTCAGGATGACTGTTTTTTATACCTGTATAATTATTTGATTTGTGGATTTCATACCTTTGTCTGATATAATCCTCTACTTTAATATGTTCGTAATAGCTGAAACAATTTTCAATTTGCTGCAGAGGAACACTTAAATCGTTCGATACCTGTGTAAGTGTAATAACAGAATGAATATTACTCTCAATATAGTCTTTAACTCTTGTCAATAACGGAATCTCCTCTGTTCTGTCAGTTTTACTGTTAATATAATGCTGAACTAAAATATAGTTTAACAAGCCAATTAATATATACTCAATATTTATTTCATCATATATATCCTGAGAGTTGACTAAGGGGATTAGTTCACTAAATACTTTTAAAGGCACATGTTCGTCTTCAATAGGTATTGCATTAAAAGAATCTTCGGGATTTATGAGATTGAAAAAGCATGGCAGAGCGTCTCCGAATATGTGGAACCAGACAGTATGCCATTTATCGCATGAATAAGTCATATATGTGTGTTCTTCAATACAGTCTATAATGCAGATTTCACCTTTGTTAACATAAGTCTGTTTATTTCTATAAGATATAAGGCCTGTTCCTGAAACGGTATAGAGTATATAAAAATCATCTTTATTTTGTCTTTTGGTATAATACTTTACGCCTTCTTCCCAGTTTCCCATACTACGTAAAAAGACAGGTAAGGATTTGGCTCTTTCAGAAGGCAAGTTAGTATAATCTTCGGTTTTTATATGATCCCATTCGTATCTTAAATATATCATAACAATCACCTTTTTATACGAAGACTTGTTTTTTATGTTTACCATTTATATTATACACTAAACTTTTTAGATATCCTTCTATATTATAAAAGTTTATAATATCTGTATCGGCATTAATACTTTAACACGGAGGTAATTATGAAAAGATTATCAGGGAAAATATTATGTTTAGTTTTATTTATCTCACTAATATTTACAGGCATATATATAGCTAATGCAGAAACAGTTGAAACAACAATCAAATCAGACTTTAGTATATATAAAGACGGAGATATATTTACTAAAGACGGTACGGCAATAACAGACATTAATGAAAATGATGATTTGTTAAATGCTTTTACAATGTTTTCGCACAGTGTAGGAGGAAATATAAGTATAGCTGATGCAGACAATAAGAACAGATTAAAAATAGGTGACGGATACAGTCAGATGAAAACATCTGACGAATATATAAAAGATCCATATATATTCTCTTATGATATAAAGCCTGATAATAAAAACGGACGGGAATTTAAAGGCTTTTTCTTAAGAGGTATAGAACCTTCTCATGTAAGTTATATAAATCCGCAACAAAACAACAATTCTATGGTAATAGACTATTTTGAATGGGACTGGTATAACGGTAAAACAGGTAATGCAAGCATGGGCGGAAGCGGTATATTGGTACAGGATTACGGTAAGTCAGTAAGAGTCTCAATAAAATGTTACAAAGAAGACGGACTGACTATAGGCAGTGAGAACATAACATTCAATTTATCAAGTACGGTACCAAAATGGAGAAACTATAAGTTTGAAGACAACGGTACTTCGGTTAAAATGTATGCAGACAATATATTATTTACTGAAATAAAGATGTCAGAACCGGGTGTTACATATGACTCGGATAATAACCAGTTTGACGATGAATACTTTGGCAATATAAAAGTATGTAACAGTAATGGAGACGTTTTACTTAATGTAAACCGTACCAGAGTTAATTCCTTAGGTTCTCAATTGGCTTTTGCGGAAAGGGGTATGGGTTCACAATATGAGATATACTTAGATAATATAGAGCTTACTGTCACTAAGAATATTGAAATAACAGAGAAACCTGTTATTACGGATAAGCCTGTAATAACATCCAAACCGGAAAATTTAAACGGTTCAGATCCTTCCTCATGGTTTGCTGTTGATGATTTGGGCAGATTATTGCCTTCTTATGAGGAAGTCGGTCCTAAAAGAGAAAACAAAACAGTAGGAATGTTTTATTGGATATGGCATGACTTCTTTTCTGTATGGCCGGCACGTAATATAACTGAAATACTTGAGAAAAATCCTGAAGCAAAAAATGATTTCGGGCATGATGCGTGGGGACATTCTGACAGTGGAGTCCCATACTTTTGGAATCAGCCTCTTTATGGTTATTACTCCAGTACAGATAAATACGTTCTTAGGAAACATGCGGAGCTGATTGCGGATGCGGGAGTTGATGTTGTTATATTTGACTGTACTAACGGAACAAATACTTTTAAAAAAGGGTATGATGCATTATTTGACGTATTTTCTAAAGCAAAAGAACAGGGTATAAATGTTCCTAAAATAGCTTTTATGTTAAACATTGATCCAAGGTATATGAATAAGAATAACAAAGTACAATTAAAAGACCTCTATAAGGACATATACAGTAAGAATAAGTATCAGGATTTATGGTTCTACTGGGAAGGAAAACCTTTAATACTCAGTAATACAGAATTTTTGGACATGAATACTGAGCTTGATAAAGAAATGTTTGAGTTTTTTAGTTTCAGGACGAGTGATCACTCTTTTTGGAGAGAAGACACAAATTATGAAGACAAATTATGGGGCTGGCTCTCCGTATACCCACAGACAAAGTATGGTATAAAGAAGGATGGAAAAGTTGAGATGATGACTGTGGGTATTGCTCAGAACGCCAGTGAGCATGGTTTAGTCGCTATGAATGATTACAGAGGCGGAGTATATGGGAGAAGCTACGCAAAGGATAATTATTCATATTCATATAATTACAGAAATAAAGAAATTATAGTAGACGGCAGCATAAAGGATTCAGAGCTGTACGGAAGAAACTTTCAGCAGCAGTGGGATTATGCTCTTTCTGTTGATCCTGATTTCATTTTTGTCACGGGATGGAACGAATGGATAGCAGGACGTCATGAAACATGGCAGGATACAGAAAATGGCTTTCCTGACGAGTTTAACGACGAATACAGCAGGGACATTGAAATATCTGCAGGTAAACTTAAAGATAATTATTACTATCAGTTAGTGGCTAATATCAGACGTTATAAAGGGATGGATAAACCTGTAACAGCCGATAAGGAAACTACTATAGATATATACAAGGGAATAGAACAATGGAAGGATGTAAAGTCAGTATACACTCACTATACAGGAAACACTATAGAAAGAAAAAGCAAGGGATACGGCGGAACAATATACAGACAGGAATCTACCTTAAATAACGATATTGTTTCGACAAAAGTTGCATATGATAAGGACAATATTTATTTTATCGTTGAATGTGCCGATAATATATCACCTTATACGGATAAATCATGGATGCGTTTACTGCTAGATACATGCGCGGCAACCGACACTTCAAAGGATTGGGAAGAGTTTGAATATATAATAAACAGGATTAATCCGACCGGCTCTGTTGCTTACTTGGAAAAGAGTTTGGGCGGCTGGAACTGGGAGTCTGCCGGTGAGGTTAAATACAATATAGCAGGTAGATATATGCAGCTTGAGATTTCGAGGAGTCTGTTGGGCCTTAATGATAAAGAGTTTTCCTTTAATTTCAAGTGGTCTGACAATATGCAGTCTGACGGGGATATTCTTGATTTTTATATTAACGGCGATGTTGCACCCGGCGGCAGATTCATGTTTTCTTTTTCTAATTATGAAAAAGCAGATGAAAAAGATAACAATAATGAAAATAAGTTGCCGATTGCTTTAATAACTGTATGTTTAGTTGCTGCTGCTGTAATTGGTGTTGGTATATTTTTGTTTTGTGCAAAGAAAAAATAAAATGATATATTTATTCTGCTTACCATCATATATTTTTCATAAGTTAATAAGATTCATGTTTCTTTTTTTCTTAATCAACACAAACGCACAGGCTCCGATTATAATAAAAGAAGTAAAAAGTAAAGCAAATTCAAGTAATGAAAAGCTCTTATGATTGTCAAGTTGTTGTTTGGCAGTCATATTAGTAAAAGAATAAGTAAGCCTTCCCATCGGAACGGAATCGCCTGAGACATAATAGTCCATAATATCGCTTTCATTTTCAATACTGTCAGTTACTTTAAAAGAAAAGGAGAAAAGTTTTTTATTTAAATTAATTATCTTTCTGGGTATACTGATTTGCATTGTATTATCTTTTACGATATAGTCTACCTGTGCTACTTCTTTAAAAGTATATGTATCTTTTTTGGATACTTTTTCTAATGAGGTTTTTGTATCTGATATAGGGTTACGATTTAATACATAATGAAAGCCTTCCCAAGAAGGTGCATCTGAGTTTTTGATACTCAAAAACAAATTCATCCAATTAGTTGCATTTGGGTTGTGTGCTGTTATTTTATCTTTAGTATTGATTAGAAAATATATATTATTTTTATCATATGTTACTTTAATATCTGTTATAAAGTTTGCGGGAGCTGCTTGCTCATAATAGTATTCATCTGATTTGACATAGCCATAATATGCTCGTTCTATTTTATCAGTTGAAATGTTCAGGTATTTGTTTCTAATATCATCCCACTGGGATATTGCACCTTTAATATCAATTGTCTTTGATATAGGTACATAGTCTGTTTCTTCTGAAGGTGATATTCCCTTATATTTTCTTATATTTGATATCATTTGCAGATAATAATTATCTCCATATCCTTCTTTGATATATTCACCATTTTCATTCATCACATATGTAGGATTCTTTGTCATTTCAATGTCTCTTGAGAATTCTGTATTGAAAGTATCAACCCACAAAGGTGTAGTCCCGGCCCAATCCGCTGTAAGTTTTAGTGCTGTCCATTCATTCCAGCTTGTTAAAAATATAATTTCAGGATCTGTAGCTATAGCTACATCCCATTGATCCTGGAAGTTATCTCCTCTTAGTATTGCTTCAACATCCCCATTTTTAGGATTTTTGGAACTGTAACCTCTGCCCCAGCTCTCATTTTTTTTACCGCCTACTCCTTCAACCGAAAAACTAAATGCACCTCCTGTGTGCTGCGCTACTGATACACTCATAAGGTCATAAAATAACCTTTGAGGGCGTACTTTTTCTACATAAGGGAAACCTAATTCATTATATTCTGCTTCTGGCCATTGTGGAGGTCTTATATAGAAAAACTCCTTTATTTCTTCGGTTAGTTCGCTTTCAATTGCAATAATATATGGTTTGTTCTGGTTCCCTTTAAACCAAAGACTATTGTATTTTTCCTGTTTATATATTCCATTGTAAAGTGTTCTTACTACATTACCGGATTGAGTGTTGGTAAAGAACATTACCTGTGGTACTTTCCACCCTGCATTTTGGTACTCAAGCAGTAAATTTAATAAATTAGGTAACACTTTTGCGTATACTATAGCGTTTGTAAAATCTATAGCAATGAAATCTATATCGGCTGCTATAAGCATTTCGATATGTTTTCTAATGACCCAAGGATCGGCACTGTTATAATAACCATAAAGTGGCTCATTAAAAAAATAGTTATAGTAGGTAGGAGCCACATCATTGCCTAATTCAAATAAGCTTTTACGATCTTCTTTAAGTAATTTAGTAATATCATATACCTTAGTTTGAGGTTCGCCTTGTTGTCCTAACCATGTAAAGTAGAATAAACCTACATATCTATCTTTTCTGTATCCACGTATTGCAGGTAACTCACGCCCTAATGCATCTTTTGCAATAATATTGGCTAATGTAAAGTCTTTATCATCAATAGTTTTCATATTAGACTCCTGTCCGCTTAAGCTTAATACATTAAGTGTTAATATTACAATACAACTAAATACTCTAATAAGCCACTTTTTCATTAAACTACCTCTTTTTCTTTTTGTCTTTAATCGTCACGAAAACAACACCGCCGATTGCTATAACTGCAACAACACAAACAGCTATTACAATAGGATCAATTTTACTATCGTTGTCTTCTGCCTTAGGTTTGTTTGTTGTACTTGCTGTAGTTTCAACTGATGTTGGTTCAGGTGAAGCACTTACCGGAGTGGGTGAGGGTTCCGGGCTGGCTGTAATTTCAGGTGCTTCTGCACAATAAATTTCAATTTGAGTTACTTCGTATAGGCATTCTGAAGATTCAAAGCCTAAATTAAATTCGTAACCTTCTTCGAATGCATCGAATTCTTCAGGCAGCTCACCTTCAAGACATAATGCTCCGTTTATTTTAAAAACATAGTGTTGACCGGTTCGAACAACTTCATAATCGAATTCGGTTTCTTCGCTTAATTTCCCTGAAGGCCCCATTAAATCATTCATGTTATTCATTTTAAACTCTACTCTGGTACCCCAATCCTTTGTAACTACAAATTTAGATGCGGCAGCATAGGAATCTGCCCCTATAATTACTCTTATACCATTCCAAGGTTGAGAGCTTATTTCAACTATCTTTACATGTCCTTTAAAAGTATAGTTTTTAGTGAGCCCCGGAACGGATATATATACAGTTCCCGTTCCTAACATTCCATTTGTCAGTATGCCTTTGTCATATACGAAATTCATACCATCAAAACTATCTTCACTATCTACAAATAAATTCTTTTCTGTTGCAAAAGAGTTTGTAAATAGTATAAGACACAGAATAATAACTAATAATAATTTACTTTTCATGATTAACTCCTTTTAATCTAATTCTTCTTTTTATAAAGAAAACGCCTGAACCTATGATAATAATTAATCCTGATATAGACATAACTAATTCAAGTGTAGAAAGATTATTATTTTTGTAATCTATATTTTTGTATACAAAGTTCATACGACCTATAGGCGCAGATGAACCGGAGACATAATAGTCAAGAATATCATTTGGATGTTCTTGACTATCACAAACCTTAAATTCAACATGTATTTTTCCGTCTTTTTGATTGATTGACTTTAAGGGTACTTCTATTTGCATTATATTTGCCTGTATTGAGTACTTAAGCCGGCAAACCTCTGTAAAAACATAGTCCCCATTCTCTGATACTTTTTCAAGCGAAGTAAGACCTTCTGAGGAGGGTTTTCTGTTTATTATGTAATGATAACCTTCCCAGGAGTTCTTTAAGCCTTTTGAATTAGGTAACGATAATAATATGTTTAATATATTTGTTTTGTTATTATCTTTTTTAATCGGCTCTTCTGTCTTAATATAAAAGTATAGGTTAGTTTTATCGTTTGTTACCTTTACTTCCCTTATGAAATTCTTTGCTTCAGGAGTATTGTATATAATTTCAGGACTGGCACCTATGTAATCCCTTGGGAGATTCTTTACAGCAATGTTATAAAATACATTGTTCCTGCCAGTTATTCTACCCCATTCTGAAGGTGAATCAGAAACATCAATTTCAATCTCTTGAGGTTTTGTGTAGTTTTTATTGCTTATCCCCTTGTATCGCCTTACAAAATCAACTAACTGCATGTAGAAATTATCACCATACCCTTGATATGTATAGTCATTTACATCATTTGATTTGTAAGAGCGTGCTCTTGTCATTTCAATATCCCGGGACCATTCGGTATTAAATGTATCGATCCATCCCCAACCTTCTGCGCTCTTTTGTGCAATCCATTCATTCCAACCGGTTACAAATACAATATCAGGGTCTGCATCGATTGCATACTTCCACTGTTCCTCAAAATTACGACCGGCCAGAATATCTTTAACCACATTATTACCTTTGGTTTCGGATGAATAACCTCTCCCGTAGAATCGTTCATTTACTCCGTATTTTTTAGTAACCCCATAACTGCAAGGACCGCTGAACTGACTGACAGAGACATTCACAAGGTTAGTATATATGTCTTGTGGTTTACTTATGTTCATGTACGGAAAGCCATTTTCTTGTTTTTCTTCAAGTGGCCATTGTGGTGGCCTTACATAAAAGAAATCAAGCATCTCAGTTGATAGTTCTTCCGGTTTTGCAATAATTAAGGGTTTATCATATGGTCCATAGAACCATAATTCTTTATATTTATCTTGTTTATATACTGTATTATAAAAGTGATTTACAGCACCTCCGCTGTTTAGATTAGTGAAAAACACAATCTGAGGTACTTTCCATCCGTCGGCTCGATATTCTTCAAGAATGTCCAATAGTTTTGTAACAACATTATCATAATAGATACCGTTTGTTACATCAAAAGCAAGAAAATCAATGTCAGCTGCTATAAACAGCTCAATATGCTTACGAAGGATCCATGGATCACTACTGTTATAGTAACCGTATAAAGGTTCGTTAAAGAAGTATGTGGCTATATTCTTGTACTTGTTTGATTTTGTATCAATCAGATTTGATATAGTGTCATTTCCCAGTATGTTTGTTATGTCATATATTTCTTTTTGATTTTGTTGACCTAACCACAGAAAATAGAATAGTCCTACGTATTTTCCTTCCTTAACACCTTCTACAGTTTTGATTTTTCTTCCTAAGTCGTCTACTGCAGTTGTATTATCATAGCTCTTTTGTTCCATTAACTCATTTCCTCTAATCACCGATGCACTGCTTACTATACAAAATATTAATAAAAGAGATATTAGTTTAATCTTCATATTTTAGCTTATTGCCTTTTGTTTTTTTATTAATACAACAGTTATAGCTAATGCTGTTATATATGCTAAAACAATAGTATGATCAGCTGTACTTGGATTAGTTTCCGGTTCAACATTTAAGTTTGATACAACTATATTGCTTACTTCATACTTGCATTCCGATGAAACAAATCCAACATTCTTTGAATATCCGTCCGTAAAAGCATCTTTACCGTCAGGAATTGTAACTTCAGTTGTTAATGTATCACCTATGTATAGTTTTAGACTTGCTCCTTCTTTAGTTATTGAAAAATCAAATTCATCTCCGGCTCCGTAATGGGCGGCATTGCTAAAAAAGTCAGACATATTGTCGCCTTTAAATTCTACTCTTACACCCCATTCTTTTGTCAAAAGTAAAGCTGATATTTCGTTAGCATCGTTTGCGCCTGTTATGAACCTTATTCCATTCCATGGGTTGCTGCCTATTTCTATTATCTTAACATGGCCTGAAAATACATACTCGTTTGTAATTCCCGGCGTTTCAAGATATTTTCTTGTTTCACCTTCTACGGTTTCGTTTGCGACTGTGCCGCCTGCATACAGAGAATCTGATGCAAATATTTGTGTGAAACTTAATAATACAACACAAATAATTAGGGTTATTATTATTCTTTTCATTTGAATTCCTCCAACTCTTGTTATTGCCTTCATTATAATACAGTCTTTTTCTTTTTATAGTCAGTTTCTTATCACAAATAGGACATTTCTTGACATCAATATTTCATTAATATAGAATACAGACATAAAAGGGGGGACACTAAGTGCTGCTTCGAGATGAGCTTTTTGAGATAACAAAAGAGTATACAAGTGGGGAAAGAATTTTCAAATCCTTTTATTCAATTAAAAACGATCCTAAGTTACTTGAGGAGTTTATTGAAAGTCAGAAACCTGCTTTACAGCGTTCTATTAACAACTGGATTAAAGCAGAAAGTGGTGAACTGCTTTCTGAGTTTACTGAGAATACTGAAGGGTTTAATTTTAAAGGTAATATTTTGGTATCACATCATAGCAGGTATTGTCCTGCTTTTATACATAAGCATACTTTCTTTGAGATAATAGTAATGCTGTCAGGTAGTTGCATTAATTGTATTGACGACCAGGAATATTTATTAACAGAAGGTGATATATGTATAATAGCCCCCGGTGAATATCATACTTTAAAGGATTCTAATGACTCCATTATTTATAATGTTCTTATTAAGCACTATAATTTTTCTGATTCTTTTAGTTCTTTTTTATTACAGAGCAATGTTTTGTCTTGTTTTTTTATGCAGTCTCTTTATTCATACAATTATCAGAAGTTTATTACTTTTCATACAAAATGAGATAAGCATCTTCAGTTACTTACCGATATGTTGATTCTTGAGAATATTGTTAATGAGGATAGCCCGCAAGTTTCTGCTTTTTCTGAGTCTCTTTTAAATAGTATATTTAACTGCCTTACTTTAAGACATGTAGATTCAAAAGAACATGGTATTATCAGTAATACCGATTCACAGTTAATTTTAGAGATTAAACAGTTTATTACTATGAATATGAAAT
>JAEAME010001878.1_pt1 | contig 13380 bp, 14 predicted proteins | sample 8958731 | NCBI WGS metagenome assembly JAEAME01 (sample SAMN16933194, study PRJNA681113) | bioreactor sludge metagenome | isolation source: anerobic bioreactor sludge (Control) | place: India:Bengaluru | collected 2018-10-24 | reverse complement strand
TGACAAAAGTATTCAAGATAGGAAAAAAAGGGGAAACCGAGCTTGTCGCAGTCGATGATCTCTCGCTCGAAGTGGAAAGTGGCGAGGTTTTTGGCTTTCTGGGACCCAACGGTGCCGGCAAAACCACTACGGTGCGCATGTTGACCGGTTTGATCCGTCCCAGTTCTGGCAGCGCACAAGTGGCTGGCTTCGAACTGGGCGAGGATGATACCAATATTCGCCGCAATGTGGGCATTCTGACCGAATCGCCGGGCATGTACGAACGATTAACAGCAGAAAAAAACCTGACTATTTTTGCCAATCTTTATGATGTCCCCGATATCGAGAAATCAGTCAATAAATATCTGAGCATGCTGGACTTATGGGAGCGAAGGCACGATGCTGTGGGCAGCTTTTCGAAGGGCATGCGCCAAAAACTGGCGGTCGCCCGCGCCCTGATCCATGAACCGCAAATCCTGTTTTTGGATGAACCCACCACCGGGCTGGACCCGGAAGCGTCCAAGACCGTGCGCGATTTTGTGGAAGAACTAAAGAACGAAGGACGTACCATTTTCATGACTACCCACAATCTGGATGAAGCCGAAAGATTGTGCGATCGAGTGGGTATTTTTCAACAAAGACTACTGACAGTGGACAGCCCGAGCAACTTGCGCGAAAAAATGTTTGGTCGGAAAGTAGTTTTTCACCTGAGTGAGGTCAAACCGGAATGGATCGACCTGGTGACAAACATCGCTGGGGCAGGAAACGTGGAGGCAGTTGACAACAAACTGGTGATCTCGCTGCAAGACCCGGAGGCAAGCAATCCGGAAATCATCAAGGCGCTGGTTATGGCAGGGGCGCAATTGCGATTTGTTGGTGAGATCCGCCATAGCCTGGAACAAATTTATCTCGAAATGGTGAAATCCACAGAAAGGGGGCAGTAATGAAACACATCAAGACGATCATCAATAAAGAGTGGTCCGAAGTTTTCAAAAACCGCTGGGTGATCAGCACTATGACACTTCTGCCGATGTTGTTTACAGCGCTTCCTTTGGTAATGCTCGCCACGACTGGCGGCAGCGCACTTTCAGCAGAAATCGGCGCAGAAAGCAGCGGCTTGCCGGCTGGGTTTGTGGCAGGCTGCGCAGGGTTAAGCGCAACGGACTGTATGCAGATCTACCTGCTCAACCAGTTTATGCTGATGTTCATGATGATGCCGCTTATGATCCCGACCACCATCGCCGCTTACAGCATCGTCGGTGAGAAAACCACCCGCAGCCTGGAGCCGCTCCTGGCGACGCCCATCACCACCATCGAACTGCTGGCTGGCAAGGGTCTGGCGGCAGTGATCCCCGGAGCTCTCATTAGTTATGCTGCTTTCGGAGTCTTTATATTGGGCGGTCTGATCATCAAATTAAGCCCGGCAGTGCTGGCTCACATCCTCAGCCCCACCTGGCTGCTGGGCATCCTGGTTCTGGGACCGATTCTTTCAGTCATTGCAGCCATTTTTGCCATTTATGTGTCTTCCAGGGTCAGTGACCCCCGCGTAGCAGAACAGCTTTCCGGGATGGTGATCATGCCCCTGCTGCTGGTGATGTTTGCTGTGTTGGCTGGAAAAATAGTGATCAATATCTGGTTTATGTTGATCGCGATCGTTGTTTGCACTATCGTTGCATTTGGAATGTTGCATTTAGGAACAATCATTTTTGACCGGGAAAATATTCTCACAAAATGGAAGTAAACAGATGAAAAAGATACGTTTTTTGATGGGATTACTGCTTATTTTGGCTGTTATCTTCGTGGTTTCGGAAGCCCAGGCGCAAACTGAGACACCGTGGGTAGTAAGGCTTACCAGAAACTTTGGTTATGGATCCGGATCCGACATCCAGGGAAATATGACTTTATCTTTGACCGGAGATTTAAGTTCCATTGTAAAAGTCGTCTATTTTATGGACGATCAGCCTATGGCGGAATTAACCCAGGAGCCGTTCAAACAACCCTTCACCACCGATGATTATCAACCAGGCGTGCACAAAATGAGAGCCGAGGTGAGCACCGCTGATGGAAATGTGACTCCTGTTGGACCGATTGTCTATAATTTTTTAAGTGCCGGTGAATCGGGAGAGAAGACCACCAGTCTGTTGTTCACGGTAATTGGAATCAGCGTGGCGGCAATGGGTGTCAGTTGGTTCATTTCCTCCCGTCAGAAAGGCGGAACGGTCGCGACAGGCGGCATGCACGGTCTGGCTGTTTGCAAACAGTGTGGAAAGACTTTTGCCCGCTCCTTTTTTGGAATGAACATGGTGGTTGGAAAATTTGAGCGCTGCCCCCATTGCGGCAAATGGCAGATCACCCGGCGAGCCAGCCCGATGGAAATTGATTGGGCGAATGAGCAAACCCGCCCGGAAGAGCCGGTAGAGATCGTGGAAAAACCGAAAAAAGACGACCTGGACGAAAGCCGGTTTGTGGATATGTAGGTAAATTCAACCACGACATTGTCATCATGAGGTTTTTTTGCGGCACAATGCGAAGCATACTTCGTATGCGTGCTTCGGCAGGATTCTTTGCGGAACGGTGCAAGACCGTTCCCTACTGCAGGGCTGGGGCTCGACCCCAGCCGCTTCCCTCAAAACGAGTGTGTCCCCTCTACAATCCCAAAAAAATGGAATCCGAGGAGGGGATATGTTATGATGGAATCACTCGATAACCACCTGTTTTCAATGAGAGAGAAGGAGAAAAAATGACACTCGAAGGTAAAAAAGTTGCTTTCCTGGTTGCGGAAGGCGTTGAAGATCTGGAATATTACGCTGTGGCGATGCGTTTACAGGAAGAGGGTATGGTCGTCCTTACCGCTGCCATGGATTTGAAATCCGTCAAGGGTAAAAATGGACTTGAAATCAAGCCGGATACCAAGATAGAAGAGCTGGTTGCGGATGACTTGTTCGGGCTGGTGCTGCCAGGCGGTTGGGCTCCAGATAAGGTACGCCGCTACAAAGTAGCCACCGATTTGGTTGCCAAAGTCAACGAGCAAGGCAAGATCATTGGCATCATTTGCCATGGCGGTTTGCTGGCGATCTCTGCAAAGATAGTTGCCGGTAAGAAAACCGTCGGTTCACTGGGCATCAAAGACGATCTGCTCAACGCTGGCGCAACCTGGGTGGATGAATCCGCCTTCCGGGATGGCAACCAGGTCTGGGGCAGAGTTGTAGCGGATATCCCAGCCTTCAACCGTGAATTGGTAGCCGCCTTCCAGCAGGCAGCCGCTTAGCCGAATTTGATGCGGTTGGTGGTACAATCGCAATACAAAATTAAACATATTAGTTGGAGGTTGCATGCAACAAGAAGTATCGGGATTTGCCGTTAAAAAAGGACTCGCTGAGATGCTCAAAGGCGGCGTGATCATGGATGTGGTTAATGCTGACCAGGCAAAAATCGCTGAAGACGCTGGAGCGGTGGCAGTGATGGCTTTGGAACGCGTCCCGGCAGATATCCGCGCAACAGGCGGGATCGCCCGTATGAGCGACCCTGAACTGATCATTAAGATTATGGAAGCTGTCAGCATCCCCGTGATGGCGAAATGCCGCATTGGACATTTTGTGGAAGCACAGATATTGGAATCACTGGGTGTGGATTACATCGACGAATCAGAAGTTTTAACTCCTGCAGACGAAGCCTACCATATCAATAAGCACAATTTTAAAGTGCCCTTTGTTTGTGGCTGCAGAAACCTGGGTGAAGCCTTGCGCCGGATTGGCGAAGGAGCTGCCATGATGCGTACCAAGGGCGAACCCGGCACGGGAGATGTGGTTGAAGCTGTGCGGCATGCCCGCTCTGTCTATGGCGATATCCGCCATTTGCAATCCCTGCCTGAAGAAGAAGTGATGACTTTTGCCAAGAACATCCAGGCACCATTCGAGCTGTGTATGCAGGTGCGCGAACTGGGTAAACTACCGGTGGTCAACTTTGCCGCTGGCGGCATTGCCACGCCTGCTGATGCCGCCCTGATGATGCAGCTGGGTGTGGACGGCATTTTTGTTGGTTCAGGCATTTTCAAATCAGGAGACCCCGCCAAGCGTGCCCAAGCCATCGTTAAAGCCACCACTCACTATCGCGAACCTGGGATTTTAGCTGAAGTCAGCCGAAATCTGGGTGAAGCCATGGTTGGTCGTTCTGCCACACAATTGCCAGACGATGAAAGAATGGCTGGACGCGGCTGGTAAGAAAAAAGAGTGAAGCAATCGAAAAAATGAAACTCGGAGTCTTAGCCTTACAAGGCGATTTTCGTGAACACCGTATCAGCCTCGAAAAACTCGGGGCTGATGTCTCTGAGGTAAGGCTTCCAGGACAATTGGACGGTCTGGCTGGACTGATCCTTCCGGGTGGAGAATCTACCGCCATCGGAAAACTGATGAATGCCTATGGATTAATGGATGCCATTCGTGAATTTGGGCAAAAAAAGGCGATCTGGGGCACCTGTGCGGGGGCGATTTTACTTGCCAGAAACGTCGGCAGCAATCAACCCCTGTTGAATCTGATGGATATCACCATTCAACGCAACGCTTTTGGGCGTCAGATCGATTCATTTGAGATCGACCTCCCTGTTCCGTTTCTTAGCCCAAGCCAACCGGATTATCACCTGACCTTTATCCGGGGACCGATCATCACTGAGGTTTATGGAGGAGCTCAACCGCTGCTGAGTTTACCGGACGGCAGGATCATTGCCGCGCAGCAAGGAAAACTGCTGGCAACCTCTTTTCATCCGGAACTTACCAACGATTTGCGTTTCCACCGATATTTTATGGAGATGGCATCATCGGAATTCGAAAATTAAGCCCTTTCGACCTGTATAAAATCAGCCGGACAGGCGCTGTTTTACAGAGCCTGGATGCAGTCCGCTATTTTACACGTGGTGAACCATTGAACCTGCGCAATGTTATGCAGCGGGTTGCCCCGCTGGTGGAACAGGCAGCAGTAAGTTGGGAAGGGGAAGACGGCGCAACCTGTTACGCTCAAATCGAGAAAAGACAAACCCGCCAATACGCCCAAATGTGTTACCTGGGATGCCAGGAAATGCCGGATGCAGTGGATGTTTGCCGGTTGCTGGAGCCCCTGGTAAGAAGTGCCGGAGCGTGGAAAGCATGGGGAGTTTTGGCTGATTTACCGCAGTCTTCAGAACTATTGGAGGGCTTTCGAAAAGCCGGGTTTACCATCTGGGCTAGGCAGAACATTTATCAGCTGATTCCAAACGAAAAAGGTTATAATGAAGAGACTATCCAATGGCGCTTATGGAATTCGCAGGATATCGACTTCATGAACAACTTATTTAAAGAAGTTGTGCCAGGAGCGGTGCAAACCATTGAGCCAATGACGCGCAAGGCAGCGCTTGGTTTGGTTGCCTATCAATCGGATGGCAGTCTGGCTGGTTACGCTGACCTTGAATATGGACCTAAAGGAATCTGGGCTCAAGTAATATCAAGGCCGAATGTCAGGGCAGCAGGTTTGCTGAGAGACTTGCCAGGTGCAGTTCCAGAGTTGGCGGGAAGACCGGTCTTTTTGTGTGTGCGCTCTTACCAATCCTGGTTGGATGCTGCTGTAGAAGAAGTTGGTTTCTCGAAAAGTGAAGCTCAGGTACTGTTGGTCAAACACCTGGTATTGCGCAAGTCACTCGATCGCAGCGTGGTGAAACAGATGTTGGAAGGCAGCACTATGGAAGGCTCGCTGCCGATCACACAGCTAAAGTAAAACGAGCAGAGGGGGAAAAGGAAATGCCCAATAAAAAATCAAGGAAACTGTTTGACAGGCTCTCGCCATTTTATGCTCGTTTGTTCAAGCGCCAGCGAAAAAACTATACCCAAATTTTCAGGGACATGGATCAATGCAATATCTCCCACTTTTCTTCCATCCTGGATGTCGGTTGTGGCAGTGGAGCGATGGCATCGGTGATGTCAGAAATGGGATTGAGAACCTTTGCACTGGATCATTCCCTGGGAATGTTGAGCGTGGCAAGAAGCCGACATGAAAACAGAACTGTGCGGTTTTGTCGTGGAAGCGTTGAGAGCGGATTGCCCTTTCCTGAAAAGAGCTTCGACATTGTGATAGCGGCCTTTGTTGCTCACGGTCTGGATGCCAGCCAGCGCCTGATCTTGTATCAGGAAATGAGGCGGGTTGGCAAACACCTGGTGATTTTGCATGACTACAACGGCGTAAAATCGCTTACCACAAGTATTGCTGAGATCGCTGAAGGCGGAGATTACTTCAATTTCATACGAAATGTAAAGCCTGAATTGATGAACTTCTTTGGAAACCTTGAAATCGTGGAGACCGAGAAACGAAGTTGTTGCTACATCTGCAATGTAAATTGAGGGCATTATAAATTCCTGACATGGTCAATTGTTAAGTAGAAAATGTAAAAATGCAGAGCTGCGAGACCTGCGAAGTCAGGCTGTTCCTTTTTACCGATCCGGTTTGAGTAATAAATGTATTAGAAACACTACAAGGGTAGGTAAATAATGCGGGTATACGTTAAAATCAAGGCGTACAATAGTGAGTATGAAATTTATGACACAAACAAAATATATAACTGATGATCTGGCGGCAATGCTGAAAGTGTTTCCTGAAGAAATCGCTGAGGCTGTTGTCCGGGCAGATCATTTTGACGATTTATTGGAAGTAGTGCTGGACCTGGGCCGCATCCCGACTGCCCGTTTTGTTGACGGCGAGGTCAAATTGCTTGATCGCGTGGTCAACCATGACGATATCAATCATGTGGTCATCCGCATTGGCGAGTTTGACGCAGACAACCGGGCTGGCATGGAGAGCACCCTTCACCGCATCTCTGCCATTCGCAACCGGAGAGGAAATGTGGTCGGTCTGACCTGTCGGGTGGGGAGGGCTGTCTATGGCACGATCACGATTATTGAAGATCTGATCGACTCAGGTGAGAGCATCCTGATCCTGGGCAAGCCTGGTGTTGGAAAAACCACAATGCTGCGTGAGGCAGCTCGAATTTTGGCAGAAAAGAAACGCGTGGTCATCGTGGATACCTCCAACGAAATTGGTGGAGATGGCGATATTCCTCATCCAGCAGTGGGTGCTGCCCGGCGCATGCAAGTACCCAAACCCTCGCTTCAGCACGAAGTCATGATCGAAGCGGTTGAAAACCATAATCCTGAGGTGATCGTCATCGATGAAATAGGACGCGAACTGGAAGCTCTGGCTGCCCGCACGATCGCTGAACGAGGTGTACAACTGATCGGCACCGCCCATGGCAATGCCCTGGACAATCTTTTGGTCAACCCCACATTATCCGATTTGATTGGCGGCGTGTCGTCGGTCACACTCTCGGATGATGAGGCAAGACGCAGGGGGACGCAGAAAACCGTGCTGGAACGTAAGTCTCCGCCCACCTTTACGATCCTGGTTGAGATTCAAGATCGTAAGCGAGTGAAAGTGCATCGTGATGTGGGCGCAGCAGTCGATTCGATTTTGCGCGGTTATCCTTTGCTGCCAGAAGATCGTTTCAGAGATGAGGATGGCAAGGTGCATATTCTGAAGCAAACCAAGCCTAACATGCCAACCGTTTCGCAAGCGATGCGTCGAGGGAACGGCATGGAGAGAAGCCCATTTGACCGCGGCAGCAATCTTGGTGCAGCCCCAAAGCAGCCAAGTTACGCCCTGCCCAAGCACGCTGAACGATATGACGAATACCTGGATGAGAATGATGAGGATTATCCGGACCTTTCAGCGCATGAAGGTGAAAAGAAGATCTTTGCCTTCGGAGTAGCGCGAAACAGGCTGTTGCAATCCATCAAAAGTCTGGGTGTCCCGGCAATTGTAGTCAAAGACCTGGCAGATGCTGATGTGTTGCTGACCCAACGCCGTTATTATCGTGATCGCCTGCAACCCATTGTAGAAGCAGAAGAGCGAGGTATGCCCATCTTTGTGGTGAAATCCAACACGATTGAGCAAATTGAACAGTTCCTGGCTGATTCGTTTCAGGAGCATCAATCTCCGGTAAAACGCACTTTAACTGAAGAAGCCATGCGACACGCGGAACAGGCAATCATGATGATCCAGGCAGGAGAGAAATTTATCAATCTCCCGCCAATGCCATCCCCGGTCCGGCGTGAGCAGCATGAGTTGGCAAAGAGAGCGCACCTGGTTTCCCGATCCTTCGGGAAAGACCCAAACCGATACGTTCGTATCTACAGGGATTAAGTATGTTCATAACATTTGAAGGTCCGGAAGGAAGCGGAAAAAGCACACAATTGCCTCAACTGGCGCAATTCCTGGAAGAAAAGGGCTTATCAGTCGTGAGAACCCGTGAACCGGGCGGAACAAAGATCGGCGATCAGATCCGCGAGGTTTTGGTCAGGATGGATAACACCGAACTGCACCCTCGAACAGAAATCCTGTTGTTTCTGGCAGCCAGAGCTCAATTGGTAGAAGAGCTGATCATTCCCAGCCTGCAGCAGGGCAAGATCATCTTGTGTGATCGTTATGGTGATTCGACCCTGGCATACCAGGGTTATGGTCATGGTCTGGATCTGGACACGTTGCGGGCTATGCTCCACTTTGCCACCGGCGGATTGAAGCCTGACCTGACGATCTTGCTCGATGTCGATGTGATGACCGGCTTGAAAAGGAAAAAGATCAAGGAGGAGTGGAACCGACTTGATGCTTATGAGTTATCATTCCATGAACGTGTTCGTGACGGCTACCATATCCTTGCCGGACAGGAACCCGAGCGCTGGAAGATTGTTGATGCCACGCAAGATCCTGAGCAGGTGCAAACAGAAATCAGGGCGTTGGTCCTGAATGCGTTAGAAGAAAAAAGAATCTAAAAAAGCAACTGGACAAAAAGCCCTGTTGATTGAAAGGAATTTCAAATGAAAAATGTAATGAAGTATCTGTGGATCGCCATGATCTTTATGATGGCTGTTAGTGCCTGTCAAATCCAGGAAGTGACTCCCCCGGCAACCGAGACCCCGGTCGCTTTGGAGACTGAGCCGGTTGAGCCTGAAACCACCGAGATCGTTCCTGTGGTTCCTACCGAGGAGCTCCCGCTGGTAGGTGAAGATGGCAATATGAGTTGTACCCTGGTTGGTCCGCTGTTTGCAGAACTGACAGAAGAACAAAAAGCTCAACTGGCAATATTCCCCGAAGTCAGCGGAGACGATTGGACCAAAGGACCAGAGGATGCCATTCTCACGGTCATGGAATACACCGATTTCTTCTGTCCCTATTGCGGGATGGCTTATGCTGAGTTGGAAACATTGATTGAGAAATATCCGGATGATGTCCGGCTTGTCTACCGTCCGCTTCCCCTGGACTCACTCCACCCAACTGCTCCACTGGCAGCCTATGCTGCTGAGTCGGCGGGGATGCAGGGAAAATTCTGGGAGATGTATGACGCAATTTTTCTGAACCGGGAAGTCCTGTCATCGTTGACGGCGGAAGAATTTACAGAATGGTTAAAGACCACAGCTGCAGATATCGGTATGGATGTTGATCAGTTTGCTGCTGACATCGCAAGCGAGGATGTGATCAACAAGATCACCACTGCCCAGCAGACCATGTTCGAGGCGGGTGTCAGCTCCACCCCGACTGTGTTGGTCAATGGACGCCCAGTCGGCAATTGGCAATCAGCCTACTTGAGCAATTTGATCGAAGTCATGAAAGCCGAAAAGGACATGGTCACAGAATGTCCTCCATTCGTTATCGACCAGGATAAAGAATATACCGCCACGATCACCACTGAAAAAGGTGAACTGGTGCTGGAACTCTACCCTGAGGCAGCTCCTCTGGCTGTCAACTCCTTTGTTTACCTGGCACGGGAAGGTTTCTATAACGACGTGACGTTCCACCGTGTGTATCACAACTTTATGGCGCAAACTGGCGACCCAACCGGTACGGGTTGGAGTGGTGCAGGCTACCAGTACCGCGAAGAAATTGTTCCTGAACTGACCTATGATGAAGCCTACATGGTTGGTGTGGCTCGCGGTCAGGCAGAAGGCTCCAGCGGCAGCCAATTCTTTATCACTTATGTTCCTTATCCTTCTCTCAATGGCGGTTACACCATTTTTGGGAAGTTGATTGATGGTATAGATGTTTTTGAACAAATCACAGAACGTGACGCGGATAATAATCCTGACGCACCTGAAGGCGACAAGATCATCAGCATCGAAATCATAGAAAAATAGTGTCCGAACTAGCTTCTGAGCCGTCACCTTCGAATCGTACCAGCCCCCGCTGGATGCACTGGATAAACCTGGTTGGGAATATCCTGGTCATCCTCGGGGCTGGGTCTTTTTTTCTATTCTTTTTAAGTTGGCGACCTGACTCAGGGGTTGCTTCAATCTTTGGTCAACTCTCGAACCGCACGATCTACCTTTGGGCGTATATGTGCGGTTTTATTGCCCTGATGGCTTCCATCGGAGCTTTGGACAGTATTCTTCGGCTGAGCGGCAGAGCAAAGTATCCAAAACGGAAAGAAGCCGGATGGCTTCGATTCATCATAATTATGTTTCCATTCATCCTCTGGGCTGTGGAAGCCTGGAAATACTCAATTATCCTGCCTGGCTGGATCTTTTCAGTGCTCATTTTTATGGGTGTCCTGATCCCGGCAGTTTGGTTGCTGAGAATGGCAAGCGGTCACTTGTGGGGAAAGCATAAAGGGCGGAACGCATCGGTGATCAGCTTTTCAAGCAGTGTGACCATGCCTTTCATCATGCTGGTTGAGCTTCTGGTAATGATAATTGCGATTGTCTTATTGGCTGCGTTTAGTTTCAGCGGTTTCTTCAAGGTGCCCGAGAGCATGAGTGAGATCGAAGAATTGCTCAATTCTCCCCTGGCTGTTTTGATAATTACCATTTTTGTAGCTGGAGTTGGCCCCTTTATTGAGGAACTGTTCAAAACTCTGGCGGTTTGGTCTCTGCAGGGTTTGGAGATCAGCGAGGAAGAAGGTTATGTGGCCGGAATGATGAGCGGTGCCGCTTTCGCTTTGGTGGAAGGCATGCTTTATGCTGCTCAAACAGCGATGACCCCAGGTAACGATTGGCTTTACTTTCTGTTGGGTCGCTTTGGCGGAACGTTGATCCATATCTTTAATGGTGGTCTGATTGGTTGGGTTCTGACAAGAACCTGGCAGGATCGCAAGCTTGCCCGCCTTCTGGTTGTCTACTTGCTTGCATTTATCGTGCACGGTTTATGGAATCTGGCTGTAGTTCTGACCCAGTTGATCCCCAGTCTGAGGGGAGAGGAGATCGACCAGGTTTTGTCTAATGGTGTAATGGCAGCATTGGCTGTTTTGGTAACCGTTGGATTTTTCGCCTTTGCACGCCATATTCTGAAGGGTAGAGACCTCCACCCGGTCACCCAGACAGGAGAAACTAATGTCATCTGATGCCCTGCTTGCCCGCGATCAGGTGATGAGGTTTTTGCGTTTCATTTCTGGCATTGTGGCAGATTTGGAGGTGGTTGGTCATGAAAATGTGCCCGATCAAGGCGCATATATTCTCACTACCAGTCATATCAGCCGGCTGGATACACCTTTCTTGATGTTATCAACCTCACGCAAGGATATTATTGCCATGGTGGCAACAGATTACTTGAATTCGCCCCTTGGTGGCATCCTGAAGAAACTGGGTGTCATTTGGATTAATCGTGAGGGTTATGATTTTGAGGCTTTTCGAGAAGCAACAGCATTTTTAAAAAAGGGCGGAATTGTAGGGCTGGCACCTGAGGGAAGACGATCGAAAGATGGTCAGCTTCTGGAAGGCAAGGCTGGAGCGGCATTGCTGGCTTTGAGAAACAAGGTGCCAATCATCCCGGCGGTGGTCCTTGGATCCGCGGATATGGTAAAAAGCTTTCTGAGATTAAAAAGGATGCAAGTAAAAGTCATTTTCGGGAAGCCTTTTGAATTGCCCCAACCAGAAGCAGGACAAAACGAGAAAGATATCCTTGAGATGGGTATAACAGAAATCATGTGCCGGATCGCCGCATTGTTACCCGAAGAACGTAGAGGCTTCTATCGCGATCACCCACGACTGCAGGTATTATTGGCTGAACAAGCAACAATTATTAATGAAGAGGAACAACAATGATCCCTATACGAGACGAAATCAAGACTCACCGTACACCCATAGTGAATTATGCGCTTATTGTAATTAATGTACTGGTCTTTTTATGGATGTTCTTAAATAGCGGCAACCTCGAAAACATCTATTACGAATATGCCTTGATTCCAGCCAACTTCCTGAATGGGATTGACCTGGGCGATATCAAGGATATGTTCACCAGCATGTTTATGCACGGCGGCTGGATGCACCTGATCGGCAATATGCTTTACCTTTGGATCTTCGGTGATAACATCGAGGACCGGTTGGGTCATCTTGGTTATCTGCTTTTTTACCTGGCAGGCGGACTTGCCGCTGCCTTACTGCAGACCATCATCAGCCCCAGCTCACAAATCCCCATGGTGGGAGCCAGCGGAGCTATTGCGGCTGTGTTGGGTGCCTACCTGGTGATGTATCCAAACAGCAGGGTCTACACCTTTGTCCCGATTGGCTTTTATGCCCGAGTGCGGCTGATGCCGGCAATTGTGGTCTTAGGGCTTTGGTTCTTGCTGCAACTGATCAGTGGTGTCGGTTCACTGGGCGCATTGGATCAAGGCGGTACGGCGTATTTTGCCCACATTGGCGGATTCATTTTCGGTCTGGTTGTGGGGTGGCTGTTCAAAAGAGGTGGTCGCGAACCTCAACCTGCACCGCCAAGCTGGAGCTAGGCTTTTTGCCCTGCGGGTGTCTTGAAAAATGTGAATTCATAGTATAATATGCCGAAAGCGTTTAGACGGTTTCGACCCTCGAAGCGCATTTTATATTTATCCCTGTGGGGAAGATTTTAGACATAAGGAAATAATAATGCCAAGTTCATACCTGACACGTGAGGGTTATGAGAAATCCGAACAAGAATTAGTATTTTTGCGCACCGTCAAACGCAAGGAAGTTGCTCAGCGGTTGCAAGATGCCATGGAAGATGGTGAATTGATCGAAAATGCTGAATTTGAAGCTGCGAAGAACGAACAGTCTTTTGTCGAAGGGCGCATCAAGGACCTTGAGATTCTGCTTGCCAATGCTCACATCATCGGTGAAGACGAGAACCCACAAGGAGTGGTCAAAGTTGGCTCCAAAGTGACCATCATTGAAGAAGGCAATGAGCCCGAAACCTATATGATCGTGGGTCCTGCCGAGGCAAACCCGCGGGAAAAACGAATTTCCAATGAATCACCCATTGGTCATGCGTTGATCAATCATAAGGTTGGCGAGAAGATCAAGGTAGAAACGCCGGGTGGCGCTTTCGAAGTTGAGATCTTGAAGATCGAGTAAAAGAAACCAACTGAAT
>JAEAME010001877.1_pt1 | contig 13389 bp, 15 predicted proteins | sample 8958731 | NCBI WGS metagenome assembly JAEAME01 (sample SAMN16933194, study PRJNA681113) | bioreactor sludge metagenome | isolation source: anerobic bioreactor sludge (Control) | place: India:Bengaluru | collected 2018-10-24 | reverse complement strand
CACTGCCGGAAGAATCAGACATCATTTGCATAGCCCTTTTTCGGCAGTCTCAAAAAGTAAAATCCCTGACACAACAAACAGTGTCGTCGAAAGTGTTTGCACTGTCTAATCAACGAAAATGGTATTTAACAGAAAGAATATGAAACTATACGGTCAAACTGAATTCAAGTTCGAAAGTTCTGCCTACTAAACCCTCGGCTCCACCAAATATTCGAGGTATTATACTTACAAACTATGTAGTGAATCAGGCGACAGATATTACATTGGTTCGACCGATGATATAGCGCGGCGGCTTTACGATTACAACCATGGCAACACCCCTTCAACGAAACCCTATCGGCCCTGGCAACTGGTGTATTTAGAAGAATATAGAACTATGTCTGGATCGAGAAAAAGAGAATGACAGATCAAATCATGGAAAAACCCTGAATACATGGTTTGGACAATGAATAGACCAAGACTAAAGACTATAGACAGGCAACCGTAGAAAGCGGGAAATGAGATTGAGGCGTAATTCAATTTGCCGGGACGTAGTCACAGCGATAATATATGTCTTAAAAATCCCTGAAATGCCATTCTGACACGGAGGCTCTACCGAAGTGGCCGACACATAGTCGTTCGACCGCTGTTAAAAGAATCCGTCCTCAGCCACGAAGTAACGCATCCCTCGCCGCAGTCGGCCTGCGCTCGGGATGACATTCTGAGATAGACTCCTTATAATACCCATACTAAAAAATGAAATGAAAAACAAATTTTATGTGTTAGTTATTATATTTGTTGTCTTACTAATACTTGGGATATTCCGTTACGAATACCGTGCGGTATATGATAATGCGAGTTTCATATGATATTCATGCATCGGGATCCCGTAGGGGTGGCCGCCCGCTGGTTGGGGAATTCACTGCTGCACTACCGCCGCTGGCCCATACAACTCGCGGGACTGATAACGGTTAATGCCTATTTTTTTCCCTGGTTTAAACGGATCCCCTGTACCACTCTGAACTGCAGTACTTGCCCGGCGGCAATTTTTGCCTGCCCGATCGGAACTTTACAGTATTTTGTGATCAACCGCATGGTGCCGTTTTATACGCTGGGATTACTGGGGATCACTGGGCTGCTGGTAGGTAGTCTGAGCTGCGGCTGGTTTTGTCCTTTCGGATGGCTGCAGGACCTATTAGCGAAAATACCGGTACCGAAAATAAAGTTAAATAATCGTTTCGGGTGGACGCGATATGCGGTGCTTATCCTGTTGGTAGGTATCGTACCCTTTTTCACCCGGGAGCCCTGGTTCAGTAAACTCTGCCCGGTGGGGACACTGGAAGCCGGCATCCCCCTGATCTTTATCGATGATACGCTGCGGGAGATGATCGGGCGGATGTTCATTATCAAGATCTCGATCCTGGTGATTATTTTATTATGGATGATGTTTAGCAAACGGCCTTTTTGCCGGTTTGTTTGCCCCTTGGGTGTAATTTATGGGTTATTCAGCCGCTTCAGTAGACTCAGGCTTAAGGTGGACCTGGAGAAATGCACGAGATGCGACCAGTGCAAAAAAAAATGCCCGACCGATATCAAGATATACCGGGAAACGGGAAGTTCTCAGTGTATCCGCTGCCTGGAATGTGTGAAAACTTGTCCGGCATCGGCGATAACAATAAAATAAGGTAATCTTCAGGCCAGTGCAAAATGTTACAAAGAAGCAAACTGATCGGTAGTATTTTATTACTGGCGATGGTGTTATTCACCAACCTGAGTTGTTCAGCGGGTACCCCTGAGTTAACGGATAAGGTACAACCAACCACCACCACAAGTAATATCATTATTACGAATACGGGCACCAGCATTACACCAACGACAACTCCCGCCGGTCACACTGATATCCCTGTATCTACGGTAAGGGTTGTCCTGGCCGAAGCTTTTACCGGGGATTGGTGACGCTATTGTCCGTTCGCGTTGCGGGCAATCGAAAAACTGGCCGGGGAACTCGGCCCGGAAAAGCTTCTCGTTCTACAGTATCATTACCGGGATTCCTATTCTACCACAGCTACCGAAGCAAAGGTGAAAGAATACCAGATCCGGGGTTTTCCTTCGGTCTTCTTCAATGGGGGAAACCTGGTTTCGGGGGGCAGTGACAAGAGTTACGGGATGTATCTCGAGGTGATAAAGAAGGAGTTGGAAAAACCAAGCCCGACCACAATTGTAGTGACCGCCGGTACCGCTAACAATGAACCTGCTATTACGTTCAAGGTTACGAATATCAGCCATGCTGATCTACAAGCCGTGGCATTGAAAGTGGTGTTTTACGAAGACATCGGGACCAACGAACACCATTATGTAGTCCGTGATATTTTGCAGCCGCTAGCAATCGATCTTCTGCCGGCGGGAAACACCCGGGTTTTCAACATTACTTCAAGCACCAGCCGGCAGGCGATAAAGGGAGTGGTTTTCCTGCAGGATGTTGCGCAGGAAGTGTACCAGGCGGCGGGTTTCGTATTATCAACACAAAATTCCGAACCATAATAGTATCCAAGTAAAAGATTACATCTTCGAGGGATTTCCCCTTTTTACCTATTGATTGACGAACTACTATAGCGTCTTGTAAGTTCCTTGAATAATTTTAGTTACCTGTAAGCTGTCATTCCTGCGGAAGCTGATATCGAGGAGAAGTGGGGTTTCTGGATTCTGGCCTTCGCCAGAATGACATTAGCTTGATCACGGCGTTTTCGAGTTATTTAACCTATATCCGAGACGGGATACTACTTTCCGATTGAATAAAAAACTAGAAAAGGCTATACTCTCGACCGGAGGTGCTGCAATTGGCTAAACTAGATAAACAGTTCAAACCGTTTATTCAAACACACGATAAAGACAACTGGTACGGTTACACCAGCCCGCGCATGGTTTTCTTTAATTCCAACGATGTAATTCCCGATGTCCCGTTCGGCACGGGTTTCCTGGTCGCCAATAAAGTCGGCACGATGGATGTTCCGCATATCCACGACGGGGCGTATAATTTCTTCGTTTTCACCGGCGCAGAACTTGACCGGATCTTTGAAGCCGAATTTGAAATCGGCTTTTGTATCGGTGATACTGCGCAATCTATGGAAATATACCATATCACGAAGCCGTCGATCGTGTGTGCTCCCCCCGGTGTGTTCCACAGTCCGGTGTATTTTAAAAAAGTCGTCCGGGGCCTGAATACGATGCTCAGCTATGTCGGCATTACTACGGGCAGAGTCTACAGCCGTACTGATATAAATGGAAAAGAGGAATGGTTCTACGAGAAAGAACACTCCCGACCCTGCGTAAAGGACAAAACTAAAAAATGCACCTTCTGCGGACTTTGTTTCACCAATCCGAAACAGACAGAGGCAGATGTACGCAAGTACATGGAGCCTTATTATAAAAACGCCTCGACCGTGGGTAAGTATAAAGACTGTATCAGGGAATTACGGAAAGATTACCATAAACTCGGAGATGCGGTAATGAATCCCCGGTGTGTTTTCAAAGGTAAAGAAGATATGGCCGGCACCGGGCAGCAGTTCAGCTATAACATCATTACGAAACCGTGCAAGCTGGGCGATGACGAAGCGGTAAGCAACGGACAGATAGCAGAATTTCTATGGTTTTCCGGAACAGACGTCGTCGAGCCATGGGACAGCTTTGACGCCGAGATAGAAGTAATGCTTGGTGAAGACCCCGACCACATGGAAGCGGTGAACTTCACCAAGCCCGGGATCATCGCGGTTCCTGCCGGGATGTGGCGCGGTGCGGTAACCGTAAAGAGGCTGGGTAAACCGGTCTGTTTCATTCCATATTATACCCAGGACAAAAAGCGGTATAAGATCACGCGGAAGGTAGTAAACGGGGAACCCCTGCTGGTCTACAACGACGAGTCCACCATTAAAAACCCCACCCCCGGTGACGAGTTGTATCTGCAGATCAAGCGGTAAGGCGCGTCCGAGTCAAAGCAAACTGAATAAGCCCGAAACTGTTTTAGTGACAGTTTCGGGCTTTTATCCCTACAAGACTGTGATGTATTGGAGATTTAAGCCATGACCGGCGATATCAAGGGAATGTTCCAAAAATACGAGGCATCGGTGGCAGCCGCCGACTTCAAGAAGACGGTTGAATATTTCGCCGATTCCTTTATCCTGGCGGGGCCGCGGGGGGCGTTACCCATGACTAAGCCGGATTTCTTAGATATCTCGAAACAGGCGGTACAGTTCTATAAACGGATTGGCCGAACGTCTGCCAGGATTCTTGACATGGAGGAAATACCGGTTTCGAATGAGTATTCAATGGTCAAAACCCATTGGGGCTTGACCTTTCAGAAAACCGGTAACAAGATCATCGAATCTGATATCACATTTCTGGTACAAAAAAACGGTGCTGAACCAAAGATAATTATGTTCATCGACCATCAAGATGACGAAAAGGTGTTTCAGGATTTAGGACTCCTCACTGGATAAGAAAATTTGACCTCCCGGTTTCGTGCCACAGATCCGAAGCCGTACTGGCGAATACACTACCTGATAGTGTACGTAAGAAAACTAGATGAAACAAGGGAAGCATCCGGTTGCTCTGCTTTAGCCGCGAAATGGTAGGCCTGGCATAACGTAAGGAAGCTATGCTTTCCCACTCTGTTGGTATGGACGAAGCGAGGAAGGCTGGAGAGCACAAACGCGAACGATCCAGAAACTAAGGAATTTATAGTCCAAAACCAAGGTTAAGCTTAACTCCTTGGCGGTTCTACCGATTGATACCACGGCTCCATTTTCCTTCAGCAATATTAACCGGAATTATCAAACGTGTAGACAGTTTTCATCGTACGATTATACTACTGACACCAGGTTTACATTTTTTGTTATAATATACTCGTTTGATATTGAGGATATATTATGAAATTTACGGTAACTCTTGAAAAAGATGAAGACGGTTTCATCATCGCCAGTTGTCCCGCTTTGCCAGGATGCCATTCACAGGGCAAAACAAAAAAAGAAGCCATGGCAAATATCGAAGAGGCGATACGCGGGTATATCGCCAGCAAACGCAAACACGGTGAACCATTACCGATAACTGAGATCAAAGAGGTAGAGGTGGCCGTTTAGTGCCCCGGTTGCCCACAGTATCCGGAGACGAGTTCGTCAAAACCGTACACAAGATTGGATATGTTTGGGACCACACCGAGGGCAGTCATATGATTTTACGCCACCCCTCCGGAAGGCGTCTTTCAGTACCCCGACACCCTGAATTGGGAAGAGGATTGTTAAGGGCATTAATCAAAGATATTGGATTAAGCCGGGAAGAATTCATCAGATTACTGAGAGAGTAAATTTAGACACTATCGTATAAGTACGCTAATTGATACCGATGCCCCATCATTCACGGAAGTTGACTTAGACGTATTTTCAGCGGGCAATTAGTCTTACGCCAGATACCTTGTTACCCTTTTTCTGCTCTGTTATTATTTCCACTATCATGAATACTTTGAACAGTTCATAAATTGCTGTATCCTCATCGCCAATAAATCAGGTGGTAATAGTATAGGCGATACCAATTAAGTGAGACACAAATAATTGGAAAAACTCAAAGTCACAATCAGACAAGAACAGCCGGAAGACTATAGTGTTGTCTATCGGCTGGTAAAAGAAGCATTTTTAACCGAAAACCATACAGAAGAACCGGATTATCTCAATGTATTAAGAACAAAACCAGAGTTTGTTCCGGAATTATCTTTAGTCGCTGAGACAGCGGATGGTACTGTTGTGGGACAAATTCTTTTATCTAAAACTACGATCAACTATCTAAATTCTCAAGATGTCCAGCTGGTGGTCTCGCCATTATCGGTATCTCCTAAATATTTCCGTAATGGAGTGGGGAGTTCATTGCTACGTGAAGGGTTGAAAATCGCACGGGATTTGGGATATAAAACGGTGTTTCTCTGGGGAAGGCCCGAATTCTATATGAGATTTGGTTTCGTCCCATCATATAAGTTCAACATCTTCCACACAAAATTCCCGGAGCAGAAAGTAGACTTCATCATGATGTATCAATTAAAGGGAAATGTTTTAGGAAGAGAAAAAGGTATAATCGACATATATTGAGATAACCTTATTCCGCGCTGGCTTTTTCACAATGCCGGGCGAGATATAAATCGAGAAGGTCACCTCTGCTGGAATAAACCTTTTTCCCCTGCGGGTCACCGTATTCCCGGGCGAGCATTTTGTGAGGATAGTGTAAGAGAATATCCAGGCCGGGTATTTCATCCCGCTCAAAGCGACGCATGATAGTCGCCACGGTGTCGGCTTTCAGGTTGCCGAGTTTCCACCACGGCTCAAGGGTCCCCACATTAGAGAAAACATCCCATTTTTCTGTTACGAAGAACCAGAATTGCTGCGGTTCATCCAGTAAACTTTCATCTGCGGCTGTAATTCGCTCAGTTCCAATGATTGAACGATACAAATCGCTTTCCGTCTGCCAGAGAATCTGCCGGTTCAGGTGTTTTCTTGATGCTGCCAGTATTTCTTGCGGGACGGAAGCGGCTTCTTCGACCGTAGGACGCAGGTACTCAATTTTCCGGGCTTCCTGTAAAGGGCCGGGAGTATGTAAAAAACACTGAAAATCACTGCCCAGTTCCTGAACACGTTTTCGAATTTTCAGATACTCTATCAAGCGTAATAGTTCATCCAGTTCAGGAAAAGCTTTCCTGGTCAAAAATATCTGCCAGCGTGGCTTCATCCCTGCATCGAGCAATCTTTCCGTGGCAACAACCGCATCCTGGAAAGCCCCTTGCCGGCGGTAGAACCAATCGGTTGTAGCTTCCATGCCAAAGAAGGTGATCTGGCAAGTTTGAGGCCCCACCGATTTGGCCCAGGAGACATACTCCCGGTCACGGGCCAAACGCCATATACTTAATAACTCATGTCTTGCAGGTTCTTCATCACTAAGCTCTCTAGCAAGTTCATGGAGTTGACGGTACTCATCTGCGTAATCAGGTTCGCGGAAAAATGAGGATATTTCCAGGGATCTGTTTATGCCTGAATGACGGAAATAGTCACGAAATTGCGCGGCCATCCAGCGCAGGTCATCAGCAGACATCTGATGATTCGTACCGTTACCAAGGTAGCAGTGCCGGCACCGGTTGGGACAACCATGCATATCCAGGGCAATGCTGAACTTTTTACTTCTTATAAACGGCATATCGTGATATACCTCAACAGCGCTGTTATTTTACTATATATCAGAATAGAACGGTTAATTTAAGTACAATCTACTAATACCCTGTTTTTAGGGTCAACACAAGGCTGCCTGCTAATATGAGTGGTGATATCCAGATACGAAATCAGAGTTTTTTATTGGGAAGGGCGGGAACCGGCCTTCGCCTGTCGGAGAGGTGGAAGATTGCCAGTACCGGGTGCCGGTATATCATGCGCGGGCCGGCGTATCTCATAACTTGCTTGATGGCCGTTCTCATCTCGGATTGATAACAGTGTACGGGACACTTACTGCAAACCGGTTTGTTTTCCTGAAAGATACATTTTTCCAGCCTTTCCTGTGCATATTCTGCTAAAGCGGCACAGTGAGGACAAAGACCGGCTTCACCGTGGTGGCGGCGGCAGTAAACGGCGATCATCAAACGGACAGTTTTCAATTCACGTTTCAGTCGGGCAGGCATCATAGCCATTATACAAGGAGCAGGGAACTGATGCTTGGCCACCTCAAAAACTCTCGCTGGTTCTCTTACTGCCGCGGGTTGTTGCGGTTGGGAAACGCAGCTATGGGTTCCCGTTGATATCCCGTGTGCCTTGACTTCGCTTACACTTCAGTAATAGACTTATGGCCGTGTGGGAGGCTGCTGATATCAGCGCTGCGGCATTTCAAATTTTCCGGAGGAGTGATCATGAATCAGAACAAATACGACAAATATTTCATCACTGAAACCCCACCAAACCCCGGGATGCCTGATAACCGGACCAAAGGCACGACCGTGCCCTGGGAGAATTCTCTTTATATCAGCGAGGAATTGAACGGAAAAGTCCCGAAAGCCTATTACCTGGAAACGAACATGGTACTGCGGACAGGCACGATAGACCTCTTAAGTAAAGCCCACAGCCATTCCTTCGACGAGTACCTGATGTTTCTGGGCACGAATCCGGAAGATCAACACGAGCTGGGCGGAGAGGTGGAATTCTGGCTGGGCGGGGAAAAACATATCATTACCCGGACCTGTGCCGTTTTTGTTCCGGGCGGGCTTTCCCACTGCCCGGTTTATTTCCGCCGCGTGGACCGGCCTTTCATGTTCATTACGACGGGAAATACCTTAGGCTACAGTTCCGAACCGGCAGCGCCGTCAAATACTAAACCGGAATAATTTTTGTTGTTGACGGCAACCGGATGCCTGCAGCAAGGAAGGATTGAAGGCTTCGCTTGAGGCTAAAACCCAGCATGTTTTAAGGATGGTTCCGGGATTTAGAGTATAGGGACATGTCATAAATCAGTAACCAGGAGAGGAGGGCAGTGCCAGATGCGTATCGAAATCGCCAGGGATGTAATTAAACACTTAAGAAAGTTTCCCTTTGGTTTTCCGGCTTCGCCGGATAATGACGAATGGAAACTGTTCGAAGTGCCATTTCCGCTGACCGATGAAGAAGGTGAACTCCTGAGCCGTCTGATGCCGTATTCCGAACATATCGATGATATTGCCAAAAGACTCGGCCGCAGCAAGGAAGAGCTGTTGCCGATATTGGACGGCCTTTTACACAAGACCTGGCTGCTGCGTACGGGAACCCGGGAAAACGGCCGCTATACTGCCTTGACTTTCGGCCCGGGAGCCTCGGAACTGCAGATGCCGTGGTTAAGTAAAGAATTAATGGAACTACAAAGAAAGATGACGCCGGCGGCGGCCAAACCCGAACCAGCCGATGTTATTCCTTATTTCAGAGTCGTCCCCCGGGAAGCGGCACTATCCAATAGTTCTGAAGTGCTGCCCTCAGAGGTTGTTTCACACCTGATCGAGCAGGCCGATGAGAATGAACTGGCGGTGACGGAATGCATCTGCCGAAAATCGGCAAAAATCCACGGCCGGGGTTGTAACGCCCCGGTGGAAGACCAGTGCCTGTTCTTCGGGGGCTTTGCCGTAGCGATCGTCGAACTCAATGCCGGGCGCCGTATCTCTAAAGAAGAAGCAAAAGCGAAAATCAAGAGGGCGCAGGAACTGGGCCTGGTGCATCAAGCCAGCGCCAATGCCCACCCGCTGGTGATATGCAGTTGCTGCACCTGCTGCTGCGCGGCATTAGGTTCCTTTATAGGGGACAGAAAACCCCTTTCGCTTAGATCGAACTTCTATTCAGAAGTAGATACCGATATCTGCAAAGGGACATGCCCTGACTGTGCGAAGATATGTCCGCCGAAAGCCTGTCATATTGATAGAAAGAATCAGAAACCGATGATCGATACAGCCAGGTGTATCGGCTGCGGCCTTTGTGCCGCCGCCTGCCCGGAAAAAGCCATCCGGTTGAAACGTAAGGAAAAGCCTTACATATACCCGGATACCTGGGATGATTATATACATGTACGTTTACAGCAAACCGGGAGGGACCAGTTTTTTAAGTAACCCGGTACACACTACGACAATTGGCCTTGATGTAGAATGCATGAATTAGCAATTACCAGGAGCATCCTGTCCATCGTCCTGGAAAAAGCTCGGGAAGTAAAAGCCGGGAAGATAACGAAAGTAGACCTCCGGGTAGGAAGGCTGACCGGATTTGTACCGGAGTGTATCCAGTTGCAGTTTGAGGTTTTAAGCCGTAATACCGAAGCGGCCGGCGCCGGACTAAATTTCCAGCGACCGCCGGCAAAACTACACTGCCGCAGATGTAACCTTGACTATGCGCGGGAGGATATGAGTATAACATGTCCGGAATGCCATACGATGGAGATTGACATAATATCTGGTTCGGAACTATCCGTCGAAAGCATCGAAGTAGAGTGACCGCCGTAGATCAAGCGAGTTTTTCCCCACCCAACCGCTTTGGATAACTAAAGATGACCAGGGTTAATGACACTAAAAAGGATATCATTAGCATCATGAACAGTAATACATATACGAAAAAAGAACTGCCGCTGGAGCAGGGGGAAGAATTACTTAAAACATTAATGTCGCGTTTTCTAGATAATAGGGGCCGCCATAAAGGACTTGATTGGGCCGGGGTACAGGCCAAGTTGGCGGATAACCCGGAAAAACTGCGGTTGCTCCATGAAATGGAAAGAAGCGGCGGGGAACCGGATGTCGTCAGCTATGATAACAAGACGGACGAATACATTTTTTATGATTGTTCGGCGGAAAGCCCGGCAGGACGCCGGAACATTTGTTACGACCGGGCAGGACAGGAGTCCAGGAAGACTGCGAAACCGAAAGGTAACGCAACCGATATGGCCGCCACCATGGGTATTGATCTGTTGACTGAAGAAGAGTACCGCGCGTTGCAGACACTCGGCGAATTCGATACCAGAACTTCGAGCTGGGTGCAAACACCTCCAGATATCAGAAATCTGGGTGGCGCCTTGTTTGCCGACCGCCGCTACGGCCGTGTTTTCATATATCACAACAGCGCCCCGTCTTACTACAGTGTCAGGGGATTCCGCGGCTCATTGCGGGTTTAAAATGATACGGCCGGTAAACGTTCATCGAAAGTACATGAGCTGACACTTGGTCTTTGCGGACCAGATTATCAGCTCTCAATAGCCAGTCTCGAACACTTATATTATAGGGCGCAGGATGTCTTAATATAGTACCTTTTCTTCAGTCAAGCGCTGAATTTCTTCCCTGGACAAGCCCAAGAGCCGTCCGAACACATAGTCGTTATGCTCGCCCAGCAGCGGGGCGCTCTTATAATTCCCTTTAGGTGTATCACTAAAGTGGAAAGGCAGGCCGGCCAGGACTACTTTACCCATTACGGCGTGATCGGTGTTAATAAAGAATCCCCGGGACTCGATATGCTTATCGTGGTGGATCTGCTTGGTGCTGAGCGACGGGGCGGCAGCGATCCCTGCTTTCTGCAGCATCGCCGTCACTTCATATGCCCCATAATTCCGGGTCCATTCATTTAAATGCTTATCCAGTTCATCCTGGTTTTTCCATCGGCTGAGCTCATCACTGAATTCTTCTTGCTTCGCCCACGCCGGGTTGCCCATTAATTTGACCAGCGCTTGCCATTCTTTCTGGTTTGCTACAGCCAGGGCCACCCATTCATCTTCATCATTGGTCTGTTTACAGCGATAACTACCGTGAGGTGCCGCAGTGGTATCGTGATTGCCGATACGTCCATTAACCTTTCCATTTATCATATAACCCATGACGTGTTCACCGAGAAAATTAGCACCCTGTTCGATCATGGCGGCATCGATATACTGCCCCTCTCCGGTCTGGGCGCGGTGATACAGCGCCGACATCATGGCGAAGGCTCCGGTCAACGCCTGAGCCCCGTCAGTCCAGGGAGATACCCCCACCACCGCCGGGTCTTCACCTTCATATCCATTAGCGTAGGTAGCGCCGATAAAAGCGTCGATAATTTCGGCGTAGCCCGGACGTTCCTTATAAGGGCCGGACCTGCCATAACCCGAACCGGCATAATAAATGATACTGGGATTAAGCTTCTTCATTTCCTCGTAGCTTAGTCCCCACCGCTCCAGGATCGCCCCGCCGTAGTTTTCGGCTACGATATCGCTAATGGCAATAAGTTTTTTAGCTAATTCCCGGCCCTGCGGCACACTCATATTTAAAGCAATGCCTTTTTTACCGAAATTGAGGCTGGCAAAACAACTCCCGACGTTAGGCCCGGTACCGGCCAACCCGGGCGGAGCACCGACCGTTCTCAGGAAATCGATCTTCAAGTTGGTTTCCAGTTTAATTACTTCTGCGCCCATGATAGAAAACCATTCTGTGGCATGGGGGCCGGCCCACATCTGACAAAAATCTAAAACCCTTATACCAGTTAATGGCAGCTTATTCATCATTTTCTCCTAAATCACTCCCATCTGCCGCATTCTGACCAAATCCTGGCGGCTGTAGCCCAGCATCTCGCAATATACTTTTTCATTATGTTCGCCCAGCAATGGCGCTGGAGTTGCTATTTTCCCCGGTGTAGCCGATAACTTGAATGGCGATCCGGGGTATTTCAATTTACCGGCGGCCGGATGTGCTACTTCCTCCCAGAATTGCCGGTATTCCAACTGCGGGTCAGCAACTAGGTCCTGCACTGTGCGTACCAGCGAGCAGGGTACGCCGTATTGCAGCGCCAGCGCATTGATTTCATCGGTAGTATGTTCCATAGTCCATACGGTAATCAGTTGATTCAACTCTCCGATATAGTCGTTACGCATGAGGGGGTTGGCAAACATCTCGGTATCCGCCCAATCTGGATTTCCCATCATTTTTACCACCAGCGGGTAATGCGGGCCGATCCAGATGACGACATAACCATCCTGGCAGGGATACAAGAAACCGCCGAATTTCTTGCGGCCGTATTCGCGGGAGGGCGTAAGACCCTGAACCGAATAAAAAGCTAATTGCTGGCGTCCCATGGAAGCGACGGCTTCCTGCTGTGAGACATCAATATGAATCCCCGGATTCCCGTTTTTTCGTCCGTTGATGGCACCCATGGTACAGACCGCAGCGGTGATGCCGCTGATCATATCAGAACCATGATTAGGTGTTTTTAAAGGAGCATGGCTATCCGGGTCCTGGATCCCTTCGTCCGGATTGCCAAAAGCATTTGATCCCGCATGGCAATTTACCATATCGCATCCTTTATAGTTTCTAAAGGGGCCGGTCTGCCCGAAAGGGGTGATCGAGGTCATTATCAGCGAAGGGTTTATTTGATGGACAGCCCGGAACTTTAGGCCGAGTCGGGTGAGTTCCCGGGGCAGGTGGTCTTCAATCAAAACATCTGCCCACTTCAGCAGTTCTTTAAACAACTTGAGGCCGGTGGCAGTCTCAAGGTTGAGAGTTATACTGGACTTGTTAGTATTATGAAAAAGAAAAAGGCCGCTTTTCTCGAGGTGGGGAATATCCTGTGGAAAAGGCCCGTAACTGCGGGCTTTGTCCCCCAGGCCCGGCCGCTCAACCTTAATTACTTCCGCTCCTAAATTAGCCAGCAACTTGCCGCAGTAGGGGCCAGATATAAATTCACTGAATTCTAGAACTTTAATACCGGAGAGAGCCGCGTGGTCCACTTTTTAACTCCTTTTTAGAGTTGATATTTTATCTAACCATACTCTAATCGGATTGAATGCGAGGTATTCGAAATGACAACCCAGTTCTTGATTAACTCAACTTCGAACGGATAATCCCCTCCAAGCAGGTCTGTGCATGCTAGACATCTTGTA
>JAEAME010001874.1_pt1 | contig 13406 bp, 12 predicted proteins | sample 8958731 | NCBI WGS metagenome assembly JAEAME01 (sample SAMN16933194, study PRJNA681113) | bioreactor sludge metagenome | isolation source: anerobic bioreactor sludge (Control) | place: India:Bengaluru | collected 2018-10-24 | reverse complement strand
GAGCTGTGAGATGCGCACGCATAAAAATACCATGCCGGTGATGAGGCAAACTGCCAGCATTGCTGCTATAATAAGCCACATTTTCTCGCGGATACCCGTCATTGACTCCCCCCTCCTCACGAGTAGTTAAGGTGTTGGTGGCGATAGAATTGTAACATATATGAATAACGAAAAGGCGATTGCGGTAAACAAAAGGGCTTACCATGATTACCATATACTGGTAAGCTACGAGGCCGGCATTGCGCTTAAAGGCTCGGAGATCAAGTCCATCAGATTGGGCCGGGTCAATATAAAAGACGCCTATGCCAGGCCCGAGAACGGCGAGCTGTGGCTGTACAACTCGCATATTGCCGCATACCAGGCGGGCGGCTTCAACACGCACGAGCCCGACCGGCGGCGCAAGCTTTTGATGCACCGCAGTCAGATAGATGAACTGGAGCAGACGGCCAACCAGAAAGGCTTGACTCTGATACCGTTACGGATATATATTAAAAACGGGATCGCGAAGCTGGAGATAGGAGTAGGCAGGGGCAAGAAGCAATTCGACAAGCGCGAAACTATCGCCAAACGCGAGACCGACAGGATTGTGGAGCGGGCACTGAAGACGGGAGCCCGTAAGGCACGTTAATAACTTAATATGGGGGCGCGTGGCTTCGACAGGGAAGAGCCTACAGTACGGCAGGCCGAGGTGCCATCCACCTCGTTAATCAGGTGGCAAAACACAACTGCCGAAGAAGCAGTTCCAGTAGCAGCCTAAATAGGCCGCTCGTCCAACCCTTCCTCGTCCCGGTGGGATTGGATTGGGCGACGAAATGCCGGGATGCGCCTGTCCCGACGCTGATAAGGACCGGCTAAGATTTAATCAGCTGGCCCGGACACACTCCGTTTGCAGAGGGTGACCGGGCGAGTATAAAGAGCAGACTAAGCCTGTAGAGGTGCTGGCAACTTTTTTCTGGACGGGGAGTTCGACCCTCCCTCGCCTCCACCAGCCATTATGAAGCTAAAATCCATTGGGTTTTAGCTTTTTTATTTTATTTTGGAGTTGGCGGGACTTGATCTCCACCAATCTCACCCCTACTAGAACCTTGAGTGTCGCACCCCGTGACTATTGACAATTAATAAAATCGAGGATAAAATTTGCCCAATTATTCTATCAAACACTTGTTAGAGAAATAAATGCACGAATACGTTGTTTTATGCAGATAGCAGTACAATATGGTGGAATATAGTTTGTTGCATCAAACAGTTGTTAGAATAAATAGGTATAGCGAGTTGATAGTTGGTTCAACAACAAGTTGTTCCATGAACATAAATAATATGCGGCCGAACAAATCACTTATTAATAGGACAGTGTAATCAAGAGGACGGATTATGAGCATAAAAGAAGCAACCCTGCTGGACAAAATCCCCAAGAGAGATGCGCCCTCCAGCCGCCATGACAGGAAAAAATGGGAGATCATGCTGACCGCTGCAAACCTTTTTATACAAAAGGGGACTATCAATACGGGAGTGAGAGAGATCGCCGATGCATGCGGAATTACCATAGGCACCGTGTACTATTACTTCAAATCCAAAGACGACATCATAGAGTCATTTTTGGATTATTCCATGTACGGAACGAATTATTTTCAGAAGGCATCTCCAGCAGCACTGGATGCTGTTGGTCCGGAAGAGGCGCTCAAACTTGCTATCAAGGCATACATTGAATCTGTGATCGAGGCTCAGAATATAGTGCTTTTCTGGCATCAGGAAACCAAAAATGTTAAGCCTGAGTTTCGTAAAAAATTAATGGATGCCGAATTGGGACTTATAGGGCAATTTGAAAATATTATCAAGCTTGGACAGAAGAATCGGGTATTTAACTCGACAGTAGATCCCAGGCTGGCGGCACACAACATAATCGTGCTGGCCGATATGTGGGCCTTTCGGCGCTGGGACATCGGCAAGCGCTTTATATCGGATGTATTTCTCAGTAAACAGGTGGATTTCATAATGCGCAGCCTGATGTCGTAGAGGGAAAAATTCTATACAGAGGACCAGGAGGAGCTAAATGTCAATTCTTTTATATGAGAAAAAAGACCATATCGCCTATATTACGCTTAACCGTCCTCCTCTCAATACTATGAGCGTGCAACTGAGCCGCGAGTTAATCAAGGCATTGCATGATTACGACGCTGACAACGATCTCTATGTCGCCATAGTTACCGGTACCGGCCAGCGGTCGTTTTGTGCCGGTGCTGACCTGACTGATCCGGAACAAATAGAAGGCGGGGTCGAATGGGAGGCCGATTACGACTGGCAGGCCGATTACGACTGGCAGCTGGCCAATGTTAAGAAACCGCTGATCGGTGCCGTCAATGGCTACAGCCTTGGTGCAGGCTTTACTCTGGCTCTCTGCTGCGACATCCGCATCGCCTCCGAAACGGCCTCACTCGGTACACCCGATCAGAAGCTCAATACCGTCGACGCCTATGCCTCAATTATGCTTTCACGCATGATTCCGGCCTCAATAGCGATGGAGGTGTTGATGACGGGGGAACGGCTGAGTGCACAGGAAGCCTACCGTATAGGACTTGTAAGCCGTGTGGTTCCTCCCGCTGAACTTATCCCGGCGGCCGAGGCTATCGCCAAAAAGATATGCAACAACGGGCCGGTGGCCTTGTGGGCCTGCAAGGAACTCAATAAAAGGACCCGCTACATGTCGCTGGATGACAGCCTGTGTCTGTTCAAAAACATAACCAGGCCGATCCTGGCGATGGATGATACCCGCGAGGGTATGATGGCTTTCTTTGAAAAGCGGCTCCCTAAATGGACGCTCAAATAGCAGCCGGGTCTTAAAACAACAAATAGGCAGGAGGTAAAAATGGATTATCCGTTGAAAGGTATCAAAGTTGTTGAGGTATCTACATGGGCGGCAGGCCCCAGCTGTGGGATGTGGATGGGTGAATGGGGCGCCGACGTCATACGGGTGGAACCCATCGAAGGAGACCCGGCGCGCATGCTCATTGCTTCCGGCAATGCGCCGGTGACGGAGTTCAACTGGTTCTGGGAGCTGGTCAACCGCAGCAAACGCATCATCTCGCTTGACCTTAAAAAGGCAGAGAGCCGCAAAATCGTCCACAGCCTGGTGGAAAAAGCCGATATCTTTATCGCCAATTTAAGGCCGGGAACGCTCAAACGGGCAGATCTGGATTACGAAACCTTGAATAAGCTCAACCCGCGCCTGATCTATGGACAGATCACAGGATTTGGCCCCAAAGGGCCCGGCACGGAATGGCCGGCTTTCGACAGCCTGGCCTACTGGGCGCGAGCAGGTATTGAGGCGCGCCTGGGTGAACCGGGCACCCCGTCAGTGCAGGAGCTTGGATCGATGGGCGATCATACAACCGGTATGTTTGCCTTCGGCGGCATCATGCTGGCGCTTTACGAACGCGAGAAGACCGGATTGGGACAGTGCGTGGACGTGTCGCTGCTGGGCACCGGTATCTGGGTTAATGGTGTGGATATCCAGGTGGTGATGACCTATAACATGGAATATCCCCGGGAGTCCAGAAAGACCATGACCAATGCGTTCGGCAACAGCTACGAGTGCAAGGACGGCAAATGGTTCCACTTTGAGATGCTGCAAAGCGATAAGTACTGGCCCAACATCTGCAAAGTGCTGGGCAGGCCTGATTTTGAGAAGGACGAAAGGTTTGCCACTCATGGAAAAAGGATGAAAAATAGCGCGGAGCTGATCGCCGAGTTGGACAGGATTTTTATCACTAGGACCAGGGACGAGTGGGGGCCGCTTTTCACCCGAGCAGGGATGGCCTGGGGACCGGCGCAGACTGCACTGGAGGCGACCAAGGATCCGTGCGTGCTCGAGAATAAATACATACTGGAATATGAACATCCCATCCACGGTAAGGTCAGAGGTATTGGCTGCCCCATCCAGTTAAGCCGTTCGCCTTACAAGACTCCAACCTGTGCGCCCGAGTATAGCCAGCACACCGAGGAAATCCTGCAGGAGCTTGGCTACAGCTGGGAGGATATCGGCAAATTGAAGGATGAAAAGGTTATCCCGTAACAAACAAACGAAAGGGACCAGATATGAACGATAACTATGTATACGACAGGTTGATTGAACGGCTGAACTCCAAAGGAAGCAGTCTTCCTCTCATCAAATGCGATGAGCTGTATGCCATGCTGGCTGAAATTTATACCGCTGAAGAAGCCGAGTTTATTGCCAACCTGCCCTTAACCCCTTTCACGGCTTCAGGCCTGCGGGAGACGATGAGGGAAAGTGATAAGGCGGGACTTTTGGACAGGCTGGAGCGCATGGCCGACACTGGCCAGTTGCATACAGTTGATTCACCGGCGGGGGAGACATATTACCTGATCAATACCCTGATACCGGGCTACCTTGAGCTCTGCTTCATGTCCGGCGCCGTGGACAGCCACAGGGAAAAAGTGGCCGGACTTTTTTACGACTATATAAAAAAGCTGGAGGCCGAACCAAATCTGGAGATCGAAGGTGTGTGGAGGTTCCCCTTTTTCAGGACATTGCCGGTCGAGAAGGAGATTGAAAGCAATACCTCGATCCAGCCGTATGATAAGGTATCCAGGTATGTGCACAAAGCGGACTATATAGCTGTGGGCACCTGTTTCTGCAACCAGGTGCAGACCCTGTCCTTAGCACCTGATGACCTGCCGAAGGAAGTCTGCATGACCTTTGGTCCGACGGCACAAAGCTATATCAAGAGGGGCTTTGCCCGGAAGATCTCCAAAGAGGAGGCATTCAGCATCCTCAATGAGGCTGAGAAGGCCGGCCTGATCCACTGCGCCAGCAACACAGGTAAATACATCGACGGCATGTGCAATTGCCACGTCCGTCACTGCAAGTTCCTACAGAATATTAAAAAATCTGTCAAACCTTACATGGTTTCCCCGTCCGGTTTTGTAGTTGAATACAATTCCGCAGATTGCACATCCTGTGGGGCCTGTGAGGACCGCTGCCAGATGGATGCACTTGTGATGAACGGCGATGAATTGGTTTTCAACAGCGACAGGTGCATCGGGTGCGGGCTGTGCATCAGCTATTGCCCTACGGGATGTTTGCAACTCAAGGCCCGGGAGCAGGCACACGTTCCTCCTGTTAACAATATTCAACTTTATGCAACCATGATCAGTTCAATGAAAAAATAGACGATTGTATTTGCACAAGGGAGGTTGAAAACAATGAAAAAACAGACTAAAAAGACTATTGTTTGGAGCATACTGGCGGTCGTGGCGGTGCTGGTCGTTGTACTGGCTGTGGTTATCGCCGATCTCTCCAATTTCCCCGGCGAGGTCAAGCAGACTGTCTATGAAAAGCAGGTGGTCACGCAGGGCGTCAAGTCAACCTTCCATAGCGGTGCCGTCTACCGTCACCCGGGACTCCCTGCCATGCTGGAGGTATCCGGCGACAGTTACGAGATGGGACTGCAGTACGGCGTACTGCTCAAGCCGGAGATTTTAAAGGCACTGGAGTCGTGGAAGAAGATCCTGGTCTGGATGGCTGACGATATGGGAGTCCCCTACCCGGCCATAATGTCTGTAGCTAAAATGCAGATAAAGCAGATGGCTGCTAACCTGCCCAGGGAATACCAGGAGGAAATACGGGGTGTGTCGGACGGCTCGGGCGTCCCTTATGATTCCGTCGCCATGTGCAGCCTCTTTTACGATTTCGGAGAAGGTATGGGCTGCACAGGTGTGCTTATGAGGGGCAAGGACGGGTCCATGTTACAGGGCCGCAACAACGATACGGCATCTTACGGTGGAGAGGAGTTCGCCAAAATGACTGTCATAGTGAGGCATAACGGGGAAGGGCGTAACTCGTTTATTCACATGGACCAGCCTCTCTACCTGGGTGTGGAGACTGGTTTCAACGATAAGGGGCTCAGCTTTGGCGAGGAGACCCTTTTCGTCAAGAAACCGGATGCGGGTGGACATTCTTTGCCGTTCCTCATCAGGAAAGTCATGGAGGAGGCATCTTCGCTTAAAGATATTTACCCTTACTTCGACCGGTACCACACCATAGGCGCCTATGGGTGCGTGTGGGGCGACCTGCGCAATGCAACGGGGGCGGTGGTCGAGCTGACGCCGACAGCCTGGGCTAAGAACGAGCTATCAGGGCCGATCCTGTGGGATTTCAATAAACTATATGATCCGGAATTAGCTTTGCGGCAGCGACCTTCACGCAGCATCACCAACGGAGATATAGATCGTGAAGCCGTGGCCTCTATTTTCCCCAAGAAATCGGAGTACACCTTCGATGATGTGGTCGCATTCCTGCGCAGCTATACCGGGCCGGACGGTACGGACTATACTTGGTGCGGCACCAAGCACCCCATTGGGAACTGGAAGGCATCCCAGACGATGATCTGGGACTCGAAGATTGATGGTTTCTACATGGCGTACGGGCCGTATTTTGCCGCCCGCCAGGGAATTTATCACTATTTCAGCGATTTTTCCAAACAGCCGGAGCTGGTTGTGGCGGCTATGCCCATCGAACCGGTAGTAGAAAAGGCGGCACAGATCGACAACAGGTTGATCAGCAAGGCAGAGAAGCTGCGACTTTTTATCGATCTAGCAGGACAATATAGAGAAGATGCCAACGCACAGTTCCAGGTCGCTTACCGTGCATTCAGGCTCTCGAAGGCGGACATCTTTGTGGATTACGCAGAAAAAGCCTTCAGCATGGATCCGTCCAATTCCGAATACCAGATGTATGCAGGCCTTGCAGCCTTCCAGAAGAATCAGATGGATAAGGCAATAAGCCTTCTTGAAGGGGTCACCGCCCGCTATCCCGAGCAGGACCTTTTCAGGCTTACAGCGCTTGAAAAAGCTACAGCTGCCAAGGATCCTCAGAAGTCGACACAGTATGCTGCCCAGAAACAGGCTGTGATCAGTAAATACGGGGCACAGTCCTACTACGATTCGGCACTGCTTCCGCTCATATCAGCGCTGGAAAAGGCCCGATAACCGGTTCTGTTGCAAGGAGGGATCATGGCAAAGAGAGTTCTGCGTACAAAGCTCTGCGACATGCTTGGAATCGAATACCCCATTCTTTCCGCCGGCATGGGGCCGACATTGCAGGGCGAATCGACCGGCGCACCGCCCTGCTGGCCAGCTTTGTTGAAGGTAAAAAGGATGATTACCTGGGAGGTTTGGCTGAGCAAATATCAGGCCTGATTACAGAAATCAAGCCTGCAAGCCAGGTCATGCAGGAAATAGTAGAAGAGGCAGTGGAGATCCTTACCCGCCGTCTTCCGCAAACCGTGACCGCCCTCTGATATTGCATTTAGATACGAACATTATGATGGAGTTCAACCTTTTTTATATCTAGTTTAGGTATTAAAAGTTTGCATATATATGTGTTATAATGCGCCGCTTACTTTGAGCGGGATATAACCGTGATAGATGAGATATTACCGGGTATCTATTGTATAAAGGTACCTCTGCCTAAAAACCCCTTGAAATACACCAATTCATACCTGATCAAAGGCGAAGGCCGGTTCCTCCTGATTGATACCGGCATGAACTTGAATGAGTGCAAATTGGCGCTCGAGTCCGGCTTGCAGAAACTGGACGTAGATCTGAATAAAACGGACTTCTTTGTCACGCATGTCCATCATGATCACCTGGGATTGGTGTCAACCATGGCCACCGGAACTTCGAAAGTATTTTTCAATCCGACAGAGGCAGCCATATTGACAAGCGTATCGTACAAGCAGCGTTGGACTGCCATGATGGAATTCTACATTGCCAATGGTTTTCCGGAAGAGGCCGGCAAGGCCTGGATAGCCAATCCCCCCATCTCTCTTTTCGGTCCAAAACTGGCATCTTCACTGGTCATGCTTTCTGATGGCGATAAACTGGAAATAGGGGATTATAGATTCGTTTCCATCCATGTCCCGGGGCATTCGCCCTGTCATACCTGCCTTTATGACGAAGATAAAAAGCTGTTATTCTCAGGAGACCATATACTCTTCGACATCACCCCCAATATCACGTGCTGGCCCGAGCTAAGCAATGCGCTGTATGATTATCTGAAGAGCCTGAAAAAGATAGACAAACTGAAGGTAAACCTCGTCCTTCCGGGCCACCGGAGCTCCCGACATACTCTGCATAAACGCGTTGAGGAGCTTTTTGAGCACCATAAAACAAGGCTGGATGAAGCATTGGCTGCAGTTGCAGAAGGTGATAAGACCGCCTATCAGGTGGCTCCCCATATCAGGTGGGATCTGTCGTATAAAACCTGGGAGCAGTTTCCCATAGCTCAGAAGTATTTTGCTGTGGGTGAGACCATTGCCCACCTGGAATACCTGGTGGGCGAAAATAAACTCAAGACGGAAAAGTCAGGCGGGACAATTAGGTACGTCCTCGCCTGAATATAACCAAATCCGGGTAGAAATTTTACTGGCAGCCTCAATTGACCTATCATCAATAAGTAGTGCCAAATTCGAGGATGACGCGATGCGTTTATTGCATGTAGTGACGGCTTTAATGGCCAGTATGCTGTTTTTTAGCTGTCTGCCTAAGGCTGATTTGCCTACCGACAATAAAACTGTTCCGATGACAAGACCCGAGATTGTATACAGTATGAAAGGCGTGGGTATCGATCTGCCGCAGTCGGACTTCGTGGATATGAAGAACGCGGGAATCGAGATATTGTCGACTGAATGGGGCATGGAGCAGGATATCGATCAGGTCAGGAAATTCCTGGACCAGGCGCAGACCGCGGGATTGAAGGTCGTAATGGATGGCGGTTTCAGCTACAGGGCCTGGGGGTTTACCGATGACGATTGGGAAGGTTCGCCGGCCGGCAAAAGGCCCGTATGGCAGAAGAAGCGCGTACAGCAATGGATAAACTCAATCAAAGACCATCCTGCCGTCTATGCCTGGGACATCTGTAACGAGTTCGGCGAGAACCTGCCCAGCGGTGCGGGCATGCCCGGCTCGGACTGGCCGAAAAGTATGATCACGCTTGAACAGCTTAAACAGGCTCGGGCCGATGTGCTTGAGGCGGATAACACCAGGCCGATCCATCTAAGAACGTACGAATGGGAGTCCAATGACAGAACCGCCTTTATTCACGCCGTACTCGATGCAGGGGTAGCTGACATAATCTCTTTGAACCTTTATTCAAACTACCTGGATCAGGGTCAGCTTCAGTGGCCCGATGTCATAAATGATGCAGGGCAACGCTGCGTAACCGAGATAAAACAGAGGGCGCCGCAAACGAAAGTCTGGCTGTCTATCGCGGCCTTTGAAGATGACGACATCTTCCAGCGGCCGACGCCGTCAAGCGTGGCCAGGGATATAAAATACGCTTATGAAATCGATGGGCTGGACGGCATCTCCTTTTTCTGCTGGGGCCCCGTCAATCAGTGGGATGAGAAGAACAACTGGTACCTGCCGAAAACGGGTGCCGATCTCTGGAGCACAATTAAAGAAAAGATCAAAAAGGCCGGACCTTAGGACCGTACCTGGTCGCAGGCGGACAGGATAGCTATCTGCCTTCGGCCCAGGACTCCTCCCTTGGATCGGCCCCGCCTCTCAGTTGGCCTACCTCGTGATCCCTGATTATCGCGTCCGCAGCCCCGTATTTATTGTCCCAGGTATCGCCCACCTCAATTTTGTATCCCATGGACTCAAGCTGCTTGCCTATCTTGTTGTACAAGGGCAGCTCGAGGCCGATGCTACCGGGCTTATATACGTGAGGGGCGAACGAGTCGGGGAAGTTGAAGGACTGGAAGCGCGGCTCGTTGATTGCCTCCTGGGGGCCCATGCCGAACACCACCACATTGAGAAACACCTGCACGTTGGTCTGTGTCTGCGTATCTCCTCCCGGTGTGCCGAAGGTCATGAACAGCTCGCCGTCTTTGAGGGCCATGCAGGCGTTGGGTGTTATGCGGGGCCTTTTGCCCGGCTGGAGTGCATCCGGGTGCTGCGGATCCAGGCGGAACTGGTTCATGCGGTTGCCCAGAGTCAAACCCGTGCCCGGAACCATGGGCGTCTGCGGGAAGTCGCTGGGGGTTAAAGAAACGGCATTGCCTTCCGAGTCCACCACGCAGATATAGCTGGTATCCTTGCCGAACTGCAGGTCGGCAACCTTGCTGTTTTCAACCTCGTCGGTTTGGGAAGGGACAGAGGGGGCTGGCTCTCCCTGGTATTTCCAGGGATTGCCGGTGGGAGGCATCTTCCCGAAAGCCGCGTCCGGCGTCATCAGAATACGCCGCTCCTGCGCGTAACGGGGATCAAGCAGTCCTGCAGCAGGAACCTTGACGAATTCCGGATCACCGAAATACGCCTCCCGGTCCGCCATGGCGAGCTCAATAGCCTGCAGCACGGTATGCACATATTGAGGCGAGTTATGCCCCATGCTCTTAAGGTCGATGCCGTCCAGTATCTGCAGCACCATGGGAGTCACCGCGCTCTGGTTCCACGTCTGGTTGGCGTAAATGGTATAACGTCCGAAGCTGCCCTGCAGCGGTTTCTCCCAGTGGCCGCTGTAGTTTGCCAGGTCTTCGGCGGTGAAAAGCCCTCCCTTTTCTTTGTGGAAGGCCACGATTTTTTCGGCCAGTTGTCCTTTGTAGAAGGTGTCGCGCACGGCCATCAGCCCCTGCTGGCGTGTCCCGCCTCTGGCCAGCACATCCTGCTCGGCCCTGGCCATTAACTCGAGGCTGTCCGCCAGTTCCGGACGTCGGAATATCTCGCCGTGGTGAAGAGGTCGCCACCACTGCCCGCCCAGGTAAACCTGAGAGTTATAAGGCATGAGTATGGTGAACCCAAGCCGTTCCACCAGGCTTAGATTGAGGTTCTTGAGCATAGTATCGTGCACGGGGAAGCCTTCGCGTGCCAGCTTGATGGCGGGGGCGCTCAATTCGGTGAACGATTTGGTGCCGTATTTATCCAGTATCGAGACGATCACGTCGGGTGAGGCGGGCAGGAGTTGCGACCATATATCCATCTTGGGCACGGTTTTCCATCCGCGCGAGGTAAAAAGCTCGATGGTGGCCTTTGCAGGCGCAGTTCCGGCGCCGGTGTAGCTCTCCACCGTCCCGGTCTTGGCATCGTAAATCAGAATGGGGGCAACGCCTGGAAATGAGGCCGCCTCACCATAGGTTACGTTGAGCGCCAGCAAAGCCGCCACGGCGCCGTCCACGGCATTGCCGCCGTTCTGCATTACCTGCAGCGCAGCCTGTGTAGCCCAGGGCGTGCCCGTGGCTGCCATGTAGTTATAGGAGATAACGGTGGGGCGGTCTACCCTATGCGGATCATTAAAAGCCATTGTCTCCCTCGGCCCTTTGGGCAATGCCAGATAGGTGATTCCCAGTATCAGAATCAGGCCGCCTATAGTCAACCCGGCCCGGAAGAGAAATCGTAAGAAGCGCCGTTTCTTCATAAAAATCGTCCTTGCCTCCAACCAACATCAGTTCTGCCTTCGTGAATCCATTATAGAACAGCGGTTGGCGGGATGCACAAAGAGAGACTTGACAAAAAGGGACTGCCTATTTTATAATTCGAGAAATGTCGAAACAACGGACGCTCAGTGATACTCAATACGCGGAAATTTTTAAAGCGTTATCCAATCCGCATCGACTGAAGATATTCATGCACCTGGCCGGCTGCGAACCAAATAATCTGCTTTGTTGCGCGGATGATAGGACTAGGGAGTGTATAGGTGACCTGGGAAGCAACCTGGGCATCGCCCCTTCAACACTTTCACACCACATGAAGGAGCTTTACAGGGCCGGCCTCATACGGACCAGGCGACAGGGGCAGCGCATCGAGTGTTTCGCCAATCCGGATATGCTGGATACGCTGTCTCAATTTTTCAGTAAAGACGCCGGGAAGTAATAATTTTTTTAGGCTACAATTCGACTTATGTCGAAAATTAGTAATAACTATTAAAAGGAGTACTATGATGGAGAAAGAAAACACAGCGAAGGCGGGGTCCGAGGGGGCACAGGCGGGCCAGGGCATGGGAAAATTCTTCAAAATGGCAAGGAATTTCTGTGGCGTTATGTCGGAATCGGGCGATATGGCGGAGAAGATGAAGGAATTCTGCGGCGGAATGAAGTTTGACCCCGAGATGATGAAGAATATGAAGGGCTGCTGCGGCGAAAAAGGCTTCTCCCCCGAGATGATGCAGAAGTTTATGGGATGCTGCGGCTCCGGCGAAGTATCCAAATGAGCAGATCCGACGGCGCTATTACCATTTTCAGCAAGGGCTTCAATTGCACGCAGGCAGTCTTATCCAGCTTCAGCGAGGAATTCGGTCTGGACCGCATTACGGCATACAAAGTGGCCTCTGCCTTTGGCGGAGGCATGGGACATATGGGGCATACCTGCGGCTCGGTGACCGGCGCCTTTATGGTGATCGGTCTGAAATACGGGATGACGGTTGCCGATGGTTCTCAGTCGCACTGGGAGGCTTTCAGTGCGGTGAGGGAGTTCGTTGAAGAATTCAGAAAACGCAACGGCTCAATCATATGCAACGAGCTGCTGGGTTTCAATATCGACGACCGCGCGAAATTTCGCGAAGCTATGAAGCAGGGCATACCTCAAAAGATCTGCCCCAAAATCGTGCGCGACGCAGTCGAGATCACCGAAGGTCTGCTGCAATAGCCGGCTGGCACAGGTACCTGGTACTTAACGGTCCTGATTGGCGTTATACTTTTCGATATAACGCTCAAGGGCCTTGATCATCAGCTTCAGGTTGTCCTGATTCACGCGTTCCGGGTTGTCCGCCGTGCTGTGGAACCAGCCTTCGCCCGGCCCGGGCAACCCGGAATTGCCCACCGTGACCGCAGGGATTCCGGCCGCTAAAAAGCGCTGGGCGTCGTCTGTAATAGCGGGACGTGACTCTATCGTCATACCTGACACATCTTTCCAGGCGGCGCCCATTCTCTCTATAAGCACGGGGTCAGTATCGTAGAATTTCAGGAACTCGCCGTCCTTCTTCCAGTAGACCATGTTCCCGTTTTGCCCCACCAGCTCGAGGTTTATCAGACTGATGGGAACGGCGGGTTTCTCTCCACCGCCCAACCTCTTTCTCAAGTAGGCATCTGCGCCCTGCAGGTTAACCTCTTCGCCCGATGTCAATAGAATCGTTATGTTGCTGTGCCCGGTATCGACCTTCCTGTCCTGAATGTCCTTTGCCAGCACCAGCAGCGCTGCCACGGAGCCCCCGTCGTCAACTGATCCATAGCTTTGTCTGTCCGGTGATATGAAAATGTATCCGCCGAAGCCCAGGAAGACCAGACCCCAGTAGGCGACGACCATCCCGGCCAGGACGAGCATCACTACCGTCACGGCCTTTTTTCTTAGTGCCGCATAGCGTTTGATAAAGAAAGTAAATACGGCTAGAGCCAGGG
>JAEAME010001873.1_pt1 | contig 13409 bp, 10 predicted proteins | sample 8958731 | NCBI WGS metagenome assembly JAEAME01 (sample SAMN16933194, study PRJNA681113) | bioreactor sludge metagenome | isolation source: anerobic bioreactor sludge (Control) | place: India:Bengaluru | collected 2018-10-24 | reverse complement strand
CGCCCACGTCCCTCCCTCGCGTGCGCAGCCGCGGGGGAGGGTCCCGAAGGGGGGATGGGCGCAGTGCAGCAAGACCCCGGGGAAGCCCTCGACCAGCCCGCCACTGCAACCGACAGAGGCATCTCCCGCCCACGTCCCTCCCTCGCGTGCGCAGCCGCGGGGGAGGGTCCCGAAGGGGGGAGGGGGGCAGTTCAGCACGGCCCCGGCGAGGGCCCCACGTTGGTAGGCTGCATACGCCGGCCACCGCAGAACCTCCAGCGTCTCACCGTGCCGACGGCCTCCTACACGAGTCTCGTCGACCGCCACGCCCGTGGGGCGTCAGCCGCGGGTTCCTGGCTCCGCCTCGATGACGATCGCGACGAGGGGTATGTCCAGACGGACCTGCCCGGCGGCGCCGGCGTCGGGCAGTTCTTCCACAAAGCGCTTGAGGCGCTGGTTCTCACCGGAGACATCCCCGCCTCGCTCGAGGATGGCGGCCTGCCGGCTATCCTGATGATCATCGCCCGGAACTGGGTGCCCGCACGTTGGCTGAACGACGGCTTCATCTCGGGGTCGCTGGAGATCATCCGTCGGGCGCTGACCGCGGAGCTCCCCGGCCTCGGCTCCATCGCCGGCCTGGGGACGGGCAACGTCCTGCCCGAGCTACCCTTCCTCTACCCGGTCGAGCTCTTCCCCGAGGGTGCACCGGGGACGCGCGTCCACTCGGGCCTCCTCGTCGGCGTCATCGACCTGGTGGCCAGGAAGGACGAGCGGTACTACATCCTGGACTGGAAGTCCAACCGGCTCGCGGACTATGGTCCCGACGGGCTGGACCAAGCCATGGACGCCAACGACTACCACCTCCAATACACCCTCTACACCGTCGCCCTGGACCGCTGGCTACGGGCGCGGCTTGGGCGGACGTACGACCCGCGGCGCCACCTGGGCGGCGTTCTCTACGTGTTCATTCGGGGGCTGACCGAGGATGGGCAGCGAGGCGTCTACGTCCGCGATGCGTCGGACATCGGGCCGGCGGAGTGGGCCAGCGGCAAGCTGCCTGGGCTCATCGAGGAGTACATAGGGGGTGACGCCGATGGCCGCTGACGCCGTCGACTGGCGCACGAGCGGGTTGGATCCCGAGTTGGTGAGAGCCCTGCGCCCGCCTGGCGAGATGGGGGAGTTGCCTCTCACCTATTCCGACTACCGTCTCATCGCCGATCTGTGCGACATAGCAGGCGAATGCCATCCCGCCGACCAAGCCCTCCTACTGGCCCTGCTCGTGGCGCGCGATGAGGGGAGCCTCTGCATACGGGTGGAGTCCGATGCCGTGAAGCGGCGGCTGGAGCCGGTCCTGGCGGACGGGGAGGCGGAGGCATGGGCAGGCCGGATCGCCCGGCGGCTCGCGGACCTTCCGGAGGCGGCGCGGCTCTACGGCTCGCCCGGCGATCTTAGTCGGCCACTCATCGACCTGACCATCGGACCCAGGCGATACGTCTACTTCCAGCGCTACTACCTCGCCGCCGCCCAGCTCCGTGAGCGGGTCCAGGGGCGACTGAGCGACGTTCAGCCTCCGATCCAGGGCGACTGGCCGAGGATCCTGCGCGAGGTCGTGCGCGATGCGCCTCAGCGTCTGCCGAGCGGAGAGCCGCTGATTCCCAGCGCCGATCAGGTTGCGGCCCTAGCACTGGCGCTGTCCCGGCAGTTCGTGGTCATCTCGGGAGGACCTGGAACGGGGAAGACGTCCACCGTCTGCGCCCTCCTCCGTTGCCTCGTTCGAGCGGGGGTCCGAGCCGATGACATCGCCCTCGCGGCCCCCTCGGGCCGAGCCGCGCAACGGATGACCGAGGCGCTGCACGCGGGCATCGGCTCCATCGACACCCCCTCCGAGGGTGATCGAAGCCTCCTCTCAGCCGCCGGGTCCACCCTCCATCGGCTCCTGGGCTACAACCCGCGCACCGGGGGCTTCTGGCGGGGGCCGGATGACCCCATCGAGGGACGGGTCGTCGTCATCGATGAGGTCTCCATGGTCGATGCCGAGCTGATGCGGCATCTCGTGGAGGCGGCCCCGCTCGACGCGAAGCTGCTGCTCCTCGGCGACAAGGACCAACTCCCCTCCGTGGAGTCCGGGGCCGTCCTCTCGGACCTCATCCCCGATGGATCGGGCTCGACGCTCTCCGGCGAGGTCCGCGACCTCATCGGCGAGTGCTGCCGCGCGGTGGGGGTGAGGGAGCCCAAGCTTCCGGCGGGATGCGAGACGGCGACGACGCGGGACGCGGTGGCGATCCTCACCACGAACCACCGATCCGGGTGCGGGATCCGCCACATCGCCGAGCGCATCGTTGCCGGTGACCCGCCCGAGGAGATCGTGCATGCCTTGCCCGCGGCGCCCGCCGAGGCCGAGGCGCTGCTCGAGTGGCTGTCAGGTGCGGCGGCCGAGGGCTGCGCCCTCATCCCCGACGGCGTCATGAGCCTTGGGGAGTGCGCGGAGCGATGGGTGGAGGGCTACCTGGCCGCTGCTGGGGAGTTCGGCAGTCTGCTCAAGGCCGCCAGCGGCGTCGCCCTGCCGCCTGTGCTGGAGGATGTGGAGGTGCGGGAGTGCGCCGAAGCGCTCCTCGCCAGCGTCGAACGCGGCCGCATCCTGACCTTGCTGCGGCGAGGGCCCCACGGGGCGGAGGGCGTCAACCGGCGTCTCGTCGCCTTCCACGGGGGCCAGTGGGGGCGGGCCTACGCGGGGATGCCCGTCCTCGTCACCCGGAACGATGGGCCCTTGGGCCTGTGGAACGGCGATGTGGGTGTTATCGTACGGGATCGTCGTCGGCGGCTCCTGGCCCTCTTCCGCAAGCCCGAGGGGATTCGGGCCTACCCCGAGCGCGACCTACCGCCATGGAGCCCCGCTTACGCGATGACCGTCCACAAGGCCCAGGGCTCGGAGTACGACCGGGTGCTCCTCGTCGTGCCCCCCGAGGGCGGGGAGCGGCTCCTCAGCAGGGAGATGGTCTACACGGCACTGACCCGAGCCAAGCGCCTCGTCGCGGTCCACTCCCAGGCGCCGCCCCTCGTGGCCGCCCTGAGCCGGCGCATCGAGCGGGACACGGGCATCGGACTACTGTGATGAGTTGCGCGAATCGGGGAGCCCGGGTTGGGCGGGTGTGGTAGACTGACGTCGTTTGCCAGTGGCCTGTGTTAGCGGGGCGGGCGGGGTAGCGCTCGGGTGGGGACGAGGCCAGGGGGTGCCCACATGACGATGCAAGAGGCCAAGCAACTGAAGCGCGGGGATCTGGTGCGCTATCAGGACGCCACCGGCAATGCCCAGGTGGGCTGGGTAGTCCTCGCCGACCTCCACGGCCAGGTAGTGGGCGATGGCAGGCCCCTGCTCTTCATCTGGTCCCATACCTCGGTGGGCGACCCCGGCGAGACGGAGATCACGCCAGACCTGACGCCCATCGAGCAGGCGGAGCTGCTGTGCGGCTGCGATGTGTTCGACGAGGGCTGGGATGACCCGTTCCAGTCAGCCGAGGGTGAGTCCTAGAGCGGCTCTCGATGGTCCTTTCCCGATAGGCGCTAGGCTCTGCCTCCGACCCTCCAGGGAGCTGCACGATCCCTCGTGCTCTTCCGAGAAGCGCTCTACAGGTCATCGGCGGGCCGGACCGTGTTGCCCCCCGACATGGGATCCGGGCCCTCGGCGGGGTCGGTCGTCCAGTGCTCGCCCTGCTTGGATGGCGGCTTGGGCGCCATCTCCGCGGGTGGAGCGGGGGGCTTGGCACTGCCGCCCACCATGCTCGGAGCGGGGTCGGGGAGGGACGCCAGGTAGCGCCAAGCCCAGACTAGGGATTCCGCCAGTTCCATGCGAAGCACGGGCTCGGCGGGATGGTACCCACCATCGTGGTAACCCCGCACCAGCCCGAGGTCCCGGACCGCGACGATGGCGGCGAACCTCGGATCGCCCTCCGGCACATCGAAGAAGATCTCGGTGCCCGCATCCATGGCGTCGGCTAGGCGGGTGGCGGCGGGCTCGAAGTTACAGAGCACCCCGGCGAGCACCCGGGCGAGATCGGCGCGGCTCGCCAGGTCGCCGGCGGGACCTGCGCCCGCAAAGGCCGCCCGCGCCGCGGCGTTGGGCGTGCGCGCCCGCTTGGGCCACTCGCCCCTCGCCTTCACGAGCAACCGCACGGCGGCTGCGGACAGCTCCTGGCGCGTCACGAAGGAGCTAGCGTGGAAACGCCCGTCATCGCGCAGGCCAAGGAGCCCCGCGGACATGGCGTCAGAGGGAGTGGGGACGGTCCAATGCTCGCGGGAGATATCGGGAGCCGCGCCGGTCCGTAGGGCTGGGGGCGTCGGCAGGTTGCCCGCTGGCGTCGCGAGCAACAGCGCATCGGACTCGTGCTTGGGGAGGCTCGCCTCGGGCCCCTCCGCCAGGGCCGCCAGTTGGCCCCCCACCAGTAGCATCACCGTGAACGTGACGAGCATGGCGCGCAACTTCATCCGCGTGCACCTCCGACCGGAGTTGCCGCTCCCGGAGCCGGGAACGCCGATGACCGCCATATTGTCACGGCGAAGCATATAATGTCAAGAGAGACCTTGAACCAAGTGTTCCAGGCTGACGTTAGGACCCCTCGGCCTCGCGCTCACCCAACCCCCACCCGGGGACAGCGGTCGGCCACGGGGCACTCGCCGCAGGCAGGCTTGCGGGCGGCGCAGATCTCCCGACCGTGGAGGATGAGCACGCTGGCGAGGGGGATCCACTTCGACTTCGGGAAGAGGGCCATGAGGTCCGCCTCGATCTTCTCGGGTTGGTCGTGCTCCGTGAAGCCCAGGCGCTGGCTGAGCCGCCGGACATGGGTGTCGACCACCACGCCCTCCGGCTTGCCGAACCACTGGCCGAGCACCACGTTCGCCGTCTTCCGCGCCACGCCGGGCAGGCTCGTGAGGGCTTCCATCGTATCGGGCACCTCGCCCCCGAAGCGCTCCAGGAGCGCGACACTGGCCGCCTGAACGCTCTCCGACTTCTGACGGAAGAACCCCGTCGGCTTGAGGATCGCCTGGAGTTCTTCGGGGTCCGCCGCCGCGAGTTCCGTCGGCCCCGGGTAGCGCTCGAACAGCCCTTCCGTGACCTCGTTCACCTTCTTGTCGGTGCACTGGGCCGACAGGATGGTGGCGATGAGCAGCTCGAAGGCATTCCGGTGGCGCAGGGCCGTGCGGGCGTCAGGGGTGCGCTTCATCAGGGTGGTCAGCACACTTCGGGCTCGCTTCTTGCGTTGCTCCAGGCTCTCCAAGGCATCCTCCAGACGAAACACAAGCGGCGGGGTCCACGGGCCCCGCCGCTTGCCTTAGCTGCCGCTGTAGGCCGAGGCCGCTACAGGGTCATCGGCGACCAGGCGGGCTGGGCCTCGTAGTCGTCGTCATCGGTGAGCTGGCGCTTGTCCGTGCCATCGGCGTTCATGACCCAGACGTCAGGCACGGGCTCCCTCGCGAACCGCTCGTAGGCGATCATCGTGCCATCGGGCGACCAGGTGGGGTGATGGTGGCCCCAGCCATCATCGGTGAGCCGCCGCTGGCTGCCGCCGTTGGCGTCCATCACGTAGATGTCCCGATCGCCTTGGGGATCCTGAAGAACGTAGACGATCTGGGTGCCGTCGGGGCTGATCTCCGGCGACAGGGACGCCCAGCCCTCGGCCGAGTCGGTGATCTGCCGGACGTTGCCCCCCGTCTCGTTCATGATGTAGATGTCAGGCGTGTCATCGTCCCGGTTCGAGCTGAAGACGATCTCGGTGCCGTCGGGAGACCACCGGGGCGAGTTGTCCGACCACTCATTGTCCGTTAGGCGGATCAGGTCGTTGCCATTCAGGTCGCAGGTGTATATCTCGAACTCGCCGTCATCCCGGTCGGTATGGAAGGCGATGCGGTCGTTCACGGACCAACTCGGGCTGAAGTTCGAGCCCTCGCTGCTGTCGAACTCCCGGAAGTACACCGCCTCGCCCTCGGAGTCGGTCAGGGTCTGGTTGTCGACCCGTACCCGGTAGAGCGGCGCGGTCGTGATGTAGCTCAGGGAGAAGACGAACTGCCGTCCGTCCGGCGACCATGCCGGCGTCTGAGCTTGGGCCCCCGATGCGGTTAGCCGGAAAGGCTCCTCGAGCCCCGAGGCGTTCACGGCCCACACCTCGCCGGTGCCCGTGCGCACGGAGATGAAGAGGATCATGTCCTGTGTGCTGCCGGTGATGCCCCCGTTGGCCTGGCCGATGACCGTGTCCAGGCTCAGCCCGGAGTCGCCTCCCGCGCATCCCGCGCACCACAAAAGGCCGATCGCGGCGGCCGCCGCGAGCAGCACGGCGATACCCTCAGTTCTGTTCATCTGGTGATAGCGTCCTTTCCGGCCCCCATCACAGGGACTCGAGGGTGGCCTTGACGATCAGGAGGTTCTCCACCGGCGTGTCCGTGGGAACCGCACACCCGCAGGCAACAAGCATACCTCGGCCGCCGAGTTGAGCGACAGCGTCGCGCACCTGCTCCGCGATCTCCTCGGGGGCTACGTCTCCCGCGGTGACCTCGTTGATGCCGCCCGCCAAGCAGGTGTGAGGCAGGGCGGCGCGGCCATCCGCCAGGGATACATCGGTCGTCCGGTCGCTCCAGTTCACCAGGTGGGCGGGGCATCGGGCGAGGAGGTCAAAGTGGAGATGGCCCTTTCCGTGCACATGCAGCGAGTTCACCGTGCATTTAGATGCCGCTACCTCCATTATCTGTACATCAAGGGGCAGGATACACGCCTCATAGGTTTCGGCATCCAGCGTATCGGCGCTCGCGGCGCCGCACGCCAGGAACAGCCCATCCACCACATCCAGGCAGCAGTCCGCCCAGCGGATCAGCGACTGCGTGACCGACTCCAGCCCCGCCTTCGCTTCCTCGGGATGGCTGCGGAGCATCTCGACCAGCCTGCGGCCGACGATCTTGTCGCCGAAGGCGAAGGGATCGAAGAGGGTGTCGACCATGGGCCGATCATCGGGCAGCCGCTCCCGGATGGCCTTGAGGGCCTCCAGGTGCTTCCCGAAGTTGCCCGCCGTGGGATCGATCACGGGGATCTCGGCGAAGGCCTGGGCGCTCTCCACCGTCGGGGCCCCACCCGGCAGGTCGTAGGGCGCGTCGTGCATCACCTTCAGGAGATCAACGTCATAGCGCTGGGCGAACTCGACCTCGTTCCGCACGAAGGCCTCATCCGCTCGGTCCCCGCCCGGGAAGTGGTACCAGAAGCTGAAGGGCACCCGGTCGGTATCGGCGCCGGCCAAGGCCGCCATCACGCGTTCTCGCTTGGTCATGGGCTTCACTCCCTCACGCATGTTTCGCTCAGCCCCGCCGAACCGCCTGCAGCGCGGCGCCGGAGGTTCTGACGTTCGGCAGCGGAAGATGGTGCTCCGAAAGGGTGAAGTTCATGTCCCAGTCCTTAGGTCCTCCCGAGGTCCTCTGCGAGGGCCGCTTCCTCCGTCTCATGCGTCGAACGGTGCCCGGCGGCGTCTGGGAGTACGCCGAGCGCGTCGGCGTGCAAGGCGTCGTCCTCATGTTCGCGATCGATGCCCAGAACCGCGTGCCCTTGGTGCGGCAGTACCGGGCACCCGTGCAGTCTGAGGTGTGGGAGCTCCCCGCGGGTCTGTGCGATACCCCTGAACCGATGGAGCGCACGGCCGTCCGTGAACTTGAGGAGGAGTGCGGGTTCACGGCCCATCGCGTCGAGTCCCTCATGCGTGCCCCCGCGTCCCAGGGAGCCGCCTCCACCCTCCTCGATTACTACCTGCTGACAGATCTCGAGCCCGTCGAGGGAGTGACGGGGGATGAGATCTTCCCCATCGAGACCCATTGGGTGCCCCTTGATGGGCTCGAGGACTTCGTGATGGACCGAATGGCTCAGGGCGAGATGGTGGATGTCAGGATTCTCGCCGCCCTGCGGTGTGTGGAGCGGCGATTGCTCATGAAGGAGGGTTCGGTATGAAGGTTCTTGTCACTGGCGGGGCCGGCAACGTAGGGCGTGGCGTGGTGCGCCGACTAATGGGTGAGCACGATGTGGTGAGCTATGACCTCAAGGAGAGCCCCGAACTGCAGTGCACGCAGATCGTGGGAGACCTCCTGGACCTGAGCGCCCTGCGCGCCGCGATGGCGGGCATCGATGCTGTCGTCCACCTGGGCGCCGTCCCGCATCCCATGAACGACCCGGCAGACAAGGTCTTCGAGGTCAATGTGATGGGTACCCACCGGGTCGCCGACGCGGCCACCGAGGCAGGGGTGGGGCAGATCGTCTTCGCGAGTTCCGACTCCTCCTTGGGCCTCTGCTTCGGTGAGTACGGCCTGCCGGCCCCGGTCCAGTACATCCCCGTCGACGCACACCACCCGGTCATCCCCCGCGACCCCTACGGACTGTCGAAGAAGCTAGGCGAGGAGGTCCTGGAGTCGTTCCACCGCAAGCACGGCACTGCAGTCACCTGCCTGAGGTACGCGTGGGTGTGGTGGGAGGCGGAGTACGCGAACCAGCCCGTCCTCGACGCGAACATCGCCAACGTCGCCTCGGGGCTCTGGACCTACGTGGACGCCCGGGATGTCGCCGACGCCATCGCCTGCGCTCTGGCTCGGGTCACGGAGGGGTTCCACATTATCCCCCTGACCGCGCCGGACACGACGGTCAGCCCGCCGACGCTGGAGCTCGTGCGCGACTACCTGCCGCCGGCGGTGGAGATCCGGGAACGCGAATCCTTCGAAACGAACCCATTTCGCACCCTCTGGACCCTGCGGCCATGCCAGGAGCTCCTCGGCTACGAACCGACTCGCTCCTGGCGCAACCGGTAGCCTCGCTAGGCGCCCGGGCACAGGCGCAGCGTCTGGATCTCGTGGGGCCCGAAGGGAACCGTCACCGTGCCGTCGACCACGGTCAACGGCACGGGGTTCTCCTCCATGAGATCCACCAGCGCCGCCGCCCCGAAGTCCACTCCCACCCTCACCCTCGCCTGAGCGCGGGCGCCGTCCGTCTCGTACATCCTGATGAGAAGGCCCGGGCCGTCCTCCGCGCGCTTAACGGCCTCGATGACCACGTTCGGCACGTCGACGGAGACGATCGAGCCCTGGGGCGCCGGCGCGGCACCCGCCCCGGCGAACTCCGCGACCCTCATCGGCGTGTTCAGCGCCGCCGCCGCGCGAAGCACTCCGCCCGCGATGTGGTCGCCGGTGTGGGGGTAGAGCGAGTAAGTGAACTCATGCTCCGCTCGATCCGCGACGGGGTCCGGGTAGTCGGGTGAACGCAGCAGGTTCAGGTCCAGCACGCTGCCCCGTAGCTGATGGCCGTACTTGCAGTCGTTGAGCAGCGCGACACCGTAGCCGCGCTCGGAGAGGTCCACCCAGCGCTGGGCGCACACCTCGTACCGAGCCAGGTCCCAGGTCGTGTTCTCGTGGGTGGGCCGCTGGATCCACCCGAACTGGATCTCGCACGTCGCCTCATTGGCGTGCACGTCCACGGGGAAGCTCGTGCGGAGCATCCTCGCGGACGCCTTCCAGTCGACATGGGTCACGAAGTCCAGGCGAGGGCTCCCCGCCGTGAGCCGGATCTCCTGGGTGAGCACCGACGCCTTGCCGTCCTGTTCGTAGTGGTAGATCTGCCGGATCCCCGCCACGGGCCCGTCCTCGAAGGGCTCGGCCGAGATGAGCACAAAGCGCTCGGGCTCCCGCTCGTCGTAGTCCATCGCGAAGTCCCAAGCATCGCCCGGGTCGAAGTAGACCGCGAGGATGTTCCCCGCCTCGCCCGGCTGGAGCACTTGGCGGTTGTGACGCTTGTCGACGATGGACGCGATCGAGCCGTCCGCAGCCAACTCGACGCGGAGCAGGCCATTGTCGAGGACACGGGGCTCCGCCTTGGGGCTCGAGCCCGTCCACGACGCCGCGCCGCGGTCCACCACGGCGAAGCCCATGGGCGGCACCTCGGCCTTCAGCCACCGCTCACCGGCTCGCACCCACTCAGCCCTGGGCCATGACAGGGTGTTGATGACAACGACGGGATCCTCGGCGTCGCCGGAGCTGAGGTGGCCCAGCAGGGCCGCTTGAGCCTGGCTGGCGAGCGCGTTCACTCGATCCAGGAGGAAGGCGTAGCGCTCCAGCGACTCCTCATAGACCCGGGTGATGGACGAGCCGGGGAGGATGTCGTGGAACTGGTAGAGGAGCACCTCGCGCCAGATCTCCCCAAGCTCCGCGACGGGGTACTCGAGATCGCCGAGCCAGGCCGCCAGGGCCTGGAGCATCTCAGCATCGCGCAAGGCTAGCTCCAGCTTGCGGTTGTAACGCTTGTTCCGCGCCTGCGTCGTGTAGGTGCCCTGGTGACGCTCGAGGTAGAGCTCCCCCACCCAGCGCCGGTAGCCCTGCCCGTCGCGGATCCGCGCGAAGAACCGCTCCGCGGTCTCCTGCACCACGGGCGGCAGACCCTTCAGATCCTTCTCACGAGCCAGCCGCTCCAGGTGCTCCATCCCGGGTCCGCCGCCGCCGTCGCCGATGCCGAAGAGCAGCAGGCAGTTGGCCGAGACGTCCTTGTCCTTGTACTGGTTCGCCGCCTTCGTGAGCGCCCGGGGCGCCGCGGAGCTGTTGTAGGTGTCCTCGGGAAGCATGTGGGCGAGCACACGGCTGCCGTCGATGCCCTCCCACCAGAAAGTGTGATGCGGGAAGTCGTTGACGATGCTCCACGACAGCTTCTGGGTCATGAAGGTGTCGACGCCCGCCTTGCGGAGGATCTGCGGCAGGGCGGCGGAGTACCCGAAGACATCGGGAAGCCACAGGTTCGTGACCTCCTTGCCGAACTCGTCCCGGTAGAACCGCTTGCCGTAGAGCAGTTGGCGCACCAACGACTCGCCGCTCGGCACGTTGGTGTCCGACTCCACCCACATGGCGCCCTGGACCTCCCACCGGCCCTCGGCGTAGCGTGCCTTCACCTCGTCGTAGAGGCTGGGGTAGTGGTCCTTCATCCACTGATAGAGCTGGGGCTGGCTCGCCCCGCAGACATAGTCGGGGTACCGTTCCATCATCCGCAGTGCCGTGGCGAAGGTGCGAGCGCCCTTGCGGATCGTCTCACGAATGGGCCACAGCCAGGCCAGATCCATGTGCGCGTGGCCGATGGCGCTGATGGTGAGGGAGGGTCCGCCGCCCTTGGCTGCCAGCAGCGGCGCGAGCACCCCCCGAGCCTCGGCTGCCATCTCCTCCGTCGGCTCCGCCGCCATGAGCACCACTTGGTCCAATGCCGACCAGATCTGATGCCATCGAGGCGAATCCTCGGGGAGCTGCTCCATCAGGTCGCGGAGCACCTCGAAGTCGTAGTGGAGGGCCCGGATCTCCGGGTTGCGCACGGCAACAGCGGCCTCCTTGACCCGGCCATCCTCCTGGAGCACCCCGAAGAGGTCATTGCAGCCGGCGTCGGCCCAGACCTCGATGGCGTCGCCGGAGGCCAGCGGGCCCGTCAGGTCCAGGACGCGCTTACCCGGTGCCCCGAGGCTGTGGTCATAGCCCGAGCTGACGCTGGTGAGGCCCTGCCATGGGTTCCCCTGGGGGTCCACGACGAGCATCTCGCCGTTGACGTCGAGGAGCAGCACGACCTCCCTGCCAGCCGCCTCCGAGGGCACGGCGCCCGTGAACCGGAACCAGGCGCAGTCGAAGAGACCGCCCCACTTGTCACCCGGCTTCAGCTGCAGGTGCTTGCCGGATCGCCGCTCCTCGAAGGGAACCGGTTCCCTGGTGACCCACGCCTCGATAGTCAACTCGCTCACCGGAGAGTACATCGCGTCCCGGAGGTAGCGCTCAGCCTCGCGCAGAGTATGGCGTTTTTGCCTGCGGTAGTACGGCATGGGGCAGCATCCTCGTCCTGTGGTGGTACGGCCACGCGGCCGCAGAGGGGGAGATACGTCAGCGGAGAGCCCGTTCCTGCGTCGCGTGGCGGAGTCAGCCTCGGCGGCCGGGCAAGGCCCGGGCCAGGAGAGCCGCCAGCGAGGCCCCAACGAAGTCCGCGCCGAGGTCCCCCAGGGAGGGCGTACGCCCTGGCACCGCGTACTGATGCAGTTCGTCCGACACGCCGTACAGAACCGCCAAACCGGCCGCCAGCCACGCGGCAGCACCCGGACGAGCGCGCAAGCCGCGTCGGCTCAACGGGACGTAGAAGGTCAGGCAGAGGATGAAGTAGATGATTGCATGGGCAATCTTGTCCGACTCGGGAAGCTTCCAGAACCACAGGGAGGGGACATCCGAGGCCGGCGTGTGAGAGGCCGTGAAGATGAGGGCCATCCAGGCGAAGGGAAGCAGCCACAAGGCCCAACTGCCCAGGGCCTTGCCCCTATCGGGTTGCTTGCCCTTCCTTCGGCTATCTGTGCCAGACACGCTCAACAAGGCACTCCTGACGCAATGGCCAGCCCGTGCGGCCCCCAGGCCATCCTATTCCTACCCCTCGGCGTGCCGCAACCACCACTGATGCCACTCACGCTCTGCAGGCGCGGCCTGGCGAGGTCCGAATAGGGGGCGCATGCCGCATCTAAGAACTGCCCTGGAGGCGTTGGCCGTGCGCATCCCCATGCTTATCGCTCTGATTCTGGGCCTAGCGGTCCCTCTGTGTGCCGCGGGCGTGCGCTTCATCGACACATTCGAGGGCGCCTCTCTGGAGCCCGGCTGGACGGTGGACGCGGCCCCGGGCGCCACGATCACGGCGGCGGACGGAGCCCTGCGGATCGCCGCGCCGCTGAACGCTTACGCTCACGTCGAGCGTCCCCTCGGTACTGACAACGTCACGGCCTCGGCCCGGGTACGCCCCGGCGATCCGGCAGGCATCAGCTGGGCATGCGGCGTGTTTCTCTACTGGGCCGAGGACATCTGGGCAATGCTCGCCGTAGTGGACCATGGCGGCGGCATGGTCTACACGGCCGAGCGCGCTGGCGAGCGCCCGCCCCTGGAGGCCCCGCTCACGCCGTGCGACCGCCTCTCCTACACGTGGCTGCGGGTGCAACTGGGCGAGGACTGCATCCGGTACTGCACGCGCCGTGAGGGAGAGCGCGGCTGGGCCGTGGCCCGGGTCATCGAGCGGCCAGCCGCTATGGCGGGACCCCCGAGGCTTCTCGTTATCGGCAAGGGCTTCGGGGGACCGGGCCGGCAGCCCGGCGAGGATTACCCCGCGCCCGACCTGGACAACAGCTACGCCGACCTGGGCCCCATGTCCGAGGCGCTCGTCGAGCGCGTCATGGTGGAACCTACCCCGTGGTCGCTGCTGAGGCTGCAGCCCGGCGAGGCTCGCGCGATGGGGGACGCGGACGGCGCCGCCATCCTGGACCTGCCCGGCGACCCGACCTACGATCAGGTAGCCGCCCTCTACCCGTCCATGCGGCACGTGCGGGAGGCGGTCGGGGTGAAGGGCCACCCGGACGAGGTGGGCATCAACGAGTGGG
>JAEAME010001872.1_pt1 | contig 13417 bp, 6 predicted proteins | sample 8958731 | NCBI WGS metagenome assembly JAEAME01 (sample SAMN16933194, study PRJNA681113) | bioreactor sludge metagenome | isolation source: anerobic bioreactor sludge (Control) | place: India:Bengaluru | collected 2018-10-24 | reverse complement strand
CTGAATTTCAAAGCCTCCTTCCGGATTCTTTCGCGGGGCCAGTTTGTCGACAAAATATACCGTACCCTGCCTAAACATGACAATGTTTTTGATATTTACCGGAATGTCCGGATATATGTCGAAAACCAGTTCATGAATTAGTATTTTCCGGGCAGTTTTCCATTCTGCATTCCTGGGTCGCCGGTACCTGAAGCGAACGCCGGCACGGATTGCGCACTGCAGGGAGTGTTGGCGTCAGTTCAGGTTGCAGTATCCTGTTGGAATAACCGGTTTCACACCGGGGCGGAAGGCTTTCTGTGTGGAATCCTTTCAGGATAGACTCCCACATAAAAAAGTCTCTGGATTTGTCTCCTGTTTTATTGGCCCGCGGGGGTGAGTAGAGTCTCCGGAAAGGGGATCTTTTCTTTTTGTTTTTTGTCTTAAGGGAAAAAATGTGCTGCAAATCAATCCTAGGTACAGGTAATAACTCTATTTTTGAAAAAGTTGGTCCGGGAAGACCATGTGCGGGCATCCCGTGACCGCGAAGGCAGATGGAATCAGACTCCGTTTTAATAAAGAGCATCCGGAAGGGGGACGAAGAGGCATTCAGACAGTTTTTTGAGAGCTTCTATCCCTCTCTGATGGTCATGGCCTGCAAATGTCTGAAAGACAAGGAGGCAGCCCGTGACATTGTCCAGGAGGCGTTTATCTATTTCTGGGGTAAACGTGAGGAGATCTATTCCATCCCTTCTGCCCGGTATTATCTCTATAAGTATGTCAAACACAGGAGCCTGAATTTTCTCCGCGACAGACATCCGGCAGAAGACCTCGGAGAGGGACTTCCTGAAGCCGAAATATTCTGCGGGGACCAGATTCTGGAAGAGGAATCCTATCAGGTGCTACACCAGGTATTTCAGCTGTTGACACCCCAGGGGCGCCGGGTGATTGAACTCACCCTCGACGGACATGCGGTAAAGGAAATTGCCGGGTTGCTTGGTGTCACGGTCAACACGGTGAAGACTTTAAAGCTGCGGGCTTTCAGGAAGATACGAAACAACCTCGACAGTCATTGTTTTACCTTGTTCCTGGCCTGTATCCGGTCGGCCAGGAGCCAGACCGGGGAGGCCCAGAAGAATGGGATGCCACCGGTTCCTCCTGCCGGATAATTTCTTCCAAAAATCAGGTCGGGTTGTCACCCGTTTTCCCCTTTCCGGTGCTATATAGGAAAAGCCCATTGTGTTGACTGAACCAACAGGTAAATCGAAGGTGGATTACTCTTATTACCAGCGGATAGTACGTCTGATCACCGGAAGTATCGGAGAAATCCTGGCGGAGGAGGAGAAAACGGAACTGGAGGCCTGGCTGAAAGAGAGTCCGGCAAACCAGGCGTTATACGATCGCATCTGCAACCTCCCCAATTACAGAACATGGAAGGAGGAGCGGGAACGCATAGATGTGCGGGAAGGATGGGAGCACCTCCGGCTGGCGATCCGAAGGGAGGAAAAGAGAGTTTTGAGGCTTCGGCTGATGCGTTACGCTGCTATGTTCCTGTTGCCGATCCTGGCCATCGGGGGCATCCTTTATTTTCTTTCGCAGCGCGAATCCTCCACCCTGGTTGCGGGGCAGGCCACGGAAATCAGGCCCGGGGAGCGCAAGGCGGTGCTGGTGCTGAACGATGGCAAGTCGATTGTGCTTGACTCGCCCGATTCTCTGGTATTGCGTGAAAAAGATGGAACGGTGATCCAGAAGGGAGCCGGGCAGCTGAACTATTCTCCGTCATCGCCCAAAGCTACGCAGTTCCCCATTTTCAACACCATCCGGATTCCCAGGGGAGGGGAGTACCATCTGGTGCTGTCGGATGGCAGCCATGTCTATCTAAACTCGGAGAGCCAGTTTACCTATCCTGTCCATTTCAGCGAGACTGCCCGGGAGGTAGAACTTTCAGGAGAGGCCTACTTTGAGGTGGAGAAAGCGGGCATACCCTTTATTGTGCACACGAAAGATATGGGAATTGAGGTGTTGGGTACTTCGTTCAACATCAACGCCTATGATAACACAGGAGAGATCGTTGCCACCCTGGTAGAGGGCAGCATCAAGGTCGACGCAAGGGACCGGATGGCTGGAAGCCGGGTTTTATATCCCGATGAGCAAGCGGTGTTGAACATGGCCAGAAGAAGCATTGAGGTGAAAAAGGTCGATGTAAACCTGTATACAGCCTGGCGAAAGGGGGAGCTCATTTTTTTCGATATGCGGCTTGAAGACATCATGACCATCCTGACCCGGTGGTATAGCGCAGATGTTTTTTATATGAACCCTTCGGTGAAGGAGCTGCGGTTCAGCGGCTGCCTCAACCGGTATGAGAATATCAATCAGATACTGGATATAATCGCTTCAACCGAAAAAGTTGCCATAGAAATCAATAAAACCACGATTCTCTTCAGCGAGCGGTAGCAGAAGGCAGAGGATGTTCGCACCATCCTCTGCCGGATAATCCTGGCTTGCCAGAATCAGTAGTGTTAAACTAACGAAGCAAAGGTATGAAAATTATCAATTGGGGGCATTCTCCTTGGGAGAGGGTCCTCGTTAAGTCCATCCTTATGATGAAAGTTACATGGATTCTGATTGTTGCTTCCGTCTTACATGTAACTGCAGGCAACAGGACCTTGTATTCCCAGAACACGCGTTTGTCCATGAAACTGGAAGATGCGACCCTCGAAGAGGTGATCTGGACCATGAAACGGGAGACCGAGTTCAGCTTCTTTTACAGTTCGGCCGACATCGCGGAGGTGGATCACCTGGAGGTGAACATGCGAAATGCGACGGCGGAGGAGATTCTGGAGAAAGCGCTGGAGGGCACCGGACTGACCTTTGAGATCATTCACAAGGCGGTGATCATCAAAAAGTCGGACCAGGTGGTGGTGGAGCCGGTGGTCAAGCCCGTGGAGCAGCAACCTCAGAACAAGGAGGTCCAGGGGATTGTCAGGGATGAACAGGGGGTCGGCCTGCCGGGGGTTTCGGTGGTCGTGAAGGGTACTATGACCGGGACCAGCACCGGTAGTAGCGGTGCATTCCGTTTGGTTTGCCCCGTGTCGGCTGATGTGCTGGTGTTTTCATTCATTGGTATGAAAACCCAGGAGCTCTCCCTGCAGGGAAAAACTTATGTAGAGGTGGTCCTGCAATCCGAAACGGTGGGGATGGACGAAGTAGTGGTGGTCGGTTATGGCACTCAGAAAAAGGAAAGCGTGGTGGGAGCCATCACCCAGGTGGGAAATGAGGCGCTGGTCAAATCGGGCACCCAGACGATCACCAATGCCATTGCCGGGAAGCTCTCGGGTGTGCTGACGATCCAGCAGACCGGAGAGCCGGGGGCCGACCAGTCGGAGATCATCATCCGCGGGCTTTCCAGCTGGAACGGGTCGGAACCGCTGGTGCTGGTCGACGGCGTGGAACGCGACTTCAAGGATTTGGATCCCAATGAGGTGAATTCGATATCGGTGCTGAAGGATGCCTCGGCGACGGCTGTTTTCGGGGCCAAGGGCGCCAACGGGGTGATCATCGTCACCACCAAGCGGGGGATCATCAGCAAACCCAGGCTGAACATCTCCGCAGCCTATGGCGTGGAAAAAGCCACCCGGATCCCTGGTCATATCGATTCTTACACCACCATGGAAATGCTGAATGTCGGGCTGATGAATTCCGGTCTGTTTTCTGAGCTTATTCCCCGGTCTACCCTCGACGAATACCAGTCTCCATCGAGCCGCCTGAACGCGCTCCGTTATCCTGATGTAAACTGGTTTGACATTATTTCAAAACCTTTTGCCCCGACGGCCAATGCCAACATCAATATTCAGGGGGGCACCAATTTTGTGAAGTATTTCTGCTCACTGGGCTACCTGTACCAGGGGAGTTATTTTAACCAGTATACCGACGGCGAATATCTTGACACCCGCTATTGGTACCGTCGTTTGAATTACCGGGGGAACATCGATTTTGCCCTTACCAAAAGCACTAATCTCTCCTTTAATATCGGCGGAGACCTGGATATCAAGAATGAGCAGCGCATCACTCCCTGGCGTTATTTGTATTCCACATCGCCGGCCAGGTATCCTGCCTATTTCCCGGAATGGGTGCTCGAAGAGGTTCCCGATCCCGATTACCCCGATGACAGGGGGGAACGGCTGGTCCTCAATTTCGGCGAGTTCAGCCCGAATCCCTACACCCAGATGAACAACGGACAGTTTAACCGGTATACCGGATCCAAGCTTTTCACTGACCTTATCCTCAATCAGAAACTTGATTTTATGCTTCCCGGTTTGTCTTTTTCGGGGAAAGTTTCGCTCAGCACCTATTTTAATGCCAGAACCCTTTATTCGACCTATCAGTTTCCGGAATACCAGCTCAATTATGAAGACATCGGCAAACCGGGGGTCAATCCCTGGTACCGCAACAACCAGAGCAACGAAGTCTTTTCCATGGAACCGCTGGCCCTGAAAATCGGAGGGCTTTCCGATAATTATTACCGGGATCTTTATTATGAGTTTGCCCTGAACTACGGAAGAAATTTCGGACTGCACAGTGTTACCGGACTGGCGTTGATGAACCGGCAGCAGAAAAACCTCGGGACCCAGTTTCCCTTTTACAACGAAGCCCTTGTTAGCCGGGCCACCTATGATTATGCCCACAAGTACCTGCTGGAGGTAAACGTCAGTTATACCGGTTCCGAACGTTTCTCACCCGACAACCGTTTCGGGCTTTTCCCGTCGGGTGCGGTGGGCTGGACCCTTTCGGAGGAGGATTTCTTTAAAAAGGCCTTCCCCTGGGTCGACAAATTCAAGATCCGTTATTCAGAGGGATTGACAGGGAGCGACTACGCACTTAACCGCTGGTTGTATGTCAGCGAATATGTCAGGGATCTGAGGGGCTACATCACCGAGGACTTGCTGCCCAATACCGGTGCCCAGTGGGAGGAAGCCCGCAAAAGGGACCTTGGCTTTGAACTGGGACTGTTCGATTCTTTTTCGCTGACGGTCGACCTCTTTGATGAAAAGAGGGAGAAGATGCTGCTGACACCGCAGAATGTCACCATGCTGGTGGCCAGCACGTTCAAGGAGCTGAACCTGGGAAAACTGAAGAAACATGGCATTGAGATCGAAGCGGAATACAACAAAACCACCCGCGGGGAATTAAATTATTACATCAAGGGCATTCTCGGACTGAATGAGAACCGGATTGTCTACAAAGACGACCTGACCTATGCGCCCGAATACCAGAAAGCGGAGGGCAAGCCGTTGGGAGCCCAATTGGAAGGGGTTTTGCTGACAGGATCGGGTTATTATACTTCGGTCGATGCCATCCATGTCAATCCGTCCCCCGTCCCGGTAGGGTCGGTAAACGTGGGAGATTACACGTTCCTGGATTACAATGGCGACGGGGTTATCTCCGTTCTGGACCGGTATCCGATCGAAGGGTCTCTTTATCCTCCGGTTGTCTACTCCCTATCGGGGGGATTACGGTACAAAGGGCTTGATTTCAACATTCTATTCCAGGGTAATGCGGGGAAATACGTGGAATTCAACATGCAATACGAGGCTGAATTCCTGAAGGGCAACTGGCGGGTGCATGAATCCCAGCTCGATTACTGGACCCCCGCCAATCCCGATGCCACCCATGCCACCATCAACTGGAGCGGCAGCGGTGGTGACCCGATGCTGGCCTGGGGAGGTGGCGATCCCAATGCCGGATACGAGGTATTCATCAAGGACCGGTTTTGGCGAAGGGCCGATTATCTCCGGCTGAAAGAGGTGTACCTGGGATACACCTTTGCCTCAGGCCTCCTGAACAGGGCTGTTGGCGTGGATGATATCCATTTCTACATCACGGGCAACAACCTGATGACCCTAACTCCCCTGATCGAAGGAGACCCGGAAAGGAAGGATTTCTACTCCGGTTTTTATCCCCAGATGTCGAGTGTGAAACTAGGGATGAAGCTGAATTTTTAACCAAAATACCTGAACCATGGAAAGAAAATTCTTCAAATATATGGTATCGGCTGCGGTACTGATGGTGTTAACCACTTCCTGCCTGGAGGAATACCTCGACAAGGCCCCCGAATCGGGATTGACGAAAGAGGAGGTTTTTTCCAAGCTGGAGAACTTCAAAGGTTATTTCAACGCGGTGTACGACGGGGGGCGGAAGGATGTCTACGGGGCGACAGGAGACTGGAACATCCGGTGTGCTTATCCGTTGAAGATGAATCTGATGAACGATTACCCGTGGTCTTGTCTGACAGACGAGGCCGACGGGGGGCGTTTAAAGGATACCCAGAGCATCCGGCAGGGCCGGCTGGGATCCTACCTGGGGCATCGTCATTTTACCTACAACTGCGGTTTTTATCCCCTCCTGGGCCCCATGTTCAGCGTGATCAGGACCGCCAACACGGCGCTGGAGAACATTTCGCTGCTGCAGGATGCCAGCCAGGAGGAGAAGTGGGACTTGATGGGACAGGCCTGTTTTGTGCGGGCTTTTGCCCATTTTGAGCTGTACCGCAACTGGGGAGGCATGCCCTACATCGATTATGTGATTGGTTCGGATGATGAGTGGGACATTCCGCGGTTGTCGAATTTTGAGACAGCCCAGCGGATTGCAGCCGATTTTGATTCGGCCGCCTATTACCTTGAAAAGGCAAACCGGATGCGGCGCGATCCGGGACCCGGCGGAGCGGGCCACCTTAACAACCCCGAGCAGGAGATCCCGAACGGAGTAGCCGCGCTGGCCTTCAAATCAAGGGCCCTTCTCTACGGAGCCAGTCCCCTGAGCAACTTAACCGACGATCCGCAGGCATGGAGGGATGCTGCGGCAGCCAGCTGGGAGGCCATCCAGGCGGCTGAGCAATATGGTTATGCCCTGCAGAGTGCCGAAGAATACAAGCTGAATTTTGTGGGCACCACCTACACCAACGAGCATATCTGGGCCTGGTACGCCCTGGAGTTCAACTACCGCTATTACGGAACCTTCCTTAATCCAGGAGTTTTCGCCAACGGCAAGACGGGATGGTCGGGCGAGTGTCCCACCCAGAATACGGTCGACCGTTTTGAGACCAAATGGGGGGATCCCCTCCGGACCGAGGCGGAGAGGAACGAAGCCGCCGCCCTGGATCGTTACCACGAGCAGAATCCCTATGCCGACAGGGATCCCCGGTTTTATATCGACATCATGTACAACCAGGCTCCCATTTTGGGATTTGACACGGCAAGGATTTATTACCAGGTGGTGGGCGGGGCTATCCAGTACGGGCAGCTGATAGATCCCAGTTATGCTGGCATTACCCGCACGGGTTACTATACCCGTAAAACGTGGGGAGATCAGAGCGTTAACAACCAGGTCATGGTGAAAATCACCGATCCCCTGATGCGGCTGGCTGAACTGTACCTGAATTATGCCGAAGCGGCCAATGAGGCCTACGGGCCCAACACCCCGGCTCCCGGAGCCTCCATGACCGCCGTGCAAGCCGTGAACCTGATCCGCAACCGTATAGGCATGGCCGATGTGCAATCCCGTTTCACGGGGTCGAAGGAGCTGTTCCGCGAGAGAATTAAAAACGAGCGGTTTGTGGAGTTCTGTCTCGAGGGAGGCCATTATTTCCATGATATCAGACGCTGGAAGGATGCTCCCGAGATTTATAAGGGGCCCATCATGGGAATGGAAATCGAGAAAGTGCCGGTAAGTTCCGAATTTCCGATAGGGTTCAAGCACACCCGGAAGCCGCTCGAAGCTGCACGCCAGATTCTGTGGAGAGAATACATGTGGTATTTCCCCTTCGATGATGCCGACAATTATAAAATGAAAAATTTCACACCCAATCCGTTGTGGAACTAACCATTTAAACCGAAGGTCATGAAATTTCCAAGAATATTGCAACAATCGGCCAGGATAGCCGGGATACTCCTTGTATGTGCCGGGATTTCGGGGGCTGCCAGCTCCCAGGAACAGGCCAGGAAAGAAATGCCGGTTACCGTTCGTGTCAAGGTGGCCGATGAGAGGGGAAATCTGGTTTCCGGAGCCCAGGTGGTGGTTGGGGAAGGGATCCTTCACGAAGTGACCGGCGAAGACGGGACGGTCTCCTTTCAGGCTTTGCCGGCAGATTTTGTCACCGTCACCTTTCCCGGGTTTGAAAAGCAGGTGCTCATGGCAAGGGATGCGGCGGCCCGCGAAACCATTGTCCTTGAACGTGCAGGTTTGTTCCTGAGTTCCGACGACCTTGTTCCACTGCCGTTCCAATCGGTGAAAAAAAGGCATCTCACCAGCGGAAGCAGTCTTCTGACCTCTGATCAGCTGGAGAAATATCCCTCCACCGACATCCGCAATGCGCTCACCGGGTTGGCAACGGGGCTTGAGGTCATCGAAAAGAACGGATCGCCCGGTTTCAGCGTTGAAGAGGGGCTTGGGGTTTACGGCATTACCGAAAAGATAGCCCTTCGGAGCAGGGGCCGGAATGTGCTGACCATTATCGATGAGATACCCACGGAGACCACGGAGATGCCGCTGGATCCGAATGAGATCGAGTCGGTGACCGTGATCAGGGATATCGTGGCCAAGGCGATGTTTGGACCCGAAGCTGCCGATGGTATCGTCTTCATTAAAACCAAAAGGGGACATAAGAATGAACGGATGCTGAACGTAAACTTGGAGAGCGGGGTGAGCATGGTCGACCGGATGCCCGGCTGGGTGGACGGTGCAACCTATGCCCGACTGAATAATACAGCAAGGATAAACAGCGGATTCAATCCCCTTTATTCCGAGCAGGACATAGCTGCCTATTCCCGGAACGATCCCTATGACATGCGGCATCCCAGCGTCAATTACCGCGAGATGATGCTGAAGAACAGCATGGCATTCCGCCGTGCCAATGTATCTTCCGGGGGAGGGAATGAGACGGTACAGTATTTTTCCTACCTGGGTTACAGCGGTGAGGGCGATATTTTCAAAATCGGCGCCACCTCCGATTATAACCGTATCAACACCCGTTCGAACATCGACATCCGGATCAACGACTTCATAAGGATGCAGTTTGACATTTACGGGGGTCTGACCTTCCGCCGTTCCCCCAACTATGGCTTTGACAGCGATTACACCCTTGAAACCACAGACAATCCGGCCCTTGGAATACTGGAGCTTCCGTCGGTGCTGAACGACATTACCACCATTCCTCCGATTGCGTTCCCGATCTTTGCCAACAACGATCCGGCGCTCGAATCGCCCTGGTATGCAGTCAGTGCGGCCTATCCGTCGAATCCTTACGGCGATTTGAAGGACAATGGCTACTATTCGGAGTCAGGCCGCACGGGTGCCGCCAATGCTGCGCTCGACATCGACATGAAAAGCATCCTGAAGGGATTGAAATCGCGTACCTATGTGGGCTTTAACCTTTACAACCTGCTCCGCGTGGGCAAAGCCGAGGATTACATCGCCTATCAGATTACCCCATCGACCACCACCGGCGGAGCTGACACCCTGTTGTTGACGAAGGTGCACGACGGGGTGGACCAGGCCAACCAGTCCAAGTTGCATGATTATTACTACCAGCGGTTCGCCTTTTACGAAAACCTGAACTATGAAGCCACTGTTGGAAAGTCTTATCTGCAGACCGGACTGACCTACTTTATATCATCGGTTACCCGAGACAACCTGGTGCAGCCGCAGCGGCAGCAAAACGCCGTCTGGTCGGGATTGTACAGTTTCAACGACACCTATAATTTCCAGTGGGCGCTGAATTATGCGGGAACCTCCAGTCTGGGGAAGGGCAGCCGGTATGGGTTGTTCCCAACGGCCGGCCTTTCATGGGTGATATCCGAAGAGGGATTTCTCGACGGCTGCCGGTTTCTGGATTATCTGAAGCTGCGTGCCGAAGCGGGTATCCTGGGCTACGAAAACTATCTGGCGCCCTTTTTTTTCAGGGACAACTGGGTTTATACGGGTGGCACCACTTTCGGACCTTATCCGACGGGAACCTGGTTCGGAACTGCGGGCGGCGATTATGTAGACCGTTCTTATCCCTCCCGGACGGGTAACCCCAATCTGACCTGGGAGAAAAGGAGGGAGTTCAGTGCGGGGTTCGATGCCTTGTTGTTCAACCGGAAGCTTACGCTGGATTTTTCCTGGTATTACAACCTGCTAGACGGCCAGATCATTACGTTAACTAATTCAATCCCTTATGTGACAGGGATATCAAATGCGCTGCCCCGGTTCAATTTCAACAAGACCAGCTATTTTGGCTGGGAGGCGGGTGCCAGTTACAGCGACAGGATCGGCAAACTGCGCTTTACCCTTGGGGGCAATGCCGTCATACAAAATTCTGAATATGTGAAATACGATGAGCCCGCCTACCGTTACGATTACCAGTTCCGGACGGGCACGGCTACCGATACCTACTGGGGGCAGACCTATCTGGGCAAGTTCGCCTCTGATGCCGAGGCCGCGGCAATACCCCAGCTCTTTGATGAGCAACTGCATGGCGGCGACCTCCGCTACAAGGATATGAACAACGATGGTTTTGTGGATGAGAACGACCGCAGTCCCAGGGGACACACCTCGCCGCGTCTCCTCTACACCTTGCGGCTGCAACTGAACTACGGGAACTTCGACCTTACCGTGGGTGGCACAGGCAGGGCCTTTTATGACATTGCGCTGACCAACCAGTATTACTGGAACGGCTGGGGAAACAACACCTATTCGGAGTTTGTGCGCGACAACATCGGGGGCGCCTACCCCAGGCTTACCTACAACAAGGTGAACAACAACTTTGTAGCATCCGATTTCTGGCTGACCAAAGGCGACTTCTTCAAGATCCAGAATGCCGAAATTGCCTACAACATCCGACCCGGAAAGGGAAAGATCGCAGGCATACGGGCCGCCCGTCTGTTTGTCAGGGGCGCCAACCTGTACACCTTTTCCGGTGTGAAGGACATCGACCCCGAATCGATCGATTCCGGGGTCGAGGTCTATCCCTTGTTCAGGACTTTTACTGGAGGTGTCAAATTAACCTTTTAATCCGTTTGAAACCATGAAAACCCGAAGATTGACAATAGCATCCGTTTTGATGATCCTGGGCATGATGGCATGCACCGATTACCTGGAGCCTTATCCCAACGGGGACGTATCGGGCGATGATATCTGGAATTACCAGGACCGGGTGCAGGGGCTGATCGGAGAATGTTATGATTACATGTCCAGGAATTACAACGACAACGAAGGGGCCTACCTTGATTGTGCCACCGATGACGCGGTGGCCACCAGTTCAACAAATAACATCAGGCGGTTTGCCGTGGGATCGCTCACTTTTTCGCTCGATCCGTTTGAAACTTTCTGGAAGCGGGATTACCGGGGATTGTATCTGGTGAATCTCTTTCTCAAGGACCGGCGGGGTTTTAACACCCGGTACCTGGTTGACGACCGGTTGGACAGCCTGCTTCGTTACCGGTTGCAGGGCGAAGCTTTTGCCTTGCGCGCCTGGTTTCAGTGGGACCTGCTTCAGAAGTTCGGCGGAAAGGGCGTGAGCGGTGAGATGCTGGGGTTTCCCCTGGTTCTGGAACCGCTCGACATCACCCAGGAGATCAACCTGAAGCGGAACAGTTATGACGAATGTGTGGCACAGATTCTGGCTGACTGCGATAGTGCCTGGGCTTATCTTCCCATTGCCCACCGCGATTTCCTGGTGACGAATGCGGCAGATAAGACCTATGCCGGAGGCCGTTTCTGGGGCCGTTTCGACGGGATCACCACCCGGGCGATCAAGGCGAATGTCTACCTGACCTGGGCCAGTCCCCGTTTCAATCCGCAGAACGACTTGTCGCGCTGGGACAGTGCAGCCGTCAATGCCAAGAAGGTCATCGATTTCAAGCTGAATGTGGATGGCAAGGCGACCAACGGATTTAAAACAGCCAATCAGGTGAACTGGTTCAGCCCCAACTTCCCGGGGATTGTTTTTTCCTCCCGTTATGGTTCCGCCGACGATGCTATGGAGCGGATGTTTTACCCGGGAGGATTCCAGGGCAACGGAACCATGGGGGCCACGCAGGATCTTGTGGATGCTTTCCCGATGAAAAGCGGTTATCCCATCGACCATCCTCGTAGCGGATACGATCCTGCCAATCCCTATCTGGACCGGGATCCCCGGTTTTACAGCACGATTTTTTACAATACGGCCACTGCGAAACGGAACAACACGGGAGCAGTCATGTATACCTTTGAGAACTGGGAAGGAGGGAAAGACGCGGCCGATGCCGCTTCGAACAACAGCCGCACCAACTACCACATCAAAAAGTTTGTGTTCCCGGGGCTTAACTGGTCGGATGCAGCCGTCAACCGGCAGCCCCATTCCAAATTTTTCATCCGGTGGGCCCATATGTGCCTGGTGTTTGCCGAAGCCGCCAACCATGTGGTGGGGCCTAACAATTCGGCCCGGTACGGTCTGTCGCCCAAGAATGCCATCAAATACCTGCGCAGCCGTAAAACCCCTGACGGAGCCAACGGTTTTCTCAGCGACCCCTATCTCGAGGAGGTGGCGGGAGCCGGTGAATCAGCCTTTGACGAATTCGTCAAAAACGAACGGAGGATTGAGACCTGTTTCGAGGGCATGCGGTTTTACGACCTGCGCCGCTGGTCCACCACCCTGGATGAACTGAACCAACCGGTGCACAAAGCCGGCATTGTGAAGAACGAGGATGGAAACTATACCTACGACCTGACCCAGGTGGTGGAACCCCGGGCATTCAGATCGGCCTACCTTCCCATCCCATATAATGAAATTATGCGGATGGGTGCGCTTGACCAGAATGAAGGCTGGGATGGCTGGGATTGAGTTCAACTGTAAAAAAGTAGCAAAAATGAAAAAGATAGCAGGAATAATCCTTTTGTCGACCTTGCTGGTGTCGTGCTATGATGATTACATCAAGGATTACGACTTTGACTCGGTTTGCTTTGTTTATCAGACTGATGTCAGAACCCTGGTTGTAGGGGAGGGTATGACCTTTGAGTTTGGTGTCGCTTTGGGAGGGGTCATGGAGAACAGCCGTGACCGGATTATCGGGTTTAAAGTGGACAACAGTCTCATCCAGCCCGATGTGCTTACCAAAATGAAGGCCCAGACAGGCTATATCAAAACGGCCATGGCTCCCGTCACTGCCCTGACACCCCTTCCTTCGGGCTACTTCAGCATGGACAAGACGGACCAGATTGTCATCAGGGCAGGGGAACATGTGGGCACCGTGGTGGTGAAGGCCGATTCCATCCCGTTTCTCGGGGATGCCGGTACCCTGATCCCCGGCTATGCCCTGGGGCTTATGATAACAGATGCCGATGCCGATTCCATATTGCCGGCCAAACGGTCGACCGTAATTGCTGTCAAATACGAGAACATGCTCTTCGGTAATTACTGGCACGG
>JAEAME010001871.1_pt1 | contig 13419 bp, 8 predicted proteins | sample 8958731 | NCBI WGS metagenome assembly JAEAME01 (sample SAMN16933194, study PRJNA681113) | bioreactor sludge metagenome | isolation source: anerobic bioreactor sludge (Control) | place: India:Bengaluru | collected 2018-10-24 | reverse complement strand
CCCCGCAGCGGGCCAGGCACAAGCTTGCTGGCCCGCTCCAGGGTACTGAGGTCACCAACCACCAGCGGCCGGCTCCACTCATAGACCTGCGGGCCGGCCAGGGCCTTGACCACCACCTCCGGCCCCACCCCGGCCGGGTCGCCCATGGTGATGGCTACGATAGGGCGCTCATTCTCTCTGGTTTCACTCATCTGTCTGCGCTCTCCGTGTCTCTGTGGTTTTCCACCCCCGGCAGGTCTACCGGGCAACCCGGAACCCGACGCCGAGGTAGTAGCTGCGGTGGTCCGGGTTGATCCACCAGCGGTAGGCGCAGCGGACGACCGCCGCATCGAGGAAGCAGGACCCGCCGCGCAGGACGCGGTAGGAGCCGGAGCCCGGGCCGCCGGGATTGCGCTGCGGAGAGGCGGTATAGTAGGTTTCGCCATACCAGTCCGCGGCCCACTCCCAGACGTTGCCGGCCATGTCCAGCGCCCCGTAGGGGCTGGCGCCGCCCTCATAGTGGCCCACCGGTGCCGTGTACACGTAGCCGTCGTTCACCGCATAGTCTTTCCAGTCGTAGGTGCACATCTTGTCGCAGTAGTTGAGCCGCGTGCCGTCGAAAGAGTTACCCCAGGGATAGGTGCGCCCGTCGGTCCCGCGGGCCGCCTTTTCCCATTCGGCCTCGCTGGGCAGGCGCGCGCCCGCCCAGCGCGCATACGCCGCCGCCTCGTACCAGCTAACCCCGGCGACCGGATAGTCCGCCTGGCCGCGCACGGCATCCGTCCACAGGGACGGCCCGCTGCTGCCCTGGCTCTCCTTCCACTGCCAGCCCTCGTCCGTCCAGTGCTCCCGCTGCGAATAGCCGCCCGCGTCAACGAACTGGCCATACTGGGCGTTGGTCACCTCCGTGCGGCCAATCCAATAGCCGTCCAGGTAGACACGGTGTTGCGGCTTTTCGTTGGCGCCTGCCCCCCAGTCGCCGTCGGTCGAACCCATCCAGAACTCGCCCGCCGGCACGTACACCAGAGTAATGCCCGTCTGGCCGAGCACCCGGGTGTCGCCGGCCTGCGGCTCGCCGGGCACGGCGGTTGCCGGCACGATGATGGGAGGTGCTGATCGCGCCGGCATGGGGGTAGGTGTGGCCACCGGCCCGCACGAGGCCAGCACGATGGCCGCGCTTGCCAGCACACAGGTTACCGGTTTCGTGACGCACCTCCTGATATCTCCAGACCGCACAGGTCTCAGAGACCTGTGCGGTCTTGTCGCGCTCCCTAACGGCATTCTACCCCCGGTATGGGATTGGCGGCAAACCATGAAGGCGGTCCCGCCTCCGGCCCAACCGTAACCGGGTTTCACGGTGTATGTTGTTGACAGCTGCCCCGATAACCTGTATGATTACCCACTGGACGCCCGGCTCGACACCGTCCCAGACTCAGAAAGGATTCAATTTACCCATGGATCTCTCCGTCTACATCGGAACCTACACCGAAGACATCCTCTTTGGCACCGGCCAGGTACTGCACGGCATGGGCAAGGGCATCTACTATGTCAACCTGGACCCGGTGACCTTGCGCTTGACTCCTCCCGTCTGCATTGCCGAAACCAGAAACCCATCGTATCTGGCCCTTGACGCTGCCGAGCGCCACCTGTACGCGGTCAATGAACTGAAAGAGTACGATCACCAGCCGGGTGGCGCCCTGAGCGCCTTTGCCATAGAGCCGGATTCCCACCGGCTGGCTCTGCTGAATGCGATGTCCACGAGGGGAACGGACCCGTGTCACGTGGTCCTAAACGCGGAGGAAACGCACGCGTTTGTCTCCAATTTCATGAGCGGCAGCGTCTGCGTGTTCCCGCTGCAGACGGATGGCAGTCTGGCCCCGCACAGCCAGCTGATCCAGCACACGGGAGCCAGTGTCAACCAGGCCAGACAGAGCGGGCCCCACGCCCATTCGCTTACGTTCGACCGCGGCAATCAACGCGCCTTCGTGCCCGACCTTGGCATTGACAAGGTGATGATCTACAACACCGGCCCGCGCCGCCGAGTGCTTACGTCGCATGAGCCGTCCCATTTCGCGGCCCGACCCGGATCGGGGCCCAGATACTGCGAGCTCTCTGCAGACGGCCGGTTCTGCTACCTGATCAACGAGCTGGCCTCTTCCATTTCCGTCCTCCAGTACGACGAGGAACGGGGCCACCTGGCATTCCTGCAGGAGATTTCCACGACGCCCGAGCCCTTTCACGGCAGCAACACCTGCGCCGATCTCCACATTCTCCCCGGCGGAGACTATCTCTATGGCTCGAACCGCGGGCATGACAGCATCGCCATTTTCCGCGTGGACCGGGGAACCGGCCTGCTCGCACCGGTTGGATTCCAAGACTCCGGCGTCAAGACCCCGCGGAGCTTTGCCATCGACCCGGCCGGCCGGCTGTTGATCGTCGCGGGACAGGATACGAACAATCTCGTCGTGTTCGCCGTCGACCGGGAGAGCGGCGCGCTGGACGAGGTGGCCGAGGTCGGGGTTCCCACACCTGTCTGCGTCAAGATATGCTTGCGTCGAGGTTGACCGGCTGACGCTCTAGGTCACCCGCGTCCAGGTTGAGGCGCCATGCGCGCTCATGGCGGCAGTGTTCGGCGTTATGCCGAGTCCGGGCCCTTCCGGTACGGCGGCGTATCCGTCAACACCAATAAGCGGTTTTTCAATGCCGTCCACCACACTGTCATACCACGAGTCGCATGAGTCATCGATGTAGTGATATTCCAGGGCGAGAAAATCAGGAATGCCTGCCGCAAGGTGCAGGCTGGCCACAAACGAGAACGCTGACCCCGTGCAGTGCAGCGCATTGCCAAGGCCGTGCGCGTGCGCATACATGGCGGCCAGCCTCGGCTCGCGGAGCCCTCCGGCAGTGGCCTGATCCGGGTGCAGGATATCCACCACCCCCCCATCGATCTCGGCCTGATACTCCTCCAGGCCATACATGTCTTCACCGTTAAGAACCGGCATAGCGGTCCCGGCCGTAACCTGCTGGATCGCGGGGTTGCCCTGGCTGTCCTTCCAACCCCAGTCGATGATGTCCTCCATCCAGCCCCCGGTCATGCCCTGACAATCCGCGGCCGACATTCGATTGGCCAGCTCAATGGCCGAGGCAACACTGAGTTGAGAGGTGAAGTTGTCATACCCTTGATAGTGATCGGAGCTAAGCGGATACGTGCCGCCGATCAAGCTTCGATATTGCCGGGCGTATGCCTCCATTTTTGCATAACCCGAGCTGTTGATGGTGATGGGCCGGTAGCCGTATTCGTTTGTTGACGAACCTATCGTGTAATCGGTACCCTGAGTGCACAGGCGAGAGAGATACATATCCGCCTTGAACCACGTAAACCCTCTGTTCAGGCGCTTCGTGACCGCTGCCGGCAACGTGGACGAGGTCTTCTGATCGGTGTCGCAATACAACCGCACTCGGTCTCGCAATTTAGGGCCGAGCAGTTTCCATACCGGAACGTTGTACACCTTCCCGGTGATGTCCCAGCAGGCCGTCTCGACGCCGCACATTCCCCCTGTCTTGTGCTCCTGGTATCTCCAGTCGCTCTGCGGGTTGCCGTAATTCTTGATCGCGTCAAAAACCTTCTCCACCTGCGTCGGATTCATCCCCATGATAAGGGGCTTGATGCCGCTCAGCTCAGTTGCCGAATTCTGGTCGACATCACGGCACTCGCCATAGCCCGAAATCCCCTTGTTCGTGTCGAGACGAACCAGGACACCACCCACATTCAGCTTGGTCCTGTACACATCCGTGATATAGATGCCCTTTTCGCCCGGGCCTATGGCCGCTCTGGCGAAATCAAACGGGTCCATGAAGCGAGCAATCCCCGCGGCGACGGCAGCTCCTCCAAGCAGCTTCAGAAACTCGCGCCTGCCCATCGATGAGGGGCTGATTTTCAGTCCGGTGGTGTTGTTCATGAGTGCTATCCTTTCTCCACTGGCTGTTCAAAGAGCAGTGCTGAGCGGAGTACGCCAGACTCCCGAGTCTGTCCCGGCAAAGATGTAGCCGCTGTTCGCGGCCAAAGACCAGACACGGGTGCCGGCGGGCAACCCTGAACCGAAAACAGTCCAGCTCGCGCCGCTGTCGACCGAGAGGTAGACTCCGTCGTCATCGGTACCCGCAAAGAGCTGATTGTCTACAACGGCGAGGCAATTCACATTCTCGAGGCCGGAGCCGTCTGCCGCCCAGCTCGTACCGCCATTGTCGGAACTGAAGACACCGCTCAAGGTTACGGCGAACAACCTGCTGCCCAGAACCGCGAGCTGGGAGATGTGCGTATCGGTAATGCCGGAATTGATGGCCGTCCAGCTTGACCCGCCGTCTGTCGTTCTGAAGACACCGTTGCTGGCGCTGCCGGCAAAAATGGCGTCCCCACTGCCTACAAGAGAGGAAATCCGGGCATCCACCGGTATTCCCGAGCTCACTTCGGTCCAGGTATCCCCGTTGTCCGAGGATTTGTAGATGTCACCTGTTGCGCCCGCCAGGAGGCAGGTATCCATCATCGCCATGGACCAGATGGCGGTATCCGCAGGGATTCCGGTGGGTGCGATCACATTCCAGGTTGTGCCCGAGTCGGTGGATCGATAGAGGCCATCCCAGGTACCGGCAAGAATCGAATCAGGCATGACGATGGATAGAATGTCCATACCGCTATCTGCGGAGCCGATCCGAGTCCAACTCGTGCCGTCATCGGCGGTCAGGAACATACGGCCGCCATTGAGAGTGTCCCAGATGCGGGCAAAAACCTTGTCCTGGCCGGTGTAGAGGCTGAAGTAGTGGTTGCCTGCCGGCCAATTGGCCGGCGTCCACGAGAAAGAGCAGCCGAGGGGCGGCGTAATGCTCTCCGGGCACCCCGGCTGCCCCACCGGGAAGGGCACTGCCATTTGCGCATCGTAGGACAGGAGAATCAAGCTATCCGAAGAATCGACCCGGCCGTCGGCGTTGGCGTCGCCGCAGTTCAGGGGACAGAACTGCGCTGTGTTTAACCCCGCATCGGCGGACAGGACGATCAGGGCGTCGGTGGAGTCAACCAGCCCGTCGCCATTGACGTCGCCCAGAGCCATGACCTGCCCGCCGTACATCCCCCGGGATGCCTGCATCCAGACGTCGGCGGCAGGGCTCAGCGTGACCCTGCCGGGCGGGCCCGGGGACTCGTGCGCGAGCACGAGAATCAAAGAGCCGAGGAGAATCACAACCCGTTTCATTGTCCACCCTCCTCATCCGGCCGGAACGTTCTGCTTCCGAACGCGAAGGCAAAGGCCTCACAGGTCTTAGACCTTTGAGGTCTGGTCTCGCTCCCTCTGCGTTCTCCGCGTACTTCGCTACTGTTACTATCCCGCGCCGCGGGGCACCCCGCGGTGTTGGCGGGGCTGCGGTAAAACCCTACTTCTTCACCGGTGCCGGGTCGTCAAGGGCGGCGGTGATGCCCGCGATCCGCCGCGCCTCGGCCGCATAGTCCTCCCAGGGAGTCTGGGCCCGCACCACCAGCCGCGCCCCGTCGGGCGAGCCGCCGCCGTGCATGCAGCCCGGGATCCCGCCGCCCACCGTCAGCCACTCCACCAAACGCGCGGCCCGCGCCCGCGTCTCACCATCCGCCCCGGCGGCCAGCGCCTCCAGGATCTGTTGGCCATACTGCGGCGACTGCATGTCCTGGTACGACGGGAAGCAGCCGGTCTCGGCGATGCCGCCGGAAATGTCCTGCGCCAGCACCTTGGTCTCGTAGGGCAGTCTCGCCACCTGGGTTTTGTTGGCGTGGGCCAGCAGAGCATCGGGCACGAACAGCCCCGACGGCTGCTTCCGGCCTTTCAGCATCGCCCCCAGCCCCAGACCATAGGTGATTTCGTTGTTGATCGCCATCTGCACCAGCTTGTCCTGAAAGGCCTTGCTGCTCAGGCCGTTGGCACGGGCCATGTTGATCGCCGCGCCGATCATGATATCGCCCTGCCCGGCCACGCAGGCGCCGATGGCCGCGCGGTAGATGGCGGTAAAGTTCGCCAGCAGCCGGCCGGTGTACTGCGGCTCCCCGCACAGGAACACCCGCTCGTGGGGCACCAAAACGTTGTCAAAGAGCAGGAACGTCTGGGTGATGTTGCCGGCCTTGGGCGCGTCCCAGCCCTCCTCCTCATCGCGCGTATCGCTGGGGCGCCGGGTCTCGACGATGGTCAGCCCCGGGCTGTCGCGCGGCACGGCCGCCGCCACGCAGAAATCGGTCTCCGTTTCGCCATAGCCCTTGCCGGGCATGCAGATGATCTCGTGCGCCGCCGCGACACCGCAGATCTGGCATTTGTAGCCGCGCAGCACGATGCCCCCCGGGCGGCGCTCGTGGATATGGAGGTTGCTGTCCCGGTTCGCCTGCTGGGAGGGCTTGAGCGACCGGTTGCCCTTGGCGTCGGTGATCGCCCCGGCCAGGGCCAGCGCGTTGTCCTCCATGTAGCGCCAGTAGTTTCGCACGCGCTCGTGATAGTGCGTGCCGAGGTCGTGATCCATCTGCCAGGTCATATCCCACAGCGCGTTGAGCGCCGTCCAGCCGGCGCAGGTAGCGCCCTGGCAGGTGCCCGACTGGTGATACTGCGCCCGCTTCATGTCGGCGTTGCCCATCACGTCCTCCGCCGACTGCAGCAGCGTATTCCAGCGGTGCACCGTCGCGCCGGTCAGCTGTGATTGCGCCGTGTAGATGGCCGCCTTCTCCGGGTCATGGGACAGCTCGTAGGAGCGCCGGACCGACTGCACATGCAGGCGCGTGGCCGGGTCGGTCGTCACGTCCTGGATGAGCTTGCCCCATTTGTAGATATTGGGCCGCATCCGGCGGATGCTCTCTACATACTCCTCACCGGTCTTGAGCGCCATGATAGCCAACCCTCCCCTGCTCAAAGCGCAAGCATGGCTTGCGCACTCCATTTGTTCCCCATCCCCCTCAGTACCTCTCCCAGTGCAGCACCTGCTCCAGGGTCTTCTTCTTCGGCGCCGGCGTCTGCGCCGGCACGCCGATGGGCAACAGGGTCAGGATACGCCTGTCGGGCGGTATGCCCAGCAGGGCCTTAAAGTGCTCTTCATGGGGCAGCATATCCCCCTCGACCCAGCAGGCCCCGTAGCCCAGCGCCGTGGTCGCGATCAGCATGTTCTCGATCGCCGCCGCGCCGTCCTCGATCCACCAGCGTGAGCCCGGATCCATGATTACCACGATTACCGCGCCGGCCCTGGCGATCCACGGCTCAGCGAGGGTGAACTCGGCAATCATCGCCGGCGCGGTGACCACCACAAAATCCCACGGCTGCATGTTCGAGCCCGTGGCCGCCAGCCGTCCGGCATCCACAATCGTCTCCAGATCTTGCCGGGGAATGGCGTCGCCGGTATAGCGACGAATGCTCCTCCGCTTGCGCAACGCTTCTAGGGCGTCCACGATCCTCCTTTCCGAGACCGTCGCAAATGCCTGCGCCTGTGCCGCCTCAGTCCTGTCGTCCCCGTTTACGCCGCTGGCGTAAAGGCCAGAGGTGAGACAGGGCAGGCACAGGTGAATCGCGGCCTGGCACCCCAAATCCCGCGGGCCGGTACTCCGCCTCCTCTGCCGAGGCAGGTTGTACGGAATCCGAACCTGCTTGCAGCAGGTTTCTCGTATCAGGCAGCGAATTCATTCGCTGCTGCCTGCCGCCGCCCTGCTCCTGCTGTCTGCTGTCTGCTGCCTGCTGTTTGCTACCTGCGCCTCCTCACCACCGGCAAGTACACGTACCGCCGCACCGCCAGCGCATCGTACTCATCGGCGCCGATATCATAGCCTGCGCCGAACGGGCGCGGGTCCCCGTCGATGTCCACCGCCACGCCCGCGGGCACGCCGGTGTCGATCGCCATCGAGCTGCCGCCGATGTGATAGTCCCCCACCGCCGGGTTCACAAAATCGGGATCCCCCCGCACATAGACCGTGCCGATACTGAGGCGGCCATTGTCCACCCAGTCGGTGCCGTTGGCCCAGATGCCGCTGCCCCACATCGTCGCCTCCATGGTCAGCGTGCTCCCCGTGCCGACGGAGATGCCCACCGTGTGGCTGACCACGATGGTGTTGGTGATCCACACCGTCGCGCCGGAATCCGCCTGGATGCCGCCACTCTTGGCGTTGTGGGCGATGGTGTTGTGCACGAACTGGCCACTGCCGCCGACCAGCCGTACCGCCGGCTGCCCGCGCCAGCTGGTCTCGTTGCCGGCGATGATGTTGTTGGTCACCGTATACGGCCTGACGCCCGTCAGGTAGAGACCCGCCGTCGTCCCGTTCCAGTTGCCCACGATTATGTTGCCCTCGAGCGTCACCGCACCGCCCCCGATACCCACCGCGCCCCAGTCGTTGCTGGCCCCGTTGCCGCGGATGGTGTTGCGCTCGATGCGCGCCCGGGCAGTCCAGACTACGAACGCCCCGCCATAACCGCCACGCGCCCTGACGCCGGTCAGGCCCCGGCCGTTCTGCACAAAGGTGCTGTCGCTCAACAGGAAGGTGCTGTCGTTCTGGTTGATGCCGAGCAGATAGGCACCCGAGCCGGTCCAGGAGTCGTTACTGTCGAACAGGCAGCCGGTCACCGTGGCCGCAGCCGTGCGGGAGATGGCGAGCCCTGCTCCGTACGCGCTTTTGGGAGCCCAGCCCCAGTTGCGCCGGAAGGTGGAGGCCTCGACCAGCAGGCTGCCTCTCTCGACGAACGCCCCGCCTCCGGAGGCAAAGTGACTGGTGGTGATGACGTTGCCCTCGAACGTCATCCCACGCAGGGTGAGCGCGACGCCGCTGGCGTACAGCCCGCCGCCGTCCCCGACCACATAGCCGTTGGCGATGGCCAGTCCCTCCAGGCCCACGGTCAGGCCGCTGTTGGCGTACACCACGCGCCGCTGGCCCTGACCATCCAGCGTGGTGGGATACGCGGACGGGTCACACACCACTGGGCCGCTGGCGGCACCGTCCCAGCCGCCGTATACGGTGACGCTCCGGGCGATGGTGGCCACCGCGTCGCCGCTGCCGGTGTAGGTGCCCGCACCGACATAGAGGGTGTCGCCCTCCGCCGCCTGCGCCAGCGCCGTCTGCAGATCGCACGGCGCGGCCTGGCTGCACGCACTGCCGCTGCCCGTCACGCTGACGAACAACGCCCCGGGATTGGCGCGCGCCACCTCCGCGCCCGGCACGAGCCACAGCACAGCCGCCCACAGCAATGCACAGGTGAGCACAACGATCCCGAGACGCAGTGCCAATGTGAGACGCATGGGTTTCTCCTGTGATCCAGGGTTACGGCGCCGAGTCACGCAGCGTAAGCGACGGCGAGACAGTGGGCGTCACCAGCGAAAAAGTGTCGGCAACGACCACCTCGAACCGGCCTGTCCCACGGGGCAGGGCCGTCGGATTGATCGAGAGCTCGCCATCAGGCAGATCCAGTCCCAGCGTAGTCCACGACGTGCTTCCATCCACCTTGTAGCGCACCAGGGCCGGGGACAACTCCGGCCCCCAACGGAGCACCAGCATTCCGTTCTGTTCCATCTCGAGCGTGGCTGCAGTGACCCCCTTTGCAGGCATCAAAGCGCGGAAGGCTACCAGCCGGCCATCATAGAGCAACCGCACCGACGCAACAGGTTTGTCAGGGCACGGCACACCGGCCACGATGGACTGTGCCCGAACATCCCCGTCTTCCGCCACATAGACTGGAAGCGGATATGCAGCGACCACCCTGCCAGCGGAGTCGAGCAGCTCCAGGGAGTGACTGCTTGAGGCCGGCAGCTCTGTCGGCAACCCTCGGAGTACGTAGACAGGCTGCAGCTTCGCCCCACCTTGCTCGTCGAAGCTAACGCGGACGAGAAGGGTCTGGGTCATGGCCGAATAGGCTTGTGGGATGCCATGGGCTAGTTGATCCTCATACAACGCCCGATAGGTATAGTCAGACACCCACGCAGGATCACAGTAGCTCATAAAGTCCTTGGCGTGATCCGGGAAATAGGGACTCCAGATGTGCATCCGTGCCAGATCAAAGCCATATTGGCCGATCGAGCCCTGGGCATAGGGATATCCTGGATCGCCCGAGGTCCCGCACGGTACATGCCCTCGGCCAAGGTTGTGGCCGATTTCGTGCGCAGCTGTTTCCTCCGCGGTATCTAAATCGTGGGTAGGGCCCATACAGGCACCGCTTATTGACACGCGGATGCCCACGTAACCCAGGCCACCCGTGAGTATGTCGCAGGCATCTCCAGAGTCGTCCACTACCAAGCCGTGATAGACCTGGGAGGCAGGCGCACCGTCTGCTTGTTTCAGTGCCGCCACATACTCCAGAAGCCTCGACTTCATGCCGTGGTCAGATGGATCGCCAGCAAAGTCAGCTGGCACGCGAAACGCAACGTTCACTGCGCTGACTGGGAACATGCGGCCAACCAGGTTACTGACCACGTCGAGCGCCTGGCCCGGATACGTGTGGCCGCTCAGCGTCTGCGTGTAGTTGACTGGCACGATGGTCACATTGAGTGGTGGCACAGACCGGAACGCCAGCAGAGTGGATACCGTGTTGTTACCACGGTGAGCTTCGGCAAGATCATTGTCGGGATCCACGGTCACGCTGAGCGTCCACTGCCCGGAAAGCCATGCCGGGGGTAGCACGGCATTAAAGCTGTGGCCGTAGACCCCACGTGACTGCGCCGGGTAAACCGCGAGTGGCCCCAAAACCAGCGGCGAGCCGGACAAGTGCGCACCGTCGCGTAGTGCCGCGAGCGACACAAAGATACCGTTCACCGGCACGTCGCCAGTTACGTCTACATAGACTCGGGCCATGGTGGGACGACCCGCCACGAGCGGCATAGAGTTCGCGGCATCCTGCACCGACTGGGTCACCTCGAGGCCTACGACGGCCAGATCCCTGGGCGCCACCTTGAAGACGGCGGGAAGATAGGCCCTAGGGGTGAAGTGGGCCTGGTCTCCCAACAGGGTCCAGAGCCGGAAGCGGTCCGGGTACGCCCTCACAGTTTGGTTCGTTGTGTCAACCCTGCTGGTAGCTTCTGCTACCCATTCTGCACCGTCCCAATAGCACAGGCGCAGAGTGTCCTCAGCGACGGGGCCCGTCCCAGCCAAAGAGTACCTTACCGTCATCGTGTAGGGTTTGCTGGCTTGCGCTACCTCGCCAGTGTCCAGATACACGACCGAAATCTGGAATGGCTGGCCAACGCGCACGGTGTCTGGCGGCACGGCGGTGGCATCAGGAAATCTCGCTCTGTGCGTCACCGTAACAGGGTTCGCGAACGTATGCGGCGCAAAGTTGTAGGTGATGCCGTCCGCTGACGACGTCAGGGCACCACCAGCGGACGTGACCGTAACCGAGGCGGAGGGAGAGAACCACAGAGTAGCCAATCCTGCGGTGCCATCGGCAACGTAAGCATATGGCCCGCTTGCCGATACACTGTACGCCATATGAGCAGTGTCGTACGAGCCGACCTCGACAGGCTGCGCCGGATTGGCGATATCAAAGACTCTGACGCCGGCTGCGTAGCAGCCCGCCCAGGCGAGGTCATGGTCAACCGCAATGCTGAAGATGCCGGGGCTCGAGTTGACGGTGTGAACGAGGGCTGGGTGGGCAGGATCGCTGACGTCGACGACGGCCAGACCACCCTCGGAATCCGCGACATAGGCATAATGGCTTGCCAGTGCCACGTCGGATGCATGCCCTGGGGTGTCATAAAGGCCGACCTCAGCTGGCTGCAGGGGGTTGGAGATATCGATTACCCTCAAGCCGTCGGGCCCAGCAGCCACATAGGCATAATCGGCGGCGACGGTAACTCGTGCCGGGGAACCCGGCAAGTCCAGCAGAGCCACTTCAGTGATGTGGACTGGATCAGACACGTTGAACACCTGCAAGCCATCGTGCTGTATATGGTTCAGCGCGTCCCATTTGACGCCGACCGCGATGCCATACCCGCCTTGGATGGCAATGTCATTGGGTCGCCAGTCCCTATCGAGGAAAATACCTATCGGGACAGGGTCAGACGGCGTAGAGACATCGAGCACCTCCAGGCCATAAGAGGCGTCGAGCACGTACATGCGGGACCCAGACACGCGCATCCTGCTGGCGGCCAGCGGGAGCATCCCGACAGGTCGGGGCGATCCCGGGCTCAGCAGGTCGACGACGTAGAGTCCTGAGCGCCCACACTCGTAAGTACCACACGACAGATAGGCGTAGCGTCCGGCAACGTGCAGGGACGTGAGAGCACCGGCATACGTGCTGGCCTCTATAGGAGCCGGGCCGCTGGATACATCAAGAACCCGTAAGCCGCCGTCGGCACAGGCCACATAGGCATAACCCCCGGAAACCTGGGCCCGCACCACACTGGGAAAGACGTTTGTTACACCGCACCCAATGAGAGTGGGAGGCCAGGTACTGGCTTCGCTTGGCCTGCTCGGATCAGACACATCGAGCACTCGGAGGCCGGCAAACGAGACGCCCACATAGGCCAGCGTGCTCGAAACATGAACACTTTCGGCGCAGCCATTGACGTCGTAGAAACCAACCTCACGCGGCTGTGAGGCGGAGGACACATCCACTATCCTGAGTCCGCCTTCGCAATCTGCGATATAGGCCAACGTGCCGCGAACGGTGACTTGGCGAGCCTGGCCGGGCGTGTCGTAGAAGCCGACTTCCACTGCCAGGGCCGGGTCAGAGACGCGGATCACCCGGAGGCCGGCCTGGCCGGCAGCCACGTAGGCAGAACCGCCCAGCACGTAGACATCCTGTGCCTCGGCGTGCGTACCCAAACTGCCGAGCGGCCGCGGGACCGCCGGGTTGGACACGTCAATGATCTCCATCCCGGCCCAGCCGCCGGCCACATAGGCATAACCATCGACGACGTACACGTTCCGCGCATTGCCCCCTGTGCGCAAGCTGCCGCTCACACGCAGGGCAGTGGGATCGGCCAAATCCATTACCAGCAAGCCAGCCGTTCCATCGGCAACATAGGCGTAGCCATCGGCCACGCACACACCCTGAACGGTGTCTGACAACAGCGGGGAACGGGCAATCAGAGCCGGGTTGTTGGGCGAGGATACATCCAGAGCCAATAGCCGTCTTGCAGCACCGATGTAGGCACGATCGCCCTGCACGGCCACGGCCTGCACGCTCCCGGCCCACTGATCGACGAAATCCATAGTCTCGCTGCTCTGCAAAGCAGCAATCTCACCCTGGTATGCCGGACCGTTGATGTCGTTTTGCGCTGGCTGATCGCCAAGCTCAGGAGGCCCAAGCCCCTGAGCCGTGCCAACCATACAGGTGACAAGAGTGCCCCATGCCAGCGCGCAAAACAGAGCACAGGCTACGGACTGCCGACTGCTCATTTCTCTGTCCCCTCCTGCAGTACGCGCGGGGCGGCTATTCCAGCGACCGCTTGTTGCCGGGCCCCTCCACCCGT
>JAEAME010001843.1_pt1 | contig 13433 bp, 10 predicted proteins | sample 8958731 | NCBI WGS metagenome assembly JAEAME01 (sample SAMN16933194, study PRJNA681113) | bioreactor sludge metagenome | isolation source: anerobic bioreactor sludge (Control) | place: India:Bengaluru | collected 2018-10-24 | reverse complement strand
TTGCTCCGGATGGGGTTTGTCTCAGTCCCGGAACGTCGCCGCCCGGGACGGTGAGCTCTTGCCTCACCTTTTCACCCTTGCTCCGCCGCCTTGCGGCGACGGGGCGGTCTGTTCTCTGTGACACTTTCCTGCCCCCCCGCCTTGCGGGGGGTAATCCCGGTTGGGGATCATCCTTCCCTGCGGAGTCCGGACTTTCCTCCCGGCCCTCACGAGCCGGGCGATTCTTCGTCCGCGTCCTGCTGGCGTCCGTTCATTATACCAAGACTCTCCATCTTTTGGTAGAGGTTGCTGCGCGGCAGGCCGATCTCGCGCGCGGTGCGGGCCACGTTCCAGGAAAACTCGGCCAGTTTCTTCTCCAGGAAGGCCTTCTCCGACCGGGCCTTGAACTCCTTCCAGCTTCCCAGCTGCAGCAGGTCGGACTCGGCGGCGGCGCCGTCGCGGGCGATGTAGTCGGGCAGGTCGCGGCCGGAGATGACGTCGCCGCGGCACATGATCAGCATGCGCTCGACCAGGTTGCGCAGCTCGCGCACGTTGCCCCTCCAGTTGTGCTCGCGCAGCCGCTGCAGCGCCTCGGGCGAGAACGACTTGCGCCGGTAGTTGTTCTCCTCGGAAAAATAGTCGATAAAGTGCCCGATGAGCAGCGGGATGTCCTCGCGGCGCTCGCTCAGCGCCGGCGAGCGCAGGGGCACCACGTTCAGGCGGTAGTAGAGATCCTCGCGGAAGCGCCCCTGGCGGATCTCCTCCTCCAGGTCCTTGTTGGTGGCGGCGATGACGCGCACGTTGACCTTCTTGATCTCCGGCGAGCCCACCGGCTGCACCTCGCCCTCCTCGAGGACGCGCAGCACCTTGGCCTGGGCCTTGAGGCTCAGGTCGCCGATCTCGTCCAGGAAGATGCTGCCGCGGTGGGCGCTCTCGAACTTGCCGATTTTCTTCTCGTAGGCGCCGGTGAACGACCCCTTCTCGTGGCCGAACAGCTCGCTCTCGATCAGCTCGTCGGGGATGGCGGCGCAGTTGACCTGGACGAAGCGGTTCTGGCTGCGCGCCGACTGCTGGTGGATCATGCGCGCGATCAGTTCCTTGCCGGTGCCGCTGTCGCCCGAGATCAGCACCGTCGAGTCGCTGCGCGCCAGGCGGCGGATGGTCTCATGCAGGGCCTTCATCACCGGCGACTCCCCCACCAGCTCGTACTTCTTCTCGGTCTGGCGGCGCAGGCTGTAGTTCTCCTTGAGCAGGGAGATCTTTTCGGCGGCGTTGCGCACCGTCAACACCAGCTTGTCGCGGGAGATGGGCTTTTCCAGGAAATCGAAGGCTCCCAGGCGCGAAGCCTCCAGCGCCTCCTCGATCCCCGAGTGGCCCGAGATCATGATGACCTCGGCGGTGGGGTTCAGCGCCTTGAAGGTGCGCAGCACCTTCAGGCCGTCCAGGCCGGGCATCTTCACGTCCAGCAGCACGATGTCGGGCAGGAGGCTCTTGAAGCTCTCGATGGCGTCCATGCCGTCGCGAGCGACCTGGACGCTGTATTTCTCGTAGTTCAGGACCATCTTGACCGATTCCAGGATGTTCTTCTCGTCGTCGACGACGAGGACCTTGACGTTTTCCATGAGCGATTTATAGCAAATCGCCGCGCCGCTGGCAACCGCGGCTATTCGGCCAGCCGGAAGGCGGCGATCTCCGAGGTGGTCAGCACCGCCCCGCTGTCCCCGATCAGGCGCACCTGCCAGTAGATCCAGTCGTTGGGTTTGAAGCCGGCGGGATCCAGGCGGTGGCTGGAGGCGCCGGACGTCGGCTTCCACTCGATCTGCCGGTCGTCGAGGAACTGCAGGGGCACGGCGGAGACGGCAACCTCGAAGCGCGCCTTCTTGCGGGCGTAGGCCCAGCTGAGCTCGACGGGTTCGCGCGCAGGCACCCTGGCATCGATGGCCGGCGAGACGGTCTGGATGGCGCCGGCGGTGGTCACGAAGTACTTGACGATGGGGATGCGGCGGCTGAAGCTGTAGTTGCTGAACTTCAGGGTCAGCTCATGCAGTCCCAGGTCGATCGCCGGCAGCGCCGGCATCTGCGCCCGGGGCAGGGTACCCACCTGGTTGTCCGCCAGCGCCAGCTGGAACAGGCCGATGCTCGCGCCGTCCAGCAGGAACCGGCCGCTGAGGACGCCACGGCCCTTGGCCTTGACGCGCAGCTGGATGCCGGGCGCCGGCCCGCTTTTGGGGATCACCCGGTAGTACTTGCCGTTATCGAAGGCGAACTCCAGCGTCGTGATTTCGAAGCCCGGGGCCAGATCGGCCACCACCACGTCAACGCTGAATACCTTGCTGCTGGCGCCGCTGAAGTCGACGGCCTTGACGCGGAAGCGCCCCAGGTCGGCGTAGGCATGGGCCTCGCTCAGGCCGCCGTTCTCCTTGACCGTCCCGTCGCCGAAATCCCAGCGCACCCCGGGGCCGCGGAAGCCGGCGGCGGCGAAGGTCACGATCTCCTTCGGCAGGGCGAACGCGGAGGAGCTCTTCAGGGCGCGGGCGTCGGCCACGACCTGCAGCGCCCTCTCCAGCGGCGGCAGCTTGCCGCTGGGATCGATCACCGTGACCGTGTGCGGCCCCGGCGAGCGGAAGGTCTTGTCGCGCAGCTCCGCCCCGCTGCGGCTCTCGCCGTCGGAGAAGCGCCAGGTGAAGCTCCCCGGCCCGGCGTTCTGCAGGCGCATGACGACCTTCTCCCCGGCAATGATCTCGGCGGGCAGCTGGATGAGGCGCGGGTCGTTGTCCACCTGCAGGAGCCGCTCGATGGTTTTGCCGTCGCGGCCGGCGAAGTCGACGGCGCGCACGCGATACTGACCGCTGCGGGCGAAGCGGTGCCTCATCAGCCGCGGGCCGGTCTGGAGCGCCCCGTCACCGAAGTCCCAGGCGACCGTGCCGCCGCGGAAGTTCTGGGCCTCGATCTCGACCTCGCTGCCGGCGTACATCACGCTCGCGCGCAGCGCCAGGGCGCGGTTGTCATTGAGCACCTGCACCCGCTTCTCCAGGGGCAGGTTGCCGCTGTCGGCTTCGACCGCCCGGACCACGAAACTCCCGGGCCGGGCGAAGCGGTGCGTCTGGCGGGTGCCGCCGCGTTCGACCGGACCGTCGCCGAAATCCCAGTTCAGCTCCGGGGCGGAGAAGTTGCGCCCCTCGAAGACGACCTCCGCCTCCGCGAAAACGTCGCTGGGGCCGGCGATCGCCAGCTGGCGGGCGTCGGGCTGCACCGCCAGCGGCAGGCGCACGGCGGTCTCCGGCCCGTCGCCCGCCTCCCACACCTGGAGCTGGACACTCCCCGGCTGGCGGAACACGTGGGCCTGACTGGCACCCCCGTTCACGACCGGGCCGTCGCCGAAATTCCAGCGCAGGTCGCCGCCGGTGAAATTCTGGGCCGTGAACTGGACGACCGACCCGGCGCGGGGCGGCGAGGGCTGGGCCTGTACCTGGCGGTTATCGGCCGCCACGGGCACGATCCGGGCGACGGCGTCGTCGGGAGTGCCGTCGTTCTCCCAGACCCGGACCTGGAAGCTTCCCGGCTGGCGGAAGACGTGGGTCTGGCTGGCGCCGCCGCTCCGGGCCTCGCCGTCGCCGAAGTCCCAGCGCAGGCTGCCGCCGGCGAAATTCTGGGCGCTGAAGGCGACGACCTGGTTGGCACGCGGCGCAGGCGGAGCCGCGGTCAGCTGGCGGTCATCGGGACCGACGATGATGGAGCAGGCCACGGCCCGCCCCTCGTCGCCGGCTTCGTAGACCTGGACGCGAAAGCTTCCCGGCGCTCGGTAGACGTGGCCATAGTTGCGCGGACCGCTCTCGACGGCTCCGTCGCCGAAGTCCCACGTCAGGCTGGCGGACGCGAAGTTTTCGGCCTGGAAGCCCGCTCGCCGGCCGACGCGGAACTCGCCGCCCTGGGGCGTCAGGCGGCGATTGTCCACAACCGTGACGGTGACCGCGGCGGTCTCGCTGCCGGTCACCGGGTGCGCGGCCAGGCAGGTCACGAGGAAGCTGCCGGCGCTGCGGAAGGCATGCCAGGCCTGGTTGCCGGCGGTGGTCTCCGCCCCGCCGTCGCCGAAATTCCAGCTGTAGGTAAAGCCGCCGCCTCCGCCGCCGGCATGGTCGAAGCGGACGTGCACCTCCGTGCCGACGGAGATCGGCCCGGGGGTAATCACGACCACGCTCTGGCCCCAGAGCCCGGCGCCCAGGAACGCAAGCAGCCCCAGTCCCGCACCCAGAAAACGCGAGGGCGACAAAATCGTTTTCATGACCGGCCTCGTTCTTTTTCTTTTTAAATAAGGTTCGCCGGGCAATATCTCACCCTTCACAGCGAGAATCCCTCTTCCACGGTCCGGCCCTGCAGGAGCAGGTAAGGCGAGCCGACGTTGGCCCGGCCGTGGAAGAAGCGCAGCTCGCGCGACACCTCGGCGACATGCAGCAGCCAGGAGCGCAGCGAGGCGGACAGGCGGAACTGCAGCGGCCGGCCGACCTCGCCGCGGGCGAAGCGGAAGCCGTGGGCGGTGAAGACGGCCTCGCCCGGCAGCCGGCCGGGACCCTCGCGCCGGACCAGGTACACCAGCGCGCCTTCGGCGACGCGATCGAGCAGCTGCGCCAGCGGGGCGTTGCCGGGCTTGAAATAGAGGTTGGAGAAGCGCGTGCGCGGAAAGACGCCTGCCTCGTCGCGGAAGCCGTTGCCGGTCGAGGCCTGGCCCCGCAGGAAGGCGCTGCGGATATCGCTGGCCGCGGCCACGGTCACGCCCTTGTTGAGCAGGCACCTCTCGGCGGCGGCGGTCCCCTCATCGTCGAAGGGGACGGAGCCGGGCTGCTCGTCCAGCGCCGGGTTGTCGAGAAGGGTGACGCGGCTCGAGGCGGCGAGGGCGCGCTCGCGCAGCCCGGGACGGTCGAGCATCAGCCCGGGCGAGAATTCCTTCAGCACCTGGGCCGACGCTTCGGGCGAAAAGATGGCGAACTCCAGGCCGGCGGGCGCGTGCTCGGGCTCGGCGTCCAGGGCGCCCAGCAGGTTGGCCGCCCGGGCGACCAGGCGCGGCGGGTCGAAGTTGCGGAAATGGGTCCGGCTCTCGCTCAGCTCCAGCTGGTGGTCCCCGGCCTGAAAGCGCGCCCGCACCTGGAACAGCGATTTCTTGTACTTGGCGGCAAAGCCCCGCGAATTGGCCAGGTAGACCTTGCGCAGGGCGCAGGAAAAGCGGAAGCGCCTCAGCTTCAGCCCCGGGAAACTGACCAGGCACTCGCGCAAGCGCTCACGCAGGTCGGCGGCGCGCGAATCGTCCCAGGCCTCGATGCCCGGATCGTAGATGTTCAGCCGGGAGCGCGCGGCGGAGCGGGGCAGCAGGTGGCCCCAGCCCTTGCGGCGGTCCAGCGCCCCGCCGGCGGCCAGGTCAGCGAAGCCGCGCCGCACCTGGCGGGCGTCGGGCGCGGAGAGGCTGAAGCCGAGCGGATCGCCGCTGTCGCGGAAGGCGCGCACCGCCAGGCGGTCGCCGCGCACCTCGTGCAGGGAGAGCGGCCCGTCGCCGCCCTCGGTCTCCTGGCGGACGACCTTCTCGGCAAACGCCTCGACCGTCGCGAAACCGGCCTCGCCGCCCGCCTTCAGGACCGTCTCAAGCACCCTGCCCTCCCCGGACCCACAAGGGGCCGATCTTGACGGTCGGCTGGCCGACGCGCACCGGCAGCACCTGGCCGTTCTTGCGGCAGAAACTGGTGCCGCGGTCATAGGCGAAGTCGTCTCCGACCATGGCCACGTCGCGCAGCGCCTTGCGGATGTCGCCGCTGACCGTCAGCGGGGCAAGCGGGGCGGCCAGCCGCCCCTTTTCGATCAGCCAGGGCTGGCGGATGCGGAACCAGAAGCGCCCGGCGCGCAAGTCGAGGCCGCCATCGCCGAATTCGCGGGCATAGACGCCGAAGGGCGTGGAGGCGATGATCTCCGCCTGCGCGGCGTCGCCCGGCTGCACGTAGGTGGCAAACATGCGCGGCTGGGGGATGCGGCGGAAATCCTCCAGCCGGGCATGGCCGCGGTCGCGGAGCTTCAACAACCGCTGGTGGGCGACATCGCTGATGAAGCGGCGCAGCACCCCCTGCTCGACCAGCAGCGGCGGGCAGCGGGGCTCGCCCTCATCGTCGACGGCCACGCCGCGGAAGAACGGGTCACGGTCGTCGCGGCAGTGGATGGAGATCGACTCGTGGACGATGGGCCGTCCCAGGTCGGCCGGGGTGAAAGGCGAGGCCCCCTGGTGGACGTAGTCGGCCTCCAGGGCATGGCCCAGCAATTCGTGGAACAGGATGGCCCCCTCGCCGGCCTGCAGCACCACCGGCACCGGCCGGTCGAAAGCGACGCGGCGGCGGTGGCGCTGGGCGTCGGCCGCCTCGGCGATGCGCCGCGCCAGGCCGTCCAGGTTGAAGCGCGTCTCGCCGCTGCCGCCCTCGCCGATCTCCAGTTCGCCGCCTTGGCCGCGCACCTTCAGCCGCGCCATGACGCGGAAGTGCTGGAAGGAGTTCTCCACGTCCTGGCGGCGGGCGTTGCGGATCTGCCGCCGGGTGCGATCGACGCGGAACGCCAGGCGCCACTCCTGCGCGTCGAGGCGCTGCAGGCACTTCGTCAGGTAGAGGCCGGCGGCGAGGACCTCCCCGGCGCCGCCCACGGCGGGCGTTTCCTCGAGCCGGCGGCCGCCTTTCCAGCCGAGGGTCCGCCGCGCCTCCTCGGGGGAGCCGGTCTCGACGGCGTGGCTGCGCCAGCTGCCGTCGAAGCTGCGCGTCAGCACGCCCGACCAGCGGTGCAGGGAGAACTCCCGGCCGCCGCGGTCGTCCAGCTCCAGCCGCAGCGTCTGGCCCTCCTCGTAGAGCTGCACCTTGAACTTGTCCATCGGGAGCCATTCTAACAGAAACATGTACTCGGCGTAAGGTATGCGGCAGACGGCGTGTAGGCAATCGAACGATCGTGACGCGTAACGCGTGACGCGTGACGCGAAGCAGCAAATGACGAACTGTTGGCAAGCGGGTCTCTCCTGGCGATGGTGCTTCACGCGCGCATCACATGAACAAGGAAAATCAAGAAACGGTCATGATCCAAGGAAAAGGCATGTGGTGTGCCACTCCCGATCATGAATCACGATTGCTCGGTTCTATGCGGTTTCTCGTCACGCGTCACGCGTCACGCGTCACGAAAGCTCGTCGTTCATCCCCCTTCTGTGATATAATGCCCTTTCCATCACGACAACCTGGAGGCTGAATTGGATAACCAAGCGACCGAGAAGAAAGAGATACGCCCCATCGTCCTGAAGAACGGCATCTTCGTCGTCGGCCACCCGCGCAGCGGCACCTCGCTGGCCTGCCAGCTCCTGCAGAGCGCCGGCGTCGAGTTCCCCTCCGACTTCGGCGGCGACGAGTACAACAAGTCCGGCTACTTCGAGCTGGAGACGGGCAAGGAGCTGGAGAAGAAGCTGATCGACAAGGCCATGACCGAGGAGAACGTCGTCGAGCTGAACAAGATCGTCGAGCGCCTCAACGGCGGCACCGGGCTGACCGGCCTGAAGATCGTCCACGTGCCGGCGCTGTTCTTCTTCCGCCACATCGCCAAGGACAAGAAGATGCGCGTGGTGTTCATCTTCCGCCATCCCGCCGACGTCAAGTCGAGCATGTACACACGCGGCATCTCCCAGTTCAAGCTCAGCTGGTTCGACAACAACAACGCCCTGGTCGCCGCCCACGAGAACATACCTACGCCCACCTGACCATCCCCCATTTCCTGCGCTTCGCCGACATGGTCAACAAGCAGGTCGAGCTGCTGATCGAGAAGGGGGTCATCGCCCGCGAGCCGGAGCAGTAGGCCGCCCGTCAGGGCTTGCGCTCCAGGAAATAGGCGTTGAGGATGTATTCCGGGGCGTAGGAGCGCTTGGCCTGGCGCAGCCCCTCGATGCCCAGGTCCTGCTCGCGGTTGATATACTTGAAATCGGGGGCCAGCGCCTTGGCCGTCTCCCAGTTGATCGCCTGGCCGATGCCCTTCACTTCCGGGTCGAACTTCTCGAAATGGACGTCGGCCATGTTGCTGTTCAGCCGCGAATGGACGGCGAAGGCGGCGATGCGGCCGTAGATCTCGATGCAGGTCCCGCCCAGCTCCAGCTCCGCGAAATGGCTCAGCGCCCGCTTCAGCGCCGACGTCTCGTGATTGAAGTCCAGGGCATCGCAGGTGCGCAGCCGGCACCACTTCTCCGCCAGCGCCAGGCAGTCCGCCAGGTCGACGGCCTGCAGCGGCCGCGAGACGTGGCCCGGGAACAGGTTCTGGAACTGCGAGACCAGGTTGCGCTTCTTGTGCAGCTTGTTGCCCGAGAGCTCGAACAGCTTGCGGGCGGAATAGATATAGTCGCCGTTGTCGGGATCGAGCTCGACGCGGAAATGGTGCTCCAGGCCGGGATGGTTCTTGACGAAGTCGGGGTCCACCAGGACGAAATCGCCGCTCTTGCCCTGGCGGCGCATGGCGTCGGAGGCGGCGAGCAGCTCGTCCAGCCCCAGCTCGCGGCCCAGGGGCATGAGCATCAGGTCGTCGTGGCCGTTGTAGATCCAGAGCCGGCCCTCCTGCTGCCGCCAGCGGGTGCCGTAGATCTCGCCCCACATGAACAGGTTGGCGAAGCTGTACTCGCAGAAGCAGGGGTCCTCGGCCAGCAGCAGCGGCCGGATGACGTCGCGGTCGGCCAGCGACACCGGCGCGAACTCGCCGAGGTTCAGCTCGCTCACGGCCGGCCTTCCCCCGTCTCCAGCAGCATGGGCACGTGGCCCTCGAGGGCCGCGAACCCCAGGCGGCGGTAGAACGGCTCCGTCCCCGGCTCGGCGACCAGGCCGATCCAGCCGATGCGCCGGGCGCGCAGCTCCTCGACGAGGAGGCGGATGATGGCGGCGCCGAGGCCGCGGCCGCGGAAGGCGGGCAGCACGGTGACGTCCTGGATGTAGGCGTCGCTGGCCCCGTCGGAGATGGCGCGGCCCATGCCGACCAGGCGGCCGCCGGCGAAGGCGCCGGCGAAGCAGAAGGAGCCCTGCACCAGGGCGTCGATCCAGCGGTTGCCGTCGGGGGTGCGGTCGCTTTCGCGCCACCAGCCGGCCTGGCGGTACAGTTCCTCCACGGCGGCGCGGTCGACGGCGTCGACGGCCTTGATCTCGATTCTGTCGGCGTTCATGGGCATTTCACGGGCATGATGCTGACTGCGAGGCCAGGGGCAACAGGTTCCATGTTCCACGTACCACGTACCATGTTGAAGGAATTTCCGAACTCGACGATGCGAAAACAACTCGAACATCGAGCTCGATGAGCTCCACGCTTCAAGGTCCGACGCTGCCGACTCCGCGACAGCGTCACGATTTTATCATGAGCGGCCGGTCCCCGTCAAACCGGTGGTTCACGGCCGGCTGTCCCAGTGCCAGGCGCTCAGCAACGTCAGCCGGGCGATCGCCGCCAGGATGTCGGGATTGATGCGCAGGATCGAATCCCCCGCCTGGTGGTAGGCCAGGTGCGGGCCGTTGGAAAAGAAGCCGGCGCAGGGCACGCCCTGGAGGAAGAACGGCGCGAAATCCGAGCTGCGCACCCCCACCTCGCGGATCTCGCGGCTCCCGGAGAGGATGCCTAGGCGGGCGTCGGCCCGCTCGATCGCCCGGCGCAGGGCATCCGGCTCGGCGCTGAAGGTGGCGAAGGCGCGGTCGCCCTCCCCCTCCATGTCGAGGTTAAACATGGCGTCCACGCGGCGGAAGGGGGGGCTCAGGTGGGAGGCGAAGTGATTCGCGCCCAGCAGCCCCATCTCCTCGCCGCCGAACAGGACGAAAACCACGGGGCGGCGCAGCCGCAGGCCGGACGCGGCCAGGGCGCGGGCGATCTCCATGACCACGGCGCTGCCGCTGGCGTTGTCGTCGGCCCCGGGAAAGAGGATGCCCAGGTGGCGTCCGCAGCCGTCGAAATGGGCCCCCAGCACGATGCACTCGCTCGCGAGCGCGGGGTCGGATCCAGGCAGGCAGCCCACGATGTTGTAGCCCTCGGCGGCGGGAAAATGACGCGCCTCGACCTCCAGGCCGATGCGCACGTCCAAGGGGAAGGAGATCGGGACGCGGTAGGCCAGCAGGTCCTTTTTTAGGTCCGCCGCCTTCACGCTCCTGGGCTCGAGGAACGAGTCGGCCGCGGCCTCGCTGATCTCGGCGGGGAAGAAACGCTCCAGCCGGTCGCCGTTGGGATTGGCCTGGACCTCGGGATAGACATAGATCAGCCCCACGGCCCCCTTGCGTTGCGCCGCCTGCATGCGCACGCGGTGCTCGTCGTGGCGCTGGAAACGCTTGTCGTCGGGGCGGGGAACGCCGCGGAAGCAGACGACGAACTTGCCGCGCGCGTCGACGCCGGCATAGTCGTCGTAGCCGAGCTCCGGGGCGCTGATGCCCCAGCCGACGAACACAGCCGGGGCGCTGACACTCCCGGAGTCGCTGAACAGCATGGGCAGGAAGTCCTTGCCCGCCTCCAGTTCCCTTTCCTTGCCGGCGACGGCGACCGTCATCTTCGCCCGGTCCACCAGCGAATGCGGGGCGGGAAAAGGCTGCAGGAATCCCCCCGGCGGCGCCGCCAGCCCCCATTCCTGGAACTTGCCGGCCGCCCAGCGCGCCGCCGCCCCGTATTCCGCCGTGCCGGTGAAGCGGCCGGCGAACGGATCGGCGGCCAGGGTTTTGCAGTACTCGTAGGCGGCGACGCCGCTGAGCTCAGCGAGGGCCGCCGCCGGGTCGCCGGCGCCGGGCGTTTCCGCGCCGGGCACGGCCAGGGCCAAGGCCGCCAGCACGGCCGCGGGCAACAGGTTCTTCCTCATCGTGGACCTCCTGGGGCGGCGTCCGGCGCGCCGGGCACCGCGAGGTGACTATACGGGAACGGGACGGGAAAAGTCCAGCCGCCGCCCTCTTGCCATGCGCCCGTTTTTGCGGTACCATGGGGCCGATCTGGAGGTCACCCATGGCATTCAACCTGAAAGGTCGGAATTTCCTGTCGATGAAGGACAACACCCCGGAGGAGATCGATTTCCTCCTCATGCTCTCCCTCAAGCTCAAGCAGGACAAGTACGCCGGCCTGCGCGGCCGCAGCCTGGAGGGCAAGAACATCGCCCTCATCTTCGAGAAGCCGTCGACCCGCACCCGCTGCGCCTTCGTGGTGGCCTGCGTCGACGAGGGCGCCCACCCCGAGTACCTGGGCAAGGATGACATCCAGCTGGGCAAGAAGGAGACGGTCAAGGATACCGCCCGCGTGCTGGGGCGCATGTTCGACGGCATCCAGTTCCGCGGCTTCAAGCACGAGACCGTCGAGGGGCTGGCGCGCTGGGCCGGCGTGCCGGTCTGGAACGGCCTGACCGACCTCTACCACCCCACCCAGGTGCTCGCCGATTTCCTGACCGTGCTCGAGGTCAAGGGGCGGCTGAAGGGCATCGGCTTCGCCTACGTCGGCGACGGCCGCAACAACATGGCCAACTCGCTGATGATCGGGGCCGCCAAGATGGGCATGGACTTCCGCATCGTCTCGCCCAAGCCGCTGTTCCCGGCCGCGGAGCTGGTCGCCGAGTGCCGCGAGTTCGCCAGGGAGCGGGGCGCGCGCATCACCGTCAGCGACGACATCGCCGCCGGCGTCAAGGGCGCCGACGTCATCTACACCGACGTCTGGGCCTCGATGGGCGAGGAGGAGCAGATCCCCGAGCGCATCAAGCTGCTCAAGCCCTACCAGGTCAACCGCTCCATGTTCGACAAGACCGGCAACCCCGAGTGCACCTTCCTGCACTGCCTGCCGGCCTTCCACAACGCCGAGACCAAGCTGGGAGCGCAGTTCCCCGACATCTGCGAGGTCAGCGAGGAGATCTTCGAGAGCCGCCACTCGCAGGTCTTCCCTCAGGCGGAGAACCGCGTGCACACCATCAAGGCGGTCATGGTGGCCACGCTGGGCAAATAAGCGAACTTCCGGAACTCGGCGTAAGGTTCAAGGCGTACGGCATAGGGTCACAGCACTACTCTTACGCAAATATTGAACACTTGGAACTCGGCGCAAAATACAAGCTTTTTGGCGTTTAACAGCGGCAGGAGTTACGATCATTTGCGTAATGGCTTTCACCTTACGCCTTGCGCCCTGAGCCTTTCGCCGAGTTCTGGCCTAGATCTTGCGGGGCGTCGGCTTCCGGAGGCGGATGATGTTCTGCTCGTCGCCGAAGATGCACAGGCAGTTCTTGCCGGCGCTCTTGCCGGCGTACATGGCCCGGTCGGCCTTGGCCACCAGGTCCTGGGCCTCGTCGGCGTCCTTGGGGAACGAGGCGATGCCGATGGTCACGGTGACCGGGCCGATCTCCTTGTACTCCGGCGAGCTGAACTCGTGCAGGGCGATGGTGCGCAGGATGCGCCGGCCCACCGCCTGGGCGGCGTGCTCCGACACCTCGGGCAGGATGACGGTGAACTCGTCGCCGCCGTAGCGGGCGACGAAATCGAATCCGCGCACCTCGTCGCGGAGCAGCGCCGCGATCTTGATGAGCACCATGTCGCCGATCAGGTGGCCGAAGCGGTCGTTGGTGCGCTTGAAGTCGTCGATGTCGATCATCAGCAGGGTCAGCGGCCGTCCGTAGCGCCGCTGGCGGTCGACCTCCAGCCGCAGCACGTGGTTGAAATGGCGGTAGTTGCCGATCTGGGTCAGGCCGTCGCTGTTGGAGAGGTCCTTGTAATACTCCCGTTCCCGGGCCAGCCGGCGCAGCGCCGACGTCTCCAGCACGCGGTTGACGATCAGCATGACATGGTCGAACTTCAGGGGCTTGGTGATGAAGTCGGTGGCTCCGGCCTTCATCGACTCCACGGCGTACTCGATCGAGGCGAAGCCGGTCATGACCAGCAGGGGCACGTCCTTGCCGGCGTCGCGCACGGCCTTGATCAGCGCGATGCCGTCCATCTTGGGCATGACCAGGTCGGAGATCACCAGGTCGAACTCTTCGGCGGCGATGAGGCGCAGGGCCTCGGCGGCCCCCGCCACGGCGGTGACGCTGAAATCGTGAAACTCCAGGAAGTCCTTGAGCGATTCGCGCACCGTCTCGTCGTCGTCGACGACCAGGATGCGCTTGGCCTCGGGGACGCCGCCCTCGGGGCGGGGCGAGGGCTCGGGGCGGACCGGATCCTTTTCCTCAGCCACGGAATCCTCCGCTCCCGTTGCCTTGCCTCATGGGCCTCCGCTTTCCCGCGTCTCCCGCCACCTGGAACGTATGGAAAGATTGTAGCGGAAGGAAATCGTTTTTGCAAGCCGGAAGCGTCAGCCCCCGTCCTGCGGCGGGGCGGAGCGCACGAACGCCGGCAGGCCGAAGGCCGCCAGGCGGCGCAACGCCTCGGCACAGGCGCCGGCCGGCTCCAGGGGCGGCGAGACCACCTTGTAGAGGCCGTCCTCGGCGACGATGCGGAATC
>JAEAME010001865.1_pt1 | contig 13445 bp, 13 predicted proteins | sample 8958731 | NCBI WGS metagenome assembly JAEAME01 (sample SAMN16933194, study PRJNA681113) | bioreactor sludge metagenome | isolation source: anerobic bioreactor sludge (Control) | place: India:Bengaluru | collected 2018-10-24 | reverse complement strand
TCTCGATGAGACGTGGGTCGCGCCCTTCGGTGAGGCGGATCTGGAGGCGGGGTTCCGGCTCTACAGCCGCGAGGCGGCCGAGTGCGTCGCGGCGGCCTACCCCCGGGCCGTAGCTGACTGGGGTGAGTCGGACCTCTACCGTTGGGGCGTGGAGATCGTGCCGACCTTCGAGATCGCCTTGGCCGGCGGCGTCTATGCCGAGGGGCTCCGCTCCACCCAGGAGACGCAGCCCTCATCGGCCTACCTCGCGGGGGTCGATCCGGCCCACGCGTACGCCCTGGAGATCCGATGGATGCTCCGGCGCGCCGAGGCGCCCGTCGAGGTGTCGCTGCTGATCCTCCAGTACGCCCTCCTCCGCTCCCAGCTCCGGCATCTGCCCGAGGGCATGGAGTGCCTGCTCCGGCTGGAGGATCTGGTGCGCGAGGGGATCGGATCTCCACGGGGCGAGGGCACTCCCGGCTTGGCGAGCCCTCGCCGCCGGCTGTAAGATCACTGCGCTCAATCCCCAGGTGCGGCCAGCGAGGAGTGCTTGCGCTTGAGCGATCTGCTCACCATCGCCTCGATCGCCCTCGGCTTGGCGATGGACGCCTTCTCCGTCGCCATCGGGGTGGGATGCGTCCTCCCACAACTGACGAAGCGGAGGATCTTCCGGCTGTCGTGGCACTTCGGCCTGTTCCAGGCCCTCATGCCCATCGGTGGGTGGGTAGTAGCCACGGGTGTGTCGGGGTTGCTCCACAGTGTGGACCACTGGATCGGCTTTGGACTCCTCGCCTTCATCGGTGGCAAGATGCTCTATGAGGGGATTCGGGGCGAGGACACGGAGGAATCTCTCCAGGATCCGACCAAAGGTATGTCATTGGTGACGCTCTCCGTGGCGACGAGCATCGACGCCTTCGCCGTGGGGCTCACCCTCGGATTGCTGGATGTGGGGATCCTCTACCCAGCGGCGGTCATTGGCGTGGTTGCCTGCGTCATGACCGTGTTTGGCATGTACCTGGGGCGCTACGTCGGGCGGAAGCTGGGCCGGGCCGCGGAGATCGTCGGTGGCTTGGTGTTGGTTGGCATCGGCGTGAAGCTCCTGATCAGCCACTTGGCTGGTCCGTAGATCGAGGCAGGCGGTGAGTTAGGTGTTTCTATACGGACTTGTGGCCGCGACGCTGGCGGGCCTCGGCACGACCCTGGGCGCCTTGCCCGGCGTCGTCTTCAGGAACATCCCCCACAAGTGGCTTGACGCGATGCTGGGACTCGCCGCCGGAGTGATGCTCGCCGCCACCTCTTTCTCCCTCGTGGTGCAAGGCATCGAGTATGGCACCGAGATGTTCGGCGCGCTCCCCGCCGTGCTCGTCGTCTGCGCCGGCATCGCTTTGGGCGCCATCGTCCTCAACCTCTGCGACCGCTTCCTCCCTCACGACCACTTCGAGATGGGGCATGAGGGACCGTCGTCCTCGCTCCGCAAGACCTGGCTCTTCGTCATCGCCATCACCATCCACAACTTCCCCGAGGGCATGGCGGTCGGCGTGGGGTTCGGCACGGGCGACATCGGCGCGGGCATGGCCCTGGCCATCGGCATCGGCATACAGAACATGCCCGAGGGGCTGGCCGTCATGCTGCCGCTCCTGCGGGAGGGATTCTCCGTGGGCAAGGCGTTGCTCATCGCCTCCCTCTCGGGGATGGTGGAGGCGGTGGGCGGAGCCGCCGGGGCCGGGCTAGTGGCCATTTCCCAGCCCGTGCTGCCCTGGGCCCTGGCCTTCGCCGCTGGCGCCATGCTGTTCGTCATCTCCGACGAGATCATCCCGGAGACCCATCACAACAAGGAGCACGCGCGACTCGCGACCTTCGCCCTCGTGGTGGGCTTCATCATCATGATGGCTCTCGATAACCTGCTCGGATAGGATCCACCCGTGCATGTGGTGACCGTCGACAATGTGTCCAAACGCTTCGGCCGGATCACCGCTCTCCGCGACTTCTCCGCTAACCTCTCGCCGGGGGAGATCGTCGGGCTCCTCGGGCCGAACGGCGCGGGCAAGAGCACGCTGATGCGCCTCCTGGTGGGGCTGGTCCGCCCCACCGAGGGCCGGATCGCGGTGCTGGGCCAGGAGATGCCGCGTCACCGGCGGCGGGTCATGGGCCGGGTCGGCGCCCTGGTCGAATCGCCGTCCTTCTACGAGCATCTCAGCGGCCTCGCCAACCTGCACCTCCTCACGGGCTACTACCCCGGCCTGTCGAAGGCGCGAGCGGACGAGGTCCTGGATCAGGTGGGCCTCCTGGAGCGGGGCCGCGACCCTGTGTCCGATTACTCCATCGGGATGAAGCGCCGCCTAGGGCTCGCCGCGGCCCTCCTCCCCTCCCCCCAACTCCTTGTGCTCGACGAACCGGCCTCGGGCCTCGACCCCGAGGCCGTTGTGTTGGTGCAGGGGCTCCTTCAGGAAGAGGCCCGTCGTGGCGCCTGCGTCCTGCTCTCCAGCCATCTGCTCGGCGAGGTCGCGCGGGTCTGCGATCGCGTGCTCGTGCTCCGTCAGGGCAAGCTGGTGGGCGCGGGCCCCGCTGGCGAGCGAGCCTCCGAGTGGGCGGACCTGCGGGTCAGCGATAGCCTGACGGCACACGGCATCCTCACTGGGATCTTCGGCGACACGGGGGTGCGGGCCGACGGGGATCGGCTGAGGGTCCGCGTCGACGGCGTGGGCCCTGCCGTCGCCCTCCGTGCCCTCATCGAGGCCGGCGTGGAGGTGCACGAGGCCTCTCCTCACCGTCCCTCTCTGGAGGACTACTACTTCTCGCTGGTCCGCCGAGCGGAGGGCGGCGAGTGACTCACGCGATCCTCGCGGAGCTGCGGAAGCTCTACAGCCGATGGACCACGATGAGCCCCTTCCCCCTCATCGCCGCCGTCCTGGCCCTGGTGGCGTGGAACGTGGCCCAGCGGGGAGCCTCCGTGGGCCTCGCGCCCTCCATCTGGGGCATAGCGATTTTCGCGCCGCTCATGTGGTGGCTCCCCGCCGTGTTCGCCATCGTCGCGGCCGCGGGCGCGCTGGGGGGCGAGTTCGAGCAGGGCACCGCCAGGACGACCCTCATGACCCCCCTCTCCCGGGGTCGGTTCCTCTTCGCCAAGTTCGTCGCGTGCCAGGTCCACGCCATCGCCATCGTCGCCTATACGGGCGTGCTCGCCTGCGGCCTGACGTGGGTGCTGTTCGGCGAGATCCGGATGCCCCTCTACGCCGGCACCGAGGTCGGCATGTCCGTCCTCGCCCCCGGGCATTACTACCCCGCTCAGCTGGACCAGGGGCCCGCGGTGGCGCGCCTCGTATGGGTCTACGCATGGTTGCTCGCCGAGATCACCGCCCTCGTCGCGGTCACCCTCTTCGTCGGCGCGGCGGTCCGACATGCCGTGGCCGCGATGTCGGTCACCACGGCCGTCGTGGTGCTCATGTGGGTCATGAGCAGCGTGGATGCGCTCGAGCCCGTGCGGCCCTTCCTCCTCGTCGCCCAGACTGTGGGGTGGATCTGGGTGGCCTCGGCCATCCTCCCGTGGGACCAGATCATAACCGGCCTCGCGTGCATGGGTGGCTACACGGTGGCGGGGCTGGCGGGCGCCTGGGCGCTCCTGGAGGTGCGGGACATCGATGTCTAGGATCCTCTGGGGCCTCTTGGCCATCGGCGCCGTCGGCTACGCCGCCGCGGCCTTCGCCCTGGCGCCCAAGACCCGGCTCAACAACCTGGAGGGCCAGGCGCTGGAGCGCGCCGCTCGCCACCGGGAGCGCGCCGACTGGGATCTAGCGATCGCGGAGCTGGAGGCCGCGCGCGAGGCGGGCGCGGACGGGGACATCCTCCTCGCGTCCCTGGGGAGCGCCTACCTCAGGATGGGCGAGCATGACAAGGCGACGCCGCTGCTGGCCGAGGGGCTGGCGGGCCTGCGCCAACGTAAGAAGCCCGTGGGGGTGGCGGCGGTGCTGCTCCGCGAGGCCTCACACGGGCTGTTCTCCTGCTATCTCCGGGAGGGCTCGCCCGAGTCGGCCTGGGCCATCGCCGAAGATGACAACGGCTCCATGCAGCCCTACGCCAGCCGCGCCCTCGCCTGGGGCTACGCCGATCTGGCCGACCGGCTCATCGAGCAGCGACTCTCTCACGATGCCCTCGACGTGCCCGGCTCCGAGCGCACGGCCCTGGGGACGGCGGCTATCGCGGCCGCCGTGGAGCGGGACGACCTTGTGGACGCCCTCGAGACCTGGCAGATGCTGTCGGCCAGCCTGGTTCGGCAGCCCTCGGCCGCCCTGGAGGTTACCGTCCAGCAGCTCCGCGAACTGGGCGACGAGGCGGTCACGGCCGAGGACACCGACGCCGCACGGGAGCAGTGGCGCATCGCGCGCGCCGAGGGGTACTTCCGCCTGGGGCTCAGGATGAAGGGGCTGCGAGAGATCACCGGCGAGAACGAGCCGCGTGACCTCGCGACCCTGGCCAAGGCCGTGAAGCTGCAAGTGACCGCCCTGGGGGAGCTCGGACTCGTCAACGAGGCCACCGAGGCACGACTGAGGCTCCTCGAACTGGCGGATGCCGACGTCGAGGCCCAGTGGGACCTTGCGCAGCGGCTCCGCGCCTTGGGACGCTTCCAGGAGGCGGAGCGCGCGCTGAACGTGGTGCTCGAGCGGGAGCCACAACGCGGCCGCGCGTGGCTGCTCATGGGCGATGTCCAGCGCCGGCTGGAGCGGCCCGAAGCCGCCTGCGAGGCCTACGCCACGGGGGTCCGGGGCATCCTGGAGGGCTCGATCTCGGCGGCTGACCAAGGCATCGACACCGCCGGCTCGCCTATCGTGAAGGCGCTGGTCACCGCGTGCGAGAACCTCGCCACCGTCGCCGAGGAGGCCGGCCGATCCCAGGATGAGCTGATCGCCTGGCACGCCATCCTCGATCTGGCGTACCGGCCGGAGAAGCTCGAGACCGACCCGCCCGCCAACTGGCTGGCCGAGCGGGCCCGGTACCGGGTGTATCGGCTTACCGGTGAGACGCCGCCGCCGCTGCCGAGCGCCGAGGGCGCCCTGGGCGGGATGCTGTTCGGGGGGCGCTGATTCGGCGGCGAACGGAACATGCGCCATGAAGGAATCCAGCAGGTGGGCACGCGGATTCGGTCGAACATACCCGCGGCCCAAGAGGGTTTAGCCGTTGAATTGACAGCCAGGGGTTTCCCTGGCTACATTCTCTAAGCCTATTTGGCGACTGTCTTGATACGTACTGGGCAGTCCTTGCTCAAGGGGAGGAGTACGTTCGCGATGACTATCCGTCGTGGCACCACCATGGCATGGATGGCCGCTCTTGTGTGCGTTGTGCTCGTGGGGACGGCCCAGGCGAAGACCATCGAGTTCCGGGTGGAGGACACCATCTACTCCGTGAACGGCTGCAGCGCGTACGTGGACGGCGAGATCCTCGTGCCGGCCACCGCGTGTCAGGCCATGCTGGAGGGTGGCATGACCTGGAGTGACACGCTCCAGGCCGTCGTCTTCCATCACGCGCCGAGCCGCGTCACCTTCTTCGCTGGCCGCAACCGGGTGCTCCTCAATGGCGAGGAGACGTTCCTGGGGCATGAGGCGGAGCTGCGCGGTGGCAGTATGTATCTGCCCATCGGCTTCCTCTGCGAGGTCGTGGGCGCGAAGCTGACCCGCACCTCCCCGAACAGCGCCGTCATCGAGCTGGCTGTCTTCGACCACATCACCTCGCCCGACCAACGGCAGGGCCTCCAGGTTCAGGTCTCCGGCGCGATGTTCAAGCCCGAGGTCTACCGTGCCCTCCCCACCTGCGACCAGCTCCGCGTGTGGGCTGACGAGGTCGCCGACATGTTCGACGGCGAGGCCGAGTGGGATCCCGAGCTGCGGGCCGCGACCCTCTACATCGGCAACGACATCCTCGTCTTCTTCGAGAACAAGGATGAGGGCCTGCTGAATGGCATGCCCTTCGAGGTCTCGCGCAAGCCCGTGATGACCAAGACCAAGCTGCTCATCCCCCTGGACTCGGTCTGCGAGATGCTCGGCCGCGAGTACGTCCAGCAGGGCCCGTGGGAGATCCTCGTCGGCAATCCCATCGGGTAGCCCGCACAGGGCTGAGTGCGCCATGAGTGGGCGGGGCGAGCCATTGCGGTGGCTCGCCCCGTCGCTTTGCAGCCTCGCTCCAACCGGGGGGCGGTACCCCATCCCATGAGCCAGCCGGACGCCCTCTCCCCCGCCGTGAGCGTCATCGTGGTGAGCTACAACACCCGCTGCCTGCTCGCCCGGTGCCTCGACTCCCTGCGCGCCTCCGCCGCGCCGCCGGCCATCGAGGTCCTCGTGGTCGACAACGCCTCCGCCGATGGCTCCGCCGAGATGGTGGCCGGCGAGTACCCCGAGGCCGCCCTGCTCGAGCCGGGGGAGAACCTCGGCTTCGCCAGGGCGAACAACCTCGCCGCCGAGTCCGCCCTCGGGGAACACCTGTTGCTCCTCAACAGCGACGCCGCCGTGGAGCCCTCGACCATCGGCGCCCTCGCGCGGTTCCTCGAGGAGCATCCCGCCGCCGGCATCGTCGCCCCCCGACTCGTCAATCCCGACGGCACCCACCAGCCGTCGGCGCGAACCTTCCCCTGCTCACTGAACTTGTTCCTCGAGGCGACGGGGCTGGAGCGGCTGCACGGACGCGCGACCCACGGCCACTTCCGCGGCACCGAGACGCGGCCCGTCGAGTACGTCTCCGGCGCGGCGCTGATGATCCGCCGGTCCCTCTGGCGCGACCTCGGCGGCTTCGACGAGGGCTTCTTCTTCTACGGCGAGGACGCCGACCTGTGCCGACGCGCCCTCGAGCGCGGGGCCGAGACGTGGGTCCTCCACGCCGCCACCGCGATCCACGAGGGAGGGGCTTCGACCGCGGCGCTGCGGACGAATGCCGCCATCGAGGGCTACCGCGCCGCCCTGCTCTTCATCCGCAAGCACGGGAGCGCGAGCGCCGTCGCCTGGGCGCGGCTCTGGATCCTCCTCGGCGCTCTCCTTCGAGCCGTCGCGTCCGCCCTGCCCGCCGCCCTCATCCCCTCGTGGCGAGCGCGGCTGCGAACGTACCTCGCCGTGGCGCGGCTCGCCCTCTCCCCGAACCCCTACCCCATCGGCCGCTTCGGCTGGCCCGAGGATGATGCCTGATGAGCGGCACGCGACCCCTCGTCACGGCCTGCATCGTCACCTGGAACAGCCGCGAGCAGATCGGCCGCTGCATCGACGCCCTGCTCGCCTCCCAGGGCATCGGCGGCGAGATCCAGGTCGTGGTCGTCGACAACGACAGCGCCGACGGCACGGCCGCCCTCGTCCGCGACACCTACGGCGCGTGCGTCACGCTCATCGCCAATGACGCCAACCGCTACTACGCGGCCGGAAACAACCAGGCCTTCGCGGTGGCCGAGGGCGAGCACGTCCTCATCCTGAACCCCGATGCCTACGTCGAGCCCGACTGCCTCGCGACCCTGCTCGGAGTCCTCGAGGGGGACCCGGGGATCGCCGCCGTCGCGCCGCGGCTGATCCTGCCCGACGGCTCCGTCCAGCGCTCGTGCCGGAGGTTCCCCACGCCCTGGTGGCTCTTCTGCGAGGCCGCCCTGCTCCGGCGCGCCCTGCCCCGCACGCGATGGTTCGGCGGCTACTTCTACGGCGAGTGGGACTACGCCGCCGCCCGGGAGGTCGATCAGCCCATGACCTCGTGCCTGCTGCTGCGGAGCGTGGAGCTGCGCGCCCTCGGCGGCTTCGATGAGAGCTTCGAGATGTTCTTCAACGACGTGGACCTCTGCTACCGGCTCCGCGAGCGCGGGGGGCGGATCCGGTTCGTCCCCGAGGCCACCTGCTTCCACGACCACGGCGCCTCGACCCGGCAGGCGCGGCGGTCCATGGTGCGGAAGTCCCAGGAGGGCATGGGGCGCTTCTACGACAAGCACTACCGCCCCCGGATGTCCGCGGTGGGCTACGCCCTCTGCAGGGCGCTCATCGCGGTGATCGGCGCCGCGCGCCTGCTGCTCGCCCGCCGGGACGCGCCATGACTCCGCCCCCAGTGGCGGTGGGACAGGGGAGATCGACGTGAAATGCCTCGTGGGGTGCGCGGTCCTCGCCGCGCTCGTGTGCGCCACCACTCTCGCCCAGGAGACGACGGAGCCGCCGCAGGAGGAGGCCGCCGCCATCGCGCTCACCCAGGCCCTCGCGCTCCCGCGCTGGGGCGGCTTCGGGCGCTCCCCCCTCGGGCGCGACGCCATCGTCTGGCACATGGCCCGCGGCACGTGGCAGCGTCCCGCCGAGGGCCTCGTCATTGCCATGCCTGACGGTGAGGAGCGGACCTGGGAGCCCCTGGCCGCCGGCCCCGATGGATGGCTCCAGGGCCCCGCCATGATGGGCGGCTATGCCTACTTCCAGGTCGAGGCGCCCGAGGATCGCGTCCTCATCCTTCGCGCCCAGGGCCACTCCGGCGTCTGGGTGAACGGCGAGCCGCACACGGGCGACCCCTACTCCATGTTCGAGTTCCGCGCCCCGGTGGCCCTCCGCCGAGGAACCAACGAGATCCTCTTCCAGGGCGCGCGCGGACGGCTCCACGCGAGCCTCCACGAGCCGGCCCGGCCCGTGTCCCTCTCCGACCACGACGCCCTCCTCCCCGACCTCATCGTAGGCGAGCGCGCCGACGCCTGGGCCTCGGTGATGCTCACCAACGCGACCCACGACACCCTCGACGGCCTCGCCATCGAGACCACCGTGGGTGACGAGGCCCCTGTGCGGACGAGCCTGCCCGCCATCGGCCCCGTCTGCTTCCGCGAGGTGGGAGCTCGGATCGAGGCGCCCGCGCCGACCGCCGAGGGCGAGGCCGAGCTGACCATCCGCCTGATGCGCGGGGCCGAGGAGCTGGATCGCCTGACCCTGACGCTGCGCATCGTCGCCCCCACGAGCGTCCACTCCCGCACCTTCATCAGCGAGATCGACGGCAGCGTCCAGTACTACGGGGTGCAGCCCGCCAACCCGGCGCCCGGCCGCACTCGGCCCTGCGCGCTGGTGCTGACCCTCCACGGCGCGGGGGTCGAGGCCAGGGGGCAGGCCGCCGCCTACTCGCCGAAGACCTGGGCGAACATCGTGGCCCCCACGAACCGGCGGCCCTACGGCTTCGACTGGGAGGATTGGGGGCGCCTCGACGCCCTCGAGGTCCTCGCCGAGGCGAAGCGGCGCTACGACTACGATCCCGAGCGCATCTACCTCACGGGCCACTCGATGGGCGGGCACGGCGCGTGGCACGTGGGCCTGACCTTCCCCGACCTCTTCGGCGCCGTCGGCCCGAGCGCGGGCTGGGTGAGCTTCGCCTCCTACGGCGGGGGGCCGGGTGGGGAGCCGCCCTCCCCCTTGGCCGCGTTCCTCGCGCGCGCCCGCACCCCCAGCGACACCCTCGCCCTGGTGCGGAACGCGGCGCTCCACGGCGTCTACATCCTCCACGGCGCCGACGACGACAACGTCCCCGCCTCCCAGGCCCACGCGATGGACGCGGCCCTGGCCGAGTTCCACCGCGACTACGTCTTCCACGAGGAGCCGGGGATGGGCCACTGGTGGGACCTCTCCGACGAGCCCGGCGCCGACTGCGTGGACTGGGCGCCCCTCTTCGACTTCTTCGCCCGGCACGCCCGACCCGCGGCCGATGCCCTCCGGCGCGTGACCTTCACCACCGCGAGCCCCGGCGTGAGCGCCGACTGCGCCTGGGCCCGCATCGAGTGCCAGACCGTGCCCCTCGCGCCGAGCAGCGTGGACATCCAGTGGGACCCGTGGTCGCGGCGCTTCAGCGGCTCAACGGAGAACGTCAGCCGGCTCTCCCTCTCCCTGGCCCACGTTCACCCGGGCGAGCCGATCACCGTGCAGCTCGATGACGGCTCCCTTGACGCCATCCGCTGGCCCACCGAGGGCCGGCTGTGGCTCAGCCGCGACGCGGACGGCTGGGAGGTCACGCTACCGCCCGACCCGAGCCTCAAGGGGCCCGCGCGCTACGGCACGTTCAAGGACGCCTTCCGCAACCGGATGCTCTTCGTCTATGCCACGGGCGGCTCCGACGAGGAGCGGCGGCTCTCCTACGCCAAGGCGCGTTACGACGCCGAGAGCTTCTGGTACCGCGGGAACGGCGCCGTGGACATCATCGCCGACACCGACTTCAACCCCGCCGCCGAGCCCGACCGCAATGTGATCGTCTACGGCAACGCGGCGACGAACGCGGCGTGGGGCGCGCTGCTCGGCGACAGCCCGCTGCAGGTCCGCCCGGGCCGCGTGGAATGGCGGGACCGGGTCCTCGAGGGCGACGGCCTCGTCTGCCTGCTCATCCGCCCCAGGCCGGGGAGCGACACCGCCAGCGTCGGCGCCGTCTCCGTCACGGGCGCGGCGGGCTACTACGCCTCCGACCTCGCCCGCTACTTCGTCTCCGGCGCAGCCTACCCCGACTACCTCGTGTTCGGCGCGGAGCGCGATGCGCCAGGGAGCGGCGGAGCGCTCCTCGCCGGCTTCTTCGGACCCGACTGGAGCATCGACTCCGGGGAGTACGCCTGGCCAAACGGTCTGTAGCGTGGGGCTCCGCCCCACACCCCGCCCGGGGGGCCCGGGCGCCCCCCGGCCAGATGTCGGAGCAGCCCGCCTTGTGCCGTGCGCAGTGCGCTGCCTCGTTACCCCTGAGGGTGCCCTTGTTCGCGGCTCTAGGGCGTTCGGCGTCGGGGCCCTGCGCGCCGACGATGGACGCCCCGCGAAGGGAGTCAAGAGGGCCCGCCCTCTTGCGGGGCGCGGGGCCCCGCCCCACTCCTGTCAGCTCGCCGCGGCTTGCTCGATGACTCGGAGCCACGTGGTTGTCCAGCGGTCGAGGTTGAAGTCGCGTTGGACGGCTTCGAGTTGATGGTGGGCGAGTTCGGTGGCGGTGTCGAGGGCTTCGAGGCATGCGGCGGCGATGGCGGCCCCGGTCGGCTCGCAGAGGGCTGCGGGGAGGTCCTGGAGGCCGGCGACGGCGGTGGCGACACAGGGGGTGCTGCAGGCCATGGCTTCGAGGGCGGCTAGGGAGGTGCCCTCGCCTCAGAGGGTTGTGACGAGGGCGAGGTCGGCGCGGCGGTACTCCTCGGGCATCCGCTCCCAGGGGATGGCGCCCGCGAAGGTCACGGCCTCGTCGAGGCCCAGGTCGGTGGTGAGCCGCCGGCAGCGCGCGGCGTAGGTGGGTTGGCCCTCGCCGCCCGCGATCCGCATGGTGGCGGGCCGGTCGCGCCGGATCGCCGCCATGGCCTCTATCGCGAGGTGGACGCCACGGTTCTCGTAGAGGTTCCTGGGTACGAGGATGAGGGGCGCGCGGGGGTTGGGCGCGGGCCGGCCCTCGGGGTGGAACCGATGGACATCCACGGCGTTGGGGAGGTAGTGGCGGCCGGGGAGCACCTCCGTGTGGGGCGTCGCGCCGGGCTGGATGTCGAGGCCCATCTCGCGGAGGAAGAAGGTATCGTTGGCGACGACGGCGGTCGCGCGGTCGAAGGCGGCGCGGGTGATGGCGCGTTTGATCCGGCTACGCGCGGCGCCGGGCCGATCGTCCCACCACACGCCGTGGGAGAGGAGGATGGTGTGGGGGTGCCAGCGGAGGGGCCGATGGTAGTTGGCGTAGTGGGCGATGAGCACGTCACAAGCGGCGAGCTCGTGGCGCGCGGCGCGGAGGCCCAAGGGGAGGGTCCAGAAGCGGCCGCGGCCGAGGCGGGAGAGGGCGGTCTCAGGGATCGCGCGCACCTCGGCGCCGCCCGCGCCCTCGGTCCAGCCCTGCCACACGAGGCTCTCGTGGCCCGCGGCCTGGAGGGCGTGGTGGAGGGTGAGGGCGTAGACGTCGGCGCCCCCGCGGATGGGTGAGTAGGAGTAGGTCACTTGCGCGACACGCATGGTTGAGGTAATATTGGTGGGTTAGGTTGGCGGCCCTTCGCGGGAGCGGAAATGGGTTTGGAGCGAGTGGTTCGAGGCCCTTGCCAAGCTCCGCTCCGTTGGCTATATTATGGGCCGCTGCGCCTCTGGCGGGGCTGTAGCTCAGTTGGTTGAGAGTACCTGACTGTCGATCAGGGGGTCGCGGGTTCAAGTCCCGTCAGCCCCGCCAAACAAGACGATGAGATCCCAGGGACCCCGAAGTCAGGGGTCTCTTTTCGTAGGTGCCCCCCGCCTCTATCCGTTGGGCCACATGGCTTTGAGCCTACACCTCCCCATGTGTTGGGCCCTCACAGGAGGGCTCGGTGGCAACAGGATTCGTGCCGACGGTAGCCCTCTCCTGCAAGCAATCAGGTACGTTCCGATTCGAGCAGTCAGGTACGTTCCGCACCGTGTTGGAGAGTACCTGATTCCACCGTCTGGCTCTGCGGGGCCCTCGCGCGCGTGATAGGTGCGCGAAAACTCCGTGACTATTGGTGACTTTTCGCGCCTAGCCACGGGCCCCGCACATGCTCTCTGGCTACCTCTTTTCTGGCTGATCTTGGCCACTGGGCCACGGTGTGCACATGCTCTCAGGGCTTACACTTCTGTGGAGGAAAGTGGAGGAATGGGCCCGATCATCGCAGGCTCCTCCTCCTGTGCAGGGGGCTCCATACACGCCGATTCGAGGTCACTAGACCGCGCCAGAGCCACAAGCCACACCCGGTCAGTTGGGTCCGATACCTGCGCGGCTCGGAGCCGCCGTGCTCGGAGCCGCAGGGCGTCTAGGTGCACATTCAGCACCTGACGCTTCTCGGCCCATGCTCGCTCCGACGGAGCGCGCCAACCATCACGCAGAGCCGCCTGCGGCGGTATGTCACGCATCGCCTCCGCCCGCTCCCGATGGGCGGCTTGGTCGGCTACGATGCGCCCTCGGTTCTGGTGCTCCCGCAGGGCCTCCTGTGTCTGGCTGTACTCCGCGTTCGTCGCGTTAAGAGCCTGCCGTATGAACATCCAGAGCGTGTTGTTCAGCGCCCCCTCTAGCGATTCTAGGCGCACCCGGTCAAAGTCGATGTTCAGCGCGTGCGCCGTCAGGTCAGCCACCTGCTCGGGCGTCAGCGGGTCCAACGGCCGATCTGCCGCGAGCAGGTCGCGGGCATACCTGTTCAGCATGTAATCGACCGTCGCGCGGTGCTTCATCCGCGAGGTCAGCCCCTCCAGGGCATCGGCTAGGCGAAGCACGTCCTCTCGCGCGTCTATCATCGCCGTCTCGCTCCCCTCCCCTGTTCCGCCAACGCCGCAAGCGGCTTGTGCTCCTGCACTCCATTCAGCGCCACACGGCAGGCCGCTCGCACACGCGGGGGGAGAGTCTCATCCCGAGTCGCGTCTTCGAGCACCTGGTCAGCCGACGTCTCGCCCATGCGGTACAACTCGCGCACGCACTTGGCCCAATGGATGGAATGGAGCCCATCCACACAAGCAGTGATCCGCTCCCGCAGGCTCGCTCTCATCACTGCGCCTCCTCTCTGGTCTGGCGCGGAG
>JAEAME010001864.1_pt1 | contig 13453 bp, 12 predicted proteins | sample 8958731 | NCBI WGS metagenome assembly JAEAME01 (sample SAMN16933194, study PRJNA681113) | bioreactor sludge metagenome | isolation source: anerobic bioreactor sludge (Control) | place: India:Bengaluru | collected 2018-10-24 | reverse complement strand
AGACATACCTTTTTTTAGAAGAATCCAGCAACTGCTTCAGCACATTCTTAGCAACATCTTTTTTACCAGCCAATGCAGCCGCATATCCATAGTTGGCCAACGCGTTATTGCTATCGCCATAAAATCTCAGCGCCCGCTGAAAATAGTCAATCGCCTCATTGAATCTGGATTTCTGCACATAAGCCTGACCTAGAAATAGGTTGGTGACAGGAAAATCCGGATCCATATCCAGGGCTCGATGAAAATGATCGATCGCTGCATCGGTCTGGCGAGCGTAATAATAGACGAGCCCTACAGTAGCATGGATAACAAGCGAAGATGGCTCCAGGTCCGATGCCAGTTTGATCTCCTGCACTGCCTCTTCAAATCTGCTCAACGGTGTCAAAAAATTGATAGCATACCATTGGTGAGCTTCGGCATATTCCGGTTTTAATTCAATACCCCTTTTAAATTGATCTTCTGCTTCACTCCATTTCCATTCGTAAACCGCCCTGGCGCAGCCAAGAGAGATACGAGCTTCCGGCAGCAATTCGTCGATCTGCAGCGCCTGTTCAGCCGCCTGCAAGGCTTTGGGCATGACTTCGGTGGGAGAAGATCGACCGTACAAACCAAGCACGATATAAACATCTGCCAAACCGGAATAAGCCAGAGCATATTTCGAATCAATTTTGATGGCTGATTCAAAGTACTCGATACTGGTTTTTAAGGATTCAGCGGTCCTTTTGTTCCAGTAAAATCTTCCCCTCAGATAATTGGAATAGGCTTCGACATTGTCGGTATAATGTTTCGCCAGTTCTTTTTCAGAAGCTCCTGCCAATTGAATTTCCAAATTTTTCACTACCGATCTAGAAATATCATCTTGAATTTCGAAAATGTCAGCCAATTCCCGCTCATAAGTATCCGCCCAGGCCAAAAATCCATCAGACACATTGATCAACCGTACTGCAATCCTGATCCGGTTACCCCCTTTGCGCAAGCTTCCTTCCAATACTTTCTGAACATTCAAACTCTGTCCAATCTGTGAGATATTAAGAGTCTGCCCCTTGAATTGAAAACTTGAATTTCTGGAAGCTATTCGCATTACTTTCAGCCGGGACAGATCATTGATGATCTCTTCCGCGAGACCATCGCAAAAGTACTCCTGGTCTTTTTCAGCGCTTAAATCAATAAAGGGAAGGACTGCAATAGATGGCACCGCCGGTTGCACTGCTACTCCACTCACCTGGGTATCCGCTGTCGATAACCTATTCCGATCGATAAGATCAAGGTCGCGGAGGAACTCTTTTATACTGTGGTACCGTTCATCCGGATTTTTTGCCAGCGTTTTATCGATGATGTGCTGAATATTGGTTGAAAGACTACCCAGGAATTTGCTCAAGGTTAGCGGAGTATCATTGACAATCGCTCGCATCAGAGCGCGGTTACTGTCCCCTTCGAAAGGAAGGCTTGAGGTCAACATTTCAAACAGGATAATGCCAACTGACCAAATGTCCGAGCGATGATCCACTGATTTTCCTGAAGCCTGCTCCGGAGACATGTAAGCTGGAGTTCCGATGATGATTCCTGGGCTGGCAAATTCACTCTTGAGTTGGAATTTTGCCACCCCAAAATCCAGGATTTTGATCACCTGATCATCTGTCAGCATTATATTGGCCGGTTTGACATCCCGATGGACGATACCTTTTTCGTGGGCTTTGGAAAGCCCCTCTCCGATCTGCCGGATTAGAAGAATGGCTTTCTGCAAAGATGTCGGACCGCGCTCAATTTTGGATTTCAGAGTTTCACCCTGGTAATACGCCATGGAAATGAAAATCTGCCCTTCGGTCGTTTCATCAATTTCATAAATCGTGCAGATATTGGGATGATCAAGAGCTGATGCTGTTTGTGCTTCATTGATGAAGGATTCCTTTGCTTCCGGATCCGAGGTCAACGCAGGAGAGAGAAATTTGAGGGCGACAGTTCGCTGGAGTTTGATGTCTTCAGCCTTGTACACCGCACCCATGCCGCCTTCGCCAAGTTTTTCAAGGATTCGATAATGAGAAACTGTCTGTCCGGTCATTTTATTTCTTGTAAATTATTTTGGCTTAGCATTGCAAGGTTTATAGTGATAATTATTGGGATAAGAATTTAGCCTAACATCTGATATTGCTTTAATTAGTCTTCCCTCAAATAACAAGATTTTAATATAAATTAACAGATTCTTTTCTTATTCATTATTTCTGTGAGTATTTCAATTGATGAAAAGTTAAGTATGCTTTAACCTGAAAAAAATTGAATCATTCACCTTTTTTTATTTCTCAAATCCAACATCTGTTTCTGCAATCACGTCTCATGCTCAAATCTATCAATACTGAAGCTCTCGATTCTATATTAATCAAAATCTTCAGTCAACTGATCAAGCATTTAATGGCTGGCTTAAGTCGATAGTCGATATTTACCTTACTCATTTTAATAACATGATAATCTATAAGATTTTTAATAATTGTCAAGCAATTTTTTCAGGAATGTAATTTATTCGGAAAAATCTTTTTCTGAGTGTTTTTCAATTCTGAGAGTATGATTTTTTTTCAAGAAAATTCTTTGAAAAGGAGTCCGGGAACAAATTCCTAAATTTAACATTAATAAAATACCATGAAAACCATAAGCTTCTACACCTTAGGCTGCAAGCTCAATCAAGCCGAGACAGCCATCATGGCTGAGCAATTTGAGCAAAGCGGATATCGATTGATGCCATTTGGCGAGCCAGTCGATATTTGTGTGATCAATACCTGTACGGTCACGGGGAAAAGCGATTACCATTGTCGTCAAATGATTCGAAAGGCAAAGAAAATTTCACCCTCAGCTAAAATTGCTGTGGTGGGATGCTACGCCCAACTCAATTCTGATAAAATTCAAGGCATTAATGGGGTCGATTTCATTTTGGGTAGCGACAAAAAATTCGACCTGCTGGATATTCTAACTGAAAAAAAAAGCAAGGATCAAGTTCTATTTCTACCATCGTCCAACAACACTTTTTTAAGACCTTGCGCTGGCAGCTTCTGGGATCATACCCGCGCATTTCTAAAAATTCAGGATGGCTGTGATAGTTTTTGTTCGTACTGCACTGTCCCGCTAGCTCGAGGTAGAAGTCGAAGTGAGTCATTGGATCAAATCATTTTGGCAGCGAAGCAGTTAGTCCAGCGGGGGCATCGGGAAATTGTTCTGACTGGTGTCCATATCGGTCGCTACGGCAAAGATTTAAATCCTGCGCGACGCTTGCTTGATGTCTTAATAGAACTGGAGCAAATTCCTGATTTGAATCGAATTCGATTGAGCTCAATGGAGCTTTCGGAAATTGATGAAGCCTTGCTTGACTGGATAATTAATTCGCGAAAGGTTTGTCATCATTTTCATATTCCACTCCAGAGCGGAGATGATGAGATCTTGAAAGGAATGAACAGAAATTATACTTCGAGAATTTATTTCGAAGTAATTCAGCGATTAAAAAAGATGCTTCCAGATTGTGGTTTGGGGACCGACGTCATTGTTGGATTCCCGGGAGAAACTGAGGAACGGTTTCAAAATACTTATCGATTGATCGAACAACTGCCTTTTACTTATTTGCATGTATTTAGTTACTCTCCCCGAAAAGGCACCAGCGCTGCTCGCCTGTCCGATCAGGTGAAAATTGAAGATATCAAAAGGCGAAGCCAAATATTAAGGTCGCTTGGTAAAAAGAAGAAAATAGATTTTTATAGAAGTCTCATCGGGCAAAAAATCAAAGTGCTCTGGGAAGAGAAAAATGCCGCGGATTGGATGTTTGGTTTTTCTGGAAACTATGCTCGGGTTGGCGCGAAAGCAAATCCAGAATTTTTCAATAAAATTTGTGATATTGAAATTGTAGCAGCAGAGCCGAATTTTGTGCACGGGACTATTCGTCAAGCATGAAAGATTTTATCTTTTTAAACAGTAAGGTTAATGAATAATTTTATTGACATTTAATTAAATTATTAGTATTATTTATTCGCAATGAATAGCCAACATAAAAAATATTATATTGAGACTTATGGCTGCCAGATGAATAAGTATGATTCAGAGCTGATAGCAGGAATTTTAAATCAACATGGCTATGAAGAAGCCATTTCTGCACCGGCTTCTGATTTGATATTGGTGAACACCTGTAGTGTGCGTCAACATGCAGAAAATCGGGTGTACGGCAGACTGGATGCTTTGAGGCTTCTGAAACAACAAAGACCTGACTTGATTATCGGCGTGCTGGGTTGTATGGCGATCCGATTGCAGGATCAACTTTTAGACCAGAAGCCTTATGTCAATTTCGTGTTGGGCCCGGACAACTATCGTGCCTTGCCAGAAATTCTTTCGAAGCTGAATAATGGTTTAAGTAAAAGTCAATTCAAGCTGGCAGAGTTCGATAATCACGAAATTTATAATGAGCTTTATCCCAACAGAACTTCCGGCGTTAGTGCCTGGGTGGCTATTATGCGTGGTTGCAATAATTTTTGTTCCTATTGCGTTGTGCCGTACGTGAGAGGGAGGGAGCGAAGCCGTCCTGCCAGTGATATTGTAGAAGAAGTCTATAAATTAACTCAGGAAAATTTCGCTGAAGTTACACTATTGGGACAGAATGTCAATTCTTATCAGGATGGAAATTTTGATTTTGCTGACCTGATTCAAAAAGTGGCAAAGGTGTCAGGAATCAAGCGCATTCGGTTTGCTACATCTCATCCCAAAGATTTATCGCCGAAATTGATCGATGCTATAGCTCATCATCAAAAAATATGTAATCATTTGCATTTGCCAGTGCAATCCGGCTCGGATAAAATTTTGAGATCAATGAATCGAAAATACACCCGATCGCATTATTTGAAACTAATCGAATCAGCGAGAAAAAAAATTCCAGAGCTGGGATTATATACAGATATTATCGTTGGCTTTCCGGGCGAAACAGCTCACGATTTTGAGGAGACCGTTCGACTGGTGCAACAAGCTCAGTTCGATGGTATTTTTGTATTTAAGTATTCCCCGCGTGAAGGAACGGCGGCTTATAAATTAACAGATAATTTAGCTGAAGAAGAAAAAGTCAAACGTCTTCAGATTTTAAACCAGCTTCAAGATGAGATTACGCTAAAAAAGAATCGACAATTAATCGGAAGTGTTCAAAAGATATTATTCGAGGGACCCAGCAGAAAAGTCCGACGTAAGCAATTCATGGGTAGAACAGATTCCAATAAAATTGTTGTTTTTGAGGGGGATGATTCATTCGTTGGCAAACTTCTGGATGTCAAAATTGTCGCTACTGAAGGAAGGACGTTGTTTGGAGAAGTGCATTGATTTTATTTGGTACCGAACTGGTATCGTTTCAGGTAAAGTGAATGTTGAATATCGAATTAAGATTTTGGAAGTTTTTATGTAAATTGTATGTTGCCCGATTACCAAATTACTGGATTACCTACTACTAACCATGGGAGGGTACTATGTGGATTTTGAAATGGATTTTTTGGGTAATTGTTCTGTTCGTTATCATTATTTTTGTTACTCAAAATGTTGACTTTTTAAAAGAAGCCAACAAGTTAGGATTCTTATTTTGGGAAACCAAAGAACCTATTCCAATTTGGGTGGTGATGTTTATTTCTTTCGCTGTAGGGGTGCTCATCTGGTTAGTCGGTTCCATTTTTAAAGTACTCGAATTGAAATCAGAGGTCAGGAAGGTCAGCAAGGAAAATGTGGTATTAAAGAAGGAATTGAATGAGCTTCGCAACATTCCCATTGATGAGGATTCTGATTCGACTGAAATTGAACGACATATTTGATCAATGGTTTTATGGTATGATTTTGAGAGCCATTCTTTTTAATTTAAGATACGAGAACTAGCGTAAATTAGACTGGGAACTTCAGCCATGACGACTTTAATATTTATTGGGATTGGAATAATCGTAGTCAGTATTGGAGTGCTTGCATATTTAAATTTGCGACCCACCCAAAAGAGCAAAGATACCTCGGTAGAATATACCACTGCATTAAATTATCTCATCACAGGAGAAAAGGAAAAAGCATTAGAAAAGCTCCGTGAGGCGGTGCGCCATAATACCAGTAATGTGGATGCTTATATTAAAATAGGTGATATTCTGAGAGACCTGGGATCAGTTGATCGAGCGACCAAAATTCATCGTGGGTTGATCATTCGCGGTAGTTTAACATTGGGACAGAAGGTCAGCATTCTGGAGAGCTTGATCAAGGATTATCAGGCCAGCGAAAATTATGATCGCGCCATTCAAGTCTGTCAGAAATTGCTGGAAATGACCAATGATGAGGTCTGGGTTCAGGAGATGCTGTTGCAGCTTTACGAAAATTCCCGGGATTGGGAAAAGGCTTTTGATACTTTGAAAAAAATCCAGAAAGCAAAGGGCAAGAAAGATAATCAATTATTAGCGTTGTACAAAGTGGAGATTGGTACAAAATACATTGAAGATGGAAAAGAGCGAGATGGCAGAATCAAATTTCGGGAAGCAATCAAATTGGATAAAAAATGTCCTCCCGCATATCTCTTTTTGTGTGATTCGTATATGCGTGAAAATCGATACAGCGATGCGTTAACAGAGCTGGAAAAATTTAGCACCCAGGCTCCACAACTCTCTTATCTTGGATTTGGTCGGATTAAAGAAATACTTTTCCATGAAGGTATGTTTGGCGAAGTCGAAAATATTTTTGAATCGCTGCTGCAAAACAATCCCGATGTCGAAGCTATCAGGTTTGCGTTGGCAGATATTTACGAAAGAAAGGGTGAATTAAAGAAAGCTGTTGGCTTGTGTCATGAAGCATTAGAACGAAATTCCGAATCGCATCAGGCAAGGCGATACCTGGCGAAGCTATTGGCTCAGAAGGGGAAAAAGGAAGAATCGCTTCGGTATGCATTGGATTTAATCGAGCGTTTAATGGTTAAAAAAGATATGCAGTTTGTTTGTACGAAATGTGGTTTTACCTCGAATGAGCCAAAATGGCGTTGCCCCGACTGTCGTGAGTGGAATACTTTTATAACATAGCGAAGAATATTACCATGAGAAAACGGTTGTGTTGGATTTTGTTAATAACTATGGTTATGATTCCAGGTTCAATGTGGGCGCAGGAATTGGAGACAGATCTGTTAGCCTGGTTGGAGCAACATAGCAAAGAGGAATTAAGAAATCGATTAGATGCAATAAAGACAAAATATCCTGACAGTGCGGTGCCGCTTTTTTTAGAAGCTTATCTCGAGGAAAATGGGGATCGCGCAGTCGTTTTTTACAAGCGAGTTATCGAACAATATCCAGACTCCAGGTTTGCCGATCCGGCTTTTTTAAAATTGGCTCAGTATTATTTTGCAATCGGTTCTTATGCAACAGCCCGCCAATACGTGGATGATCTCACGAAACAGTTTCCGGAATCACCTCTTATAGCAGAAGCAAAATTTTTAGCTGCCAGATGCTCAATCGCTACCGGCTATTATGTTTCGGCTGAGGAAGAATTAAAAGCGATCATCAAGAAATATTCAAACTCTCCGTTCAAAGATCATGCAAAGGCGGAGCTCGCTTCACTGGCAAATCTGGCAAAACAAGATAACAATCCGCTTCGTTCTAATAATGAAATAAGGAATTCCAATCAGCGAGTCGAGAATAGGGGAGTAGCTGGAAAATATACGATTCAAATCGGCGCATTTCAGGACAAAAAAAATGCTTCAAAACAGCAGCAGCTTTATTCGAAGCAAGGCTATTTAACGACCATTGTAACTAAACATGTAAACAACGATTTGCTTTACCTGGTTTGGGTGGGAGAGTTTGAAACCGAAGAACAAGCAGCGCGTTTTGGCGAGGTATTCAAAAATTTATATGGGATCTCTTTTCATGTGATTAAAAAATGATGGAATCACATGATGTTTGATTTCCGATTTTAAAATTTCAATCTTTGAGATTTGAAAATGATTGAGCAGTATCGTTTCGGAGCGATGGTCATAAACGGCAGCACGTACAACTCTGATGTGATCTTGTTCGGAACTATCGTAAAGAACAACTGGCGGCGAATTAAAGGACATGAACTATGTGTGGCTGATATTGATCAATCAATCGACGAGTTCAACCCTGGGATCGTGATAATTGGTACGGGCAAATTTGGCATGATGAAAATTCTGCCGGACACCGAAAGCTTTCTTCAATCCCGTCAAATTCGATTGATTGTTCAAAAGACCGGCCAGGCTTGTGAAACTTATAATAGGCTGTTCCAATCTGAGAGAGTTTTGGGGGCGTTTCATTTGACGTGTTAAATAATAAACATGAGGAATATAATTAAAATCTTAAATTTAAAAATCAACTATGGCCATTGACTTAAGTAAACTCATTAAAGCTGGTTTAAAAGACCCAACTAATTTTCTTCGTATCATTCTCAACCTGCCCAAATTTATTAAATTGTATTACAGATTATTCAAAGATTCTCGCGTGCCTGTTCAATTAAAATTTATTCTTGTTATCGCACTGGTTTATGTCGTTTCGCCAATCGATATAATTCCAGACTGGGTGATTCCAATGTTCGGATACGCCGATGATCTGATTATTCTGTTTGCGGGATTGAGGTACTTCTTGAAAAAATGTCCGCCTGAAATTGTTCAGGAGCATGTGGAAAGGATTGAATTGGGTGAGTGAGAGAATGGGCGGAAAGTTATGTTCATTAAAATAAAACAAAAGTGGTTATTATTACTGCTATTTGTATCTTTCATTGTTGCAAATTCCAGTCAGGCAGAAATCAAAATTGAAGTGATTTATCCAAAAGAAGGCAGTCAGGTTATTGCGGCTGAATCCACCTTTGTTTTTGGAAATGTTTCGTCAGTTGATGTCGATTTTTCAGTCAATGAAATAGCGACCAAGCTATATCCCAATGGTGCGTTTCTAGCCTTTGTTCCAGTAGAGCCGGGGAACTTTGTATTTCGATGCCGAGCCGTGGCAAATGATGATACCATTCAAATGGTTCGCCATGTCTATATTCCGCCGTATGTGAGAACCTGTTCTGAAGAATCATTGATTATCGACACGAGCTACGTTTTTCCTCGGACAGATTGGGAATTACGTTCTGGCGACATTTTTAAAATTGCCTTCAAAGGAACTCCGAATTGTGAAGCGACATTTTCGATTGATGGTCTGGTGCAGAACTTGCCTATGGCAGAGCTTCCGGCAAGGAAATCGTTCACGTGGGGTGAAGCGTTTTTCGGTGAGGGTACCAATTCGCAAATGTCAAAAGTAACAGGAATTTATACCGGCGCCTATATCATTCAAAATTATGATTGGGCAGAGGCCCGAAGAATCCGATTTAAATTGAGAGATAAATTTGGTAATGAAGCCACAGCCGTTGCTTCGGGCAGATTGAACATCGATAATTCAACAGTGCCAAGAATCGTCGAGCTTACTCAAGAAATGACGGTTGAGCGGAGTGGATTTGGCTCCGGAGACCAACTCTTTCTGCCGAAAGGCGCCAAAGTCTGGATTACCGGCCGGCATGGTAATTATTTAAGAGTAAAACTTGCAGCGACTGAATATGTGTGGATAAAAGATGAAAACATAAAAATACTGCCCTTGGGCACGCCATTGTCGGAGGGCATGGTTACGACGATTCAAATCGAAGATTTTGAAAAGAAAATTCGACTGAAAATATCGTTAGACCAGAAGTTGCCATTTAAAATAGAACAGCACAATAAGCCAGTGTCACTGCTAATCACGCTTTATGGCGTGATTACGAATTCTGAATGGATCAAACTGGATTATGACGAGAAGTTGATCCAGGATATTGGCTGGGAGCAAATTGCGGCCAACGTCTGTCAAATAAGAATTGATTTAAATCAGACGCAGTCCTGGGGCTACCAGCCCTTTTATGAAGATGGCGGATTATACATCGATATTAAGAAAAAGCCGAGAATTCGGAGTCGCTCCTCGTTGCCTTTGAAAGATGTTGTGATTTGTCTGGATCCCGGGCATAGTCCAGAAACTGGCGCCATTGGTCCAAAAGGATTGGTTGAGAAAGATGTGAATTATAAATATTGTGTCGCTTTAAAAGAGAAACTCGAAGATAAGGGCGCTTTCGTCGTTTTGACCCGTGGTGAAAATTTTGGAGCGACGATGAAAGCACGTGTCCAGCAAGCGCTATCTGTGGAAGCTGATATTTTATTAAGCTTGCACTTCAATGCTTTGCCAGATGGAGCAAATCCGTTTATTAATCACGGCATCAGCACGTATTATTACCATCCGCAAAGCTATCGGCTGGCTAATTTGATACAAAAAATATTAGTTAAGCAAACCGGGGTGAAGAGTTTCGGCTTGTTCTGTGAAAATCTGGCAATCAGTCGTCCCTCCCAAATGATTGCAGTTTTAGCTGAGCCAGGGTTTATCATGCATCCCTGGGAAGAAATTCTCATTGCTTCTGATGCGTATCGGGAACGAGTGATCGATGCGATTGTAATCGCAATTGAGCAATTTTTGAAGGAGAGTTTATAGAACTTGATCGAGCCGGCGAATCCCAGAAATTATAAATTCTGTCCGAAATGTGGAAACACTCTTGTTGAAAAATTTCTTAAACAGGAACATACCAGAAGGTTGGTTTGCGAAAACTGCCATTTTATTTTTTACATTAATCCCATTCCAGCCGTTGCTGTTATTTTAATGAATGGCCTCAACATCGTGCTCGTAAAACGAAAGTATGAACCCCGCAAGGGGCAATGGAGTCTGCCAGCCGGTTTTATGGAATTCGGTGAAACGACGGAAGAGACTGCAATTCGTGAAGCCAAAGAAGAAACCAATCTTGATATAAAAATAACAGATTTGTTCGGCGTCTTTCCTGGTTTTGATGATCCGCGGATGCATGTAGTTGTCATTGTTTATCGGGCGGAAATTATTGATGGGCAGATGAAGCCTGGCGACGACGCTGAATTGGTAGATTTTTTTCCCTTGGATCAGTTGCCGAAAGATATCGCATTTACGGTTCATCGTACCGTTCTTGATCTTTTGGTTGAGCAATTCGCAGGGTAATTGGATAGCAAAGGAATGAAGATCAGACAGCTTCATAATTGGGATGTCAGTATTTCGGAAGCTAAAGCCATCCAGCTTGAGTGGCAGCGCAAAATACAATTGCGGCGGCTTGTCTCGCCAGTGAGATTGGTGGCAGGTGCTGATGTTTCATATTCCAAAAAATTTAAGATTTGCTTTGCCGCAGTGACTGTCTTTCGATTCCCAGAGATGGAGATGATCGAACAATGCGATGCCAGTGGAATGACAAATTTTCCTTATGTACCCGGTTATTTGACTTTTCGTGAAGCGCCGACGCTTTTGAAAGCATTTGAAAAATTGGAAAACGTTCCAGATATAGTACTGTTTGATGGACAGGGGATCGCCCATTTTCGTGGCATGGGATTAGCTTCTCATGTGGGACTTATTCTTGATTTGCCTGCGATTGGCTGTGCGAAAAGCAAATTGCTTGGTGCCTTTGAAAATCCATTAGAAATTCAAGGAAGCTGGAGCGAGCTGATCTACCAGAACAGGCAAATCGGTGCAGTGGTTAGAACCCGTGATAACGTGAAACCATTATTTATTTCACCAGGTTTTAAAATCACGATGGATGAATCAATTGAGTGGGCTTTGAAAACCTGCACGCATTATCGTATCCCTGAGCCGATTCGTAAAAGCCATCTGGCTGTTACTCAATTGCGAACAAATTATGAAAAAGGAATTTGAGAAGCACATGAAGAAAACTGGATTGGTTTATCATAAAGATTATTTACGACATCATGCTGGCGCCGAACATCCCGAACGACCCGAGCGATTGGAAAGCATTATGAGTCATCTCGTCACTACAGGATTGCTTGAGAAACTCGTGATGATTGAACCTTATCATTCTGAAATAAAATGGATCGCTGCGATTCATACGCGCCAATATATTGAATCGATCAATCAAGCCTGTAAACAGGGGTATCACTATCTCGATGCCGATACTGGAATAAGCCCAGATTCGTATCAGACTGCACTGTTAGCTGCAGGTGGGGCAACGGCAGCTGCTGATGCTGTAATGGAAAAAAAAATCGATAATGCCTTTTGCGCGGTTCGTCCCCCAGGGCATCATGCAGAAAAAGATCGGGCTATGGGCTTCTGCTTGTTCAATAATGTCGCAATCACGGCAAAATATCTCCAGCAGAAATATCGAGTGAAAAAGGTGTTGATTATCGACTGGGATGTCCATCATGGTAATGGAACACAAAATGCTTTTTATGATGATCCCACCGTTTTCTATTTCAGCATTCATCAATGGCCACATTATCCCGGCAGCGGGCTTGAGGCAGAAAAGGGAATTGGGAAAGGTGAAGGATTTACTTTAAATGTCCCGTTGCCTGCCGGTCAAACCAATGCCGACTATATCGGCGTCTTTGAAAATCAATTGGTCCCGGCTGCTAAAAGTTTTAAACCAGATTTTATACTTATCTCTGCTGGCTTCGATGCCCATGCTCAGGATCCATTAGCAGGTATGCAACTCACGGAAGACGGCTATGGTCAATTGACTCAGATTGTCGTTGATCTTGCCAATGAATTTTGTAACGGCAGAATCATCTCGCTGTTGGAAGGGGGCTATCATCTGGAAATGTTGGCTCGAAGTGTTGCCGCGCACATCGAGGTCTTAAGAGGTGAAATACCATGAGAAGAAAAATAACAATACTTTTGCTGGGCATATTTCTTTCTGCCTGTAATCCCTCCAACGATGCCCCTGTTCCTCGCCAAGCCGTTACATCAGTTCAAGATCCCTTCGTGCAAAAAAGATCCCAGATGGTCGAGGATCAAATCGAGCGGCGTGGAATCGAAGATACTCTAGTGTTGAAAGCCATGCACAAAATACCCCGGCATCTATTCGTTCCTGATTATTTAAAGGAGCAGGCTTATGTAGATTCTCCATTACCGATTGGCGAGGGGCAGACCATTTCCCAGCCTTATATCGTGGCTTTTATGACAGAAGCGTTGCAACTCAGTGGGGGAGAAAAAGTGCTGGAAATCGGTACCGGCTCAGGCTATCAGGCTGCCGTGCTAGCAGAGATTGTCAGCGAAGTTTGTACCATCGAAATCGTCGCTTCACTGGGTAACCAGGCGGCAGAGTTGTTGAAGAAACTTGGTTATGAAAAGATACACGTTAAAATTGGTGATGGCTATCGCGGTTGGCCGGAACAAGCGCCATTTGATGCCATTCTGGTCACGGCGGCACCGGAGCATATTCCCCAGCCATTAGTCGATCAGCTAAAAAAGGGCGGAAGGATGATTATTCCCGTTGGCGATCTTTATCAAGAATTAATTTTGATAACCAAAAAATCGGATGGAACTATCAAGAAACAATCGGTTCTTCCAGTTCGATTTGTGCCAATGACTGGAGAAGCGCAACAGAAGAAAAATGATTGATGCTAATTAAA